>Ga0316194_10003461_pt1 | contig 11018 bp, 7 predicted proteins | sample CroRivsedime1_MG_FD_204936 | JGI IMG/M metagenome (GOLD analysis project Ga0316194, IMG submission 204936) | Coastal sediment microbial communities from Maine, United States - Cross River sediment 1 | ecosystem: Environmental > Aquatic > Marine > Coastal > Sediment | place: USA: Maine... | reverse complement strand
AACGCTGTAAGTTACGCCGGAGTTCCGGTCTATCCACAGGTCGCCCCGCCACAACACGCCTGAGTTCGGCAAACAGTTTATCGTTATAGGTCCGCAGGGTTTTGTGCTCGCGTTCCAGACGCTGCAGGTCAGGTTTGAAGCTTTTGTCCACACTGAGCATTTTGGCGAACAGCATGTCCTCCCGCGGGTGGTGATATTGATCGGGGTAATGGGTCAGGTAATCAACGATATCGAGCAGCAGGTGGTAGTCGGGTACCCGGCCGGGTTGGAGTTTTTCAGCTTCCTGCTCCAGGGCGTCCAACAGGGACAGAAAATAGCCGTGCTCGCTGTAGAGGGTCTCTATAACCCCGGCCAGCGCGGTGCCGTCCTGTTCTTGTCGATTTTCGTGTCTCATTGGACCCACCTTGCCCATCGGGCCGGACGACCGCTTTTATTCAAGCCGCTATTTATTCAACGCAGGAGCTGTGATTTGTTCAATACTAGCCGATATTTCTAAAACAGTCAGTACTGTTTTATTTTTATGTCATTTGCTAGTATGCATCAAAAGGCAGGTAATGCCTTCGGCCCCAAACGAGCAAAGTTGAAAATACAGCGAATAGACCAGGACAATAATTATGCCAAGCCCCCCAGAGATTCGTAACATTGTGACCTCATACGTTGAAATGATGTGCGATAGCCGTGTAGACGACATCATGGAGCTTTTCGATCACCAAGCGACGGCGGAAGACCCGGTAGGTGGCGAACTGGTCCAAGGCATAGAGGCCCTGCGCAGTTTCTATGGCGCTGCCGCCCCCCTGCTACAGGTGGAGTTGAGCGGGCCGATTTGTGTCGCCGGCAACCAGTGTGCTTTCCCGATCGTGGCGCAACTGACCATGGGTGACAATGTCAGCTACCTGGATGCCACAGACATCTTCGTCTTCAACGAAGCGGGGAAAATAACCAGTATGCGAGCCTTCTGGAATCCGGAGGAATTGCGCCCGCAACGCCAGGCGAATGCCGGCTCAGGCACAGCATAATAAGGGAACCACAGGGGATGCCAAGTCGATGTCAATGACCACACAGCTAAGCCGCGAAGCGGTGATGTTTGTCGCGGGCGAAACAGACAGCATTTACCAGCATGTAGCCCTGCTTGCCATTCTCGATGCCAGCGGCAGTCCGGAGTTTGACTTCAAGCACTTTCGCCAGCACTGCATGGAACGAGTCTCCCTTATTCCCCAGTTCCACTGGAAGTTACATGCAGTGCCCATGGGCCTGGATCGCCCGTACTGGGTGGAAGACACGCACTTCAGTTTTGATCACCATATAAAGCATATTGCGCTACCCGCCCCGGGAGACAAAGCCACACTGTGTGAAGTGGCGGCACACCTTTACTGCAAACACCTGGATCGTACACGACCCCTGTGGGAGATGTGGCTGATAGAAGGCCTGGAAGATGGCAAGTTTGCGTATCTGCAGAAGTTCCATCACTGCATAATGGATGGTGAGGGCGCTTTAAAGCTGATGGGCACCCTGTGTGACTTCGAACCCGGACCCCAGCACTCAAAGAATGTCGATAAAGCCATCAGCGATGCCCGGGCGGGCGACGTTCCCAGCTACACCGAGAGCACCACCAAAGCCTGGCAACACCTGGCGCAGCTTCCGGGCGAGGCCGCCAGGAATGCAGTTGACATACTGCGGCCGAAAATACTGGAGCAGTTGGTCTGGCCAAGGAAGGCGAAAGCGGACAGGCCGATCGTGCCTACAGCCTGCTTCAACGGTCCGATCAGCAGTGACCGGGCGATGACCTTCGCATCGTTACCCATGGCAGAATTGAAAGCTGTAAAAGAACATTTCGGCGTATCGCTGAACGATGTGGTCCTGGCCCTGGTCAGCAGCACAGTACGCGACTATCTCCTGGAGCGTGCCGACCTGCCGCCGAACCCGCTGCGCACCAACATCCCGGTTTCCCTCAGGGTCAGCGGCGATGAGCAGCTGGGCAACAAAGTGACCAACACCACCGTTACCCTGGCTACCGACCTCGACGACCCCGTTGCACGCCTGCGGGCAATCCATGAGGAATCGGAACAGGCCAAGGCCAGGGCGCACAGCGGTGCTCCGGGCATGATAGAGCTATTCCAGATGATGCCGCCTGTCATGGTCAGCACGCTGATGGACTCACTGCGCGAGGACCAGGCGCCCCAGATGATGGGTGCAAACCTGATTGTCTCCAATGTGCGGGGCAGTCCTGTCCCCATGTACATGGCCGCAGCTCGCATGGAGAAGATGTACCCCATGTCTATCCTGACTCCAGGCATAGGGATCAATTTCACCTGTATCAGCTATGAGGACAACATGGATTTCGGGGTCGTTGTCGAGCCAGACCTGGTACCCAGGCAGGAAGCATTGGCCAGTGGGCTGGAGGCCGCCCTGGAGGAATACCTGGCGCTGTCCAGGCCAAAGCCTGCGACACGCAGGAAGAAAGTCGCCAAGCCGAGGAAAAGCCCCACTCCCGGAAAAACCAGGACAAAAAGTGTTGCCGCCGGCACAAAACCCGGCGACAAAAGTAAGGCGAAGAAACCGGTGGCCGGCCGCAAACGCAGCTGAATGAACCCCACGACAAGGCATTGAAAAAATGCCCCTGCAGTTTTAATCATCAAGTCATGAGTGGACAACGCTTATGACAGACCAGTCAGTTTGCTACGACGATGTAGCACGGATTTCGCCGTTGATGTACTTGTCCAGGGTCTGGTGAAAGTGGCGGATACGCACCTCGTGGTAATTGGAGAGCACCAGCTCCCGGGACTCTACATTGTGCATGCCTTTCTGGATCTTTGGCATATTGAACAGGTCCTGGTCAAAAATGCCGCCCAGTGACTCGCCCAGCTCCGGCGCTTCAGAAAACAGTTCGTTCTCACCCAGCCTGCGCACGGGTACATCCGCTGGCCGCTCCGCTCCAGTGGGCAACTGGCACAGCACCATCACCTCCATCAGCGCGGTGGTGTGATCATCGCCATTGGGGCGGAAGCGATAAGTAATATTCGGATGAAAGCCCGCCCAGGGCGCGAAGTTGGGAAAGATGGAGTAGAGAATGGAGTCCATCCTCTCGGAATTGGTAGCAAAACTGGCGAGCTCCCGGTCGTGATTCTGGCTGAACTCCTCCGAGTTGCGCTGACCGATATACTCCCGGGCAGTCATGCCCTGGGGCACCTCCGCCTCGGTGGGCCTTGCCACCATGGCGGATACGCCGAACATGGTGTCGGCCACCTCCTGGTGCGACACGTTTTTCAGATGGAAGCTGGGCACGCCCAGGGCGGTGATAGTGCGGCTTATATGATCTCCCCATACATCGTACTGTGAGTCAGCGTCATCCGTGTATTTGAGAATCTGCGGGTGCGTTGCAATCGCGTGGTAGGACTCAATAAAGGCCTCCCACCCCACCTTCCAGTTGCAGGGAATTACCTTCTCCACGTGTATCATTTTGTAGGCATTTTCCGGCTTCCAGCGCTCAAAGTGGGAAGGCAGAATGCCAAGGTAGTCGCGCAGTTCCGGTGCGTCCCTGTCCATATTGATAAACACCCAGCCGCCCCAGGTATCGACCTTTACCCCGGGTAGACCGAACTTATCCTTCTCCACGTGGGGGAAGTCCCAGCCACAGGGTGCGCCAGTGAACTCACCGTCCAGCTCCCAGGTAAAGGCGTGGTAGGGACAGCGGAAGTTTTCGTAGTTGCCATTCTCATCCACCAGTTGCCGCCCCCGGTGCAGGCAGGCGTTTTTATAGGCCTTGAGATCGCCTTCCCGGGTGCGCGTAACAATGATGGAGAAGCGGACAATGTCATAGACAAAGGTGTCGCCAGGCCTGGCAATCTCGGTCTCGCGGCACACCACCTGCCAGGTCTTCTTCCAGACGTGTTCGACCTCTTTTTCGTGAAACTCCCTGCTGAGGTAGCGATCCACGGACAGGTTTTCACTGCCCAGATAGGGGTTGGTGTTCTCCCGCAGGCAATCGGGTACCGGGTTGACTTCCGTATCAAGGAGCTCCTGGTAGGAACGACCGGGAGAGCGAGCCAGGATGTCACCCTCGTTGGCGGTATTTTTGTTCTCCATATTTCCTATTCTCCAGACAGAAACTTAGCGCCACACCTGCAAAGCATACAGACAGGAAAAAATATTACAATCAGGATTGACTGTTTTTATTGGATGCGAGGATTGCAGTCCAATCAAGCGAGTGCTGCAGCCTGAGCCTTGCCTGCCTGCGCCGTCTACCTGTTCAGGCCCGGGCCACGAGGTGACCCAGGGAATCCCTGAGGTTTACGATTTCGTCAATTTGGCTGCGCCGGCCATCCTGCCCGGTTCAGTCGCCCGGGCGCCATGTGCCGTGAAAGCCCGCCGGTACGCAGTGTGACAGGTGCACTTTTGCCAGGGGTCCCCCGGCCAGGTCCAGGGCATCGAAAATGTACAGGCTGCTGGTGCGGGTCTCGAAACTGGTCACCACCGACAGCAGGTAGCCCTCACCCTCGGCGGAATTTTCCGATTTTGGCACAAACAGGGCCTCGGAGGTCATAGCCTGACCGCAGGAGAAACGGTCCACGGCCCCGGTCTCGTGGTCGAAGTGACCCACTGTATTAAAATAGTTATCGTTCACCTCCATGCCGCTGGCCAGTTGGCCATCGGGCGAAGTGTACCAGCCGTGACGATAGGGCTGGCCAACATAGCGCGGGTCGCATTGGGGGAATTCCGATTCGAACTCGTCTATGCGTTCGAACTCCACCCTTGGCTGGTCGGCATTCATATCGATAGTCCAGCGGGTCAGGTGTGGCTCGGTCTTGCCGGTAGAGCCGCCATCCACCGTGGGGAACAGGGGTGCGTGCTCCATCTGGCAGGCGTCCACGGTGATCACTCCGTCCCGGTCGAAACCGTTCATAAAGTGGAAGACAAAACTGAGGTCCATGTCCAGCCAGCGAATATCTTCGGTGGTACCGCCATGTCGTGGCAGAACACCTATTTGCACGCCTTTATCCGGCTCCCAGGCAAACGGGGGGCCCCCTTCCATCGCCCGCTCCAGGCTGCCGCTGATCGGCATCACCGGAATGATGATGTAGTTCTCAGTCAGCACGAAATCGTGGACCATTGAAGAGTAAGACGTGGGCAGGTGGATGCTCTCGGTCAATACACCCTGTGGATTGACCTTGTGCACCATCACGTCTGCGGCGAACGGCCCGGTGGCCATATAGGCAAAAAACACCATCTCGCCCGTTTTCGGATCAACCTTGGGGTGAGCCGTCATGGCAGTGTGCAGCTTGCCCCGGAAGGTCCAGCTTCCGATAGATTCCAGTGTGTGGGGGTCCAGCTCGTAGGGAGCATGCCCCTCCTCCATAGCCAACAACCGACCGCCGTGCCATACCAGGGCCGTATTGGCCAGCCCCTCTTTGTCCACCAGCACAAAATCACTGTATTCGGGCTCACAGTCGAAGGGATTCATGGCGTTCACAACCGCCTTTCCCTCCCTGTCCTCTATTTTCCATTTCGCAGTACGCACCCAGCGATTGCGATAATCCACCTTGCCATTGGCAATATGGAAGGCATGCACCATGCCATCGCCGGCGAACAGATGGTAATCGCCGCGAGGGCTGAAGCGCTGATTGGGTCCGTTGCGGTATAGACTGCCCTTCAAATCTGCCGGAATCTCACCTTCAACAATCAAATCGCGGGCGTCACACTCCATCTGGAGGGGCCCCCAGGGAAAATGCAGGAAAGTATTATCGGTGGGCATTGGCTGAGCCATGGTATTCCTCTGAATTTATCTGCTAAGGGCGTCAACAGTAGCGCCAGAATTAAAATCAGTCAATTCTGTTTGTTTTAAAATTCGAGCTTTGATACTGTTAATTGGCGTTTCGTTTGTCCGCACAAAATTAATGTCGGGCGGAAGTCTATACTAATTTCAGCTACCGATAACATGTGTTGTACCGGCCGCTGCCCACTGACGAATTAGACAACCCCTGCGCGGTCGGCCACACGCTTGGCGTACTTACTCGCAAGTGGTACGGCGGACACCCCGTGAGCGATGATACTCAGGATGACGGTCCAGGTGACGACCGAGACCAGCGTGTCGGCACCCGGCAAATTCTCGTTCAGGACTATAACGATGAAAACGATGCTGGCCAGCCCGCGCGGACCGAACCAACCGATAAACATCTTCGAATCAAACTGCATCTTGATCCCGACCAGGCATAACATCACCGGCAACATCCGTACGACGGTCAGGCTGAGGAGCGCGTAGAGAATCACCGGCCAACTGACGTCCTGCAAGCCCTCGCCAAAGGCCACCGCGCCGAACACAAACCAGGTCAGCAGCGACATCAAATTGCCCACGCCCTCGGCCCCGGCCAACAGCTCTTCTTTTACCTCGTGATTTTTGATCAGGCCGCCGAACAGCATTCCACCCACAAACGCACCGATGAAGCCGCTGCCGCCCAACCACTGGGACAGGGCGAAGCAGAACATGGCCAGGGTGATGACGGGTATGCGAGTCCAGGCTCCGCTGATCCAGCCGCGCGTGCCGCAGAATTTGACCAGGGTACTCCCAACCAACGCCAGCACGACACCCACCCCCGCCCCGATGCCAATCGCCTCCAGCGGCAATCTCAAGATCAGGCTGGTCGTGTCATCACCGCCCGCATCGCCGCTAGCCAGCGCCAGGAAAATCAGCAGCACCGGCACGCAAATACCGTCGTTCAGACCACTTTCGACATTCAGGCTTTCACGCACAGAATCCGGAACCGACTCGTTGGTTACAACCGCCTGACCCAGCGCGGCATCCGTGGGGGCCAGCATGGTAGCCAGCAGCGCAATTTCCAGCAGCGTCAGCGCGTCGAAGATGAAATAACCGACAACAACACCCGCCGCAATGGTCAGGGGCAGGCCAATCAGCAACAACCGGGCCGGGATCTGCTCTACCTTGCGCAGCGTGCCCAGATTGGCATTTGCCGAATCCGCGAACAGCACCATCGCCAGGGTGTACTCGGCCAGGCGCTTGAGCATTTCCCGATCGACATCCAGGTCGACCAGGCCCAGACCGTAAGTACCGCAAGCCAGGCCAACGAACAGGTACACGACCGGGCCGCCGATCGGCGTGCGCTCCAGCCTGGAGGCCACCACACTGTAAAAGAAGGCGAAAGCCGCCAATACGGTAAGTACCTGGTATTCGGACATGGGCTCTCCAGCTGAGGTTTGACCCGGGACGTTTATGGATTTCCCTGAGAATTTGATTATAGACCAGCAGGTCCATCGGCAGGTCTTTCATATCTGCAAAAGGGACCAGCTTCGGCTAAGCTAACCCTTTTTAGGAAAAATCCTTGAATTGTAAGCTTGAAGTTGCCGTTACCGCCTGGCGCACAGAGAAAGCCTGGCACAGCGATGCCCTGTGCCAGCAGGTTGAGCGCGCCGAGACGATGGGCTTTCACTCTTACTGGCTGCCGGAAAACCACTTTGGCGATGAGCGGGCCATACCCTCCCCGCTTACCCTGCTGGCTGCGGCGGCGGCCCGTACCCGCACCATAGGACTGGCAACTACCTCTTACCTGCTGCCTATCAGGAACCCGATACAGGCGGCGGAGGAAGTCGCCGTGCTGGACCAGTTGTGCGGCGGCCGCTTGATTCTGGGGCTTGGCAGGGGAGTACAGCAGTCAGTATTCGAGGTGTTTGAGGTGCCAACTAAGGAAAAGCGCAGCCGCTTCCAAAAAAACCTGGAAATCATGATCAACGCCTGGCGCGGTGAGCCGCTGCTAACCGAACAGGATGGTCCACCGGTCTATCTGGCGCCACTGCCGCTGCAGCGCCCGCACCCGCCCCTGTGGGTAGCCGCGTTCGGGCCACTGGCACTGCAGCAGGTTGGTCGCCTGGGGCTGCCATACATAGGCTCACCCATTGAAGCCCTGGAAGATCTTGCCGGCAATTACCGCCTGCACCGGGAGGCAGCCAAAGAGGCCGGGCAAACCTTGCAGGCAGTGGTACCCCTGATGCGCACGATCCTGATTACGGACAACGGCGCCCTGGCCTCAAGGGTAAAGGAGCGGCTGGGCTCCACAGTGCCAAGCCAGTTCCAGGCCAGCGGCGTTACAGTCGACGACTGGGCCATAGTGGGCGATAAGCATTACGCCACAGACAAATTGGAGGAATATGTGGAGCGACTTGGCGTAACACACCTCATAGGCGGCGGTCGACTGCCGCCTGTTGCAGAGGACGAACAACTGCGCAGTCACGAGCAGCTGGTGCACGTCGGGGCGATGTTAAACCACCGGGAATAGAGCCAGGCACAGGTGTTGCACCCTCCAGCTGGGCCGTGTTTATTTGACCCGTGTCAAAAACTCATTAGTAATTCCACAAGGCGGGCCAATTTACCATGCCACACACCGCTTTAGCGGTCCGGGCACGGCAAGCCAAGCCAAATTCTGTCAGAATGATTATCTGTGCACGCACTGCACCTTCGCACCAACACGGACAGGGTTTTGGCCTATGGATAAGCTTTTAGCCATACCCCGGCGGTACCTGAGCCGGGACTCTCGCCGCACTTCCCCGGTCCTGGTACAGGAGGAAGCGGGCATCCACGTGGGTATTTCAGCGGATCTGCCCCAGGCGGCACGGCATGCCTCCAATATCTTTCAAGAAAAGTACCAGCAATGGCTGGAACGCGGCCGCTTTGCAGCGTGGGGCCACTACAAGCGCCAGCATTTCACCGTTGCCGTGGGGGGTGGGAACACCATCAAGGCCCAATACCAGGCACTGATCCAGCAGCACCACAGGGATATAAACTGGTTAAAGCATGTGCGCTTCTTCCTGCTGGAGGAGTCTTCCGGGGAAAAAAGCTGGGAAAGTGCAGAGAATTCCCTGATCATCAATTTTATCGTGCCGCTGGCGGAGAAACTGCTGCGCGACAAGGGCATCATCCGGCTGACAGATGCCCTGGGATTACAGGCTCCCGTTGACGAAGATGACATCATCGACAAGATGGTGGCGATGATGGTGAATCCCATCAATCTGGCAGAGATCAAAAAGGCACTGGACGACGGCAAAAAGGCAGCAGCTCGCCGCCTTGCCACGCAGGAGGCTGAACGCTATCAACGCGACATCCAGAATCGCCTGGGGGGCTCCATGCAGTTCCACTGCATTATCAGTGGCATCGGTAAAAACGGCACCCTTGGCGCTTTCGCTCCTTATACACCCGAATTAGCCATAACCGAGCCAGGCGTTGAGGTGCTCAAGCAGGACAGCGGCGCACTGCGGGTAGCGCTGAACCGGGGCGTACTGGTCAATGCGGAGTTTATTTCGCTGATAGTGGCGGGTCACCATAAGCTGCGCGCACTGGGTCGCTTTGAAATGGAAGAAACCGCAGATTTCGAGCAGACGGTAATGGAAACACCACTGCGCATGTTACGTGAGTCACGCGAAACCGCGGAAAAGGTCTACATTTTTGCCGATGAGCAATCGCTGCACTTTGAAGAAACGCTGTTTGAGTTCTCTGAGCAAGGCGTGCTCATGCAGAACAAGGCGGAAACCCGCCCAGGTGAGGAGACAGATGGCACCCATATACTGCTAATGCACGGTTTCATGGGTCTGTTCAGTTTCACCAATTTCCTGGTACGCCTGCCCAGCGCCTGGACGGTTTCCGCATTGCATCGCGGCAGTTATGCCAAGACCCTACCGGATGCCGAGATATTTCCTTTTTATGCCCGGGTCCTGCGCAAGGCCATCCTGAAAATCTGGCGCCAGGGGCGGCCTGTACCGTACGCCGGACACTCCATTGCCGGTGTCATCTCAGACCACTTATTACTTTCCATCATCGGTGATTATGATGGCGACATAACGCCCTACGAAGAGCTGGGCACAGAAAACAGGCAACTGGTAGACGCCCTGCGAGCCAGCGGCATTATCCACCTGGCGACCTGGGCACCCACGGATGGTCCCCACACCGGGGAAAATATCAAACACCTGGTATCGCACTACCGCAACAATACTCCCCTGGATTACTCCGGCTTCGGCTCCACTTACGACGGTAGCAGGGAGAGACTGCAGGCCACAGAAGAAGCGGCGGTTGCCGATGATGACCGCATTGCCGGTTTGGGTAATTTCCTGGAAAAGCGGGCGGCGGAGCCCCTGGTCAACAGCTTTAACGTGGTGATGCGCTCTTTACTCAACAACAGGACCGTGCAGCAACGGATGCTGAATACCAACAGTCCCTATGTGTTGCGCCTGGTGGGCAACCGTTTGCTAAAAACCGCCTCTTTCTACGGTTTGTTCAAGGAAGTGAATGCGGCACTGCACAATCCTGTAGAGTACCAGCGGCGTCATCTCAAGGCACTGGATATCATGCTGGCCTATGACATACCCTTCCTCAGCATTGTCCATGAGGACGATTTCCTGGTGTCCGCCGCCAGACACCGGGAAGAGCACAGTTACCTGGTTGCACAGCGCAAGAAAAAAGAGGGGGTAAGGCGCGAGCGCGAGCTACAGATTCCAGCACGTTATATCGCCATCAAGAGAGAACAGGATGCTATGCCCGTGGACCCGCTCAATCCGCACCTGCTGATTATGGCCACCTCGAATGAAGGCAATAATATGGCGCGCCAGATCACTGCCGCCATGACCGGATTCGTCAACGAGAATATCGCCCGAGCCATGCGCAACAAGAAGGTCAAGCCCCAGGCCAGCGTCAGGAAATGGCTGCGCGACAACCCTAAGCCGAAAAAAGCCCGCAAACCCAAGGTAGCCTAAACACCACGACTCGGATTATCATGGCGCGCTCAAAACATAACGACGCGCCGAGGAAACCCGATGAAAATTCTTTACTACAAATTCATGGCATTTGTTGTCACCTGGCTGTTACGCCTGCTACCGCGCAACGCGCCGGTGGTCTACAAGGGCATTAACTCCGCCCTGGTATTGTGCGAACAGGTGGCAGTACTGGGTTTTACCCGGGTATTGATCGTCACCGACGATTTCCTGGGCAGCTCGGGCATTCTCGATGGCATCAAGTCCACCCTGAC
>Ga0316194_10003460_pt1 | contig 11019 bp, 10 predicted proteins | sample CroRivsedime1_MG_FD_204936 | JGI IMG/M metagenome (GOLD analysis project Ga0316194, IMG submission 204936) | Coastal sediment microbial communities from Maine, United States - Cross River sediment 1 | ecosystem: Environmental > Aquatic > Marine > Coastal > Sediment | place: USA: Maine... | reverse complement strand
CCCACCGGCGGCGTGAAGTAGCCGATTTGCATGTTGGCCAGAAAAATAATGCCCAGATGAACCGGATCGATCCCGTAATTGACCGCCACGGGCAGGATGATGGGGATCATAATGACCAGAGCTGAAAAGATGTCCAGAATCGCACCGAGTATCAACAATAAAATATTCAGCAAAATAAGAAAGACAATCTTGTCGGTGACATGGGCCTGAATCAGATTGAACAGGTGGATCGGCACTTCGGCATCGATTAAATAATTGGTCGATGCCAGCGCAACACCCAGAATAAGAAGGATTCCCCCCACCATCACCATGGATTCCCGCATAATTGACGGAAGCTGTGACAGCTTGATTTCTTTGTATATAAAAACCTCCACAACGAGCACATACATTGCGGTCACTGCGGCAGCTTCGGAAATGGCAAAAAATCCGCCGTAAATGCCCCCCAGAACAAATACCGGCAGCGGTATTTCCCAAATAGCCTCGCGCAGGGCGGCGGCGGCTTCTCTTGCTGAAAAGGAATTTATAGGCATGGGGTTGCGACGGTTTTCCCACAGGCTCCAGAACGAGAGCATCAGCACCATCAGCAGGGCCGGGAGAATACCGGCGAGAAACAGATCGCTGATGGCCACATTAGCGCCGATGTCCATCTGCTGTGCGATGATCCCGTAAAGAATCAGCGGGAGTGAAGGCGGTAACAGCAGCCCCAAACTGCCCGACGATGTCACCAGGCCTATGCTGAATTTGTCCCTGTACCCGGCCTCTGTCAACGCCGGGTACAGCAACGCGCCCAGCGCCACAATGGTCACACCGGATGCACCGGTAAAGGCGGTAAAAAACGCGCAGGCAACAAAGGCGACGATGGCCAGACCGCCGGGCATCCATCCAAGAAAGGCCCGGGTAAGCCGAACCAGGCGTTGAGATGTCCGGCTTTCCCCCAGTATGTAGCCGGCAAATGTAAACAGAGGAAGTGCCAGCAGAACCGGGGTGTCGGCAATGCGAAAAATTTCGATGGCAATGACGGACAGATGAACACCCTGATAATGAAACCCGAGCATGGCAATCGCCAGAATGACAACAAAAAGCGGCGTCCCCAGGATGGCCAAAAGAATCAGTATCAGGGCGGAAATATATGGGATCACGATCGGAATTTAACGATTTTTTTGAGGTTTATAATTGACAATAGAACATAGCGTATGGCGATGACCCCAAAGGCAAAGGGAATAATGGCCTCGCATAACCATACCGGCACCTTGGCAAAAGCCATGCCGCCGTCGGCAAACTCCATCTGCACGAATTGAAGGCTGTAATAGGCTACGATCGTACAAATGAAGGCGGTAAAGACTTCCACGACAAAACTGACGACAACTTTAGCGCGTTCCGGAAGAAAACGATCCAAAATATCAATGTTGATGTGGTTTCCCTGCCGGCTGGCCACCATTGCCCCCACAAGCCCGACCCAAAGTACAAGGATACGCACCAGAACATCACTCCAGACAATGCCGGTTTCGAGCAGATTTCGAAGGAAGATCTGAAGAACCGCCAGGGTCATCATCAACAGCAGCAACCCCACCAGGATGGAATCTTCCACCCGGCAAAGAATCATCTGCGCTCGCTCGACAAAAGATTTACGGGGTCCTTCTTTCATCAGGGTTTGACTCCTTTGTGCGATAATCCTTGAGAAGGCCTTCCAGGGTATCCACCATCTCCTGGGACAACCTGTCGGTTTCCACCAGCCGCTTCGGCACTTCCGAAGCGTCTTGACACCATTTGTTCAGGGCTTCGGCAGAGGGTTTGATAAACTCTATCCCCTGTTTCCGCAACGTTTCCAGGGCCTTGATATTGTCTTCTCGGTTACGTTGGTCAAGCTCTTTAAATACACGGCCCATGATTTCCCGGAAAATCTTTTGATCGCCGGGTGATATTTTTAAGAATGCCTGGCGATCCACGGCCAGCACGCCAAAAATATACAGAAACGGTTCGTCCAACAGGTATTTAATCTGGGTGTGCCATTGCAGCGCCAAAGCCCCTATGGGCGGGGTGGTTACGGTATTGATCAGGCCGGTCTGCAGGCCGGTCCGGACATCGGCGATGGACAACGGGATGGGCATAATGTCAAAGGCTTTGACCGCTTCCAGAATCATGGAATCGTTGTCCGGAATCCAGACTTTCTGCCGGCGCATCTCCTCCACGGTTCGTATGGGTACGGTGGACATGACATAGGCAAAGCCGCCCTCGGCGATTCCAAAGGTCACAAATCCGCCGGTCTCAAACCCGTCCATAATGCGCTTGTCCAGGTGTTCACGAACATAATCGATCTCTTTGAAAGATCTGAAAAACAGCGGCAGGCTGTAAATCTGATTGTCGCGATAAAAATTGGATAAACTTCCCCCGACAAAGGCACCGCCTTGGAGCTGGCCGATACGGATCTTGCGCATCACCGCCTTGTCGTCGCCCATAACGCCCCCCGGATAATATTTGATCCGAACCCGGTTATCGGTTCTACGGGCCAATTCTTCTGCACCGTCTCGCATTTTCTCCATCCAGATGGATCCTTCCGGAGACAGGGTAGCGATTTTAAACCGCATGGCCTGTGCCTGGCCGGCAAGCATAACAATGAGTATAAACACTATGATTCTAATCATTCTTAAAGCACCTTTTGTCATTTTGGGTTAAATCTTCATTTTACCTAAATAAATACACCTCAATTCCTGAGCAAAATTGTTCCTATGCATAATTTAGAAATAGTCTTGCCCGCTATCCAGCAGTTCCCTAGCCTGTTGTTGTGCAAGGGTATTGCCGAGGGTATATCCGGGAACATCGGGTTGGGCCTTAAGCACCTCGTTCAGCAGCCGGTCATGGAGTTTCCTGTCAAAAACCAGGCGGGCATAATGCCGGGCATACAACACCTTAACCATCAAATTTTTATTTTTAGAAATTTCCAGTGCGCGTTCAAAATGCTGTTTTCCCACTTCGGGTTTACCACCCAGCGCCGGTGGCAGCAATGTGGCCAGAACCCCGAGGTATAAATGGGCGGCGCCATCCTGATAGGCTTCATCCAATTCGACAACCCGCTCCATAATGGCCTCAACCCGGGGAATTTCAGCAACCGCATCCCAGTCTTCCCGATGGGTCTGAATCCATGCGGACCAGGCCGATCCCAAGGTAAACAAATCCGGAACATCTTTAACACCCAAAGTGGAAACTGTGTTTTCAAATTCCTGAAAACTGTTCTGGCGGAACAAGCATGTATCCGGCTTTCGGATACACATGGCTCGCAATGCATAATCCAATGCTTTATCGGTCAGCTTTTTAGCTCTATCTTTGTCTTTAACGAACACATCGGTATATGCAGTATATACGTTGGCAGCAGAACGAAGGAGGGATTCATTGTCCGGATCGCGATACAGCAGGCTGTCCACCATCAATAGATATGCAGGCCCGCCGGCTTCAACCGTTGCCAGATCGTTGTTGTCCAAAATGGCCTGGGATAAATTTTCGGTCATGTCGACAGTCGCTGATGAAATGAAATAAGAACATCCGGATAACAGGAAAACGCACAGCAGGAAAAAAAGTGGTCCGATAATTGGAATAACTCTCTGATGTTCGCAACTCATGGAGTTTCGACAAAAGACAGACATGAGACCCACCATTTAGATTTTTTAATGCGTCGACATTACCCTAAGAAATTCGGGCTTACCTTTTCCAATCTTTCTTTAGCAAAATATTTAAAGATAGACAATAGGTGAATAAAACGGCTAACCTCAGTTTTTGAAGTTCTCCGTCATGAAAGGCGGGGTTTCTGCCTTGCGGCAGCACTTCGCGGCAGGAAGCGGTCCGGTAATGGGCTATCCTTCAATCTGTATCGCCTCTACCAGAACCTTTGCCGTTCCTTTTTCGTAAAACCTCAGTTTTTTAGCTGCTCCGGCACTCAAATCGATAATGCGGCCCTCCACGAAAGGCCCCCGGTCATTGACCCGAACAATGATGTTTCGATGATTTTCCAGATTCGTTACGCGAACATATGTGGGAAGGGGTAAATATTTATGCGCTGCATTAAACCCTCTTGGATCAAAAGCCTCGCCATTTGCCGTCATGTGCCCCCCTTTTTGGTGATATGTCTCGAATCCGTACCAGGAAGCAATCCCCTTTTGACGGTATTTAGCGGCCTTTTCCACCGACATGGGCACATATCTTTTGCCTTTGACCACATAGGGCGATTTCTTGACACGACCTTGTCGGATCGCTTCTTTGGGTGGCATATCATCAATAGACTCGATATCTTCGCGCGTTAGCGGCCAGCTTAAAGGCGCTTTAACCACGATAAAAGTGTATTTGCCTATTTGATAGACTGTTTTCCCAACACCTTTGGTTACCTTATAGGTTGTTTTTACGGTATATTTTGTTATCTTGTATGTTGCATCTACCGTCCCCTTTGTGACGTTGTATGTTGTCTTAAAAATGCTGCAGGACAAAAAAAACAAGAATGCCAATGCTAAAGGAATCCATAAAACCTTTTTTTCTTTTTCAAGCATCATCTTCCTTTTAAGGCGTTCAGAGAAAAGAAAAAAATTGGTTTTTAATCAATTTTCAACATTTAGTTTTATGATATATATCATAAAGATAGGATAATGGGCGAAATCATGGAAATCGGCTAACGAGCCCAAGCATGAATCTTTAGAAGACAGCAGTAAATAAAAAAGGGGCATTCTGTGCCCCTTTTTTATCCGTCGATGCCATGAAAAATCAGCCGCCGGCCGTCTGGGGAAACGCTGTATTGGCATACAAATATTCCATCTTTTCCTTGTGCTTCAACTCTTCATTTGCCATTTTCAACAGCATCGCTTTTAGTTCTCCTTCGGCGTGGAGATTGGCTAATTTCGTATAAAATTTGTGGGACATGGATTCTCGGTGGGCGGCCACCAGATAAACATCCTGTCTGCTTGTCTCGGTGCTGATTTCCGGTTTTTCCACATACTCTGCGATTTTGTATTCCACAACCTCAGCCATTCTCAATGAATCGGGGCCTAATTTTTTTTCACGATAGTCCACAAGGAACGCTTTGTGTTTCTTTTCCTCTCCAGCGATAAACTCGATGGTGTCCTTTACGCCGGGATCTTCTAATTTGTTATGGATATCCATATAGAAGTCATAGGCCTCCTCTTCTCTCTGAATCGCCAAATCGATAATTTCTGATACGCTTTTATCCATTTCCATCCCTCCTTTTAAAATATTTTATCTTGAACCCTATATCAAAATTACAAAAATATTAAAACAAGTAAATATCCGGGTTCAGAGGATCCCCCGTTGGCACCCCCGGAAGGGAATTGTTTTTCCATATATCAAGTGCCTAAAGTGAGCTAAAATGCCTAAAGTGCCTAAAATTGAGGAAAGCGCTTTCAGCGCAAATCATTATTGGATCGTCATAAGAATTTGTGGGTTGGATTAATTATAATTTTTATATTGGACAGGATTAACAGGATTGATTGTATCTATTGCTTTCTCGGTTTCCACCTGCCCGAAACGCTCTCGCCCGTCTGCCTTGCGAGCTCTTGGCAAGCGGGAAATTTGCGAGGCGGGCGGGGACGAAACCGAGAAATAGCCATCCCGCTTTCACCGGGAAAAGAAAGCAAAAGAGGCCGGTGGTTTTGTTGCTGAACGTTCATGTCGCTTCTTTGTTCTTCTTTATAGCCAAATGAACTCCCTCGAAGAGGGATATAGGTTTTTGCCTTTCTTCTGGAAAGGCAAAAAAAATCCTGAAAATCCTGTAGATCCTGTCTAAATATACAGTAGACAGACATATAATCAGCATAATATTTTTGTGATATCGAATAGTTATAAGATATAAATTGAAATGTTTGCCCACAGATTCTCCAGAGGAATCAAAATTTGAAACTGACCCCGGAGGAATCGGCGTTGCCCCAGATAAATAGGCTAACCATTTAACGGATTAAACATTTCATTGGGCAAGCCTTCCACAGGGCAGGTGCAGAAGTGGAGCGAAAGCGGACGTTTTTCAAAGGTTTTTCGAGATGGCTCCCCATTATGAGAAGCCATCTCCTGATGAAGAAATTTGGAAAAATTTATTGCCGGCAGGGGCGTCCGTAGGAAGGATTGTCTCTCATCGGGCCGTTTCTCCTAAATCCTCTGCCTACGTCGGGATCGATCTTTTTCATCTCTATGATATGGACAACCCGATTTTGATCGATCCGGGCTTGGAGATGGGAGATCTCTTTTTGTATATTTGCGGCTTTTTTAGCGTCGGGAGTTTTCTTGGCAAACTCACTTTCGAGTTCAAGCTGTTTTTGATAAACATTCTGCCTCAAGTCCTTGTTTGCTTTATGAAATGCTATTCGCTGTTGATCCATTTTCTGAATTTCTTCATCGCTCAGGTCACCCCTCATGTATCCTCCGTAGCCAGGACATCCGTAACCCCCATGGCGCCAGCCCGGGCCGTGATGATCCCTTTCTCCGCGGTGTTGGCCATAACCTATTCCGCCATCGGCAAATGCATACACCCCAAATCCGACAACGGCAAAGATCGTTAAAACAACGAGCAATTTAATTGTGACATTTTTCATTTTTAATATCTCCTTATCCTATTTTTTCTTTATTATTGTTTGATTTTCTATATCAGCAAATGGCATGCCAAAATTATAGCACTAAAAACCTGTCACCAATAACATATTGTAAGCATTGGCCTAATTGATCCATATGTTTTTTTATGCCATCAAAATATAACCATTTGCAGTCCGCATGAAATCACATGGTGGATATGAAATATCCAGTTTTGTCGAATCCCTGGATTCAAGTGGATATAAAATACCCATTCATCTTCATAACGGTGCCAATACCGAACAATAAGATTTGTCACAATGTGGCATTGTGAAATAACAATACTCACTTTGGAGCTAAAGTCAATTACTCTTAAACGAGGGCAACAAAATTGAGAAAATTTATCGAGCCTTGCATGATTCCAAAAGGATGTAAAATTTTTCATAGTATTTTAGGGTATCCACTCCATAATTTCATATAAATTGTAAAAATAAGCCCACCTCTTTTTGAACCAAAATTATTATAATCACTTTATATTTAGATAGTTATATTTTACGCCCATATTCTCGCACGGTTCTTGCATATTGTGAAAGGTAATATAGCACTTTCTATTTTGCCTGCTATTCGGGTTCATGACAAAGCAAATTTGATAAAGAGAAAGCTAAAATGGACAAAAAAATTACCATCCAGATATTATCCGTGGAAATTATTCGGTTTTTCTTCATCTTCGCAATGATTCTGAGTGTGTCTTTTTTCTCAATCCATAGCGGCCGGAAGGATGTCCGAGTAATAAAAACAACCTCGGGGATTTCAGCGTCTTCAATCTCTCAGCCCCTGGCGGATGAAAATGCCGGGGGATATAGTGTTTACGGCGCACTATTCAGGCATATGAATAAAAAGGAACAGTTGTTTCACCCCATCATCATTCAGGTGTCCAGCCGACATCAAGTCGATCCTGCCCTTGTAAAGGCGATCATTATGGCGGAGTCCGGATACAATCCCAAGGCAATTTCCAAAAGCGGGGCAAAAGGTCTCATGCAGCTGATGCCCGGAACAGCCAACGCAATGGGCATCAAAGATGTTTTCAATCCTCATCAGAATATAAGCGGTGGCGTCCGATACTTCAAGCTGCTCATGAATCAATTTGACGGAGATGTTAAACTGGCGCTTGCAGCATACAACGCCGGGAGCAAAAATGTCAGACAGTATAAAGGCATCCCCCCGTTCAAGGCCACCCGGTACTATATCAATAATGTTTTTAAGTATTATCGAGGCTACAAGAGCCGGAGGGCCGGAGGATCTGACCGAGTATAAACCACCACCATCCAATGGGTATGTTATTAAATATCCAGCCAATCCCAAAAATTGAAGCATTTTGAGGCGGCAATTTTCATATCGCCTTCCGGGAAACACACGTCAATACACCTTCACCGCTAAAACAGGGGATTTGAAAATCGAGTTACTTCTTTTTCATTTGTCAATGGGAAAACTTTATGTAAGAATTTTAAGATGCAGACGACAAATAGATAAAAAGAAATTTTTTCGAACAGGAAACCGAAATGAAAACCAAACACTTTGCAATAGCTGCATTATCATCGATATTGATTTTCGGTCCTGCCCTTCTGATATCCCGAGGCTGGTCACAAACCGCTGTGGATCACAGCATCTATTCAGGCCTCCTAAAGAAGTATGTTCATCAAGGCAGAGTAGATTACCGGGGGTTTAAAACAGAAGAAGCACACCTGGATCAGTATCTCAAAATTCTTGAGGGCGTCGATCCAAAGAGTCTTTCCCGCAATGAACAGTTTGCTTTCTACATTAATGTCTATAATGCATGGACCATCAAATTGATTTTAAGCGGCTATCCTGGTATCAAAACAATTAAAGAACTTGGAAGCATTATAAAAAGTCCCTGGAAAAAGAAAATTTGTCGCATTGATGGGAACATCATTTCCCTGGATGACATCGAGCATAATATTTTACGTCCCAGATTCGAGGATCCCCGGGTGCATTTTGCAATTAATTGTGCGGCTCTCAGTTGTCCGCCCCTTGGCGATAGACCCTATAAGGGGAGCACATTAGACCGTCAGCTGGATGATTCCACACGGATGTTTATCAACAACCCGAAACGCAACTATCTCAAGGGAGACACTCTTCTTGTTAGTAAAATATTCAAATGGTTCCGCAATGATTTCAATGATGATGTCATCGGCTTTTTCATACAATATGCCAATGAAGGTTTAAAAAAAGAATTGACGGCTAAAAAGGATAGAATCAAGATTAAATATCTCCATTACGATTGGTCTCTCAACGCTGCGACAGATTAAAAATACGACATTCTATGAAGCCGGAAGTTGGGGACCTCTTAACATTTAAGCTTTTTTAAAATAGTACCGCTTCAGTATGATTAAATTTTAACTGGGAAAAATGTATCACACTTGAAGCTTCTGGTAACCCGCGTGTTTTTAAGGACGACACGTTAAATAGACATCATACCATGGATCATATTTAATGGAAGAGACCACACAACCGCCGACAAAAAAAACATCCAAAGCAATGTTCAAGGCGATTATTTTCGGGGCCTTTATTGTTGGAGCAATTTTCTTGATCCGTTTTACACCGGTCAAGAATTATCTTACGGCAGAAGCTCTGGGGCTTTTTCTTGAAACCGCCGGTTTATGGGCGCCGGTGGTGTACATGGCAATCTATGCTGTGGGGGTCTGCCTTTTTCTCCCCGGCACCTTGCTGACAGGCCTGGGCGCCGCCATATTCGGCGCCTACTGGGGATTTTTATATGTATGGATTGGGGCCATGATAGGCGCCAGCGCCGCCTTCTTTATCGGACGGACTCTGGGAAGAGAATTTGCCGCAACACTGATCGGCGATAAACTGAAAAAATATGACGATGGCATTGAACGTAACGGATTTGCCACCGTCTTGTATCTTCGCCTCGTTTATTTCCCGTTTACACCCATGAACTTCGGCATGGGGCTGACCAAGGTCCGATTTTGGGACTATTTTGCGGGAACCGGCCTGGGCATAATGGTCGGCACGTTTATTTTCACCTTTTTTATCGGCACCCTCAAAGAAATATGGGCCTCCGGCAACTGGGGAGAACTGATTTCCTTTAAGGTTTTCTTCTCGATCGGGCTCTTTATCTTCTCTTTGTTTATTCCTAAAATTGTCAAAAAAATTAAAGGAGAAGAAAAATAAAGCTTCCCAGCCGGAGAATTATAAACCGAATCCGGACAAGCCGGAACCAAGAAATGTTTGCCACCAAGGCACAAAGGCACGAAAAATTTTTATTGTTTTATTCTTTTTTAGTGTTTTGGTGCCTTCGTGGCGAAAAAAAGTTTTGCCACAAAAAACACCAAAATAAATACGAAGTGACTGCTAAGTGAAAAAAAAGCTTATTATCTTCACCCGTTATCCGGAAACAGGAACAACCAAGACCCGTCTCATTCCTTTACTCGGAGCAAAAGGTGCTGCGGATCTCCATCGCAAAATGACCGAGCACACCCTGGCGAAGTTGAAACGATTATCAACATCAAATGAATTAACCATTGAGATCTGTTATGACGGCGGCAATAAAGATTTAATGAAAAACTGGCTCGGCCCAAATTTAGAATATCAAGCTCAGATTAGCGGCGATCTCGGGCTGCGAATGAAACGTTCTTTCGAGGATGCCTTTGGATCCGGGGCAGACGCAGCCGTCCTTGTCGGAACGGATATCCCGGATATAACAGACACTGTCATTCAAACGGCGTTTGACACCCTCGAACAGAAAAATATGGTGATGGGTCCGGCCAAAGACGGGGGATATTATTTAATCGGTTTACAAAGCGCTTCTCTTTCATCGGCCATGGACCATCTGTTTTCCGGGATAACCTGGGGAAGGCGTGATGTTCTGCGTAAAACCTTAGACGCTGCAAAAGGCATTGGATTAAGCTTTTCACTTCTTGATGAACTGAAAGATGTGGATCAACCCGAAGATCTGTCGATCTGGGAACGTTCCCAAATTCCGAACCATCATGATTTCATGCCCGAAAGCATTTCCGTGATTATACCGACCCTAAACGAAGCCGACAACATCGCTGAAACCCTTTTGAGTATCGGCCATGAAAACAACATACAGGTCATTGTCTCAGATGGAGGAAGTCAAGACAATACCGTGTCGATTGCCAAATCACTCGGCGCAAAAGTGATCAACGTTCTACCCCCACGGTCTAAACAACTGAACAGGGGGGCTGCTGAAGCGACCGGGGATGTGCTTCTTTTTCTCCATGCCGATACACGGCTGCCGAAAAATTTTGACCGGCTCGTCCTCCGCAGCTTAGCCCAACCCGGCATAGCCGCCGGAGCCTTTGAACTGCGCATCGATGCCCCGAATCCGGCGCTTCGGTTCATTGAGCGCATGGCAAACTGGCGCTCCCGATGTCTGAGAGCACCTTACGGTGATCAAGGATT
>Ga0316194_10003459_pt1 | contig 11024 bp, 9 predicted proteins | sample CroRivsedime1_MG_FD_204936 | JGI IMG/M metagenome (GOLD analysis project Ga0316194, IMG submission 204936) | Coastal sediment microbial communities from Maine, United States - Cross River sediment 1 | ecosystem: Environmental > Aquatic > Marine > Coastal > Sediment | place: USA: Maine... | reverse complement strand
ATAAGTATCGTATTCTCGATTGCCTTCCTGCGCTGGTCCTGACACGCCAAAAGTACGTCCCTGAACCAGTGCGCCGTTAGCAAAATCTCCGGCAAGGCCTGGGTTACGAGCAATGAAGTCATCGAAGTGCGGCATTCCCGGAGAGACGATGGTGTCACCGGCTAGCAGCGCCTGAGGCGGATAAGAAGGAGAGGTGTTCCACTCTTTCACTTCATCCCGAGCGTAGAGGAACTCGGCATTGAAGGTCATGGTGTCAGTGATTTCGTAGGTGGCTTCAGAATAGATCTGCCAATGTTTCTCTTCTTCAACAATATTGTCGAAATCCGTGTAGCGGAAGCGACAGTATGGGCCATTGAGGGTGCCGCCAACCGTCTCGCAATCAGGGTCAGGCGTGCCGGTACCCAGTGAGCCGGGATCACCAGCGCCGTCTAGTGGATAGTAAGTTCCTGGTGACCCAATGAAGGAAAAACCACCTGGTGATCGGTTTACCGTAAAAGGATTCAATGCCCAGTCTTTCTCACGGGCTTGCAGCTTGCCGCGGAACTGATAACCACCGGCAACAATCATGTCGAGCCGATCTGTGCCGAAACCAACAATGCCGCTGGCATCATAGTCATCATCGTCCGCGTCATCGACGCCTTTGTAGGCTCCCTGAAATTCGATACCGCGGAAGTCGCTGCGGGTAATGAAGTTCACTACGCCGGCAACAGCGTCCGAGCCGTAGGTGGCGCTGGCACCATCTTTCAGCACTTCAACGCGTCCGATCGCACTGACGGGAATGATGTTGGTGTTAACGAACTGCTGTCCGTCCTGGCCGACGAAAAACGGGCTCGGAACAATCCGGCTACCGTTCATCAATACCAGAGTCCGGCCTGCACCAAGCCCACGCAGGTTGACGTTGGAAATACCTTCCAGGCCATTGGACTGAAACTGGTTGGTCTCACCGTCCATGCCGGCCATAGGACCCATGTTCCGCAGCATATCGACAACTGATGGATTACCCTGGAGATCCATGTCTTCCCGGGTGGTGACGTCTACGGGCGATGCCGCGTCTTCGGGAGTTCCTCGAATGTAGGAACCGGTTACTACTACTTCTTCAATCTCACCTTGTTCCGCGAATGCGGTTGTGCCGAACATCCCTGCGGCACTGGCGAACAAGACAGGCACAAGCCTGGCAAACTGTCGTCGCATAATTTATCCCCTTGTTTACTAACCCCAAACCCGTCTGACACCGGGAATGGGTGCGGGACAATAACGCAATCACACAACCGCGACAAGAAGTAACGTGCCGCAAACTTCCAATGGCCGAAAAATGTTGAGACAAAAAACAAATCAACTTCCCTAGTGGCATTCCGACAACGACGCTGCCGCGCCTGAAGATGCACCAAAACGGAGATTTCTGGCGGCAATCAGCGGTGCAATGTGATCGAGGAACGAACTTCTGCGCTCACGCAACGTCGAAATCCGCAACGAACCAAGCGACAGATCCGATGCAAAATTCCAGAGCCCTTATCTTGATCTTACTGTTGAACAATATCCTTGCCGTTCGTTCCGAAGCTGCACCAGTTTCCGATCTCTGGGCTTTCTGGCAGCCTGAGCCAGCACCACTTTCCGAATCAAAAACTCAAGCGCCGATCAGCCATGAACTCTGGCAACAACTGCTGGACCGCTATCTCAGCGCAGCAGAAGACCAGATCAATAGGTTTGACTATCAGGCGGTAACCGCCGCTGACCGCGCGCTGCTTGCAAGGTATCTGGATACGCTGACCAGCTTGGACCCACGCGGCTATCCGATCGATGAACAGATGGCCTACTGGATAAACCTCTACAACGCGCTGACAGTCCAGGTTGTGCTGGATAACCCGAACAAAAACAGCATCGTGGACATGGGCGCAGGCTGGTTCAAGTTCGGCCCATGGGATGACAAACTGGTCACTCTCACAGGTCAGCCGATCACCCTGAACGATATTGAACACAGAATTCTAAGACCGATCTGGCAGGATCGACGCATTCACTTTGCGGTCAACTGCGCAAGCCTCGGCTGCCCGAATCTGAGCGCTCAGGCCTTCACCAGCACTAATCTGGAATCAATGCTTGCCGCCGCTGAAAGCGCCTACTTGAATCATCCTCGAGGCGTCAGTTTCAACGGCAAAGACGAACTGGTCCTGTCCAGCATATTCAAGTGGTATGTTGAAGACTTCGCAGCCGATCGAGCCCAGCTGCTCGAGTATCTGTCGCAACACCATGCCACGCTGGCAGCGCAACTCGTCAACTACGCCGGTCCGATCCGCTATCAATACGACTGGTCCCTCAATCAGCCCTGATAAAGGCGGCAACGAATCTGGAGCGCAGATGCAAAATCCCAACCCCATCAATATTCGCGCGATCGATCACGTGGTGTTACGTGTTATTGACCTGCCGTCGATGGTCCGCTTTTACGCCGACGTTCTCGGTTGCCGTCTGGAACGCGGCCCCGGCGATCTGGGTCTGGCCCAGATGCGCGCCGGTGCCAGCCTGATTGATCTGATCGATTCCAGCGGGCCACTGGGAAAACAAACCGGCGCACCGCCTGACCACGACGCACCCAACATGGATCACTTCTGCCTGCAGGTCGAACCCTGGGACAATGACGCGATCCGCAGTCACCTGGAAGCCTGCGACGTCGAACTGAGTGAGACAGTATCCAGATACGGCGCACTCGGAGCGGGCCCGTCCATCTACATCAAAGACCCCGAAGGCAATAACATCGAACTGAAAGGGCGAAGCTGAGCGTTGAACCGACGCTTCACTCAGGAAGCGGGATTAACTCGGTATCTCCAGCCACCCCGGCAAAACGATTCTCTCGCCATCCCGGGACACTTCCGGCAGGTCGGCTTTTGCGTTCCACTGTCAGCTCGTGAACTCACAATCAAATCTCCCCTGTGGTTAACAACCAATCGTCATTATCAGTGCGGCTATCTTTCAGCACTTTTGCTCTTGTTCGGGTTCGGACTCCTAAATAAACCAGCCCGTCGCGGACTCGGGACTGGTCTGCGTGTCCACGGTATTGATACTGGGTGCAAACGCCCAGCACACGGCATTGACGATCACCCGGGCAATCTGGGGCTGGTAGTAGATCGGATAGGTCTCATGCCCCGGGCTGAAGTAGAAAATCCGCCCTTTGCCCCGCTGGAAACAGCAGCCACTGCGAAACACCTCACCACCGGAGAAATTGCTGATCAGCACCAGCTCGTCGGGAGCCGGGATATCAAAAAATTCACCATACATCTCGTGACGCTCGATGATGATCGGCAACTGCACGCCTTCAAGAATCGGGTGTTGCGGCGCGACCGGCCACAGCACCTCCCGGTCATCCGCCTCCCGCCAGCGCAGATTGCAGGTGGTACCCATTAACCGGGTGAAGATTTTTGACAGATGGGCGGAGTGCAGGACAATCAGTCCCATGCCCTGTTGTACCCGCTGCTGCACCCGCGCAACCACGGCATTATCCACCAGATGGTGGCCAAGATGGCCCCACCACAGCAGCACGTCGGTCTCGTCGAGCACGTCTGCACTGAGGCCGTGCTCGGGTTGATCCAGAGTGGCGGTAGCAACCTGCGTATCCGGCAGACCCCGGCGCAGCAGCTCGGCCAGCGCCTGATGAATCCCATCGGGATACACCGCTGCGACCTTCGGATCCTCGCGTTCATGTATGAACTCGTTCCATACGGTGACTCTGCGCGGTTGAGCGGCAATACCCTGGCTGTCTGCATTCACGACGTGCGCCTCCTGACTTTTCTCTATTGTCTGACGCTGATCTTCCGGTGACCAGAGTATCGATGCAGATGCCGTCTTCTCATTTGTCCTCAGCTCGGTCAGAATCACCGGGTTGCCGGTGATGCAGGCGTGAGCTGCATCCAGCTGAAACCACGACGCAGGAGATCACCATGTCCAGCTCGACGGAAGTTCGCAACCAGATAGGTCCGCTGCTGGATCGTCTGATCATTCAGCTCGATGATGAGGGCAGCGCAACCCAGCGCGCCTATTTCGCCCGGATCCGCAGATCTCTGTATCGAGCCCGCCATGACTGGGATCTGGCAACCCCTATTCGCGAGCTGTCCACGACCAGCGCGGTCGGCTTCACCTTCTCCAGCGATGCCGACGCATTGATTGCCCGAATCCTGGAAAAAGCCGGCGCTCTGGCGCAGGAACTGGATCAACCGCCACTGCGACCCCATTGAACGCCGACTCCATCCATCACGGCAGCTGTCTGTGTGGGAGGTACCCGTTTGTCGGCGAAGGCGTGCCGCGTTTTGTGGCCCACTGCCACTGCAAGTCGTGCCGCCGCGCGCTGGGCGCTGGCGTGGCGACCTATGTGGGGTACGCCGCGGGCCAGGTGCGTTTTGCTGGCTCCGAGGGGCTGGCGAACATTCCCGCTTACCAGTCTTCACCAGGGGTAGACCGCGGATTCTGCGATGTCTGCGGCACCGCCCTCTACTACGCCTCAGAACAGTGGCCGGGCGAAACACATCTGTTTCGCAGCAACTTTGCAGTACCAGAGGCGTTCGAACCCACCGGCCATGTGTTTTATTCAGACCGGGAAACGGACTTCGACCTTTATGACGATCTGCCCCGATACGCGCTGGGCAGCGACGCCGCGGTCGCCTGGGGCAAACGACCCGCGTACCGGATTCTGTTCGCGTGCACGGGCAATTCCGCGCGCAGTATCCTGGCTGAAGCAATCACCAATCTGCGTAGTGCCAAACTCGGCGACAAACGGGTTCGCGGCCACAGCGCCGGCTCGCTGCCAGCTGGCAGAGTGCACCCTGAAGCCGAGGCGCTGATTGGCAGCCGAGTTCATCTGCTGGGTGTGATTCGCAGCAAATCCTGGGAGGAATTCACCGGCTTCCAGGCACCGGACATCGACCTGGTGATCACGCTATGTGATGACGCCGCCAACGCGGCATGTCCTGTTTTTCCAGGCGAAAATACCAGGCGCCACTGGGGTCTGCCGGATCCGGCAAGCGGCGCTGTATCTTTTCCAGAGATTTATCAGCAGCTCGAGGCCCTCATCGAGGGCCTGCTGCAGGAACTGGGTGCCAGATAGCTTGGCTCAGTTGCCGGTCGGGACCTGACTGAACGGAATACCTTTGTCCATGCGCGGCTCCTGAGGCAGTCCCAGTACCCGTTCGGCAATGATATTGGCCATGATTTCATCAGTACCACCGGCGATCCGCAGTCCCGGGATCCCCATATAGGTACCCTGAAACAAACCCGCTTCTTCGGCAAAAGCGTCATCCCAGATCGCCCCGCTCATCTCCATCAGATCAATCGCAAATGAGGCCATATCCTGCGTTTTCGGCGCGCCTACCAGCTTGCCGATAGAGTTTTCGGGGCCGGGAATCTCACCGCGCGACAGCGCGCTCATGGATCGATAGCCCGTGTACTTCAGACCCGCTTCTTTGCAGTACCAGTCAGCGAGTTTGGCTCTGACCGCTGCGTTCTTGATGGCCGGCTCACCGTCGATGTCGACTTTCTGCGCCAGTTTGAACACCGAATCAAAACCCACCGCAGAACCGCCGCCGCCAATCGAAGCGCGTTCATTCATCAGCGTGGTCAGCGAGACCTGCCAGCCCTGGCCAACCTCACCCAGACGCTGAGAGTCGGGAATCCGGACATCGGTGAAGTACACTTCATTGAAGTTGGCATCACCCGAAATCTGTTTGATCGGCTTGATCTCAACACCCAGGGACTTCATGTCAAGGTAAAAGTAGGACAGGCCCTTGTGCTTGGGCACACTTGGATCGGTACGGACCACCAGGATGCCAAAGTCGGAGTAGTGAGCGCCGGAGGTCCAGATCTTCTGACCATTGATCACCCACTCATCACCATCCTTCTCGGCCTTGGTGCGCAGCGCAGCCAGATCGGAGCCACCGGCGGGTTCTGAAAACAGCTGACACCAGATCTCTTCACCGCTGGCGAGCTTCGGCAGATACCGCTCTTTGGCAGCCTCATCAGCCCAGGTCATCAGGGTTGGCGCAGCCATACCCTGGCCGATGCTGAATACGCCGGCTGGCACATCAAACTTAGCCTCTTCCTGACTGAGAATGACCTGCTCAATCGCCGACGCACCTCGACCACCAAATTCTTTCGGCCAGCGGATGCACGCCCAGCCAGCGTCGTATTTGCGCTTCTGCCAGAGTTTGCACTGCTCTATGTATGACAGTCCTTCCAGCTCTTTTGCAGTCGGGACATTGTCTTCCAGCCAGCTCTTAACTTCGTTGCGGAAAGCGATTTCTTCGGCACTATCTTGAAAATCCATGATTTACCTCGAGTATTCTTGCGTTATACGCGTCACTGTTTGTTTGCTGCAGTTCCCGTGGAGCTGCCTGTCATGCCGCCTGGCTGGCTTCGACCGCGCTGATCAGCCGGTCCTGCCAGAAACCTTCGCTGCCGATGTTCACACTCAGCAGCTTCGACCGCCGATAGAAAAACTGGCAGTCAAATTCCCAGGTGAAGCCCATGCCGCCGTGAGTCTGAATATTCTCTTTGGAAGCAAAGTAGTAGGCCTGTATGGCTGATACCCGGCTGGTGGCGGCCGCCAGCGGCAGTTCACTGGCCCCGGTATTCAATGCCCAGGCGCCAAAATAGCAGTTGGACCTGGCCAGAGTGTTCTTCACATACATCTCGGCGAGCTTGTGTTTGATCGCCTGATAAGAGGCAATCGGACGACCGAACGCATAACGCCCGAGCGCGTACTCTTTGGCCTGCTCCAGCGCCGCCTGCGCACCGCCCACCTGTTCCCAGGCAAACAGAACCGCGGCTCGATCGAGCAGCGTTTCGGTTGCCGCCCAGCCGGCACCAGCTTCACCCAGCGGTTCGGCAGCCGCGCCGTCGAACTCGATCCGGGCGTGCCCGCGACTGGGATCCAGCATCGTTACCGCCTGTCGACTCACGCCCGCACCGGCAAGATCCACCAGGTGCAGACTGGCACCATCGCCGCCATCGTGCCCGGCAACGACTATCGCAAAGTCCGCCACATTGCCGTCTGCCACCGGCAGTTTGGTGCCAGACAGCTTGCCGGCATCAACCCGGGTAGTCAGATTACCTGCGGTTGGTCGCCCGGTACCTTCCGCAAACGCAAATGTGCCCACGGCCTCTCCGGTAGCCAGCTTCGGCAGCCAGGCTTCCTTCTGGGCCTGAGATCCAGCCATCAGCAGTGCTTCGGTGGCCAGATAGACCGATGAAGAGAACGGGGTCGGAGCCAGGGAACGGCCCAGTTCCTCGGCAATCACACACAGTTCCAGATAGGAAAGGCCCAGCCCGCCAAATTCTTCCGGTATTACTACCGCCGTCCAACCCATTTCAGCAATCTTGCCGAACAACGCCATATCTGCGTCACCGCCCGCCTCGAGCACCGCCCGGGTGACTGAAGGTGGTGAATTGTCAGCCAGAAACCCTTGTGCCTGCTCGCGCAGCAGGTTCTGTTCTTCGGAAAATTCGAAGTTCATGTAGTTCCCCCCAGAGGACCAGTTAAAAATATCGGAACCGACGATTCTCTCCGCTTTAGGCGAAAAAGGCGAGCCTGCTGGCCAGACATTCCGGTCGCACCCCTCAATGAGATGTTTCCGGACAATGACGCACAGCACTGAAGCCGTCAGCAGGCTAAAATAACCCGATGAATTACGCTGATCACGGCTTTCTCCGGGTCGCCGCCGTCGCCCCGCAACTGGTACTGGCTAATCCCGAGGCCAATGCCCGCAATATCGTCACGCATCTGCAGTCCCTCGCGGAGAGCAGTGTCGCCGTGGCAGTGTTCCCGGAGCTGTGTCTGACCGGCTACAGCTGCGAGGATCTGTTTCTCTCCAGCGATCTGCAGCGGCTGACCCGCACCGCGCTGGCGAGCGTTGCCAGCCAGTGCCACGGGATTGTCGCCGTGGTTGGCGCACCCTGGCGTCTGAACGACGGACGCCTGTTGAACTGCGCGGTGGTCATCGCCGATGGCAGCATCCAGGGTGTGGTGCCGAAGAGCGCGCTGCCGAACTACGGCGAGTTTTACGAACATCGCTGGTTCGCATCCGGCGCTGATGTGCATGAAAAGATCGATCACGAAGCCGATACCCTGATTTCTACCCGGCAGGTGTTCCAGATTGGCGGAGCCGGAGTCGGCATCGAACTCTGTGAAGACCTCTGGGCGCCGCGACATCCCGGTACCGAACATGCCCTGGCTGGTGCAGAGGTCATTCTCAATCTGTCGGCCAGCAACGAGCTGGTTGCGAAAGCCGAATACCGACGCTCCCTCGTCGAGATGGCCAGCGCCAGAGGTATCTGTGGTTATCTGTACGCCAGCAGCGGCGCACTCGAATCAACTAAAGACATCGTTTTTGGCGGCCACCTGCTGGCGGCAGAGAACGGCGCGCTGCTGGCTGAAAACGAACGCTTCGCCCTGACGGCACAGACCCTGATCACCGAGTTCGATATACAACGATTGCGCCACGATCGGATTCAGAACACTACCTTCGCCGGCACCGATCGTCCCGGGAATTATCAGCACAGATCAATTACCGCGAGCCCGGCTGAGCTGAGCTCACTGCATCGCCGGATCGAGGCGCGACCGTTTGTGCCGCCGGATGAAGATCAGTTCAATGCCCGGGCTCAGGAAATTCTCAATATCCAGAGCACGGGGCTGGCTCGCCGTCAGCTGGCAGCGAAAAACACCACGTTAACGATCGGCATATCCGGAGGACTTGATTCAACCCTGGCACTGCTGGTCTGCCTCGATGCAGCAGACAAACTCGGCCGAGCCCACGATACCATCCAGGCGATCACCATGCCGGGACCAGGCACCTCGGAACATACCCTGGCCTCGGCAAGAGCGCTGTGTCGCGCAGCCGGGGTGAGCCTGAAAGAAATCCCCATCGCGGCGGCGGTTACCCAGCACCTGAAAGATCTGGAGCACACAGACAACAGCGACGTGGTGTTTGAAAATACCCAGGCCAGAGAGCGCACTCAGATCCTTTTCAACTACGCCAACAAGACGGCAGGTATCGTCGTCGGCACCGGCGATCTGTCAGAACTGGCACTCGGATGGTGCACCTACAACGCCGATCACATGGCTAACTACAACGTCAACGCCGGGGTACCCAAAACCATGGTGGCGTATCTGGTCAGGTGGTATGCGCGACATCGGACTGGTCCAGAGCTGGCAGCCGTGCTCGACCGGGTCCTCGATACACCCATTTCCCCGGAGCTGATTGCACCTGAAGAGGGCGAAATCAGTCAGGAAACCGAGTCAATCATCGGGCCCTACGAACTGCACGACTTCTTTCTTTATCACACCGTTCGTCATGGCTCCGGCGTGCGAAAGGTGTTTGCACTTGCCTGTCAGGCATTCGCAGGCAGCTACCCTGAAGCCGAAATTGGCCGCTGGCTCAGAGTCTTCATTCAGCGCTTCTATACCCAGCAGTTCAAACGTACAACGCTGCCACCCGGACCCAAGGTTGGTTCGGTCAGCCTGTCGCCTCGCGGCGACTGGCGTATGCCCGATGAGGCCAGTGTCGAACAGTTGCTGGCAGAGCTCGATGAATTGCTGGAAACTGGGCGTTAAAAGTGCAGGGCGTAAGCGCCCTCAATAATATGCCAGCGCCTGACAGAAGGCCGCGGCAAAGAGATCAACGGGGGATGGCTTTGAAGAGAGGGGACCGCTGCGCGGAAACTAAATGCCGCGCGAACACCGTCCGGGTATGTTCGGTTTCAATGAGGCGGCTGTTGAGTGCGCTGCTGTTGATTACTTCAGGCCTGAGTTTAAGTTCACCCGCCCTCGCCCAGAAAAATCCTTTCTGCGGTGATGAGGGCATCTGGATTCAGATCCTTGGCGCCGGTGGCCCGGAGCTGAATGACGGCCAGGCCGGTTCCAGCTACCTTATCTGGATTGACAATAAAGCCCGCCTGCTGATCGACACCGGACCGGGTGCGGCTGCCAACTTCGATCGAGCTGGCGCCGATTTCGCCGATCTCGATGCCATTGTCTACACCCATCTGCACGTGGACCACAGCGGCGACTTTCCGGCTTTCGTCAAAGGCAGCTTCTTCGCTGAGCGTGACCGACCACTGCCGGTGCTGGGGCCGAACGGCAATGAGGAATATCCGGACATGACGTCGTTTGTCAGCAGGATGATTGGCCCGGCGGGCGCATATCCATATCTGGCAGACTTTCTGACCTACAAATCCAGTGGCGGTTACAAGATCAACCCCCGCAAGGTCCCGGCAACAGGCAGGAGACGCTGGTCCAGATTCAATTCTGAGCACTTCCGGCTGTCGTCTATTCCAGTACATCATGGCCCTGTGCCGGCGATTGCGTGGCGAGTCGAAATCGGCGATCAGAACATCGTCTTCACCGGCGACTTCAACAACTCAAAGAACGTCATCGCCGAATTTGCTGAAAACGCTGAAGCGCTGGTGGTCAGCCATGCGATCCCGGAAGGTGCACGAGGCAACGCTGCTCAACTGCATGCCACACCCGGTCAGCTTGGGCGCATTGCCGCTCAGGCAGAGGTGCGGATGCTGATTCTCGGCCACCGCATGAACCGCACCCGGGGCCTTGAGAGTCAGAGCCGGCTGGCGATCGAAACCGCCTACAACGGCCCGCTGATCTTTGCCAACGACATGGAGTGCTGGGGACTCTAACCGTGACCGGCACAGCGTTGAATACCGAGGTCCGCGGTCTGCTCGAATTCTGGTTTGGTGAACTCTCTGACGGGTTCGCCGACGAAGCACACCGGCAACGCTGGTTTCTCGGCGGGCCGGACTTCGATGAGCTGTGCCGCGATACCTTTGCTTCGCTTTACCAACAGGCAGCCGCCGGAGCGCTGATGCACTGGCAGGAAACCGCGCGCGGCAGCCTGGCCCTGATCCTGCTCTGCGATCAGCTGCCTCGAAATATCTTTCGCGACCACGCACAGGCCTTTGCCACTGACCCGATGGCATTGAACATTGCCAAATTTCTGGTGGATCAGGGACTCGATCAGACACTCGAATTTGACGAG
>Ga0316194_10003455_pt1 | contig 11031 bp, 10 predicted proteins | sample CroRivsedime1_MG_FD_204936 | JGI IMG/M metagenome (GOLD analysis project Ga0316194, IMG submission 204936) | Coastal sediment microbial communities from Maine, United States - Cross River sediment 1 | ecosystem: Environmental > Aquatic > Marine > Coastal > Sediment | place: USA: Maine... | reverse complement strand
GAAGAATTATATTTACTTTTTTATTTTTTTTTTAGAATAATATGAGAAGAATAAAATAAAGTGATCTAAATACACAAGACATAACTAAACTGGCCTCATATCGTGCCTAAATCGAATCCTTTTCATAACTTGATTCTATTATATATTTATTTAACTAATCTTTAATTTGTCTCTCAAATTTGAAGGCTTTTATAGTTGGATTTTGGGGTAGAGATAAAATTGAAATGACGGGAAGTGCAATGTGCCATATCATCATCATACGGACTGAAAATAAATGTTCACTTTCATTTTTCCTTCGATTCGAAATTATTCCTATCTCTCCATAAGCCTTCATCTTCCTGTTTGCATAAACTGAGGTCAAGCTGAAAATTATCAATTGAAAGCTTACAGGGCATTTGACAATCTATTAAGGCGTAAATGTGTTTATAGGATTAGCAGGAAATTAGAAATATATTAGGGTGACGATGGGCAATCTTTTCTTGCCTTTCTTGCTTATCGTCAACCACCGCTTATATTAGTGGTACAATCAGCCGGACGATAATTTCTATGGTTATAAATGAAATCGAGACCATCGTAATCGGAAAGGAGCCCCAATGGCTAAATTATTCTATATCGAAGCATCACCGCGCAAGAAACGCGCCTATTCCATCAAAGTGGCGCAACGATTCTTTGATGCATACAAGGAAGCCAATCCAAGTCACGACATCGAGACCTTCGACCTGTGGCAGACGTCTCTTCCGGAGTTCGACGGCGCCACGATAGATGCCAAGTATCGAATACTTCACGGCGAGGTCCATACCGATGCCGAAGCCGCGGCCTGGAACAGCGTCGAGGAGCTATTCAATCATTTCAACAGCGCTGACAAGTATGTTTTCAGCCTGCCGATGTGGAATTTCGGTGTGCCTTACAAACTGAAACATTACATTGATATCATCACCCAGCCCGGATTGAGTTTCAGTTTCTCGCCTGAAACCGGCTACAGCGGTCTGGTGACGGGAAAGCCGGCAGCGGTGATCTATGCCCGCGGCGGGGAGTACAGTTCATCCGATGCGGCGGCCGGGATGGATTTTCAGAAGCGTTATTTGGAAATGTGGCTGGGATTCATCGGTTTTACGGATATTACCTCCATCCTGGTAGAACCGACGTTAAGCGATCCTTCAGATACCGAGAAGGCGCTCAACCAGGCCTTGGAGCAGGCAACTGAGATAGCCCTCAAGTTCTGATCCGAATCCAAAAAGTCTGCCTTACCAATTTTTACAAAATCTTAAGATTTGGCCTCTTTTGAGATTATCGACTTCAGTATACTACTGGCCAGTTACAACCTGGATTTTGCACGAGTCGGAGGTTTTCATAGGCAAGGCGTCTAAGGGTGAAATCGTAGTGTTTTACTTTGAACCCTTAGCAACGCAGCAGATGGAAGCCTCCGGCTCGCCCGAAGGGTGAAAATTAATAAGATAAAATCGATGATCGTCCTTTTTACCTATTGAGTATTTTTCTTTACTTTCCAAATTCTCACAAACTGTTGTTATTAAGTATTATTTAAACTTCACATTAATTTTCATGCAAGATTCAGGTACAAACAGGTCTGAAGTCACTGGGTTCGCAATGCCTTTAGCCGAAAGCCGTTGGACTGTTTTTATCAGTTCTTAACGTCAGCCTCCTGGCTAAGGGGAAAATCTATATATCCATTTGCGCCGGTCGGGCTGTACCAGGTTGACATGTCCGCTTCCGGATTCAGCGGCCAGTTGTTGGCAAAGCGTTTCACCAAATCCGGATTGCTGATGAAAGGGCGTCCGAAGGCGATCAGGACGGCCGGATCTTGGTTGACTGCTTTTTCGGCCGTTTCCCTGGTGTATCCGCAGTTGCCGATCATAGGCCCGCTGAAAACTTTTCGGATTTCTGCCAGGGTCATGGGCTCGCCCAGTTCATGGAATCCAAATGCCAAACCGTCCATAACGTGAAGGTAAGCCAAGCCAAATTGGTCGAGTTGCTGAGCCACATAAGTGAATTGATCCCGAAAGTCCGGCGACCCCATGTCGTTGAATGCGCCATTGGGTGAAAGCCGCACGGCCACGCGGTTCGCCGGCCAGACGTCGCTGACGGCTTGAACGACCTCGCCCAGCATGCGGTAGCGGTTTTCAATACTGCCGCCATAACGGTCGGTTCGTTGGTTGGTTTTAGACTGCAAGAATTCATCGAGAAGATAGCCGTTGGCGGAATGGATTTCCACGCCGTCAAAACCGGCCGTTTTGGCCAATTCCGCAGCGTACCGATAGTCCTCGACAATCAGGGGAATTTCCTTGGTCTCCAAAGCTCTTGGAATCTCATGCGGTTCCTTACCCTTGGGAGTGTGGATATACGCTTCGTTGATCTTAATTGCCGACGGTGCCACGGCGGGCTCGCCGTTATGGAAGCTGCTGTGCGACGCCCGGCCGCAATGCCACAGCTGCAGAAAAATCGTACACCCCTTGCCGTGAACGGCATCGACAACCTGTTGCCAGCCTGCAGCCATGGCATCGGTATAAATCCCGGGTGACTGCACCCAGCCGTTGGCTTGTTTGGAAATCGTGGTGGCTTCGGTGATAATCAATCCGGCGGAGGCCCGTTGTAGGTAGTATTTCGCCATCAAGGCATTGGGAATCCGTTTTTGCCCGGCCCGGGCACGGGTCATGGGAGCCATGACCACGCGGTTTTTAAGTTCGAGGTCTCTCAAGTTGAACGGTTCGAGGAGTTTGGCTTGTTTTGAGCTCATAATGTGCTCCTTTGTTTGCTGTATTCATATCCTCACTCAAAAGGATTGAAGTTGAAGAAGATTCGTTAAATAAACCATTGTGTTCCTGCTGCGTACTTAAGGCGCGGTGTCGCCACCTTTGATGGGTTTGATGCGGATCAGATGTCCGTCGTCATCGTCGGTGAGCACGTACAAATAGCCGTCCGGGCCCTGACGCACATCACGCACGCGCGCTCCGAAGCGCAGTTCCCGCTGGCCGGTGACCTCACCCGCAGCATTCAGGATGATGTGTCGCACAGATTGTTTGATAAGCGCGCCGGCAAACAGATCTCCCTTCCAGTCCGGAAACTTGTCGCCCGTATATAAGGTCAATCCGCTGGGAGCGATCGCCGTCAGCCAGACCACCAAAGGGTCCACCATGCCGGATTTGCTCACGTGGGGCGAAATTCTGGTTCCGTCAAAATACTCTCGACTATAAGTCACGGCGGGCCACCCGTAGTTTTGGCCCGCTTGGGGCTGGTTCAATTCGTCACCACCCAGAGCGCCGTGTTCCGTCACCCATATTTTTGAGCGCGTGGCGTCGTAGACGAGGCCCTGAATATTTCGATGGCCGTAGCTGAATATATCGGGATTCGCTCCCTGTTGGTCTCTTAATGGATTGTCTGGCGGAATGGAGCCGTCATCGTTGATGCGTACCAGAGAACCGAGTTGAATGGATAGGTCCTGGGCTTTTTCACGGATGAAGCGGCCGTCCAACCTTACGGGCGGATTGCCGCCATCGCCGACACTGATGAGCAGCGTGCCGTCCGGCAGCCAGCACAGGCGTGAACCAAAATGCTGCGTTCCCAATTTGGTCGCGTTTGTTTCGAAAATGACATCCCAGTCGCTAATGCGGCCCTCTTCATAAACCGCGCGTGCAACTCGAGTGCGGTTGGCGCTCCGCGAGCCGTCAGAGTAACTGAGATAAACGCGCTTGTTTGCTGCAAAATCAGGATGCAGGCTGATATCTAAAAGTCCCCCCTGACCACGCGCAAACACCGACGGCAGGCCCGCCACCGGCGTGGGATTCAGCCGCCCGCTCCCGTCAGCCGATATCTCTACGAGGCGCAACCGCCCCGGCCGCTCGGTCACCAACAGATCGCCATCCGGCAACCAGACCATGCCCCAAGGGTGCTCCAGACCGCTGACAACGGTTTCTCGCGCAAATCCGCGTTCGATCGGCACATCGTCTTCAATGAGAATGGGGCCCTCTTTTGCAACAGCGGTGGACACCGATCCAGCAACCAAAAAAATGGTCGCAATTACGGCACTTCGTAACAACGGGTAATATGCTGAGAAAGAATTTGGCATCATGCGGCTCTCCTTTGAAAGATTTGTAGTTTGGCAACATCGACGATAATGCCTTGGTAGAGAAGGTTTGATTGTAGATGGGTAAAGTCAATAATAAAAAAATAGGGGTAAACTGATAGGTAAAAGACTTGAATCACGAGGATTGCGCCTGACTTTGGTTGATCTTAAACAAGCACGGCGCGAACAGACGCCCACGGTGACATCTATTTTTCCGGCAAATGGATGGTAAACACACTTCCCTCTCCGAGGGTGCTCTCCACGGTGACATTGCCGCCGTGGGCCTGGGCGATGTGTTTGACGATGGCAAGGCCCAGTCCGGTACCGCCCAGGTTACGGCTGCGGGCTTTGTCCACTCGATAAAATCTTTCAAACAGCCGCGGCAGGTGTTTTTTGGCAATGCCGATACCCCGGTCCTCCACAATGATTTTCATTTCCGAGTTTTCCAGGTTTGCTTTCAGATGAATGGTGCTGTTTGGCTCACTGTATTTGATGGCATTGTCTAAAAGGTTCACCACCGCTTGTTCGAGAAGCGAGGAATCGAAAGAGGATGTCAAATGCGCCTCGCAGGTATGCTTGATCTCTATTTTCTTATCTTCGGCTTTTGAGCGACATATTTGTACGGCAGACTTCAACACATCCAGGATTTTACCTATTTCGATTTGGATGGTTTTTCTTTCGTCTTCCTGTTCGATTCTTGAAAGCGACAGCAGGTCTTCAACGATGAAGCTCAAGCGATCGACATGCTTTTGGATAATACCCAAAAACCGCTCGGATTCTTCCGGTTTGTCGACCTCTCCCAGGCGAAGGGTTTCCACAAACCCTTTGATGGCTGTCAGCGGTGTCTTAATCTCGTGGGATACGTTGGCCACGAAGTCACGCCGCATGTCCTCCAGGCGCCTGAGTTGGGTGACATCGTTGAACATCACCAGGGTTCCAATCTGCTCTTTATTGGCATCCAGAAGAGGGGAGCTTTGGAGATGGAGGGTCTTTTCGCCGTTATGATACAGGCTGATGTCGTCTTCTTTGGGGGCTTTGCTGGAAATTGATTTGCGGACAAAGAGCTGCAGCGCCGAATTGCGAAGGATTTCCTGCCAGCGCCATGGCTATTTCCGGCCGATCGGCATGATTGTCCATCTGATGGGGTGTTTCACGGGAGTCACCAATCACCTGGCCCGAAGGCAGTATCACGGTGATGCGGGTGGCGGACTGCTTGCCGATTTCCTTGCAGATTGCATCCACTTCAGCAGCATTCAAGGGTGCCAGGTGGGCGACGATCTGTTTTTGGACTGTTTTTCAATTTTTTAGTCACTTCCAAACCATCTATTCCCGGCAGCATGAGATCCAGCACAATTAGATCGAAGGATTCGGACCGGGCTTTTTGGAGGGCATCCTCACCGGTTAAGGCCCCCGTGACATGATACCCTTCTTTTGCCAGATTGTATCTGACCAGCTCTATAATATCTTCTTCATCATCGACGACTAAAATTCGTTCTTTTGACATGGTTTTTGGCTCACACTTTAAGTATTGTGGTTGGTTTTTGGTAACAAACAACATATATACCCTTTGTAATTATTACATTTCCGGTATAAGGAATTTATTTCTTTGTTGTTATCATGAAGTTAGAAAAATGTTAAATAAATGTTAGCAATGTATGAAAATATAGTGTAGCGTCTTTGATGAAACTGGGAATGAAATTTGAGGTCGATTTGATGGGGATGCCCTTTTCTAACGCTGCTCGTGATACCGAAAGAGACGTGCAATGCTGGCCGTAAGTTTGGCGTTGATCGCTTGTTTAAACTGGGGGATTTCAGGATTTCTGGCAGGAATGAAAAGTCGTATCATGCCGGTGTTGACACTCCTCGTCTTTTCAAGCATTGCGAGTTTGGGGATGTTTATCATCATCATGGGAGCGCGAGGCGTGCCGTTTCCCAGAGACCCGAGGCTCCTGTATGCGGTAATGGGTGGCGCTTGCGGTATTGGAGCGCTTTATTGCCTCTACCGTGGGCTTGCCGTCGGGGCGATATCGGTTGTCGTTCCTGTCAGCTCGCTGTGCGCGTTGGTGCCGGTGCTTGTCGGTCTGGCAACCGGTGAGGTGCTGCACACCATTCAGGTATTTGGAATCTTGCTTGCGATCGGCGGCGGCGTGATGGTATCCCTGGAAAAAAACACCGACGCAGATAAAAAACGCTTCGCTGCTGGAATTTTACCGGCTTTAGGAGCGGCGTTGGGGTTCGGCGTTTTTTTTGTGGTCATGGATCTGGCCGGTACTGTCGATCCCATTTGGGCCGCGATGGTTTCACGATCATCTTTTTTCTTGTTTCTATTGCCGGCGATTTTATTAAAACGACCCTGCTTAAAGATTAAAACCAGCCACCTGCCGGCGGTTTTCGCAATTGGCATCTTAGACGGTTCCGCCGCCTTAGCATACACCACCGCAACTACGAAAGGCTTGCTGAGTCTGGTCTCTGTCATCAGCTCCCTTTATCCCGCTGTTTCAGTGATATTGGCAGCTTTTATTTTAAAAGAACGACTGCGTGGCCTACAATTTTTCGGTGTCGCACTGGCCATCATGGGTGTCACCTTCATTTCGGCAGGTTAGCTGAATAGTGATTCTCCACCTGCTCATGCTCTGCTTTTAATCCGACTCGTTTCTAATCTTTTTGGGGTTATAGATCCAAAATTATATTTTATCACTTGACAACCATATCAATTGGCATAGCTATAGAACAATGTGGTACATTTAAGATTGCGGAAGCAGCGGCTGTTCTTCGTGAGCCGAAGTATGTCAATTATTATTCACTTGTTTCTATTATTAACCGATTCCGAAAAACAAATCCTATCCTCAAACAAACCAGCCTGAAAGGAGAGATCTCATGTGTAGAAACTCTCTAAAACCATTCAGATTATTCATTTTGATAATATTTTTGATTTTTACCCTCACTTCTCTGGGTTGGGCGGAAAACGCCGTCAAAGCACTCGATAAAGATAGTTTTGGCCTGGCCATAAAAGGTTATGATTCCGTGGCCTATTTTACCGAGGGCAAGGCGGTTAAAGGCGACGAAAAGTATGCCTTTTCCTGGAACGAAGCTGTCTGGTACTTTTCGAACGCTGAACACCGGGAATTATTTGCGGCCAATCGTAATTTGTTTTGGTAATACAAAACCGGTCCGCCCATTTTTGAAATAAATCGCAAAACTTCTTAAAAGCTTTGAATTCTGCACACAATTTAAAGTTGGATTCTGAGATGGGATTGAAATAGAAGATATGGTCCAGTAAAAAAAGAGTGCTGACTTCTAATTTTTGTGGATTAGTTGTCATCTTGATTTTGATTCAACATGATTTCGATGCAGATATATCGACATAGTCTGTACTTTTAATCCAAAGTGACTATACACAAGATGTTGTATAAGGTTCGTTTGAATATTTTGAGATTCGCTGTGATACGAGCCTGGTTGTTGCTCACCGATTCTGTACCATTCATCAGTATAATTTTTTGCTAAAATTAAAGGTATTTCTTACTCGGGTAACCCTGCTTTACGCATTGAATCAAAATAACGTTTCTTGACAGATTCGTTTTTCAGTGGGTTTGTCTTTTCTACTGTTGATACAGAAAATTTTGGATTAATTTTGAGAACCTCTAACGCCTCCCTTTTTGCATCTTCCATACGCCCCGCTGAGCTATAAATAGCGCATAAAATATAATGACCAAGTAAGCTTTTTGGATTAAGTTTCACCGCCCTCTCACCCCAGAAAATGGCCTCATCGTAATTTTCAACAAAGTTATATGCTGCCGCCAAATTGTGTAAATACCAACTCGGAGGATTCGGATTTAGCCTTATCGCTTTAAGTAACACCTGAACCGCCTCTTGGGCTCGATCCGCCAAATAAAGTGCCATACCCATATGAGCCTGGAAATCAGCACCGCTCGGTTCCAATTCAATGGCCCGCTCTAAATGTCTAATTCCTTCATCATGGTTCCTTTTCAGTACGAGTATGTTTCCTAATATATCATAGGCGTCTGCCAATGAATCATCTAAAGCGAGCGCTTTATTGGCAAGCTCAATTGCCGTTGCAAAAGAATCCCGTGGGGATTTTGTCGTTCGAAGCCAAACGTCTACAACGTGCGTACGGCTTAATGTTGTGTATGCAACCGAGTATTCGGTATCCAAACTAATCGCCTCTTCAGCCAGACGTCGAGCCTTGGAATTGTCTTCTGTATTTAACCGCCTTCGATGATAGATAGATTGTAAGACCTTGATGTAAGCTTCGCTATTATTTGTTCCTTTAGCCATCATGGTAGCTTGTTCACCTTCTGTTATATTCACCTCCAAAGCAGTCAGGATTTTTTTTGATATCTCCTCCTGGACGGCAAATGTATCTTTTATGTCCCGATCATAACGCTCTGCCCAGAGGTGATGCCCTTTTATTGCGTCGATAAGCTGAGCGGTAATTCTGGTTCGATTCCCGTCTTTTCTTACACTCCCTTCCAATACGTAGCGGACTCCAAGTTCCTCGCTAACCTTTTGAATCTTTACCGATCTGTTTTTATATGTGTCTGTAGAATTGCGGGCAATCACAAAAATCTTTGGTACCTTAGATAATGTCGTGATAATTTCCTCGGTCAGCCCATCGTTGAAAAACTCCTGATTTGGATCACCGCTCAAATTATCAAACGGTAGCACTGCGATTGAGGGCTTTTCTGGTAATGGATAGGCCATCTTTTCGATTGAGGCAGGTTCAATCGGAATAGATCGGTAATAAAAAAACCATAGCAACGCACCGCTGCAAATAAAGATAGCTGCAATGGAGATCACATAGGATTTTTGAAGTTTAGCCTTCCGGTTTGCTGACTCCTCGATCACCTTTCCTTCGAATGCGGGGTGAAACAGAATACGGTAAATTCGAACCGGTTCAGAAATATTCTTTACCGTGTGTTCGCCCATATATTCGAATCCCTGGCGGACTTTCTTTTTGACCTGATCAAAAACTCCTCTTGAAATACAGATGCCGCCAGGGTCGGCAAGGCTTTCTATCCTGGCAGCAACATTCACCCCATCGCCGTAAATTCGGTCTTCTTTGTGAATAACATCCCCCAGATTTATGCCGATACGAAAATCCATGCGCCGATTAGCTGGTAGTTTGTCGTTCTCGGTTCCCAATTTTTGCTGAATTTCAATGGCACCATTGACCGCATTCAATGCACCGCTGAATTCGGCTAAAATATTGTCGCCGGGGTTATCAACCACCCGCCCCTGATGGTTTTGGATCAATTCGGTGATAACTTTGCGATACGCGGTGATGGTATTGACGGTGGCTTCGTCATCATCGCCCATAAGTTTTGAGTAACCCTTGACATCAGCACTGAGGATAGCCGTCAATTTTCGTTGCGTTTGATTTTCGGCCATAGAGCACCTCAACGATATTGAGTTATTCAGAAGCCTTTGAGACCCACATTAGCAAAGGTCTATCATATACCAACATTCGCTGGAAGCGGGTTTCTCAACAAGAATGATTCGTTTGAAAAGAAGGGAAAAATGAGCAAGCGCTAATTTTTATGTATAGAATGAATCAGTAGCCGACCGCCTAAAAGAATATGTTCGTGTTCCTGAGGTTAAGAATCAACCTTTTCAGCACTCCATTCACCTGAAAAATTGTATAATGTGCCCTCGATATCTCTAGCGATAATATTCCAAGTTCCGAACGCTTGCGTTTTAGATAAAGTCCCTATCATTTTGCCGTCAATAGTAGCTGAACCGGCAGATACATTAGCACGTCCACGAATACTGACATTAAAAATACCATCTTTAACCTTACCCTTGATTTCACCATTCATTCTCCCGCTGCCAAATTCGCCAGAGACTTTTCCTATATCTCCCTTAAAGGTACCTTTAACCAGATAAGCATCTTGCTCTTCCTCAAATTGTGAAAAGAACATTTTAAGATCTGCATCTATCATCCCGGTTAATTCCCCAACCCAAGTCTCCCAGTCAGTGCCTTGCTCAGTTTGCGTAGAAGCACAGCCAGACAAGAAAAAAAGAGTAAAGGGTAATATGAACAACATCGCAAGTTTTAGAAATAAAGTGGTTTTATTCATTAGCAGCCTCCAGTTAAGTATAAAAGAGGATTATTCAAATTTATCCGCTATTGTCGAAACAGCTTCGCGAGTCCTTTTTTCTATTTTTACGAACGGAGTCAGGCGTAGGTCAGCGATTTTCTCTAAAACGTCGTTCATGATAAATTTCCTCTAAAAAATTTTAGCAGATTCTCCACGGCTGCCAGGGTGGCCCGCGAAACACTCTCCGAGGTGTAACCTCCGATATGGGGTGTCACTATTACCCGGTCATCCGACAGCAGCGGGGTTGCATCCGGCGGTTCATGGCCAAAGACATCCAGAGCCAACCCGGCAACCCGCCCGTCATGAAGCGCTTCGAGAATGGCGGTCTCGTCAATCAGGGAGGCACGGGCCGTGTTGACAACAAATACGCCGGGCTTGAGCCGGCTTAACTCCTCACGATCCAGGATGGGCTGGCCATCAGTTTGTTCCGGACAGTGGAAGCTGATAATCTCGCTGTTGGCAAGGATCTCTTCAAGATCTGCAAATCGGAAGCCGGGGCCCGGGGAAAAATTCTGATCCGGAAATGGGTCATAGGCCAGTACTTCCATTCCAAATGCCAGCGCCAATTGGGACACCAGTTGTCCGATCTTACCACAGCCGATCAGTCCCAGGGCGCGCCCCTGCAATTCCAACCCTTTGCGACGCTCCCACTTTTCACGTTTCAGGCAGGCATCGCTGAACGGGATCGATCGGATCAGGCCCAATATCACTCCCAGGGTAAGTTCGGCGACCCCGCGGGCATTGGCACCTTCGGCACGCAAAATTTCGATATTCAGCCGTTGGGCTGCCTGCAGGTTAATCGAGTTGATGCCGGTGCCGTTGCGACTGATGACT
>Ga0316194_10003453_pt1 | contig 11033 bp, 11 predicted proteins | sample CroRivsedime1_MG_FD_204936 | JGI IMG/M metagenome (GOLD analysis project Ga0316194, IMG submission 204936) | Coastal sediment microbial communities from Maine, United States - Cross River sediment 1 | ecosystem: Environmental > Aquatic > Marine > Coastal > Sediment | place: USA: Maine... | reverse complement strand
AGGCACCCGCTGAGGTAGCGGTAGAAGCGCCGGTTGAGAAAGAGGCGGCTGAGAAAGAGGCGGCACCGGTTGAAGAGTCGGAGCCTGCGGTCGAGAAGGCAGCGAAAAAGAAAGTAGCGAAAAAGGCGGCCCCAAAAAAGGCTGCAGCAAAGAAAACAGCGACGAAAAAAACTGCGACCAAGAAAAAAGCGGCTAAAGCTGAAGACAAAGAATAGAGGATGAAGTGATGGCAATTAGTGCATCAATGGTAAAAGAACTTCGCGAGCGCACCGGCGCTGGCATGATGGAGTGCAAGAAAGCTCTGGTCACGGCCGATGGTGATATGGATCAGGCCGTGGAGCAGTTGCGAACGTCCGGCCAGGCGAAAGCAGACAAGAAAGCAGGTCGTATCGCTGCTGATGGCAAGGTTGTTATCGCTGCCAACGGTACCCGCGCGACGCTGGTCGAAGTTAATTCTGAAACCGACTTTGTTGCAAAAGACGAAAACTTCGTCGCGTTTGTTGATGCTGTCGCACAAAGTGCGCTGGCGGGAAACATCGCCGACGTCGAGTCTTTGAACGCGGCAACGCTGGATGACGGGCGCACGATCGAAGCGGCGCGCACGGACCTGGTTGCTAAAGTCGGCGAGAATATTTCGGTACGACGACTCGAGCAGGTCGATGCTGCTGACCAACTTGGCAGTTACACGCACGGTTCACGGATCGGCGCTGTCGTTGCGTTGTCTGGCGGAGATGCGGACCTGGCTCGCGATATCGCCATGCATATTGCGGCAACAAACCCGGTGTGCATCGACGAGAGCGGCGTACCCGCAGACACGTTGGAACGTGAGCGGCGAATTTTCTCGGAGCAGGCAGCCGAGTCTGGCAAGCCGCCGGAAATTATCGAAAAGATGGTGACTGGCAGAGTCGCCAAATTCTTAAAAGAAATTACTTTGGTGGGCCAGCCCTTCGTCAAGGATCCGGACCTGACTGTGGGCAAGTTGCTCAAGGATGCCGATGCTACGGTAACGAAGTTCGTTCGTTATGAAGTGGGCGAGGGCATTGAAAAGAAAGAAGAGAATTTCGCCGAAGAAGTAATGAAACAAATCGAGGATTCAAAGTAGGCAGGCGGGATGTATGAATATGTGTTTGAGTATATAGCGCCCGGGTAAACGGACACTCAGAGGAAAGGTAAGTAATGAACGAATCTCCGGTTCTCTATCGTCGTGTATTACTGAAGCTCAGCGGTGAAGCGTTGATGGGCGATCTGGATTACGGCATCGAGCCAGGCGTAATTCAACGCACTGCGGCAGAAATTGCCGAGGTTCAAAAACTCGGTGTCGAAGTTGCCATTGTTATCGGCGGCGGAAATATTTTTCGTGGAGCAGGGCTTGCACGAAGTGGCATGGATCGAGTCACTGGCGACTACATGGGCATGCTTGCGACCGTCATGAACGCGCTTGCCATCCAGGACGCATTAGAGTCAATGGATGTCTACGCACGGGTTATGTCTGCGTTGCAGATAAACGAGGTCTGCGAGGACTACATTCGACGTCGCGCTGTTCGACACCTTGAAAAAGGCCGAGTCGTTATTTTGGCAGCCGGTACCGGAAATCCATTCTTCACGACGGACACGGCGGCGAGCCTGCGTGCAATCGAAATCGGCGCGGACGTGCTAATGAAAGCGACCAAAGTGAGTGGCGTTTACGATTCGGATCCTGCGCTTAATTCGGAAGCAGCGATGTACGACACGGTTTCGTTTGACCAGGTCCTGGTTGAGAAATTGAACGTAATGGATGCCACGGCAGTGGTAATGTGTCGTGACAATAATTTGCCGTTGCGTGTATTCAATATGACTGAGGAAAACTCGCTGGTTCGTGCAATGACTGACGCGGATGTTGGCACGCTGGTCACCGCCTGAACTAAATCGGACAAAACACCGACAGGACGAGGGGTATTGGGACGTGTTGGACGAAATTAAGAAAGATGCAAGTAACCGCATGGACAAGAGTGTCGCATCACTGCAGCAGGAACTGACGAAGATTCGAACAGGGCGGGCGCATACCAGCCTGCTGGATCACATTACCGTTGAATATTACGGTAACCAGGTGCCGCTGAACCAGGTCGGCAACGTGAATGTTGAAGATTCCCGAACGCTGGTTGTCGTGCCATGGGAAAAAGACATGGTCAAGCCAATCGAGAAAGCCATCATGGCATCAGATCTCGGGCTCAATCCGGCAACTGCCGGCACAATAATTCGTGTGCCTTTGCCGCCGCTAACCGAAGAACGAAGAAAGGACCTGATTCGCGTCGTTCGCAACGAGGCCGAAGGCGGTCGTGTGGCCATCCGAAATATTCGTCGAGATGCGCTCAGCGATATAAAGGACCTCCTTAAAGAAAAAATGATCGGTGAAGATGATGAGCACCGGGCGCATGACGAGATTCAGAAAATCACCGATATTCACGTCGCGAAAATTGATGCTGTGCTTGCGGAGAAAGAAAGCGAGTTGATGGAAGTCTAGTAAAGGATTGATGACGCCTCAGGACGTTGTTGAGTGAATTTGAATTGAACGAGCAGAGCGAAAATATTCCTAAGCATGTTGCCATTATTATGGATGGCAACGGGCGCTGGGCTCGTAACAGGGCCATGCCGCGCCACGCCGGGCACCGTGCGGGCGTCAAGTCTGTCCGGAACGTCGTTGAAACCGCCGCGCAGCGCGGCGTATCATATTTAACGCTGTTCGCATTCAGCAGTGAAAACTGGTCTCGACCAAAGGAAGAGGTCAGTCGTTTGATGCAATTGTTCCTGGAAGCGGTGCAACGGGAAGCGAAGGCGCTGCATCGTAATAATGTAAAGCTGCAATTTATTGGCGCGAGGGATCAGCTGCAGCAGGGATTACTCCAGAAGATCTCCGAGGCTGAATCGTTGACGGCTGCAAACAGCGGGCTAAATTTGTTTGTCGCCGTGGCCTACGGCGGCCGATGGGATATCGTTAGCGCCGCAAGGCGTATCGCAGAACAAGTGAAGGACGGAAGATTACCGTTGGATGCTATTGATGAATCGACTTTTTCCGACGAATTGCAGTTGGCTGGCGTTCCAGATGCCGACTTGTTGATTCGAACCGGTGGTGAGCAACGTATCAGCAATTTTCTGCTTTGGAATCTTGCCTATGCGGAACTTTATTTCACTGAGAAATTATGGCCCGATTTCGATGCTGACGATTTTGACGATGCGATAGGGTATTTCGCAAGCCGACAACGTCGCTACGGGTTTACGGGTGATCAAGTGGGGATCGCATGATTACTTCGCGAGCAGGCAATTTCCGTAATTGTGGCCGGAATCGCATGATAATTTCACGAGTCGGTAATTCCTGCAGTCCCGGCGAGACTGCGTAATGCTGAAGCAGCGTATTATCACCGCGGTTATTGCCGCATTGGCCCTGTTCGCAATTCTGTTTGCCGTGCCGACCATGATTGCGCGCAGTGTTATTGCGCTGCTGTTGATCATCGGCGCCTGGGAGTGGTCGGGCTTTTTGTCGACGGACAAATCAGGGCGCTACGTTTATACCGCCCTCATCGCAATCATGATCATTCCATTCCTGCTCGGACTGGGCCAGTCCGTTAATCCCGAACCTGTTTTTCAGCTTGCACTGGTGTGGTGGGTGCTGGCCTTCATCTGGACTTTTTTCTATCCAACGCCAATCGCGAAACCAATTGCGTGGCTCTGTGGCATCCTGGTCCTAGTGCCGGCATTTGTCGCGCTCGACTGGTTGTATCAAATCAGCCCCTGGACACTTTTATTCATGCTGCTCATTGTCTGGGTCGCGGATATCGGCGCCTATTTCGCAGGAAAGGCATTCGGCCGGGTCAAGCTGGCGATTAACATCAGCCCGGGTAAAACCTGGGAAGGCGTATTCGGCGGTCTTGCGGCGGTTATGATGGTCATTGCGGTCGAAAGCGTCTGGCTGGACTTCCCGGTTGCTTCCGTACTGCCGTTAGCCATCGCCGTCGCGGTCATTTCGGTCGTTGGTGACCTGACTGTCAGCATTTTCAAGCGAAAATCCGGGGTAAAAGACAGCGGAACGCTGTTTCCCGGGCATGGCGGGTTCCTGGACCGTGCCGATGGAATAACAGCGGCGGCGCCGATATTTTCTCTGGGACTTACCTGGCTTGGTCCGTCAATCCTCGGTCTACCAGCATGAATCAACCCATTCAGCTATGGTTCAGACAGATCATGTCAATATATGTGGGAACTGCGTTTACTTCATTCAGTCCAATTTGGATCGAAAGGGGTGACAGCCGGCATGACGTCCTTATTGGGCTCGGCGAAAAATTGGATATCGTAGGAGTAACTCCCGTATGAATGGGGTGCCTGGCAGCATTTTGTGGTTCATTGTCGCGATCAGCGTACTGGTTGCCGTACATGAGTATGGCCATTACATCGTCGGCCGCTGGTGCGGCATGAAAGTGCTTCGTTTTTCAATCGGCTTCGGCAAGCCGCTGTGGACCTGGACCGGAAGCAGCCCCGATCGAACGGAATATTGTATATCGACGATTCCGCTGGGCGGCTATGTGAAATTTCTCGATGAGCGTGAAGGGCCCGTCGAACCTGAAGATGTCGGCCGTGCATTTACACATCGCCCTATTTCAAACCGAATTGCAGTGTTGCTTGCCGGTCCGTTGTTCAACTTCCTGTTTGCGATACTCGTGTACTGGGTACTCTTTGTATATGGCGTGCCAGCGCTGAAGCCGGCTGTCGGTCAGGTGGCGGATGACAGTTATGCGGCGACAGCCGGTCTCGAATACGGGGACAGGATTATTGCGGTAGGTGATCGGGATGCCCTCGATTGGGAAACCGCGCTGCTCAGCATGATCGACGAAATGGTCGATGACGGCCGAATACCGTTGCGGTTGCAGCGGGAAGGCGGCAATACTCGAGAAACGGTCATTGACGTTGGCGCCGACAGCAGTCGTTTGACCGAGCCCGGCCTGCTGTTCGACGGTCTGGGTTTTACGCCCTGGCGCCCCCCCGCCGTAGTCGCCTCGGTTATCGAAGACGGTGGTGCGGCCGGTGGAGGCATTCTGCCGGGCGACCAGATTACACGTATCGACGGTGAAGTGGTCTACGATGTTTACGATTTACTTCGCATCGTCGCCGAACGTCCGGACCAGCAAGTCCCGATTGAATATATTCGCAGTGGCCGTGATTCGACTACGGATGTAATGCTTGGCAACCGTGAACAGGATGGAAAGAAGATAGGGCTTTTTGGTGCGTCTATCAGTGGCGATTTTGGTGATCTGCGGTATGACCGAAAATACGGACCTTTAAGCGCGGTTGGAGAAGCGGTTCAACAAACCTGGCTGACAACGGCGTTTACTGTTCGCATGCTCGCAAACATGTTGACGGGCAACGTATCGTTCAAGAATATCAGCGGACCGATCAGTATCGCCCAATATGCCGGCGACTCGGCGGCAGCCGGTTTTGATCGCTTCATCAAGTTTCTCGCAGTCATCAGTATTAGTCTGGGTGCATTGAACCTTTTACCGATTCCGATCCTGGACGGCGGTCAAATCGTGTACCAGACGATTGAGTGGCTAAAGGGAAGTCCGTTGTCAATGCGGTCTCAAATGCTGGGTCAGCAAGTGGGGATACTCGCGTTGCTGGTATTGATGAGTTTCGCTTTTTACAATGATTTCGCAAGAATATTTGGCTAAGTGACCGACAAGCAACGGATATATGAATTTTAGCAATTTCAAAATCGATTTGTCGGTACCAAGACAGGTCTTCATGGTCTTCATAGCGTCGACCTGTTGCCTGTTTTCATCCGTGGCGACTGCCCAGGATTCGTTCACCGTTCGCGACATGCGAGTAGAGGGACTGCAGCGAATATCAGAGGGTACCGTATTCAATTACCTCCCAATCAACGTCGGCGACACAATTGACGGCGAGCGGTTGCGCGAGGCGATTCGCTCTCTTTATACACAGGCTCTGTTCGACGACATTGAAATGCGTCGCGAGGGAGACACGCTGATTATTTTTGTACGGGAGCGACCGTCCATCGAGGACTTTACGATCGATGGAAACAAGGACATCAAAACAGAGGACCTGATGGACTCGCTGCGCAGTGTGGGCCTGTCACGCGGCCGCACCTTTGACCGTTCCGTGCTGGACAACGTGCAGCAATTCATGAAAGAGCAGTACTACGATCGAGGCAAGTACGCGGTTTCTGTGGTGGCGGCTGTAACCGAAGGCTTGAACAATACGGTAAGTATTCACATTCAGGTCGAAGAAGGCGATCGCGCAAAAATCCGCCAGGTCAATATTATTGGCAACGACAGTTTTCCCGAGAAAGATATCCGCGCCAATTTTGAACTGGATACGGCGAACTGGCTGTCCTGGTTTCGACAAGACGACCGTTATGCGAAAGAAGCGCTTGGCGGCGACATGGAGAAACTGCGATCGTTCTACATGAATAAAGGTTTTGCTGATTTTCGTATCGAATCAACGCAGGTCGCGATTTCGCCGAATAAGAAAGACATTTACGTCACCATCAATATTCATGAAGGTGAACGTTACACAATTTCGGATATCAAGCTCGTCGGGAAAATGGTTATTCCGGAAGCCGCATTGCGTGCTTATGTGTTCACGAAGCCAGGCGCCGTATTTAACCTGGGGGCGCTCACACAGTCGGCGGAACTGATGTCATTTCGGCTGGGGGAGGAAGGATATGCCAACGCCGAGATCGAGCCTGTACCGGAACTCGACTACGAAAATAAAACGGTCGAGGTTTCCTTTTACGTAAATCCGGAGAGTCGTGTTTACGTTCGTCGTATCAACTTTTCCGGCGTTGATGAAGTTGACGACGAGGTTTTGCGCCGTGAAATGCGTCAGGCAGAAGGTTCTTATTTATCCAATCGACTGGTTGACCGATCGAAAATTCGCTTGCAGCGATTGCCCTATATTGAAGACGCACAGGTAGACACATCACCGGTACCCGGCAGTCCCGATATGGTGGATGTCGATTTCGACCTGACGTATCGCATGCCGGGCCAGTTTAGTGGTGGCATCGGTTACTCCGAAGCCCAGAAGCTGATGTTGAACGGCAGCATAGTTCACACGAATTTTCTTGGGTCGGGTAACAGGGTCGCGCTCGAACTGAACTCGGGCAAATTCTCAAAGTTTTATACCCTGTCGCATACGGATCCATATCGAACGATCAACGGTGTCCGCAGAACGTTGGCACTGAACTACCGTGACATTACCCAGTTCACATCGGCAACGTCAGATTTTTCCACAACCAGTTACGGCGCGACGATCGACTACGGTTACCCGATAACGGAATATCAAAGCGTTAGTTTCGGCATGGCGTTTAACCAGAATCAGTTGTTGTCATCAACCAGAAGCACGCAGCAGGCGCAGGACTGGGTGGCAAATAACGGTAACCCGTTTATCGAGGATGTTGGTAACGGCGCGGTGTTTTTTGGCACCGACTTTGCGTCCTATGAGTTGCAGACGAGCTGGTCGTATGACAGTCGTAACCGGTCACTGTTTCCGGATCGTGGCAGTCGCCAGCAGATCTTCTTTGGTCTCGCTGTGCCGGGCAGTGACGTCGAGTATTACACCGCCCGTTATAATTACACCAAATACCAGCCGATCTGGCGTCGCTGGATAGCCCGTGTTAACGCGGATCTTGGCTGGGGCCAGGCGATGGGTGATACCACCGCATTGCCGCCATTCAAGCAGTTTTATGCGGGAGGACCGACCTCCGTTCGCGGCTATAGGGAGTCATATCTGGGCCCCAGAGACAGTTTTGGCAACCCATATGGCGGCAATGTGTTGGTTGCGGCCCAACTTGAGCTTATAATCCCGATTCCGCAAAAATTCAGTAGTTCCGCCAGGGCAAGCATTTTCTACGATGTCGGCAACGTCTTTAATACTGGCGAGGTCGATTTTACGGATAAACTGGGCAGTCCGATCGAATACAAACCGGACTTCAACGAATTGAGAACATCTGCTGGCGTTGCCGTACAATGGCTGTCGCCAATGGGGTTGTTCCGGTTCAGTTATGCCTTCCCCCTGAATAGTTACAGCGGGAATAGCAGATATTACGGAGACCAGGTGGAAAGATTCCAGTTCTCCATTGGACAAGCGTTTTAACAAGTGGATGTATTTATGAGTGTTATGAAACAATTTTCGGCGAAGGCAATGATTGCTGTTGCGCTTCTTTTTGTCATTACGGGTCCTGCCACCGCGCAGGAACTGAAAATTGGCGTGGTCAACGTGCCGGTTTTGATGGAACGTGCGCCTCAAGCCAAACTCGCAATGGATGCGTTGCAGGAAGAATTTGCACCTCGCCAGCGTGAAATTCTTGCCAAGCAAAAAGAATACGAAGACTTGGGCGAGAAAGTTCAACGTGATGTCCAGGTCATGGGCGAAACGGAACGAAGCAACGCAGAAAAAGATTTGCGAAATCTGCAACGCGAAGTGACGCGATTGCAGAATGAATTCAGGGAAGATTTGAATCTCCGCCGCAACGAGGAACTGGGCAATCTGCAACGTACGTTGCTGGGTGAAGTACAGACCTATGCGCAGTCGGCCGGATTCGATCTTGTCGTAGGTGATGGCGTGTTGTATGCAAGTACAGCCGTAAATATCACCGAGAACGTGCTGCGTGCGATGGAGGCAAATTTCCAGGCGCAAGGCAACTAGTTATCGGTCTGATTTCCAGTCAGGCTGACATGATCAAGAGCGAACCGGCGTCCTCAGGTAGCCGGTTCGTTTTTCGTTTCGGCACCAGATAATGTCAACTACGCTCGGCGAACTCGCTACGCAATTCGGCTGTGAACTGGTCGGTGATCCTGCTATTTCGGTTACAGCCGTCGCCACGTTGTCGACCGGCAGCGATGGTGCGATTAGCTTTTTTGCAAACAGTGCATATGCGGAAGCATTATCCTCGACTAAGGCGAGTGCCGTAATACTAAGAGAGTCAGATCTGGAATTTTGTCCGGTTCCGGCACTCGTTAGTAGCAACCCCTATTTGACGTTCGCACGGGTTGCACAGGTCCTTTACCCTGATGCACCCGTGAGTGCAGGCATTCATCCGTCTGCCAGTATTGCTGAGTCGTCCAGCATTGCCTCATCCGCACATATCGCGGCGAATGCGTTTATCGACGATGACTGTGTCATTGGTGAGCACGCTTACGTTGGTCCGGGTGTTGTCATAGGCCCGCGATGCCATGTTGGCGATCAAACACGGTTGTTGGCCAACAGTACGCTGGTGCAGGACGTCATCATGGGTAAGCGCGGCATTGTTCATTCGGGCGCAGTTATCGGCTCAGATGGCTTCGGCAACGCGATGAGTGAGCAAGGTTGGGTCAAGGTAAAGCAGGTCGGTGGCGTACGAATCGGCGATGATGTTGAGGTCGGTGCCAACACGACAGTAGACCGTGGTGCAATAGGTGACACAGTGCTGGATAACGGAGTTCGGCTCGATAACCTGGTGCAGATTGCGCACAACGTTCATGTTGGCGAACACACCGCAATGGCGGCGCTGACGGGTATTGCCGGCAGCGCGGACATTGGCAAGCGCTGTATGTTCGCCGGACGGTCAGGCACGGTCGGGCACATTAGCGTGTGCGATGACGTTATCGTCAGTGGCTGTTCCTTCCTATCCAAAAGTGTCACGGAACCCGGTGTATACACGGGAAGTTTTCCGGCGGAAAAAGACAAGAACTGGAAGCGAAAAGCCGCGAGATTCAGGCGTATTGAGGATATTATGAATAGAATCAAAGCGCTGGAACAGAAGTAGATATCGAGATGACGTCCGATTCCGAAGCCACGAATGCTATGAACATCAAGCAAATAATGGAATGCCTGCCGCACAGGTATCCATTCCTGTATATCGACCGAGTGATTTCCTGTACTTCGGGAGAGAGCATTACGGCGATCAAGAATGTGTCGATAAACGAGCCGTTTTTTCAGGGACATTTTGAGGGCCGGCCGGTCATGCCCGGCGTATTGATTATCGAGGCGATGGCCCAGGCCGGTGGCATTTTGTCGCACGTAACGTATGCCGATTTGGAACCGAAACCTTTGTTCTTCCTTGCCGGTGTCGACGAGGCGCGATTCAGGCGACCGGTAACAGCTGGCGACCAGCTGCGGATAACGGTGGATGTCGATCGGGTTTCCCGCGGGATGTGGCGCTACAACTGTGTTGCGAGCGTGGACGGTGTGAAGGCGGTATCGGCGAAAATATTGTGCGCGCCGGCGAGGGACGAATCATGATTCATCCGACCGCATTGATTTCAGACTCCGCGATTATTGCCGAGGATGCTCAAATTGGACCGTTCTCCATCGTCGGTGACGATGTCGAGATCGGTTCCGGCACACGCATTGATAGCCATACCGTTATCAATGGGCCGTGCAAGATTGGCAAAGACAATCACATCTACCAATTCTCGTCGATCGGCGATGATCCACAGGACAAGAAATATGCGGATGAGCCTACTCGACTGGAGATTGGCAACCGGAACACGATTCGGGAATATTGCACCGTTAGTCGCGGCACGATTCAGGACGAGGGTCTCACATCAATCGGTGATGACAACTGGATAATGGCTTACGCGCACATCGCTCACGACTGCCGAGTCGGTAATAACACGATTCTCGCGAACGGCGCCACACTTGCCGGGCATGTGCATGTTGGCGACTGGGCGATATTTGCTGGCTATTCAGGGGCACATCAATTTTGCCATATTGGAGCACACTCGTTCCTCGGTATGTATGCAGGCACCAGCCAGGATGTGCCGGCCTACACCATGATTACCGGTCAACCACCTTCACCACGCGGTATCAACAGTGAAGGCCTGAAACGTCGCGGATTTACGGAAGAGCAGATTCGTAACATCAAGAACGCTTATAAGGTTGTTTATCGCCAGGGATTGAAATTGGCTGAAGCGATTGAGGAACTTGACGGGCGTGTCGCCGAGCAGCCAGAACTCAAACTTTTCGTTGAGTCACTGCGCACCTCGGAACGCGGCCTGATTCGCTAGCCG
>Ga0316194_10003452_pt1 | contig 11035 bp, 15 predicted proteins | sample CroRivsedime1_MG_FD_204936 | JGI IMG/M metagenome (GOLD analysis project Ga0316194, IMG submission 204936) | Coastal sediment microbial communities from Maine, United States - Cross River sediment 1 | ecosystem: Environmental > Aquatic > Marine > Coastal > Sediment | place: USA: Maine... | reverse complement strand
ATCCAGACAAAGTCGGTCGTGGTGTGCGCAACGTATAAGCGCACACACAGCCAAGCGAGGAGCTAGCTCGTCGTGAGGTAAGCGAACTTCCAGAAGGGGCGATCCGTGCCGGGTCGTCCCTTTTCTTTTGGGAATGATTCCGAGGGGTTAGCTCGTTCTGAGCCCCTGAAATCGTCCTCATTAGAAGAGGGATCGGCACCAATCGCCCCGTCAGCTTTTGGGGAGAAGTCGTCCGGGTTGGTGATGGGCTTGGACTGGGCTGCCTTCTCGGCGAGATTGGGCTTGAGCACCCGGTAGTACTGGTCGATCACCTTCTCGTCGTCCTGGCGCATCATCTCCCGCGCTTCGTCTCGGCTCCAGTGATCGCCGTAGTACTTATTGGCGAGCGCAACACAGAATCCGTGGCGGAATCCGTAACGAAGCTTTCCCTCGTCGCGCTTGATCCCCGCCGCCTCGACAGCCTCGGCGAGTCCGAAGCTCTGATTGTTGCCCCGGTAGTGGGTGCCGTTCTTCTTGGTAAAGACGTATCCGGATTCAGGCTTGGTGCCGCCGTGCTTTCGGTCGACGATGTGCCGTATCCAAGCCTCGCCCTCGGCCACCATCGACACCGTGGCGGGCTCTCCGCCTTTGGTGGCTCCGTCCTCGCTGCCGCCGTGTCGGAATGCCAGCGTTCGGTTCTCCAAATCAACATCGTCCCAACGGAAAGCCAGCGCCTCGTTCGGCCGGGCGCCGGTGCCCATGCAGAAGCCGAAAAACTCACGAGCGGTTTCGTCGCGGGCGTGCTTCAGGATCAGCGGGTACTCCGTCTCCGGGTGCCAAAACTTGATCTTGTCCTTGGTCGTGCGCGCCTTGGACAGCTTGATCTCGTCAAAGGGACAATTGCTGATGTGATCGTCCTTGATTGCTCGCTTGGAGAGCCTCCTAAAGCGCTGTAGGAGCTTGCTCTTCATGTCGTAACCGACAGGGAGCGTCTTGATATAAAGCTCTGCCATATCGGACGTGACGTGGTTGCAGGGGAGCCTTCCTACGTCGGCTGACGCTACATGGTTCTCCCACGCACGCTCAGCGCCTCTCAGGAAGCGTTTGCCCTTCTTGCCCTTCGGTCCGAGCTGGAAGATGGGCCAGTACTCCTGCCACAGATCGTTGTAGCTCGGTGCCAGCTTTTCGCGGTGCGCCTCGATGAGCTGCTGCTGTTCTTTGGCGGTGTGGTCGCTGGTCAACACAGGCGCCCCCGCTGAAACGGGCCGCCCCACCGCGGCGAGCATGTCCTCGCGTGTGTGGATGTCGTGGATGCCGGTGGCCTGTCGCGTCAATATGATGTCGCGCCGTAGGCGGTTACGTGCATCGATTTCGTCGAAAAGCTGCCCGATGCGGCTTGGCGTTGTCTCGTCCCGTTCTCGTTCTTCGTCAATTTCCACATCAAACTCCAGGTTCCTAGAGCGGCTCGATGACCAGCCTGTCGGCGTCGCGTCGCAGGTCCGTGATCATCTTCATTCGCTCTCGGCGCTTCTTCACCGCGGTCTGCAACTCTTGCTGGTGCATCAGCATCTTTTCTCGCTGGGAGAGTGAGCAGCCGTGCCAGTTGGCGGGCAAACTCAAATCATCGCGAAGCATGCCGTGCAGCTCGCGCCACGGGAGAGAATCAGACTTGCTCTCGAGCACCTCGCGAGCGCGCCTGATGTCGAGCACCTCGGCCACCACGCCCCGAAGCAACTGTTTCGGGCTCGGGTGCGCCTCGGCAAGTGCGATGACGGGATCGGTGTTGATCGACGTCGTCATGTTCGAACCTTCGCCGGACTGATGACAGTAGTACCTCGTCGGCTCCGGGTTCCAGCTGATCGTGGCATTCAGCTCGTCCTTTTTCTCCGGCGATTTTCGCTTCCCGAGCGGCAAAATGTCGTAGAGCTGCCTCACGTTGTAGTGCACCTGATGCACCGGGCAGAAAACGGACTTGTCCAACACACGCATCTGCATCAGCTTGGCGCTGGGCTCGGTGGAGATTTTGTGCGGCTCGGGCTTGCACCAACATTGCGGCAGGTCGAGCACTAGCCGTCCGCCTCGCGGCGTCATTGGCAGGTTAGCCCGGCGGCACAGCAGGTTCGCGCCGTTCGTGATGCCATCGGCGATGTGCGTAATCTTGCGCTCGCGGAACTCTTCCGCTGTCAGCTCTTCGCGATAGAGATGTTGCGCCATTATTTCGGCTCTGAATCGTCAGCGAAAAATCGATCGATGACGTCCGTGTCGGGGCCGCCTGGTTTGCGGTGGAGATCGCGAGCCGTGATGGGTCGATTCAATCGATCGTCGAGTGCGTCCATCTGATCGGCGCGCTCCGCTTCCGCTTCCGCCGCCAGCGCAGCGGCTCGCTTCCTGTCGAGTAAATCGGAAAGGCTTTGCCGCGGTTTGTCTTGCTCGTCTTCAATCAGCTCGAGTTCGTTGTCGTGTCGTTGCTCAAATAATTTACTCATCGTCGTCCTCGTTCTGGTTGAGGTTTCGTAAAGCTCGCTCGCCCGCGTCGATGATCGCGCCTGGGCTGTATGGTCCCGCTCGATCCGCAGCGTCCCACGCCAATCCGCCGACGAGCAGAAGCGAGGCGAGCGCGTCCGTTTTACGGATGCTCACGCCCGGCGCAGCGCTTTTCGTGAGCCGGTCAAAGTGCCGCTCGATGGCGTCCTCCAACTGAGGGACCGCTCGAAAGCTGTAAGTGACCACTTTGGGCTTGTCTGGCTTTTTTGATGTCGGCATTTATTATTTGCTTTGCATACGCTCGTTTTTGGGAGCCGTCAAGCTATTCAGCGCGGCGCCTGTGGTAGAGTAAGCACACTGAATCTCGGCAATGGTGTCGGGGCGTTAGTATTTCGGAGCGAAGGTCTGAGCAGCGATGCTCGGGCCTTTTCTTTTTGTCCTGCACGCACCCGCTGCGCCCCCACGGCCCAAACGCACCCTTTGCTACCCAAGTCCGTGACCAAGTACCGTCCGCTCACCGGGCAGGGCTTGATGCCGTCGCAAGTTGCGTCTCGGGTTCCAAAGCATGACGGATTGAAGGACAAGCGGTATGTCGAACATCAACGTCATCGGGGTGATCGGGGCGCTCCTCATCGCCGGGGCTTTCCTCATGCATCACACCGTCCAAGCAATTAGTCGCAAGAACACCGAGATTACCACCGGAGTCGCACAGGGTGTTCCGATCCCCTGGGAGACTCGACGGCGGATGATCGTGGCCATCCAGGTGCCCGTGGTGGGATTCTCGGGAGCTCTGAATTTCATCTTGGCGTTCGCGTTCCGGACAATTGGAGAGAGCGTAGAGCATGCGGAGGTTGAACTTTTGGCGCAGGCTTGTGCCTGGACGTATTTTTGTTTGGGTTGCCTAGTCTTGATTTTGGCACCCGTAGGCATCGCTTCGGCGTGGAGGGCCGCCAAGTCATATCCAGAAGGATGCCGGCCGGCGGACAAGTGATCGAGGCCAACCCTCGAACCCTCGCCACCCTTGCTACCCCAATCCCTAAGCAAGTACCGTGCGCTCACCGGGCAGGGCTTGATGCCGTCGCAAGTTGTGTTCGGTTTCAACGCACGACGGATTGGAGAGAGTCATGTCGAATCTCGAGGTGGTCGGAATGATTATGGCGCTTGGAATTGCGCATATGTATGTCTTTGTTTTTGCCTTCACTTGGATACAGGATCTAAACGACATGATTGCGACCGGTGTCGTTCGAGGTGTCGCGGTATCTATCAAGCGTCGCCGGTTGATGCTCAGCGTCAACTGGATTTTTGCGGCCGCAATTGTGATCAATTTCAGCTTCATCATATCAATCGGATACGCATTGATTGGCCAGCACGCCCTCGACGACGGCGTTAGAACGTTGGCGTATCTGTGCGCGTTTTTTTCTTTCGGTGGGGTGGTGAGTTGGATCGTGTTCACCCCTTTTCATTACGTCCAACTTAGATCGGAGTTGCGCCAAGCCGAAGCAGACTGACCGACGCGACGTAGGGGCGTTTGAGGTGCAGCCGGAGGCGCTGTCTCACCGTCTGTCCTCGCCAAGTAACAAATCTTGCTTCGTTCGAATCCAGCAACGCCAGCGATCCGGTGCGCCACATCGACACGGTCGGCGGGTTTGCATCGGTGGCTGCCTTCGTTGGTAGAGCTCCCAGCGTGGGAACTCCCACGGGTGCCGGGCGTGGACGGTGATGGCTCGGGGCTCTGCGATCCGCAGTGTTCGATCCCAGACTTTTTCGAAGTAGCCGCACATCCTCGAAGGAGGGGAGCTCTCGACGGGTTAGAAAGGATTAGACGCCCGCCGAGAGCCACCTTGATGAAAGCCCGGCCATCATACCGCAGCCCTGGACGGATGCACAGCGCCGATCGAGGCTATCGAGGGTTTATGCGTCTCTGGCGCTAGAAGCCGGGAGACGGGCTGCTGTGAGCTTCTAGGAGGCTGTCCGGCGGCGGCGTTGGGCAAGTTTCTCGCCGTCGGCCATCGCGGAAAGAACGCCGGAAACGCTGACGGCCGAGGCGTACCAGCTGCCATCTGCCAATGCGACACTGGTCGTCTTGGCGTCGCTGGTCGACACGGCGATGATGTTTTGGACCAGGAACGCCTGGGTGATCGTTCCGTCTCCGTCTTTGAACATAATCCAGCCCCGTAACTCGGCGCTAGCGTTCACGGAGGAGTCGGGTTTGACTGAGGTCATGGCTTTGCTGCCCATGCGCCAGGGTACCACAAGCTGAACGAGTGTGTAGGCTTTAGACGGGCTGTGAGAGCCACCTAGCTAACGCACTGACGCCTACGGCTGCACCTCAAACGGTTCCGAGCCGGACTCGCACACGAGGATTCTGAATTCGAAAGGCTCTGATTCGACGCCGTTGCCATCGGTAACTGTGACGACCCCGTCGTGTGCGGCTACATTCGGGCAAAACACCGTAACGGTGAAGGCGTCGATCTCACCGGTACAGCCGCCAACGCTGCCGTTGTAGGTCAGGTCTGAGCCCGTGGCATTCACGTTGATTGCATAGGGTGAAGCCCAGCCCTGCTCGCACAAGCCAAAGGGCGCCCATGACACCCGCGTCACCTTCGGCACCCCGCTGCCACCGTCTTCCCCGCACCCCACCAGCGTGAGCGCAGCAAGATTGACGAGCGCGAGCACAACCACAAAGCCAACTAAGTACCGCATGACGAACCCCCTCGCCCGGTCACTGACAACGTAGGGTCACCGGGCTGCGCCGGGCTATACGTAATTGTTTCCTGATGGAGCTCTGGGCCTACAGGCGGTAATTTCCTGCGCAATTTCTGCAGCGAAGATCTACGGGGGTTGGGTGCGCAAGCAGTGGAGGGTCCAGGTTCCGTCCCTAATCAGGGATTCCCTAAGTGGGGGTACCCCTCGAGCTCGAAAGGCGTCAACCCTACTGAGGTTGCGCCATGCCCGTGGGCAGAATCATTAGGCTTTTGCTGCCTGACACTGATTCAGACTCCGGAAAGGGTTAATTCAGGAGCCATTCAGGGGTTAATCAGGCTCGCGGAGAGGCAGGGCATGCTCGAAAAGTGAGTCATGCTCACCTTCTCTTCCGTCCCCTTGTACGGCTCCACTCTCTGGTGCTGGCTCAGCCTCTACTCCTGCACCACACCCACCCTGGCACAGATACAGTTTCAGATTCTGTTTCTGAATTAGATACTGACGGGTGTGCCGATGTAGGCGCAACCCAATTAAAAAACGGCCTATGCTGGCTTATTGGATAGCCGTGTCATGACAGACGCGTTTTCGTGACCGCCGGGACAGACCTTCCCGTTATGTCGGCTGACAAAAGCGCGTGAAATATCTTGGGCCTGGGGTGAAAAGGTCAGAAAGGGTGAGAAGCCCCCTCCGACCTACCCCGCCGCGGGCGCGCTCGCGATCTCGTTCGGTTTGAAATCGACTTTACACCCATTTCACCCTTTACACCCTGGTCCCAGCATTTAGGAGAAGCTTTTGAAGGGGTAGCAATATTGATACCCTAGTTTCTTTTAGAGCTTATATAGGGTGGGTGAAAAGGTTGTCCCTTGTATATGGGACTCCTCTGTCAAACGCGTTAAGGATCGACCCTGCGTCGATCGTCCCAGTTACTACAGATATCTTGGATAGCCTTCCGGGCGTCGGCGAGTGACGTTCCGAGCGCTTTGCTAAATGCAGATCGGACGGCGGACGCAAGCTCCGGGTCATCTCTGAGATCCTGAGAGCTGAGGCCTGCCGCGGCAGCAATTAAATATTGAGCCGCGCTGGTGTATCTTTTTTCGAGGATCTTGATCGAGATGTGGTCACGCATGACCCCGTAGAAACCAGGAGGCCGAACTACATGAGGCCAATGGGCACAGTATTTAAAGTCCGCGTCTTTGCACTTGGCACGACGTTTAGCGCGAACCGGGGCTAGACCGAGATCGGCGCCGATGCGGTTGCAGTGATCGCGAAACTTCGTGTCGTGCCCCGCGGACTGATCCCTCTCGTCCTCAAGATGCGCCGTCATCTCGTGCTGCCATTGGTGCAACATCTCATGCATCAACACGTCGAGCACAAATCGCATGCGCTCTTCCTCGGTCGGTCGTGGATAGGGATTTTCGATCTGGTTGCCGTCCGCGTCTATCCTTGCGTTGATCGGGTTTAGATGCTCCCATTCCGCCCAGGCCCATTGCGGATGTGTCCCATGTATAAGGGACGGTCGGATATGAATCTGCCCACGCACGCCGCCGCCGCCGATGTAGCTGTAGCTCCCAAATGCTTTGGGTGTGCAAGGCTCTGCTAGTTGAATGTCTGGTGTCTCTAGCGCGCCTGCAAAATATTCAGCGTTGATGGTGTGCCAATGCTGGTGACATTCGGTCAGGATTTTGTGTTTGTAGGGATCGGCGGCTTCGCCCAGCGTGAACTCGGCCATCTGGTTTCGAATCTCGCGGTCCTCATCTCGAATCCGGAGGAGTTCGCGACGTTGTTCGTTGGGGTCCTTAGTACTTTGGGCGCTGTCTATTTTATCACCCTCTTGCTTTGTTCCTGCCATCACAACACCGTCACCTTCTGAGTCGGTCGCCCGCCGGTCGGGACAGTAACCGTGGACACGATCCCTTCGTCCTCGAGCGCGTCGAGCGCTTCGTCGAATAGCGACTTCGGAGCATGCCGCGCAGTGTTCTTGCGGAGCTGGTAAGCGGTCACAGTCGCCTTGGGATGATGGTCACACCAGCGCCGGATCTTGTCCGCGATGGCATCGGCTGGAGCCTGCGAAATCGCATCATAAAGCTTGTGCTGTTGCTCGATGAAATAGTCCAATTGAGCGGCGGCGTCGGCCACGATCTCGGCAGTCACGATCACCGCGGCGTCACCTTCGCATGCGCGCATGGCCCAGCCGATCCCGATGAGCTTTTGCAGTTGAAGCGGGAGCTTTCCGGCTGCCTCGAGGATAGGGCGCAGATCACCGCCCGGTTTCATGCGGTCCTCGTAACCCTGGCACGCGTCTACAAATGCTTGGCGGGCGTCGTCATCGAGCGCGAGCTCGACTCCGCCGCCTTCATTGGCTTGTAGCTGTTTCGCCAGATCGACTAGGTGCTCGTTGAATTTCGTTTGCAGCGTTTTCGGGATGCCGCGCCCTTCGAGAATGGCTTTTCCAATGTCGCGAAAACCGATCGTGTCCTCTGGCATCACGGGCAGGAAACGAGGCAAGAGCCCGCGAGTCACCAGCCCCGGATGTTTCACCGCGAGCGATTTCACGTTCTCGACTTGCGTTGCAACAAGCATGGCCATCGACGGCCGTTGCAAGTCCGCGTCCCGATCTCTCCCGCGTCGGATCTCTCGGTGCGGCTCGCCTTTCCAGCACTTGAGCAGCAACTCGATCGAGGGGTTGTCGCCGTAGCGCTGGATATTGAAGATCCCGGTGTCGCCGCTGGTCACCGTCACCCGCTCGTCGTTGCACTCCAAAAGATCGGTCGCGGCTTCGACGGTGAAATCATCGGCCACGAGCGCGGGCGGAGTTGCTTTTGCTTTGAGGTCGATCGCCTCTTGTTCGAGCTTGGCGATCTCGGCGGGAAGCTCCCCGGCTGCCTCGCCCTTTTTCAACGCTGACGATAGAAGGGAATTCTTGGCCTTGATCTGCGCGTCGACGTAAACGAGCGTTTCCCGGTGCTTCCGCACCTTGTCCGCCGTCTCAGCGCGTAACAGCGCCTCCAACGTCCGCACCGGTTGATCGACGGCTTCGATCACTGACGACTTGCCGTAGGAGCTCGGCGCTAAGAGCACCATGTAAAGCCCGCTGTGATAGCACCAGCTCGACGAAATGCGGACGTGCACCCGCGTCCCCACTACAGCGGACACTCCGCCTAACACTGCGGTTCCCGCCGCCGTGGTATCGGTGAGCGTTCCAGTCGCCACCGCTTTGGCGTAGGCTTTGAAACCGGGCGGCAGCGTGTCGAGCGGGAATTCCGTGTCCGCAGAAAGGCCCGCAGTTGCTAACGATAGCTGCGCCTTCGCCTGGTCGATCGTGATCTCGTCCGCCTCGAGCTGCATCACCACGTCCTCGATCACCTTGACGCGCAGGTCGCGATCTTTGAAGGCGCTGCGCTTGATCTTCGATACGCGCTCCCGCAGTCGATCGGTGTAGCGGTGAGCGGCGCTGTCACCGTTCAGCGCCTTGGCGCTCCCGCTGTGGAGCTCGGTTATATTCATGCCGTTCCCCGCTTCGTTTGCACCGTCACTGCACTTTCAGAAAAATTCGGCTCGCGAGGATGGCGCCTAACGCCCGCGAATCGATCGCAGGTGCTAGGCACCGTCCGGAAAACGGGCGGCTGAGAATTGCTCGGCATTACTGCACGCCCCCGTTCACCAAAGCCCAGAGATCGGGCGTCGGTAAGTCGCTGACCTTGGCTTCCGCAAACGCCCGATACATGACTCGCAGCGTCCACGGCTCGCTCGCTCCAGCCGCCATCGCCGCGGCGCAAAGCGCGTCCCAGCTTGCCCGATACGGAAGCCGTCCCGCGTTGACCAGGCCGCCGATCCGATGCGCCGCTAGCGGTAATCGGCGCGGTTCCCGCCGCACATCCCGGCAAAGCCGCTCGAGCACCTGTTCCGCTAGGCTACTTGCGTCTCTGGCGTCTTGTCGGTAAACAATGGGTCGAGCTTCTGCCGAGAGAAAGGGATTTGAGGCTTTTGGGCCGGCAGTTGGCGCTGCCGGCTCTTTCAATTCTCTAGGCATGGTCGCCTCCCTTCAATGCCGCGAGCACCGCGGCGACCGGCAGGTCCAGCATGATGGGGCGCTTCCCGTTGACTGTGTGGATGCAGGTGCCGCCTTCGCGGCGCCCTCGAATGCTTTGGATCTCGTCCGGCGAGAGCAGCGCTTGCCAGCCGCCAGCCGTTTCGATTTCCAAAAACCCGCGCCCCGCTGAGCGCACGATGTCTCGTTTCATCTTCTGATTCCTTTTCATTTTCAGTGCGCACCGGTGCCGTTGACGGATGATTCCGCCTCGGGAGTCGGTGAGAGTTCGAGCGCCAGCATCTCCAAAGCCGCGGCTTCGCGTCGAAGCGAGCTAGCTAGCTGGAGGAGGCGGCTAGGTGATAGCGTCTCGGAACCGACAAAAGTCCGAGAGCGTCCCGTGCCGGGTCGTCCCTTTTTTTTGTGTTTGGGTGCTGGGTTGGGGACCTGGTTTGGTTTAGTTACATCCAACCCGCCCACCCCCACCCGTAGTCCTCCCTGCCGCGGCATTCGCTGCGCTTTGCCTTGGCGGCGCTTTGCGCCGGGCTTCGCCCTGCGGGCTCGCGCTGCCGCGGAAGGCTTGGGGTTGTTTGTCCGGGGCTCCGCGTTGATCGCTATTCGACGACGATGGAGCCGCACGGGAACTCGGCCTGACCGCTGTTGAGCTCCGTGCACGCGCTGCCTTTGAGGCGAATGAAATCGTCGGCGTCGGGACTTGGCTCCCACTCGGCGGGGCAGCTCAGCGGGTTGCCGTTCAAGCGCACGTCGCTCTCCGGGTCGTTGCAAGCCTTGGTCTCGTCGTCGAATGGCTTGTCCATCTGGATATCACACGAGATGCTGTCGGAGATGATCGTGGTGAAGGCTGCTTCGAGGCTCTGAGCGTCGTTGCCCCGCCAATACGGAGCGTTGCCTTCGCCGTCGGTGGCGAGCACGATGATCGTCGGCCCCTCGGCGGGCGGAGGGCTGCCTCTAGCGGCCACACCCAGCCAGCGGCCCCGGCGGTCAGCGCTCAGGAACCGGCTTGCCGCCTTTGGCCTCTGCGCGCCGGTAGGCGGGGCGGCTGGTGACGCGGTCGCGCCACGCAACCATGTTGGGACGCTCACCCGATGCTCGTGAGAGCGCGGCTTCCACTGGGTAGAACATCTGGATGTCCGCGATCGAGAAGCTGTCGCCGGCGAAGTACGGACGCTCGGAGAGCGTCTTCTCCACGAATCCCAGATGCAGGTCGAGGGCGGGATGCGTGTAGCTCTGGTCGATCTTGTCAGCGATGCCCCGAGCGATGGGCTTGATGAAGAAGGGCATGGGGGCGGAGCGCAGCCTCGCGAAGATCAGGCTGACCAGCAGCGGCGGCATGAGCGAGCCCTCGGCGTAGTGCAGAAACATCGTGCACTCGAGCTTCTCGGCCTCGTCGGTCGGCTTCAGCTTTCCCTCGCGGTTCGCGAAGTAGTCGAGCACTGCGCCCGACTCGACCAGCACGCGCCCATCGACTTCGACCATCGGAAAACGACCGAGTGGGTGAACGTCGGCGGCCGCTGCGGGAGCCCGAAAGTTCTCGTCGCGCTCCCAAGATTGGATGGTGTAGTCGAGCTCTAGCTCCTCGAGGAGCCAAAGAACACGCAACGAACGCGAGAAGTTGAGGTGGTGGACTTTGACGCTCATGACCGGAGGGTAGCACCGTTCGCCACGACCAGACCCAGGTGAGGTCATGCAAATCGGATTGGCTCCTCCCGCGTTCGCGACTACTCTGCGGCCCGATGAACAGCCCCTCGCCCCGCATCTGCATCATCGGAGCCGGCATCTCGGGCATCGCAACGGGCAAGTTCCTGAAGGAAAAGGGAATTC
>Ga0316194_10003450_pt1 | contig 11039 bp, 6 predicted proteins | sample CroRivsedime1_MG_FD_204936 | JGI IMG/M metagenome (GOLD analysis project Ga0316194, IMG submission 204936) | Coastal sediment microbial communities from Maine, United States - Cross River sediment 1 | ecosystem: Environmental > Aquatic > Marine > Coastal > Sediment | place: USA: Maine... | reverse complement strand
TTGAGCTCCGCGAAGAGGCGCTGGTGGATCGGGACTTCGGACATCGGTCGTTACTCTCCTGCCGGCGCGCGCCGCAGCTGAACGCCCTCGAGGCCTGCGTACTCGAGAATCTCCTCGAGCGCGCTCTGAAACCGGGGGTCGTCCCGGATGGCGTCCAGGTCGGGACGCCACAGCTGGTTGAACGTGAGCGCGTTGAACCTGGGTCGACTGAGATGCCATGCACGGAGCATCTCGATCGCCCGGGCCGTGTCCCCCAGGAAGACGAGGTCACCAGGGAGTCCCGTCGACAGGCAGCACCGCTCATACGCCTCGACATTCCCGGTTCTGAGCGCTTCGAAGCGGGCCTCGGCCCGCCGATCCCGCATTGCGGCCGTCTCGGAGTCGAACCCCAGCCGGGGGATGAATCCGTCGCGGAAAGCGGACTCCGCTTCATCCACGTCGCCCAGCACCAGGTGCGCCCGGGTAAGGTTCCTGTACGGCTGCGGAATCTCCCCGCCGTGTACGATTGCCAGCTCCGCCTGGGCGAGCGACTCCTCCGCCCGGTCGTTCTGGAGCAGAATGTAGGCAAGAACGTTGAGGCGAATCGCCGAGGTGGGGTCGAGCGCGACGGCTCGCCGGGCACTGCGTAGTGCCTCGTCCTCGCGGCCGATGGCCGCGAGCATCTCGGCATACTGCTGGTGCGCCTCCGCGTTGTCCGGGTCGATGTCGAGCGCCCGGAGATAGTGGACCTCCGCCGGTTCCCACTCCCAGCGGTCGCGAAACACGTTTCCGAGTGCGATCTCGGCCCCGGCGACTACTGGATCGAGTTCGAGCGCCCGTACCGCTGCCGCTTCGGTCGCTTCGAGCGCCGGGCCCCAGACATCAGCACCAAGCTCCTCGGTGGCCGCGCCCGGGTAATAGAACGGAGTCAGCGCGTACGCCTGCGCGAGTCCAGCCCAGCCGGGCGCCCACATTGAGTCGCGGGCCACGACGGCCTCGAACAGCCGCACGGCCTCGAACACCCCTTCACCCCGCTCCCGCATCCGCGCGCGGCCCGCGAGGTACATCTCGTATGCCTCCATGTCCCCGGTCGGGGCGACGAGAGAGGCGGTCTCATCGAGTCCGAGCGATACCTGCAGCTCCTGCGCGATCGCTCCGGCGATCTCTTCCTGCACGGCGAACACGTCGTCGAGCGTCCGATCGTAGGCATCGGACCAGACGTGGAAGGCATCCTCTGCGTCGACGAGCTGCGCGGTGATCCGCAGCTGATCTCCCTGCTTACGGACGCTGCCTTCCACCAGGTACCGGACCCCCAGCTCGTCTCCGATCTGGCGCAGGTCCCGGTCCTGCCCCTTGTACGCGAACGATGACGTACGCCCTGCCACCCGCAGCTCGCGGATCTTCGCCAGCGCGTTCAGCAGTTCCTCCGTCATCCCGTCCGCGAAGTACTCCTGCTCTTCGTCCGAGCTCATGTTCACGAACGGCAGGACGGCGATCGAGGGCCGCGTGTCCTCGGCCAGGTCGGCGTAGGCGAGCTTGAGGACGGCATCGTCGTCTGCCAAGTCTGCAGTGCGAGCGGCGATCTCGGATTCGCCCACCGCGGCCTCGGCTCCAGACTCGCCCGCGCGCTTTCCGACCAGCCAGGCGCCCCACACGAGTGCCGCCACGCCGGCGAGTGCGAGCAGTCCGGCCGGCCAGCGACGATTCGGCGGCGCGGAGATGATTGTCTGGAGTTCAGCAGCGTCGGCATCCAGGGTTCGCTTCATCCCCTCGGGCGACATTTCGAAGGCCCACGCCACTACGACCGCGATGGGAAATCCGACCAGCGTGAGCGCCAGCACCAGCGTCATCGCCCACTCGGGAAGCCCGAGGGCGGGAAAGGCGATGTCCGCTACCTGGAGCACCACGAAGGCCGTGGCGCCGTACACCGCCATGACGCGGAACACGCGGCGGCGCTTGAGCTCGGCGAAGAACCTCTGGTAGCCCGGAGTGGGCGTCGGGGTCGAGGTCATGGCGCGTGTCTCATCCCTCGGGCGCCGCCCGGCGAGGCTCGACTCCCTCGAGGTTCACCCGCGTCAGCACCTCGCGGAATCGCGGGTCGTCCCGAAAGCCATCCCAGTCCGCTGTCCACAGATTGGTCTGCCAGGTCGCGCCATATCCGGGGGCATTCGCGACGTACGACGACAGTGCATCGAGTGCGCGATCGATGTCGCCGATCATGGCGAGCAGCCACGGATCTTGCCAAGGCTGCATGGCAGCCGCCAATGCTGCGCCGTCTCCGGCCCGGAAAGCCGCGAAGATGGCCTCGGTCTCCTCGTCCATCTCGGCCCGCTCCTCGTCGGACATTCCGCTCTTCGCGGCGATCCACGGCATGATCTCCGCCCGCTCGTGGGCCTCCGCGCGATCGACCTCACCGAGCGCCAGCAGCGCGTTGATCAGGCCGAAGTGAGCCCGCAGCAATTCGGGGTCCAGCTCGATGGCTCTCTCGTAGGCCGAGATCGACTCCGCATTTCGCCCGTTGATCTCGAGGATGTAGGCGAGCACGAACACCCGTATCGCGGCCGTAGGGTCGAGTGCTGCGCTCCGGCGAGCGCTTCGCAGCGCCTCGTCCAGCCGGCCGACCTGCGCGAGATGCTCCGCGTACTGCTGGTGTGCTTCGGCATTATCCGGGTCGATCTCCAGCGCCCGCAGATAGTGAGTCTCGGCGGCACCCCATTCCCAGCGATCCCGGATCACGTTGGCCAGGGCCACCTCCGCGCCCGCATTGGTCGCGTCCAGCTGGAGCGCCCGGCGAGCCGCACGCTCGGCCCGCGCCAGGGATGATTCCCAGACCGCGGAGTCGGGAGAATTCAGCCCATCCCCCTCGAAGGAGTAGTACGGCACGAGCGCCTCTGCCTGCGCCAGCCCGGCCCAAGCGGGAGCCCAGCCCGAGTCCCGGGCGACGGCCGCGGCATAGAGCCGAACGGCCTCCTCGACACCCTCCCGGCGCCCGCGCATTCTCGCCTGCGCCGCCAGAAACAGGTCGTATGCGTCGAGGTCGGCGGTCGGCGTGATGAGGGCCTCCTCGGCTCCCAGCCCCAGCGAGACCTCGAGCGCGCCGGCAATCGACTCGGCGATCTCCGTCTGCACCGCGAATACGTCGTCCAGCGTTCGGTCGTACGTCTCCGACCAGAGGTGGAAGGCATCGTCCGCATCCACGAGCTGGGCCGTGATCCGGAGACGATCCCCCTGCTTCCGAACGCTCCCTTCGACCAGGTAGCGAACGCCCAGCTCAGCGCCGATCTCGCGCAGGTCCCTCTCCTGGCCCCGGTAGGCGAACGACGAGGTGCGGCCCGCCACGCGCAGCTCCCGGATCTTCGCCAGCGCGTTCAACAGCTCCTCGGTCATCCCGTCGGCGAAGTACTGCTGCTCCTCGTCGGCGCTCATGTTCACGAACGGAAGCACGGCGATGGACGGACGCCCGTCCTCCGACAGGTCCGCGTAGGCGAGCCTGAGAACCGCGTCGTCGGAAGCTCCGGCCGCCCCGGCAGCTGTCGCGACGGCGTTCGACGTGGATTCGCCGCCGACATTCTCGACGGCCGCAGCGCCGCCCTCCCCCGGCGCCGTGCTCCGACCGACCCACCAGGCGCCGGCCACGAGTGCCACCACGCCGGCGAGCGCGAGAAGGCCGGAAGGCCACCGGCTCGCCGCCGGCTGTGCGACGATGGCATCGATCTCCGAGGTCTCGGCCGGATCGGTCCGCCTCACTCCCGACGCCGTGCGCTCGTAGGCCCACGCCAGGACGAGGGCTATCGGAAACCCGAGCAGCACCAGGAAGGTCGCGGTGCGGAGGACCACGTCGGGAAGGGCGAGGCCTTCCGCGAGGAGATCGGCGACCTGCAGCACGACGAAGCCCACCGCGCCGTACACGGCCGCGACGCGGAAGACCTCTCTCCGCTTGAGCTCCGCGAAGAAGCGCTGGTAGCCGGGAGTCCCCGGCGGGGCGTCTGACATGGGCCGAAGATCGGCACGCGATGTGGGGTGAGGCAAGGAGCAAGGGCGTGTCGGACAGTCCGGCGGTGAATATTCCTGCCCCCGGTGTGTATTCTCCTATGGACGTATTCACGAGGATTCCAGCAAGGAGGAGTTCGTGTATATTCCCGGAAAGAAGGAAGCCTGGCTCGCGGTCGTGACGCTCATCGTGCTGGCCGTACTCCTGGCTACCGGTTCTCTCTGAGGTAACCGCCCCCGAATGACCTCGTGAAACAGGGACGACCTGTCCTGCGTAATCTTCAGCGTGGCCAGTCCTGACCTTCCTCATCTTCTGCAGGGGCAACCGTGAGATACGTTGACGAATTCGACCGTTCGATGGCCATGGCTGGAGCAATCGCGGGCATCGCAGCGGTGCTCGCCTACTTCGGCGCAGCATTTCTCCCGCTTCCAGCTGTAGCGGGTCGCCTGCTCGCATTCGCCTTCGGACCATTGCTGGCAGTCTCCTTTCTCGGCCTGTTTCACGCCCTCTCAACCCACAGGGACGGACCGATGCTTCGCTTCGGTGTCGTGTTTGGAATCCTGGCCGGGTGCGCCGTAACGCTCATGCTCGTGGTGCAGATCGGAAACAACATGATTCTCGAGCAGCAACTCGCGGCGGCGGAGACAGATGCTCTGCGAGATGCGGCCAGACTGGCTCACAGGGCGGTCAATCGGGTGCAGATGCTGATCGACGTGGTCTGGGACGTGTTTATCTGCGGAGCGGGATTCCTGGTCGGCATTTCGATGCTCAGGCATCCGGCGTTCGGACGGATTTTCGGATTGACGGGAATCGCCGCGTCGATCGCGCTGCTGTACCTGAACCTCGACACCTTTCCGCGGGGCCCGGCGTACGCCGGATCCGTGGACGTCGGACCCGTGCTGGCGATCTGGTTCCTGGTCGTATTCGGCAGGGTGGCCTGGATCTCCCGGAAGGAAAGGACGGTGTAAGGCGCCTGACGTTCAGAAGCGCCCTTCCCCCCGCCCGGCGCAGTGGCGATCTTGCCCGCATGCCAGATCAACCTGCCGGATATCAGCGATTTTTCGCGGAGCTGAAGCGCCGCCGCGTGTTCCGGGTCATGGCGGTCTACGGAGCCGCAGCTTTCGTGGTGCTCCAGGTCGCGGACATCCTGCAGGACGGGCTCCGACTTCCGGACAGCTTTCTGCCGTTCATCACGGCCACCGCTCTGCTGGGCTTTCCGGTCGCGATCGCACTCGCCTGGGCCTTCGACCTGACGCCAGAGGGGATGCAGCGAACCGGCGAGGCGGCGCCCGGCGAGCTGACGGAGATCATCGCGGCCCCTGCCTCGAAGCGTTGGCCGGCCGGTCTCCTGGCCCTCGTCGGCATGGTCGCGCTGCTCGCGGGAGCGTGGTACGTCGGCAGACAGTCGGCCTCACCGGCCGACGCGTCCATAGCAGCGATGGCGGCTGCGATGGACCCGGCGGCGGCGACCGGACCCGCACCCGAGTCGATCGCGGTGCTCCCGTTCGTCAACATGAGCTCGGACCCGGAGCAGGAATACTTCTCCGACGGTATCTCGGAGGAGCTGCTCAACCTGCTGGCGCAGATCCCGGCGCTACAGGTAACGTCGCGCAGCTCGGCCTTCTCCTTCAAGGACAAGGACCTCGAGATTCCGGAGATCGCCAGGCGCCTGAATGTCGCGCACGTGTTGGAGGGTTCGGTTCGGAAGTCCGGCGACCAGGTGCGGATCACGGCTCAGTTGATCGATGCTCGATCAGACACGCACCTGTGGTCCGAAACCTGGGACCGCACGCTGGATGACATCTTCGCGGTCCAGGACGAGATCGCCGCCGACGTGGCGGAGCAGCTGCAGGTAGAGCTTCTGGGCACTGCGCCGGCCGCACAGGCAGTCGATCCCGAGGCCTACGCTCTCTTCCTGCAGGCGAGGCAGCTGGCCTACCAGTTCACGGAAGAAGGCCTCGAGCGATCGAACGAGTTGTATCGCGCGGCGCTGGAGATCGATCCAGACTACGCGGCGGCCTGGTCCGGTCTGAGCGCGAACTACGGAAATCAGGCGGCCTACGATCTCGGCCCGCTCGAGGAAAGCTATCGGCTGGCCCGCGAGGCCGCGGATCGGGCACTGGAGATCGATCCGGATTTCGCCCCGGCCCTCGCCGGCCTCGGCGCGATCGAAGTCTGGTACGATCTCGACTTCGGGGCAGCCGCGTCGCATTACTCGCGCGCGCTGACGCTCGATCCGACCAACCCGGAGATCCTGCTCGGTGGCGCGCTGCTGACGGAAGTGCTGAATCGCGGTCCCGAGGCAATTGAGGTCTACGAGTACCTGATCCCGCTCGATCCCATCAATCCGAGCCTGCATTCAGCCATCGCTTTCGCCTACTGGAATAGCGGGAGATACGAAGAGTCGCTCGAGTCCGCCCGCACGACTCTGGCCCTCAGCCCCGAGTACATAGGATCCCATTATTCCGCTGGAGGCGCCATCGAGGATCTCGGCGACCCGGAGGCCGCGCTCGCCGAGACTGAAAAGGAAGTGTACGAGCCGTATCGCCTGCTCGGCCTGACGCGGATTCACAACGAGATGGGTCACGCGGCAGAATCAGATGCCGCGCTCCAGGAGTTGATCGACAGGTACGCAGACGGGTGGGCATACAACATTGCCTACACTTTCGCGTTGCGCGGCGAGGCCGACCCAGCATTCGAATGGCTGGACAGGGCGATCGCGAATCGCGACGCCGGACTGGCCCAGCTTGGATCAACGAAGCTGTTCGACAAGATTGCGGACGATCCGCGCTGGCTGCCGCTGCTCGAGAATCTCGGAATGACGCCCGAGCAACTGGCGGCGATCGAGTTCGAGGTGGAGTTGCCAGTAAGGCGCTAGTCTCGAGTCATGCCAATTCGGCATCGCGGCGAGGGCGGGCGCCTCTCAACAACTTCAGCTTACGCCGTGTCGTTCTTCGTCTCCTCCAGCTCTGCCTCCAGCCGATGCCGCTTCGTCTCCAGCTGGCGGCGTCGCGCCTCGAGCGCCGGCGCCTGCTCGGCGGAAGCGCTCTTTATCTCCTCATCGACCGCCTTGATCTCGTCCGTCACCGATTCCAGCGTCTGCGCCATCTCCTCCGTGGCTTCGGCCTTGTCGGCCTTGTCGAACAGGATCTCTTCCGGCGCCGGGGCATCTTCCGCGACTGGCGCAGGATCCGATGGCCTGGATTCGGGGACGAACACCTGGTCCGGAGACAGGGCACGGGTGTTCATGAACGTCGGGCTCACGATTTCGACTCCGCCAGCGTGCAGGCTGTCGAGGACTTTGCCGCGGAGGCGTGAACGTGCCGTGATCAGCGACTTCACATCGGTGAGCAGCCCGGCGATCCGGTAGGTGACGCAGAAGTCGCCCAGCTCCATGGTCGAAACGAATGCGTCTTCGAGATCCGCATCACGCGCCGCCTCCAGCAGCAATTCCTCGATGCGCCCGCGGGGCACGTCATACCCGAGCGACACCGTGGCGGAGACGACGGTTCCGGACGAACGCAGCGTCGTGACCGGGTGCGTGACAAGGTAGATGTTGGGAAGAGTCGTCAGGGTCCGTTCTTCGGTCTGGATCTCGGTATGGAACAGCCCACGCCCGGACACCCGTCCGAAGTGCTCCTCGACGCTGATGAAGTCACCCGCGCGGAAATTCCGCAACGATCTGAGCATGAACCCGGCCAGCATGTTGCCGAGGAAGGTCGTCGACGACAGCGCGATGCCCGCGCTGAGGACGATTCCGATCAGCTTCAGGATCTCGCCGCGGAAATCGTCGCTGACCGGCAGCATGAGGACGACCGACACGAGCCCGAGTGCGGTCACCGATAGCAGGATCAGCTGATTCCGCACCGTGTGGCCCGGAGCCGCCGACTTCCTGCGCTCCAGCCAGTAATGGAGCGCGGCCAGAATGACGATGGTCACGACGAGAGTCAGCGCGGCCGGCGCAAGCGACCAGAAAAACTCGAACAGCTCTCCGATACCCGGGATTCGCGGGGCAGAGTCGTCCTGGAGAATCGTCGGGGAGAGCGATCGAGTGTTTGGCATGGCCCGAAGATCGGCCCGAACGCCCGGATTGGGCAAGGAGGCGGGATTCCACATTCCCCGTTTCCACGGTTTTCAGTTCATGAAGGTACCTTCACGAACTCGTATCGGCCGAACCGGACATACGCGAATCAGGGGACGAATCGACCCGTCGCAGAACTTAGACCTTCCGTGTCGCTGAAACATTCATTAGGGTCGGCTGGTATGTCTGGCGTTCCGAGGACTGCGGTCAAGCCGCGGAAAACACACAATTCTGACGAGTCTGGAGAGGTATGAGAGCACCTAGCGTGCGCCGCCCGGTAGCGGCCCTGTTCCTCATCGTTTGCGTGGCAGCAGCGACCGACGCACGTGTCGCTGCGGCCCAGGAAGAGAGCGCCGCGCACCAGGTGACCCTCTCACCGTCCGAATACGAAGCCTTGTACCGGGCCCGGACTGACAGCGCCCGAATGCGCTTCACCGAGGCGGACGTCGAGTTCGTCACCGGCATGATCGGCCACCACGCACAGGCCCTGATCATGTCGGATCTCGCGCCCACGAACGGCGCCAGCCCGCAGGTGCAGACCCTCGCCGCCCGGATCATCAATGCGCAGAAAGACGAGATCGCCCTCATGCAGCAGTGGCTGCGGGACCGGGGACAACCCGTTCCAATGGTGAAGATCGACGGGCTGAATCTGATGATCGAGATGAGCGCCCCCGATGGGCAGATGAAGCACGACATGCGCGCTGCCCCCGCCGAGCAGAACGAGCATGCCGCCCACGACATGCATTCCGGTGAGGGCCACATGATGCCCGGCATGCTCACGCAGGAGCAACTCGAGGAACTCGCGGCCGCGTTCGGGCCGGAATTCGACCGCCTGTTCCTGACCGGGATGATCGCCCACCACGGTGGAGCCGTGACCATGGTCCACGAGCTGTTCGCCGTGGACGGCGCCGGGCAGGACGAGGCGGTATTCAAGCTCGCGTCCGACGTCCAGGTGGATCAGCTCACCGAGATCGCGCGCATGGAGCTCATGCTCGAGCAGTACACCGACTGAAGAACACGACGACTGATGACTTTACTGAAGCAGAATTCACTCACTAAAGGAAAATCGATGAGACCAGGAACCAATCGTGCGCCAATACTGGCGGTTGCGCTCGCGGGGCTGCTTACCGTGAGCGCCTGCGCCTCCTCGGGATCGAGCAACGCCCCGGACACCGCTCCACCGTCGCCCGAGACCATGGCAGAGATGTACGGCACGGATGCGGACCCGGCGGGCAGGTGGAGCCCTGGCGATCCGACGATGGCCCCGACGCCGGACCCGCGCGTCGGCCTGTCGGCCGGTCTGCTGGATGCTGGAGAGGCGTTGTGGAACCTGAGGCTCCTATCGGCCACGCCGTCGCCGGCGGACTTCATCGGAGTCACCAACTCCGATCTCGCGTTCAGCGGCAACTACGTGATCCAGGGCAACTACAACGGATTCATCGTCTGGGACATTTCGAATCCCGCCATGCCGACCCTGGTGAAGAGCTACCTCTGCCCGGCGTCGCAGAGTGACGTTTCCGTGTACAAGAACCTGTTGTTCGTGTCCGGCGAGGGTATGGGCGGTCGTCTCGATTGCGGCACCGAAGGTGTGGACGAAGCCGTGAGCCCCGACCGGCTGCGCGGCATCCGGATCTTCGATATCACCGATATCCGGGACCCGAAGTACATCGCCAACGTGCAGACCTGCCGTGGCTCGCACACGCACTCGCTGCTCGTCGATCCGGACGACAAGAACAACGTTTACGTGTACGTGTCCGGTTCCGCGCCGGTGCGTCCCGAGGAGGAGCTTCCGGGCTGTTCCGGAATGTCCCCGGACGAGGATCCGAACTCGGCTCTGTTTCGGATCGAGGTAATCCAGGTGCCGCTCGCGCACCCGGAGCAGGCGGAAATCGTCAGCTCACCGCGGATCTTCGAGGACCTCGTGGCTCCGCCGCAGCACGGACCGGCGCCCGCGGACATCCGGGCGATCGAAGAGGCGGTGGCCCAGGGCAAGTTCGTGGCCAACGTCATGGGCCAGCAGTTCGTGCTGCCGGACGGTTTCGCCAACCAGCTTCTCGCGCAGACCGTCTCCGCGCGCGGCGGCGAGGGCGCTCCCACGGCAGCCGATAGCGCGACGCTGCGCGAGAACCTGGACGACATCATCGCGGCGAGGTTCGGCGGAGGGGATGACGGCGAAACCGACGGCGATGGCCCACGGCCCGGTCCGACGCAGTGCCACGACATCACGCTGTACCCGGAGATCGGGCTCGCCGGCGGCGCCTGCGAGGGCTACGGTTTGCTGATCGACATCACGGACCCGGTGAATCCGAAGCGGATCGCCGCGGTGGCCGACTCCAACTTCTCGTACTGGCACTCCGCCACATTCAACAACGAGGGCACGTCGATCCTGTTCAGCGACGAGTGGGGCGGCGGCGGCGGACCCAAGTGCCGCATCGACGATCCGCTCGAGTGGGGCGCCGACGCGATCTTCACGATCGCCAACGGCTCGATGGACTTCCAGAGCTACTACAAGATGTCCGCGCCGCAGACCTCGCTGGAGAACTGCGTCGCACACAACGGCTCGATGATTCCGATTCCCGGCCGTGACGTAATGGTACAGGCCTGGTACCAGGGCGGCATTTCGGTATTCGACTTCACGGATCCTGCAAACCCGGTGGAGATCGCATATTTCGATCGCGGTCCGACCGACGGGGAACGGCTGGGGTCCGGTGGCTCCTGGTCCGTGTACTGGTACAACGGCGCGATCGTCAGCTCCGAGATCGCCCGTGGTCTCGACATTCTCGAGTTGGAGCCGAGCAAGTACCTGTCGGCGAACGAGATCGCGGCGGCGAAGTCGGTCAAGTTCGACCACTTCAACGTCCAGGGGCAGCAGATGTTCGTGTGGCCGGCGACATACTCGCTGGCAATGGCCTACGTCGATCAGCTGGACCGGTCCGGCGAGATTCCCGCGGACCGCGCGGCGCGGATGCGATCGGCTCTGACGACGCT
>Ga0316194_10003449_pt1 | contig 11041 bp, 6 predicted proteins | sample CroRivsedime1_MG_FD_204936 | JGI IMG/M metagenome (GOLD analysis project Ga0316194, IMG submission 204936) | Coastal sediment microbial communities from Maine, United States - Cross River sediment 1 | ecosystem: Environmental > Aquatic > Marine > Coastal > Sediment | place: USA: Maine... | reverse complement strand
CTGGATGGTGTAGTCCGAGTAGGGGCGGCAACAGGGGCAGAGCCTCACCTCCTGGTTGGCCATCAGCGTCGCATCAGGGCTCTCGAAGTCTCGCCCGACGGCCGATGGATCGCTTCCGGCGATCAGGAAGGCACGATCCGACTCTGGCCAATGCCGGATCTGGATAAGCCGCCGCTGCATACGCTGCCGCATGACGAGCTGATCGCCAAGCTCCAATCCCTCACCAATCTCCGGGCCGTCCGGGACGAGGCCTCCTCGACCGGCTGGTCGATCGAGCTGGGACCCTTCCCCGGCTGGAAGGAGGTGCCGACATGGTGAATCTCCCCCGTTCCAAGGCCTCTTCTGGAGGTACCTAGACATGAAACAACGGATCAAGCATCGATGGTCTAGCACCTTGACAGTCACCCTGTACCTTCTCTGTGTCACCGGTGAGGCACTGGCCCAGGAAGAGACGGGGAACCTCTACGGCATTGTGACGGACACATCCGGCGATCTACTTCCCGGGGCCACCGTCGAGCTCGCCGGGATGGGAGCTCCCCGCTACCAGACCGCCGACAGCAATGGCAACTTCCGATTCCTCGGTCTCGACCCCGGCAGTTACACACTGAAGGGCAGCTTGGATGGATTTTCCACGGTGGAGCAGCCCAGCATCGACATCCGGGTCGCTCAGAACACCCGCATCGACCTCGAGCTCTTCCCAGCCATCGAGGAGATCATCAGCGTCACGGCCGAGAGCCCGTTGCTCGACGAGCGCCAACTCGCCGCCGGCACGCGTGTCAGTCAGGTCGAGCTCGAGACGATCCCCACAGCCCGCGATCCCTGGGCAATCCTGAACCAGGCCTCGGGGGTCGTGGTCTGGGACGTCAACGTGGGTGGAAGCTCGAGCGGTAAGCCATCGTGGTTTCGGGGCGTTGGAGGAACCTCTAAGGACAACGATTACATTATAGATGGCGTGCAGATCACTTCCGTGGCGACCTTCGAGCTGGGTGGCACCAGCACCTACTACGACTTCGATCAGTTCGAGGAGATCCAGATCACCACCGGCGGCAACGACATCTCGAAGCACACCAGCGGCGTAGCCATCAACATGGTCACCAAGCGAGGCACGAACGAGTTTCGCGGCTCGGCCCGTTTCCTGTTGACCGACGATTCGGGCTATTTCGGCGTCCTCGAGCAGGCCGACTCGGGCTTCGATGAGAGCGATCTGGGGCCGGGTCAGGAGGGCTTCGTGCCCAACCAGGTCGATCGCCTCCAGGACTACGGTGTCGAAGCGGGTGGGCCGGCGTGGCGGGACCGGATATGGCTGTGGGGATCCTGGGCGCAGAACGACATCGCCGTCGTGGGTGGAAGTGGCCGGGTGGACCCCACCAATCTCGAAAACGTGGCAATCAAGATGAATGCCCAGTTCTCGAGGTCCAACTCCTTCGTGGGCTCCTACAACGTCGGAGACAAGACGGTCTTCGGACGAGGAACCGGACCCTCGATCGACACTTCCGCCAGCTGGAATCAAAGGGGCCCGACGGGAATCACCAAGCTCGAAGACAGCCACGTGTTCGGCTCGAGCCTCTTTCTGAGTGGACAGTACTCCTACATCGATGGCGGCTGGTCGCTCGCTTCCGTCGGAGGTTGTGGTCCCGACCAACCCGCTGTGCCCTTCCCCGGTGGCGAAACGAACACCGATGCCGACGGGTACCAGACCAACTCAGCCTGCATGGTGAACTCCCAACCTGCGGAAGAGTGGAAGATCGATGCCAGCTACTTCCTGGACGCGGGAAGCCTCAATCACGAGCTGCGATTCGGGGGCCGCGTTCGAGAGGCTGCACAAGAGGAGTCCTGGTCGTACCCCGGCCGCAATCTCTGGCACTACGACGGCTCGATTGCCGATGTCCAAGTCCCCGGACTGTTGGCATGGCTGGGTCTACCTCCCAAGCGAGCCGACGATGCCAACATGGTCTACGCCTACCGCCAGGGGCCAGTGCCGCTCGTTGTAAACTATGGCTCTCTGTGGGTACAGGACACGATGACAATGGGTCCCTGGACCTTCAATGCCGGTCTCCGGTACGACCTACAGGATGGAGAAAACCGAGCGGGATCGGTCGATGCCAACGGGGGGTTCCCGGAGGTCATGCCCGCTCTGGATTTCGAGGGCAACGACGCGGACGGAATCCGGTGGTCGAGCCTATCTCCACGACTGGGGATCACCTACGCGCTGGGTGAAGAACGCAACACCCTGCTGAGGGGCAGCTTTTCGCAGTATCCGAGACCTCTGGGACTCGACCAGATCAGTCGGGCGAACCCGGTCAGCGGTCAGTGGGCATGGATCGTCTTCATTGACGACCCTGGAGGCTACCCGGCCTTCTACGACGAGGGCGAGCAGTATGCCGTCGGCGGGGGCTTCAGAGGCTTCGATCCGTCCAACCCGACCTCACTATCCACCTCCAACAAGAACGACCCCGACATGGATCCGCAGCTCACCCGGGAGCTCATCCTGGGCGTCGAACACGCCTTCCTGCCCGAGCTCGTGGCCGGGTTGAAGGTTACGTGGCGCAATATCACCAACATGCAGGAGAACCAGGATCTGTTTCGCAGCGAGACGACAGGAGAGGTCACGACGATTCCAGCAACCGAGTACGTCCCCGACCGTGTGGTCTCGGGCCTCCTGCCGGATGGGACTGCCTACGCCGTGCAGACCTGGGCCGCCGATCCGGCCAGGTGGACCTATTCAGGAGGTGACTTCTTCACCGACGGGAATCGAGAGGTCAACTACCTCGGCGCCTCCCTTACCGTGACGAAGCGTCTGGCGAACCAATGGATGATGCGCGGTTTCGTCAACTACAACTTCGACGAGTCGTGGGCGGTTCCGAACAGCTATTTCGAAAACAACGACCCCAACCGCTTCCTGCAAGGGGCCGTGGATGGCCAAATCTTTGCTCCGGGGGGATCCTTGCAGTCGGACTGGCAGTGGAACCTCAACGGCATGTATCAGGTGGCACCTGATCGGCCCTGGGGCTTCAATGTGGCAGGAAATTTAAGCGGAAGGCAAGGTGCTCCTATCGGCTACACGCGCTGGATTGCGGGGGTCGACGGCATTGTCCGAGAGATTTCTGTGGAGGAGAACCTGGGTGATTTTCGGTTCGACAACGTTGCCTCCGCCGACCTGAGGCTCGAGAAGGAGTTTGCCACGAACGGTAGCCTCGGCCTGACCTTCAGCATCGATGGCTTCAATATCCTCAACGCGGGCACGGTGCTGGACCGCTACCGCAATCTCGGTGCCGGTAACGCCAATTGGGTCTTCGAGTCGATCTCGCCCCGCATATGGCGCCTCGGAGTGCGCCTGAGCTGGAGGTAGGGGTCCTGTGAATCGAAGTGCGTCCGCCGCTTTGAGTTCGACATACGGTCGCTAGGCTCTCAGCACCATAACTTCGCATCTGGGGGTTCGGGGTGTGGCTCCCTTCGGTCACCGTCCACACCGACCCTTCACACCCAGGGGCGAGTCCCTGCCGGCGCGCCACTCGAGAGTTCTTCACGCCATTCAGTGTCGCAGCGACATGCTGGACCTCCCGGTCCGTTATGAGAAACTGATGGCGGATCTTCACCAGACAAGAGTTCAACAGATCAGGGGGCGAGAATGAAGAGATTCCTCAAAAAGTACTCGGACCAGACCTATGCGATGCTGCGGATCGTGGCTGGATTTCTTTTTCTTTGCCATGGTGCGCAAAAGATCCTGGGCCTGCTTGGCGGGGCGGACGGAGACGGCGGAACTGTCGAGCTCGTGTCACGAGGAGGGGTGGCTGGCATCATCGAGCTAGTTGGGGGACTTGCCATCCTGCTGGGTATCGGGACGAGCTGGGCTGCATTTCTCGCCAGCGGTCTGATGGCCTTCGCCTACTTCCTAGTGCACCAACCCCAAGGTCCCCTTCCCATCCAGAATCGGGGAGAGCTGGCTGCTCTCTACGCGTTTCTCTTTCTGTATATCGCCTCCAAGGGTTCGGGGATCTGGAGCCTCGAGAGCGTCCTGCGGAAACGGTGATCTCGATTCCGAAAGAGATGTCAGGAGCCCTTCAGCACTCACCGCACTGCCAACCGAATCAGCTTCCGATAGAGACAGTCACCGCGAGCGAGAACCGGTGTAGAGTCTCGATGGAGTGACAAAGATTTGCCGCAGACAGATTCACGACTCGGGAAGGGCACCACCTGCGCAGTGGCCGCAGTCCTTGTGTGGGTACTGGTCGGTCAGTCACTGTCGGCTGCCACTCGGGCGCCGTGCGCGGTCGCGGGCATCGATCAGATCGGCTGGCAACGCCTCGAAACCGCCAAACACACCCAAGGCGTCTCTTGGTGGATCGAGCTCGGGGATGAGCTCTTGGTTTGTGGCACCAACGAGGCCATCGCCTCGATTGTCCGTGGATTCGATACCAGGCCCCTGGTCGCGAATCTCGACCCGGGCCGGCTCCGTGTCGCCGGCGGCTTTCACTCGTCGAAACTCGAGCAGCTCGGCGTCGAAGTGATCGCACGTTCCAGTGGTCTGGCGATCATCCAGGTCGGCGAATCGTGGCAGCCGGAGGACGACGAGCGGATTCTGCTCCAGCACCCGCATAGGATTTTTGTGGCGGCCGAGCGGAGTGCGGTGCTCGCTCGCCAAGCGGCCAACGGTCCGCCACGCCCACGACAGTACTTCGAATCCTCAGTGCAGGACCTCGTCGACATGGTCGACGGCGATCGCTGGTTCGCGGATGTCGTTCTCTTGGCGTCCTACAACCGCTTCACCCACAACCCGGGAATCCTTGATGCCCGGGATTGGTTGGTATCCCAGTTCGACTCCCTGCCCGGGCTGCAGGTCGCGACCTCGAGCTTCACGGTCGGCAGCACCATCGCCCACAACGTACTGGCAACGCTGGAGGGTCAGGAACGTCCCAATGACTGGTACATCATCGGTGGCCACTACGATGCCACGTCAGAGATCCCGCAGCAGGAGGCACCGGGAGCGGAGGACAACGCCAGTGGCTGCGCCGGGGTGCTCGAGATGGCACGCATCTTCACCGCGCATCCGCCCGAGGCGACAGTCCTGTTTATCTGCTACTCGGGCGAGGAGCAGGGCTTGTTCGGCTCGGAAGATCACGTTGATGACCTGATCGCCGCCGGAGATCTCTCCAAAGTGCAGACCGTGCTCAACCTCGACATGATCGGTTACACCTCGGATGGAGACCTCGACTGCAAGCTCGAGACGGACCCTTTTGCAGAGTCTCTGCTCGATGTCTTTGCGGATGCCGCTGCAGAGTTCACTACGCTGCGGATCGTGACCTCGCTTGTCACCTGTTGCTCGGACCACGTGCCCTATCTCGACGCCAACGTGCCCGCGCTGCTGACCATCGAGAATGACTGGTTCGAGTACCCCTACTACCACACCACCGACGATCTTCCGGTGCACTTGACCATCGCAATGGGAGAAGAGATTCTCACGATGAACGTCGCGGCGATGGCCCAGGTCATGGGCGCTCCGGCTGCGCGGGTTTTCCTCGACGGCTTTGAAACCGGCGACATTTCGGCTTGGTCAGCCTCGTTGCCATAGTCCCGTGTAACTGTTGAACATCGTCCCTGCTTTGAATCTGGGGGTTCGGGGTGGGTTCCCTTTGCTCGCCGTCCACGACCACCCTTCACACCCTGGGCCGAGTCCCTGCCGGCGCGCCACTCAAGTCAAGCACTTCCAAGAAGAAACGTAAGACGGTTCGCGAGCCCGATCGTGCGATCGGGTGCGCTATTGGTTCGCAGGAGGGCTCCCGGACTGCGCTCCGGATGGGGAAAGTGGTGGCGCTCTCTTCATCGGCTCGCCATCCGGCGACGGCGGTCTCGTCGAACCAGAGGGTCAATCCACCTCGGCCTTCCTGCTCCTGGTTGTACTCTGGCCAGCAGGTGAGATCAGAACAAGCGCGGTCAGCCAGTCTGACATTTACTGTCAGATCCTCAGCCAACAAATGACAAGAGTCCATGCCACACAGATCCTCCTCCGCAAACGTCTCCTTCTTGTGCGAGCCGAACTCCTTTCCCTCCCGATGTTTGGGTTGCGGGCCAGAGAAACCCAGGGCTGCTTGGCGATTGGGCATCAGACTTGCACGATCGCGCGACATACAGCTAGTTCCTGCGGAACGGTCACCAAGCCTCGAAAGGAGTCCTGGAATGACGACCCTGATCCAAAAGTTCCTGCAACGCCCCGGGGAGGCCTGGTCGCCCGACGACCTCGACCAGCTCGCCCAGGTTGTCGCCAACGAGAGAAGCCAACTGCAAGGCCTCGTGGCGGAGGTGGAGGTAAAGGTCGATTCCATTCAGCAGGCCAGGGATCACTTGGAAGGGATACTGCAGGAGGTGGTGAGTCGCAGCCAGGAGGCGGAGGGAGGCCTGGCGGAGCTCCGTTCCAGAAGTGAAGGTCTGCGCGATGCGGCGGCTAACGTCAGCGGCCTGAACGAAAGGCTCGATCACTACGAGATCCAGTTCAGCTCGCTGGTCAGCGAGCAGAAGAACCTCAACGGCTCGACACGTCAGCTCGAGGAAAGGCTGCACAACCTACAGGATGCTGGCAGCGGATTGCTGGCCGACTTCGACCAGGCCAAGACTATGGCCGCCAGCCTGGATGAAGTCCTCTCTGGACTGTCGGCAGGCCGTGAATTGGCCAGGAAGAATGATGAGCAGCTGCGCAATCTCCATGCCCTTTGGGAGCACATCAACCAGAAGATGATTTCGCTGGAAGGTGCCAAGCAGCTCATTGAGCGCGTCGACTCCCAGACTCGCCAGGTCGAAGAAGCGGTTTGGAACATCGAGGAGAAGGTGAATCACTTCTCGGAGGAGAGCCGGCTGATCCAGTCCTCGGAAGAGAATGTAAAACTGCTCCAGGAACTACTCGGAGGGCTGTCACAGGACCTGGAGCGGGCATCTGAGGAGCGCGAGAATCTCAATAGACGGTCCGGTGATCTCTTCGGTGAGGTCAACTCTGCCCTCCAAGACCTGCGGGAACAGCTCAACCGCTCGGAGATCTTGCGGGAAGACATCGACATGGCCAACGGTCGAATCGAGGCCCTGTTCCGCCAGCTTCGAGATCAGGAGGACCTGGCCAAGGGGGTCGAGGCTCGCGGCGAGGAGCTCATCGCGGCGAGTCTCGAGACGAAGGAACTGATCGGCAAGGCGGCTGCCCTCAGCGCCAGGTTCGATGCTCTCGAGGAACGAATCCAGAAGGCCGAACACCTGGAGACCCGCCTGGGTGCACTGGGTGAGATGAGTCGGAAAGTCGACTCGCAGATCGATTCCATCGACGAGCGCCAAACGCTAGTCGAGGCGACGGATCAGCGACTCAGTCAAATGTCAGGTGTCTTCTCGGAGGTCAAAGAAAGACTGGCCAGCTTGCAGTCTCAGCGGCACGAACTCGATCAGACTCTACAGCTCTTTGGCGACTTTCGCGGCATGAGTGTGGAAATTCGTGGCCGCATCAAAGAGCTGGATGGAGAATTCGAGCGCGTCGACGAGGTCGAGCGTCGACTCGAAGAACTGCGGCGCCTGCTGGAGACCCTGGAAGGTACGGTGGTCGATCTGGAGCCTCGCATCGAGTTCGTCGAGGGCGTGGAGTCCCGACTGAACCAACTCGACGCATTGAGCCAGAGGGTCGACGCACGGATCGAGAGCCAACTCGCCTCACAGAGCGATTTGGACAGCATGCGGCACTCTCAGGAGGGCATCTCACAGCAGCTCGATGATCTCAAGAAGCTGGCGTCGGCCCTGCAGAGCTCGCCAAAGCTCTCCGCCATGGACCAGCGACTCAGCGAATTCGAGGACCGCCTCCAGGTAACCTGTCGGCGATTGGAAAGAGTCGAGACACTCGAGCGGTCCCTGGTGGAGAACGAACAGCACCTCGAGTCCGTCGCCCAGGCTCTGCACGAGTCCCAGGGGACGCTCGATTCCCACGCCGCACGTCTCGAGGCTCTGAGCGATCAGAGCACTGAAGCCAAAGAGATCTTCGGCGGCTGGATGGACGGAGTCACCCGACTGGAGGCCCGGCAGCGGGAACTGAGGGAACAGGCCGAGGTTACTGACAGCCGCCTGCGGGAGGCACAGGGCCTACACAACAAACTCGAGGAGGACATCGACGTCCTGGCCGAAAGAGAGAAGCAACTCGAACGACATGCCCAGGAGATGCAGACTCTCGATGGACTCCTTCGAGATCTGGATCGCAAGGTCGATGCCGTCAACTCCCGTCACGCTATCGTGGACCGGGTCAAAAAGGACGTGCAGAAAGTCTTCGACACGATCGACCAGAGCCGCCAGCAGGCTCTTCAGGTGCTCACCGCCCGGCAGGAGATTGCAGAGGTCGGAGAGAAGGCTGCCGAGGTCGGGTCTCGGGTCCACGAGATGGAGAATAGAATCGACGGCGTGCACCGCCAGCTCGGCATCGTGGAAACGGCGGAGGTCAAGATCGACGCGCTCAACAACATCGTCAACGACATCGACGTCAACCTGGAGCACTTCGAGGGTCAGAAGGCCATGGTCGAGCATCTGGCAGAGAAGATCGCCACGCTCGATGTGCTCGTCAAGCACGCAGAGGCGACTGCCAGAGAGCTCCGGGAAGAGAGGCAGCTGGCTTTCAGGATTCAGAAGACCGTCAGACCGTTCCGCGACACCGAGGTCGAAAGTCCCGTGGCTCTGACCGTGGTCGAGAACGAGGAACCGGTTGAAGCCGATCCGGAGCGCGAGGCGTCACAACCCGCCTGAAGAAAAGCGAGAGGCCGGGCGAGTCTGGCATGGAGTGAGGTGAGACTGCCCCATCCGCCTTCTCGGTCGGCGACAGCTCGAGTTCGCTTCAGCGGCCTCGATTGACTACGCCCTTTTCCTTCGCTCCTGTCTTGGATGTGCCTGAATGTGGAGGCTGCCGAGCGTCAGCAGTTGCTCGAGTCTTTCGGCGGAAACCGGCCGACTGAAGTAGAAACCCTGAACCTCATGGCAACCCTCATCGATCAGGCACTGCACCAGATCCGCCGCTTCCACACCCTCGGCGGTGACCTGCAGATCGAGCTTGGCTGCAAGGTCGATAACGGCACCGACGATGGTCGCGTTCTTGAAGTTGGTCTCCATATCCTGGACGAACGACTGGTCGATTTTGACCTTGCTCAGCGGGTGGCGCCGAAGGTAATCGAGCGAAGCGTAGCCTGTGCCGAAGTGGTCGAGAGAAATGCGGACCCCGAGCTCACTCAAGGTCTCGAGCGCCCTTTCCGCGGCATCCCTGCCTTCCATCAGCACGCGTTCGGTGAGCTCGAGCTCTAGATACTGTGGTTCGAGCCCGGTCTCTGCGAGGATGCGCGAAACCCTGCTGACGAAGCGCGAGTCGCGGAGCTCGACCGCAGAGATGTTGACAGCCACTGGGAGAGATGGCAGCTTGCGATTTTGCCAGCTCTTTGCCTGTCGACACGCCGCCTGCAACACCCACTCCCCGACCTCCACTATCAGGCCGACACTTTCGGCAATGGGCACGAACTCGGTCGGCTTTACGATGCCGAGATCGGGGTGTCTCCAGCGCAGCAGTGCTTCGATCCCCACGACGCGCCGTTCGCCGAGACTTACCTGAGGTTGGTACTCGAGAAAGAGCTCGTTGCGCTGAATCGCTCTGTGCATATCCCGGGCCAGGCTCATCCGACGCTCTATCTCGATATTCATCTCGTCTTTGAAGAACCGAAAGGTGTTACGGCCCTCGCTCTTGGCCCGGTACAGGGCAAGGTCCGCTTCCCTGATGAACTCGGACTTGGAGGTCGTCTCGCCATTGCTGACCGAGATCCCGATACTCGTCTCGACCGAAACTTCCTGCGATCCGACGTCAAAACTGTCGGAGAAGGCTCGCAACAGCCTCTCGGCGAGGTTGGCGGCGTTCTTCCTGCCTGCAATGTCCGGTTGGAGTACAGCGAACTCGTCGCCCCCAAGGCGACAGATCATGTCGACGTCACGGAGCGTTTCCTCGAGACGCTCGCCGACTGCTATCAGGAGCTGATCGCCGGCGGCGTGGCCGAGAGTGTCGTTGACTTCCTTGAAGTTGTCGAGATCGATCAACAGAATGGCGACTCGGGTACCCAGGCGCCGGGCTCGGATGAGCTCGATGTCGAGTCGGCTGTCGAGGGCGTATCGGTTCGGCAAGTCGGTCAAGAAGTCGTGCAGCGCCATGTGAGCGATGCGCTCTTCCGACGCCAGCCGTGCCGTGATGTCCTCGTGGATCGCAACAAAGTGGGTAACGACTCCGTCGTCGTCGAGAATAGGCGTGATTGTCTGCTCGGCCGTGTAGAGCCCGCCGGACCTGTGCCGGTTCGTTACCCTGCCATGCCAGACCTCGCCCTTCAGAAGCGTCCGCCACAAGTCCCGGTAGAAGGCTTCGTCCTGTTCGCCGGACTTGAGAATGCGGGGATTCGACCCGAGGACCTCCTCTACGGGGTGGCCTGTGAGGACCTCGAAGGCAGGATTGGCCCAGACGATGACACCCATCTTGTTGGTGATGAAGATCGCGTTGGCGGCGGACTCGATGGCTGCCGTCTGCAGCCGCGTTGTCGTCCGCATCTCGCGGTCTAGTTCCGAAGTCATTCCTTGCTCCGCTCGGGTGAACGGTAAGAGTGCGTTCCCGTGGCGCCTCCAACCGTGGCTCTAACTGTAATAGGAAATGAACGCTTCGTCTGTGGGATTCGTAACGAAGGGTGTCAGGGGCTCTTGCGCCTCAAACCTTATGCACGACGACTAAGGTTTCCGCACTATTTGTTCGGCCGCAAGAACGAGGCAGGTCGCCTGGAGCAATGACGGATCTCAGCCATCGGCAAGAACATCATCGAGACGGAGGTCCATGACGGCTCTTCACTCGACACCCGCATCGAGCTCGATCACTCGCAGCAGATCCAGCGAGCTGACGATGCCAACGATTCGCCCTTGATCGAGGATGACCACATGATGATGTCCATGCTCCCGCATCAGGCGGGCTGCGACCGACACGTCCGCGCCGGGCTCGAGAGTGTGAAGCGGGCTCGTCATGATG
>Ga0316194_10003444_pt1 | contig 11046 bp, 7 predicted proteins | sample CroRivsedime1_MG_FD_204936 | JGI IMG/M metagenome (GOLD analysis project Ga0316194, IMG submission 204936) | Coastal sediment microbial communities from Maine, United States - Cross River sediment 1 | ecosystem: Environmental > Aquatic > Marine > Coastal > Sediment | place: USA: Maine... | reverse complement strand
ACGGCAACATTCGACGCACGGAACGCTGATCAGCGTCGTCAATCCGCTCGGTGGTACCGAGCTGGCGCTTGCGCTTGCTGCTTTTCTTGGTGAGGATATGGCGGTGGTGCGACTGACCTCGCTTGAAGCCGCCACTGGCTGTACGACGGAACCGCTTGGCGGCACCGCGATTGGTTTTCATCTTTGGCATAGTGTCTCTCCCGCTTAATGACGGGTCAGATTTGTAATCTGTCCCGTGACGAAAGTCGCCGCCTAGGCGCGGTATGCCCGGGACGACTTGTTTAACCGGGGCAGGCCCCGATTAAGTCGATAAAGCTCTATTTTTTCTTCGGCGCCAGCACCATAACCATCTGCCGGCCTTCCATCCTCGGGAACTGCTCTACGCTCCCCAGCTCCTGGAGATCACCCTCAACGCGTTTCAATAAATCACGCCCCAGTTCCTGGTGGGCCATTTCCCGCCCACGAAAACGCAACGTCACCTTAACCTTGTCGCCTTCGGTAAGAAACCTGGTCAGGTTTCTCAGCTTGACGTTGTAGTCCCCGATATCCGTGCCCGGGCGGAATTTTATTTCCTTGACCTGGGTCTGCTTCTGCTTCTTGCGCGAGGCCTGGCGTTTCTTCTGTTCCTCAAAGCGGAACTTGCCATAATCCATCACCTTGCAGACCGGTGGTTCGGCTTGCGGTGAAATCTCTACCAGATCCAGACTGGACTCTTCAGCAAGTTTCTTTGCCTCCTCGAGCGGAACAACGCCGATCTGTTCACCACCCGCGCCAACCAGACGCACTTCCGCGGCATCGATATTCTCGTTGAGCCGATATTTCAGTTTTTGTGCTGCAGCGATGTTTAAGCCTCCAAAACGGTTCGGCCACGGCTCGCGATTTCTGCGGTCAGCCCTTCTGACAGGGCTTGCAAGGACAGGCTTCCCAGGTCCTTGCCGCTACGCGTGCGCACGGCCACGGTATCTGATTCAGCTTCCCGGTCACCCACCACAAGCAAATAGGGGACGTGCTGAATTGTGTGCTCGCGGATTTTAAAGCCGATCTTCTCATTTCTCAAGTCCGATTTAGCCCTCACTCCCTGTTTTTTCAAGGCTTCTTCGACTTTCTTCGCATAATCAGCGTGCTTATCGGTAATATTGAGCACCATCGCCTGTTCCGGCGCCAGCCATAGGGGCAAGGATCCAGCATAATGCTCGATCAGAATACCGATAAAGCGCTCCAGGGAACCCAGAATGGCACGGTGCAACATGACCGGCACATGTTTGCTGCCATCTTCGGCGACGTAGCTCGCACCGAGGCGGGCCGGCATGGAAAAATCCAGCTGAATGGTACCCAGTTGCCAGACACGCTCCAGACAGTCTTTGAGTGAGAATTCAATTTTCGGACCGTAGAAAGCGCCTTCACCGGGTTGCAGGTCCCATCGCAGTTGTTTCTGATCAAGGGCCTCCTGGAGGGCTTTTTCGGCCTTGTCCCACAGGCTGTCGTCACCGACCCGCTTTTCCGGCCGGGTGGAAAGCTTGAGGATAACATCCTCAAATCCAAAGTCCTTGTACACCTCGAATAACAGATCGATAAAATCGGACACCTCACCGAGAATCTGTTGCTCGGTACAGAAAATATGCGCATCGTCCTGCACGAAACCGCGCACACGCATCAGTCCATGCAAGGTACCCGAGGGCTCGTTGCGGTGACAGGAACCGAATTCAGCCAGTCGCAGCGGCAGATCACGATAGCTTTTCAGCCCCTGGTTGTAGATCTGGATATGTGCCGGGCAGTTCATGGGCTTGATGGCAAAGGTCCGGGTTTCCGATTCCGTGATAAACATATCATCGTGGAACTTTTCCCAGTGGCCGGATTTTTCCCACAAGGAGCGATCAATCACGGAAGGCGTATGCACTTCCTGATAGCCATGATCGCGCAGCTTGGCACGGATATAGTCCTGAATCTGCAAATACACCCGCCAGCCGTTGTCATGCCAGAACACCATACCCGGCGCCTGTTCCTGGGTATGGAACATATTCATGAGTTTGCCGATTTTGCGATGATCGCGCTTCTCGGCTTCTTCGAGCCGATGCAGATAGGCCTTGAGCGCTTTCTTGTCATTCCATGCCGTGCCGTAAATGCGCTGCAGCATTTCATTGTCCGAGTCACCGCGCCAATAGGCGCCAGCCACCTTCATCAACTTGAAGGCTTTAAGTTTACCGGTAGCAGGCACGTGCGGACCGCGACACAGGTCGATGAACTCACCTTGCTGGTAAAGGGAGATATCCTCACCCTGCGGAATATCGCTGATGATCTCCGCCTTGTAGTCTTCACCCATGCCACGAAAGAAATCGATGGCCTCATCACGCGGCATGACCTTGCGGCTGACCTGGAAATCCTGCCTGGCCAACTCGGCCATTTTCTTTTCGATCTTTTCGAGATCTTCGGGGGTAAAAGCACGCTTGTAGGCAAAATCGTAGTAGAAACCGTTTTCTATCACCGGTCCGATCGTGACCTGTGCTTCCGGAAACAGCTCTTTCACCGCCTGCGCCAGCAGGTGCGCGGTGGAATGGCGGATAACCTCCACACCTTCCTCGTCGCGGTCAGTGATGATGCCGAGACTGGCATCCTGCTCGATGACATAGGACGTATCAACCATCCTGTCATCGACCTTGCCGGCCAGCGCCGCTTTGGCGAGACCAGGACCTATATCGGCGGCGACATCGTGAACAGAAACCGGATGATCAAAACAACGTTGACTGCCGTCGGGGAGTGTAACTACAGGCATGGTCTGTTTCTCCAGTGGTGACCATTACGAGAGGCCACTTGATTCGCCAAAAATAAACATGAGCGGGCGCACTGTACCGAAAAATGGTTTCACTGCCAAGTTCCACGGCGGACGCTAGTCGAACACCTCGCTCCCATCCGGTTCGATATGGGACGTTCTGTTCATTCATGAAGCTCGGCACTCTGTTCACGATCCCAGTCGATGCTGGGCTGGTTGATCCCATCGACAAAGCCAAACGGTTCTATTGCGCCCAGACTGAGGGTTGGCAGTCTCTCCCTAAACCGAAACGCCTGTTCAAAATCCGTTCCTTGAACGCTGGCCTGTCAGCCCTGGAGCTTACCCGGCAGTGCATACAGCGTGAGCAGCAGGTGACTGTCTGCCGTCCGCCCTCCCCACGCCCAGTTCCCGGGCACATTGACGCCGGTGTCACCGAGAGGCCGGGAACGACTTTCCTCACCGGACATCCCGACAATGAATTCGTCGGAAAGCCTTCAATGATGGCATCGGGCAAAGCGCCCGCAATCCACCGGCGGTGAAAGCGATCTGCGGAGCTGTCTCCGGCAGCGGGCTGAGCGGTGCGGCAGTGGTCACCGGGGCTGAGCGAAGCCAGGCGCGCGCCGCTTCGGCGTCTGTAACTTCCAGCAGCAGGAAGCGCGTCTCGCTTAGTCTTCCATGCCCGAATCGGACGACCCTGGATTTCGGGTAAACGATCGACCGCATTGTTCGGAGGCCGTCAATGACTTAAGGTGGGGTGCTTTTCCCATGGCACTGGCCGGGCATCTCGCAATCTATGCTCTCTCCTGATCCGCGCGGAATTTACGCGGCCCTCACATTAGCGCTAGCTTTCATAATCATCGTGGGGAATATTGGCACATGGACACTCAGTTATCGACAGCCTGCTAAAAACCGCAAAAATAAGTCGGCATGCCGCTATTCATTTCGCCTCATTATCCCACCAATCATGGCTGGCGCTTCGAGGGTGCACTTGAGGCAGCCATGCAGGATGACAGAGATCAATTTCCTTGAACGGGATATGTGATTCTAAAGGACCGTACACTGTGCCGCCACTACTGGCGTAAATCAGATGAGGTTTCCGCCCCGTATCATGTATGGCCTGGAGCAAATGCAATGAAGGAAGACGATTTTCTATCGCGTCTTTCGCCATGGCCAAATCTGACGTTAATGGATAGATTGTATGCGCCAGATGGACAATTACCTCTTACCCCTCGACCAGACGCTAACAATCATCAGAAATATTCAGGTCGCCTCTTATCCATTTCACAGCCCCGTCGACCTGGACCTTACCTCTGGCCAATGCTGGAACCTCTGCACCGAGGATACATGAATGATACGGGAAGCAGGGGCTTTCCAATCCGTCCGGTCGCGCCGGTTATACCTATCCCCATTCCGAGCCCTTCAAAACATCCTCCAGTTTTGTAACCATCCGGCCAAACGTATACTGGCTCGCCAGCTCTCTTTCTGCAACCGAAATCCTTTCTCGAAGCTGGTTACTTTGCACCAGCTTTTGCACGGCCACAGCAAGCGCGTGCGGGTCTCCCTTTTCAAAAAGGAGTCCCGTTACCATATCACGGACTATCTCCGGATTACCGCCAGCATCTGATGCAACTGTAGGAATACCTGACCCCAATGCATGAATCAATGTCAGTGAAAACGGCTCATACAAGGAAGGGAAAATGTAGATATCGTATTCCTGAAAAAGCTCGAATAACCGGTTTTCCGGAACAGAAGCGTTGAATGCAACATGCTCTTCCAGGCTGTGCTGTTTTACAAGGCCTTTTATCCGGCCCCAGTACTCCTGGTCCTGAACGTCACCTACTACCGTCAAGCATACCCTGAATTCTTGCCCCGCATTTCCAATAATATCCGGCAAAGCTTCTATAACAGTGTGAAGTCCCTTTACATCCACAACACGGCCGGCAAACAATAACCGGATCTCTCCGCCCGCAACGGTTTCCCTGCGATCGGTAAACCTCCTGTTTTCTTCTGACTTTATACGCACGCCGTGGTAAATAACTTTACTCCTCGCAAACGTCACTCCTGCTTCAAGATATAGCTTTTCCATAAAGTGACTGGGAAATATGGCAATACTGTTGGCCGGAAATCTCGACAACTCCAGGCCGGACACCAGTTTCTTAATATACAGATATATCTTTTTCTTCAGCGTTATGTTCCGGAAAACACGTTCAGTAAAATAACGACGGATAAATGACGCGTTCAGAAACGAGATCATCCAGTTGTCTGTAAGCAAGTACGCCGTCTTTTTATTTAGCCGTCTAACCGCGTCGAGAAATGATCCATCCAGAAAATACATATTCCAGACAAAGACTATGTCAGGATTAACAGTCGAAACCAATCTGTTCAAGGCATCGATATTGCTGGTATTAATAGCCGAACGCTCTTCAGAAGTACACGCCAATGGTTCGTAGATATTCCCTTCACTGGCGAGAAGCTTCAGCATTCTGCTGATATCCTGCCCCATATAGTCTTCTACCTTATCACCATAGCTACTTGTCAGCACCGTGATTTCGTGCCCCCGGGATGCCAATTCGCCTGCCACATCGAAACACAATCGCTCATATCCACCAATAGCATTTGGCGGATACAGGTTACTGACAAACAGTATTTTCACTCGATCACCGTTGCCAGAAACCTGCAAAACTCGCTGTCCCGCATATAGGCGTCGCAGGTAAGTTCACAGGGCGGAAGACTATCGAAGTACTTCAAGAAGTGCAGAATATACGCGGTAAGTCGATGATTATCGGTAATACCAGTCAAACGACCATAATACTCCCAGTCGCGTTCTGCACGGGTTTTATTGCGCCCGTGACTATAGATAAAATATGCAACCACCGCTGCCCACTCTGTTTTCACCTTAATCACATCTTCACTAATCGTATTAGTTGCATGCATTCGGTAGTTAATAAGTGCTTTATCCAGCAGGTGAAAGTTTTTATCACGCACTACAAGTCGAAGCATGAAGTCAAGATCATGCGCGTAGCGCAATGCTGAAAAGTAACCAATCTCCTCGAATACCGACCGCCTGATAACGAGATTCGACGTGGTCATAATAAAATTACCATTCACCAGCGCTAATGACAGGTCCCCCTCTTTTTCAAAGAACGCCTTTGCCCGCTCATACCAACTATTGGGAATACTCCTGCCAGAATCGTCCATAAACTCCAGACCGGTGGCCACCACGGAAACATCCGGAAGTTCATCCAGTACATGCAGGCACTCTTCCAGTCGCTGAGGATGAAAAGCGTCATCTGAATTAAGTATCGCTACAATTTCACCTTGTGCGCGGTGAACGCCAGCATTAATCGCTTTGTGCGCACCCTGATTTGGCTGGGACCAGTAAACCAATTCCGGGCAGCGTGCCGCAGCGTGCCGCACCTTGTCTGCTGAAGCATCGCCTGAACCATCATCAACAACAATAATCTCCAGCGGCTTTGCACTCTGCGTAATGACACTCTCCAGGGCCTGCTCAATGTAGTTTTCGTGGTTATACAGCGGAATAACAACGGAAACACGCTTGTTCAGACTCACAGCTTCTGTCACGTTTTCTGTCCCATGTCCTTGTGCGCAACGAACAGTATTTGTTCTCCTCCCAGGTATCCAAGTTCATCCGACCAATAAAGGCAAGCACTAACAGATGCGAATCCGAGTCCTTTCAGTTTACCTAGTATTTCCCACCCAAAATGATAGAAACACAGGCAGCCAGCGGCGTTAAGAGGGTCTCCATGGTATTCCGGAGGCAGAATATGCTCAATTTCTCCGTCCCGTCCCAAACGCGCTCTAACTATATTGCTTTGTGAATAAAGACTGAATGGAACACTAAACAGGAGTACACCGCCAGATTTCAGGCAGCGAAAGCACTCTTTGAACGCCTCTTCGTAGTCGGGGATATGCTCGAATACGTCAAATGACAGGATATAATCGAACTGTGCGTCTAAGAAGGTTAATCCTGTCAGGCTTTCATTACGAATACCCGCAGAATCGTATTGTCCGCAGGGAACAGACCCACCAAGATATTCGCTACCCGTTACATCACGGTAATGACTGGCGAACCAATCGTACAGGGGTGTTGTTTTCTCTGTCAGGTAAATACTGTCATCGAGTTGTGGCTTGCACAGTTGTTCGAATACCTGTATTGAGGCACGCATGCGATTATTGAGCCCGCAAGACGGGCAGACCAGGCGTTCCCTCCAGTTAGGTACCAGCTCGCCGTCCCCCCCCTTGTGAGCAAACTTGTAGTCACTGAAGAAGTTAACGTTACGATTGCACACGTAACACGTGCCCGAAGTCGAAAAACCGTTTTTATCACCGGCCAGTCGAACTTCAATTTCCATTCGGCGCCGCCTCTCGGCTTCGTTTTTTATCTCATGATTCCGAAACTCATCAAGTGATTTTATCCGTTGCAGTTCCAGAGTCTTCCCTGGCTCACCAAAGCTTCGCCTTCCCAGTATTCGCATAAGGTCGGCCAGCTTTCGCTCACCGATTTCCAGCGAATAATTGCGCTCATAGTGCTCGATACCTTTTTTAGATAGACGATTCCAGAGAACTTCGTTGGTATAGAGTTCAAACACGCTGTTTGCAAACTCATCTGCGCCATCAGCCACAATAACATTTTCCTGATCCGTTAGTCCCGCACCTTCTATAGCTATTGGTGTAGCGACTACCGGCAAACCGTACGCGAGACTGCGCGCTACCTTTCCCTTTACGCCTGCGCCGAATCGTAGTGGGGCCACTGATAACCTGCAGTTATTAAGGTATACCGAAAGGTCTTCGACATAACCCACTACATCGACATCTTCTGAATCCAGTTCCAGTATCTTTTCAGGGGGATTGCTGCCAATAATATAAAGCTTTGTTCCTGGCACCTGTTTCAGTATCCGAGGCCATATTTCTGCGATGAAATAACACATCGCATCCACATTGGGCTCGTGTTGATAACCACCGACAAATACGATGTCCTGCCGCTCTTCAAACGGCTTGAGATTCCGGTCACAGACTTCCATTATCAATGGAACATGGAATAGACGCGCAGAAGGCATCTCATTCAGGAGAAGGTTTTCCTCCGTCTTGCTAATAACGATAGTACAGTCGGCCTTGCCGATAACGCTTAACTCAAGCTCTTTTGTTTTTGCAGCGCTCCGCTTCAACTCCTCGGAGCCTTCGAGTTCTGCCTGGCGAATTTCCCGAAGATGGTGAAGATCTACAGTGTTGAATACCACTTTTGCATTCGGGCAATATCTGTTAACCAGCTTTATAAACTGGGCTGCAACCGTAACGCGAGAAAGCATAACCACGTCATACTCATTTCGACATCGACGCAGGTGCTCTGCAACTGAAGTTACATAGGGAACGTAGAGACACTCGACGCCAATTCGTTGCAGGTCTTCTGTGTATTTCCCCATATGCTGCATATCTGCGGCGGGGATAAATGTCACCCCATAACCAAAGGAGTTAAATATTTTCAGATAATTAAACGCATCGACTGACCCAGAGTCCTGATCAGGCGTCGGTGTACGCATATCAATCACCAGTACGCGCTTTTTTCTTCGATGCTGAACCTGTTGTTGTTCCTTCAGTAAATATTTCTGCCAGGTTAACTGGAAATTGCTTCTTTCCTCGGCTGCGGTACTTCCTGTTGCCACCTCCCATTCTGCCCGCGCCATGGGTTGACAACGGACAGTCCCACCTTGCTGGTATATTCTTAGCGCAAGATCACAGGCAGCGTAGCTGTTCAAGTCGGCGAAACCACCAATAGCCTTCCACTTGTCCAAAGGCACAACAAATGCTACCGAGCAAAAATCCACATTAACTAAATAGCTGTACCGGGGCAGGTCAGGATCCTGACCTGGATCCATCCCAATGAAAGTGCCATCAATGGACACTGCGCCGCCCGCCTCTATCAGATTCCCCTCAAGGTCTATCAGTTTCGCCCCAACCAAACCAACATCCCCTTTACAGGCAGCCGTCAGCTCGTCCAACCAACAGGGATAAACGCAGACGCGATCATCAAGAAATGCCAAATACCGACCTTGCGCAACCGATGTCCCGGCATTCCAGAGCGAACCCAGACCACCATCGCACTCTACAGTGCGAATCCCTCTGAACTTTGACCTAAGCAGCTCATTGGCATTCTGCTTGCTATCGTAAACTACGATCACTTCATAATCCTTACGGCCAGAATCATCCAGAAGCGAATCGAGCGTACGGTAGAGCGACTCTTCGCCATTAGAGCTGGCGATCACCACCGAAATCTGCGGGGATTTACAAAACGTGAACTCAAGACACTGGTCTAAATCCAGGGTTTTTCTCGGCCTGACTGTCCTTGCCTTGTTAAGCTGATGAGGGTGCGGGATATCATGACTTCGCAGCCAGTACTGATACGATGCGGTACCTTTCAAGGCAAATCCGAGGCTTGGATAAATCATACCCTTAAGTCGATTTTTGGCGGGCAAGGAAAGGGGCAGTAAATTGAAGACCCGGCTCACGCCCGCACTCATAATCCGGCGTATGCTCAGGCCAGATTCGCCCTGCAACAAGGCACCCAGAAACCGCAGCGGCACCGTAACCTTCCAGGAACTAGACGCAAGTATCGCCTCGTTGTCTTTCCGCACACGATCCCAGTCCGCTATTGCTGCATCTTTCTCGATAAACACCGCATCCCGCTCTGCAATTGCCGCATCTTTCTCGATAAACGCCGCATCCCGCTCTGCAATTGCCGCATCCCGCTCGGCAACCGCCGAGTTTCGCTGCAGTACAACCGTACTTCTTTCAGCCAGCAAGGATTGGTAAACATCGCTTTCTCTTACAGGCCGTTCAAAAATAGTGCTTTCTGATTTCGACACTTTTTCGTTGGAGGCAATGACAATGTTAAAGACGGGGCGAAACCCTTCACTTCTTATCTTTTTATTTGAGCTATCCTTGTTAAAAACCGCGAGTTCATCCGGTTCGTCTTCAATACTTACTACGGACCCGTACACTATGCGCTGGCCATAAATTCTTATATTCTTGAAGCTGTCTGATAAAAGTTCCTTAAACTCATTCCTGTACAATTCCTTTATATGGTAGGGATTGCAGTATTCGGGCACATCAGAGTATTCGTACTTGTCTGGACTCGAAATCACAAGCTCTCCGGATGGCCGCAAAACACGCACGAACTCCTTCATCATGTCTTCATGCTGATCATGATGCTCAATCGTTTCGAAACTAACAATTAAATCGACGCTGTCTGTATCGAGCGGAATTTTGGCGCACGATCCGACTTTGTATTCAAGGTTACTACGCCGGTATTTCCTCGACGCGTGTAACACGGCATCTTCGGATATATCAACACCAATCACATTTCTTGCAACCTCTGCCAGCATTGCGGCCCCATACCCCTCGCCACAGGCAATATCGAGCACGACCTTGCCTCTTGCACGCTCACACGCCATTGCATATCTGTGCAAATGTTCAAGTTCGATACCTCCGCCAACCGATGGCAGGTAGCGTTCTCCAGTCCACTCAAGCCCCTTAGAATCCGGATTCGTTTCCGTCATGACACCAAAACCTTCACTTCAATAGTCTGCACGGTGCGGCACTGCCCTTTCCCGTTCCCGTTCCAACTCACTACTACATTGCCTCTAAAGCCAGCGCTGCCGGGTAGTCGATACTATGTATTGCTACTTTTGAAAACCCTGTTTTCAGAACATACTTCCAGACATCTACACCAAACTCCGTGCAGACTTTGCTCGCTTCGTAGCCTGAAAGCTACCACTGGCCTATCAACTCGTTCCAGAGGACCTCTGGCATAGTCAAACTCAGCGCCACCACATACATAACAGATCATGCATCCAACACCTGCAATTCGATACCTTTCATCGCCACCCCAAACAGGCCAAAGCACAAACTGGTGGACTGGGCCTTGAAAGCCACGGCATCGTGTATCCTGTGATACTGAGCATGGCGATCTACTTTTACCCCGTTTTCACCTGAATTTTCACCTACACTGCTTTCACGCAAGAAAAAGGCCACTCGATGGTGGCCTAAATCTTTTCTTCTTTGGCAGGCGCGATTGGATTTGAACCAACGACCCCCACCATGTCAATGCAAAATCGGATCATAACAGCGAGTAACTAGCAAATACAAATACCCCCGAAAATGCGTTTTAACTGTCTGGTCTATGACACTTCCGACCCCTTTCATTGTTTTCATCCATAACAGGGTATAACATCCAAATACGGGGTGAGTTTTCACCTGAGTGT
>Ga0316194_10003440_pt1 | contig 11053 bp, 10 predicted proteins | sample CroRivsedime1_MG_FD_204936 | JGI IMG/M metagenome (GOLD analysis project Ga0316194, IMG submission 204936) | Coastal sediment microbial communities from Maine, United States - Cross River sediment 1 | ecosystem: Environmental > Aquatic > Marine > Coastal > Sediment | place: USA: Maine... | reverse complement strand
TGGGCGACCCGATCGCGGTCTACGAGGACGGCACCGTCGAGGTCGGGTAAGGGTGAGGCCACTGATTGCCTGCTTGTTCCTGGCCACTGTCGCGGTGGCGAGCATGGCGCAAACCCGCGACACCAATCCGTTGAACTCCGAGAACGTCCTGGCGGACATCGCTCCCCTCCCTGGAGCGGCCATTCCGCATGGGATTCCCCAATCCTGGTTCGACTGGAAGGCCGACGCCTACGAGAAGTTCGGTCTGAAGTTCGGTTTCAGCTATCAGATCCTGGGTCAGTACGCTACCGATGTGGCCCCGAACGCCACCTTTGATACCGCCCTGGGCAACTGGTGGGGATTCCTGACACGGTGGACGATGCTCAACAAGGGCAAGGACTATGAGGGTACTCTCGTCTTCAGTATGTTCGACCGTGCGGCGGTCGGGAACAATGCCGTTCCTTCGAACTTCGGGCTTGCAGATGTAGGTAGCCTGACGACGAACGTCGAGTTCACCAGTTGGTCTTTCGAAATCGAGAATCTCTATTGGGAGCAGTGGTTTGGTCCGGGACAAGACAAGTTGATGTTCCGCATCGGCAATCAGGTTGTCACCACGCTACTCAATCCATTCCGATTCAAAGATTCGCGGGTCTCCTTCACAACCGGCCCCTGGGCCTTCCACCCAACCGTGCCCTATCCGACCTTCGGTTTCGGTGCCGGCTTCAAGTGGTGGCCCGGCGAGGAGTCCGGTCTCTATTTCGCCGGGTCATTGAACGACATGAACGGTGACCCGAATCTCCAGGGTTTCGACTGGTCAACCGTCGACAGAGGTGAGTTCTTCTACGGACTCGAGTTCGGATACGACCGAAAGCGGGCCAAGGACGACTACGATCATGTGCATCTTCTCCTCTTCTACGCTGACGAGAGGAGCACTCGTTCTCCCGAAACACTGCCTAACAAGGCTGGAGGAGGATTCAGGGTTCATGGCGAAAGGCAGTGGGACCGCTGGGTCGGCTTTGCCGGCTACACCTACAACACCGCCGAGGGAGGTGGCGTTGGCGGCACCCTGGCCGAACACAACTTCACTGTCGGAGCTGCCTACTTGAATCCCGCCAGCATCAAGGGAGAAGCGGCAGTCAGCCTGCTATACATGAAACCCATCGAAGAGATCTTCGACGGACCGGTACGGGATCAGTATGGACTCGAGACCTACTGGAGAATCCTGCTCACTCAGAATATCTGGATTACGCCTGGAGTCCATCTGATTTTCAATCCAGCTCTGAATATGGAAGACGATTTCATCGCGATCCCTCAACTGAAGCTCAGAGTAGCGGTGTGATTCTGCGCGCGATCTCGTTGGCTTGACGCCGTTTCGCGTTCCGCAGGGCAGCTTGGGGTCTATCGTCGATAGACGATCTCGCCTTCTTTGATCGTCTCGAGCACTTCGAGGTCCCAGAGCTCCTCCGGTGCGACCTCCAGTGGGTCGGCGCTGAGGATCACGAAGTCGGCGAGCTTTCCCTCCTCGATCGAGCCTTTCCGGTCCTCCTCGAAGTACTGGTAGGCGGCGTTGATCGTGATCGACTTCAGGGCGTCCAGGGTAGTGACCCGCTGCTCGGGTCCAAGCACCTGGCCGCTGCGCGTGGTGCGATTGACCTGGGCGGCGAGAATCGCAATCGAGCTCGGCAGGGCGACGGGCGCATCGTGATGCTGGGTGTAGATCATGCCGCGGTCGAGAGCCGACCGCGCCGGCGAGATGCCGGCGGCGCGCTCCGGGCCGAGCACCGAATCCCGGTGCCAGTCACCCCAATAGAAGGTGTGCATGCCGAAAAACGACGGGATGATGCCGAGCTCTTCAAAGGAATCGAGCTGGTCTTCACGCATGACCTGGGAGTGGATGCCGACGGTTCGGCGATCCGCTGCGCCGTGCTCCTCAGCGCCGGCGCGTGCGGCGCCAATCAACTGGTCGATGGCGGCATCGCCGTTGGCGTGGCAGATTACCTGCCAGCCCTGGGTATAGGCGTCATCGAACATGGCATGGACGTTCTCTTCGTCGAGCATCGGATAGCCGCTGTAGTCGGCGTCCTGCCCGTCCGGGGGAACGTAGTAGGGCTCCGTGAGCCATGCCGTCTTGCCCTGCGGCGAGCCATCGAGGTTGCCCTTGATGCCTCCGATACGAAATCTCGCGCCACGGTCGCGATCGAGCCACGGGCTATTAGCGACTTTGTCCCGCGCCAACCAGTAGTCCGGGTAGGCCACGACGTCGATCGTCAGCTCTTCCGCCTCGGCCATCGCGATATAGAGGTCGACATCGCTCGGGAAGGCTCTCCCCTCCTGTGCTGTGGTGAACCCGAAGCGCGTGTAAGCCTCGAGCCCCTTCTTCACCATTGTGCGCTGCCCCGCTTCGTCGATTTTCGGAAACACGGCGAGGACCGGCTGCAGGGCGGTCTCCTCGAGGACACCATTGGGCTCGTGGCTACTGGGGCGCCGGCGGATGATCCCGCCGGCCGGGTTCTCGGTGGCCGCGTCGATGCCCGCGAGCTCGAGCAGAGCGCTGTTCGCGACGTAGAGGTGACCCGATTGGTGAATGACGAAGATAGGGCGATCCGGGGAGACGGCGTCGAGATCGTCGCGGGTCGGGTGGCGCTGCTCGGCGAGCTGGGCGTCGTCGTAGCCGAAGCCGATGATCCAGCCCAGCCGCACGGCGAGATCTCCCTGACCCCAGGCACGGAGCTTGTCCTGCAAACCCGCAATCGATCCGACATCGCCGTCGGGTGGCGGCAGCAGGTTTGCCGCCAGCGACTGAAAGCCGACGTTCTTGAGATGACCGTGGGCGTCGATGAAACCCGGCAGCATGGTGCGACCTTCCAGATCTCGGACCGTTGTGCCGGCTCCCCGCAGCTCGAGAGCTTCGCTCTCGGATCCGACAAACGTGATCCGACCTTTGCGCACAGCCACGGCTTCCACGTACGTCGGCTCGGCGCCAGCCATCGTCAGAATAGGGCCTCCGAGATAGATCGCCTCAGGCGGCTCCGTTGGGGCCTCGACAACCTGCCCTCCTTGGCATGCAACGGTCCAAAGACCGATCAGAATGGCCAGTACGGCGACAGTACGGGTGTGACCTTCATTCATGACGCTGCTCCTCGCATCGTGCTGATTGTCGCAGTGAGTCTAGCGTGAGCGATTCTGCATGGATCCGGATCCATACTGGACAGGTTCCGGCACCGGGAGCCCCGACGAGCGCGACATTCACCGGGCCGTGGGGAGCCAGCTGCGAAATGAGGAGTTCTTCCCGCCCCTCCGCACCGTGGGCCTTCTTCTCGGAAGAATCGTGCACGATCTTGGCGTCCGCCCAGCGAAATTCGACGGTCTGCTCCGCGTCGGAAACGGCGATGGCACGACTCTCCTCGCGATTGCTGTTCTCGGGCAGACTCATACAGCCTCCCAGAACGAGTACGACGAGCAAACTCCCAACCCCACGAGCCAAGACCATGAGGACGCCTCCTCTCTAAGCTGTAGCGGGTTGCTCTTGGAGCGAACCGGTCCCGCCCATGACCCGCGGCCAGAAGGCGTCGAACACGGCCACCGCCACGGTCCCGTAAACAGCGACGACGAGGAAGAGAAAGAGGCGGGTGTAGAACGCCGAGCTGGCGCCGTCACTGCCCAGACCGTCCGTCACCGCCGGGGCCAGAACCACAATCATGGTCAGGTAGGCGTACGACCACGTGGCGCCTTTCGGGTGCATCCCCGCGCCTTGGAAGATCTTGGGTCCGACCAGGAGTGCGAACAACAGGAGGACCAGTGCGTAGATGAGCAACGAGGGCCAGATGCTCAGGATCTGCCAGGCGATGATGGCACCGATACCCCCGATGATCGTCGACTCCAGCATGGAGCGACCCGCCGTTCGACTGCTGTCGAGGTTGACCTGTTGCCCCATCGTCGCGACTTTGATCATGACGATCAGGTAGCTGGTGCTGGTGCTGCTGAAGAAGAAGACGAGGGCAACGGGCAGAACGATCGACATCGATCGCAGGGCTCGCAGTCGAGCGGTCTCGAGGTCGGGGCGGGGCTTGGGCGGACGCTTCTTGGCTGCCAGACCTGGCGATGGGGGCGGGTCGGGTATCAGCGCGTGCGCCAGCCAGACGAAGACCATGGCCCACACCGCACTGATGGTCAGCCACTTGGCGATCTCCACCATCACGACGCTGCTGACCGAGCCCACGGCCGCCACCAACGTCAGGCCCAGGGTCATGAAGGTTCCCAGGGCCGCCGAGCCCCCCTTCGCAGTGAAATAGAAGGTGTGGAATAGAGCCAGGACAAACAGACCGACGCCGACCCACCTGGCGTGTTGCAGGAAAGGGAGAAGCACGACACCGGCAAACGACGATGCTGCGAGAACCAGAACGAATGAAAGCGCCATCTTGACCGTCGGGCGGGGAAGTGGCAACGAAAGGAAGACAAACGCCAACAAGGGTGCGACAAAGGACATGGGCCAGGCCCCTGCCTGCGAGATCCACATGCCCAGCGCCGTCCCGATGGCCATGCGCAGAATCCGCCGGCTCGCTAGGTCCATCGGCGGAGCACTCGAGACCGCGCTAGTAGGCATAGCTCAGATAGCTCGAGAGCCGCATCCGTAGCCGCGCGATGCCGTTCAATACCGGCCGCTCGCCGGTGAAGACGGTGACCGTAGCCTGTGAGCCGACCCGCACGCCGAGCTCCCTGGCGTTTTCTGTCTCGAGATCCACCAGCACCGGATATCGTTGGGCCTCTCGGAGCCAGTTCTTGTCGTTCTCGATCGTGGGCAGCTCGCCCAGGGGTGCTGTGTCGACGTCGACACCGAAACCCGTACCGCGCACGGTCCCCTCGAAAAGTCTTCCCGGGAGGACGTCGAAGTGGATCTGGACCTTGTTGCCCGCTGCAACGTGCCCGAGGTTGTTCTCGGTGAAATCAGCCTGCACCCAGAGGTTGTCGGTGGTGATGAACGTCATCTGTGCCTGGCCGGAGCCGGCGAAGTTGCCCTCATCCAGTCGGACGTTGGTGATTACACCATCATCGGGGGCTCGCACCAGGGAGCGCTCGATATTGAGCTTTGCGTCGGCGATGGCGACCTGCGCCTGCAAGATCCGGACGTTGTTCTCACCCAGCTGACCGAGGTCCTGCCGGGCCTTCTCCAGATTGGCTTCGGCGGCCTCGACATTCGCGATGGCCGCTGCCAGAGCCGCCTCGGCGTACTGGAGGCGGCGCTCCGAAATCGCCCCCGGATCCTCGGCTCTGATGCCGCGCATCCTGACCGCGTCCTGTTCGGCCTGGATCCTGCCAGCCTCGGCGGCCTTGACCGAAGCCTCAGCCGCAGCCACACTGGCCACGGAGACGCCAACCGATTGACGCGCCGACTGAAGATCGGCCTCGGCGGCCGCCAAGATCAGCTCGTACGTATCCGTATTGAGCCTGAACAGCAGGTCTCCGGCCGCGACCCTCTGGTTGTTGGTGACATAGACCTCTTCGACCAGACCCGAGATCAGGGGCGAGATCGGCACCACCAGGGCGTGCAGCCGCGCCTGAGTTGTGTACGGGGTGAAGCGGTCCGCCAGCAGGTACCAGCCGAAGAGCACCGCTAGCAGGATCAGCACGATCAGGGTCCACTTGCGAACCGGATCCTTCTGCCTCGGTTCGGTCGCCGGCTCGTCGGCTGTCATGGCTGCCTCCGTTTCAGGGGGTCGTACCGGCTGATCTTCAACCGTCTCTGCGGTCTCGGTCCTTGCCGGCATCCGGGTTTCCTCGCTGATCGACTCATCACTCATCGGTTCCGCCCTCGCTGTTGTCCTCGGCGACGAAATAATCACCCCAATTCGTGCGCTGCTCCATCTCCTCCTGTGTTTCCGGCGACACATCATAGGTGCCACCGTGAATCTCCCAGCCACCGCCCAGCGCCTTGTACAGATCCACGACCGCCAGCACCGCGGCACCCCGGTTGGTGACATAGCGGCTCTGCTGGGTGAAAAGCGACTGCTGAGCATCCAGTACTCGTTGGTAGTCTGAGAAGCCCTCCCGGTAGCGCAGCATCGACAGATCGTTCGATCGTTGGGCAGATTGGACCGCCTTGGCCAGAATCACGTCCTGCTCGATCGCACCCACGTAGCCGCTCATGGCATCCTCCACCTCGCGGGCGGCCTGAATCACGGTTTCCCGGTAGGTGATCAGGGCCTGCTGCAGCCTGGCATCCTGGACGCGAATGTTGTTCCGGATCCGGCCATAGTTGAGGAAGGGCCACACGAAGGCCCCACCCGCATTCCAATTGAGGCTGTCCCCGCTGAAGAGATCGCCTGGATCGATTCCGGGCCCGCCGGCGGCGAGGCCCAGGAATCCGAACAGGCCGAAGCTCGGGTAGAGATCGGCCGTGGCGACCCCCACTTGCGCGTTCTGGGCCATGGCGTCGAGCTCGGCTGCTCGCACGTCCGGGCGTCGCCGCAGCAGGTCGGCCGGGATGCCGACGACAAGCTCATTGGGGATGGCGGGTAGGGTTCCCTCTTCGCCCAGGAAGTCCGTGAGATCTCCGGGCGGGCGACCCAGCAATGTGCTGAGGGCGTTCTTGGCCTGCTGGAGAGCGGCTTCGAGACCCGGCACGGTCGCTTCGGTGCCTAGCAGAAGCGTCTGGGCCTGCTGCAGATCCAGTGCTGACTTCTCGCCACGACGCGCGAGCACTTCGACAATCTCGTAGCTGCGACGCTGGATTTCGATGTTCTGGTAGGCGATCCCTAGCTGTTCCTCGGTCAGCCGAATCGTGGAGTAGGTCTGCGCCACCTGCGCGGTGAGCAGTACGAAAACGTCGTCGTAGCTGGCCATGGTGGCCAGGAGGGCGGCATCAGCGGACTCGATGCCGCGTCGATACCGGCCCCAGAAGTCGATCTCCCAGGAGACGCTGGCCCCGAAATCGGAGCTCCAGAAGTCCTCGGCCGGCCCGCTGGCTTCGCTGGGCGATACGTAGCTGGCGCTGCCACCAACGGTCTGGGCCTGGGGCCACCGTAGACCGGTGGCAATCCCCAACTGGGCGCGAGATTCCAGAATCCGGATGGCCGCGATCTCCAGGTTGTTGTTGGCCCGATGCGCCTCCTCGACCAGAAAGTTCAGTTTGGGATCCCCGAAGGCCTCCCACCAGGCCACCAGTTCGGTTCCGGTCGAGGTCAGCCCTTCACGCTCCTCCTGGTACCAGCTGGGTGAGACCGTCGCCTCGGGGGTTTCGAAGTCGGGGCCGACGGTGCAGGCCGTCAGCGCCAGCGCCATCGCCACCGAGACCGTCGGTCCTGGCAACCGGGAGCACGCTGCGAACGAAGTCATGGTGCGAGATCCTCTTGTCTCTCACTTTCGGTACGAGCCAGCCGTCGGATCAGCGTGGAGAAGACGGCCAGTCCGACTCCCGTCGAGATGCCGAACATGAGAATGCCGCCGGTGGCTTCCATGGCACCGAGCAACCGCCACTTCTCACTCATCACGATGTCGCCGTATCCCAGAGATGAGAAGTTGACCATCGAATGGTAGAAAGCGGTCGCGTAGCTGTCGAACTCACGGAGCCGAACAAAGAGGGCTGCCCAGAGTCCGACCTGGAAAAGAAGTCCGACAAAGAGGATCAGCATCCCTCCACCCAGCGCTCCGGTAGCGACCCGCAGGTTCTCGTCGAACTTGCCGAGCTGGTCCCGTGCCCGTAGGAAGTACAAGAGGCCCAGGATCGCAAGGACCTGGATGACGACGCTTGTCGCAAAGATCCCGGACCCTATCAGCAACGGTACGATCAAAAGTCTGTCCTCCTGTTCTTATGCGCCCTCTTCAGGCACCGCGGGGCTCGGCGCGAGCTCCTCTGCAGTGTCCTTCAGCCATTCCACCAGGAGGCGATAGGCCAGCGCCAGGATGACAGCGCCCACAAACAGACCGATCAAGCCACCCGTAATCACGCCGCCGATCGCACCGATCAGAATCACGATCATCGGTATGTCGACCCCTCGACCCAGGAACATGGGCTTGAGGACGGCATCGCTGAAGCTCACCAGGATCGCCCAGACCATGAAACCCCAAGCAATGATCTGGTTGTCGGCACTGCCGAGAACCCAGAAGGCGACCGGGAGGAGGATGATGAGCGGCGGCAACTGCACGATCGCCAGCAACAGGATCGCCAGAGACCACGCGCCTACAAACGGTACATCGGCGATCATCATGCCGACACCCGCCAGAGCGGCCTGCACGAAGGCCACTCCCAGCACTCCGGTGGCCACACTGCGCACGGTCTGGGCTGCGAGCTGATCGTATTCCCTACCGCGAACCTCACCGAAGACCCGCCTCGAGAGCAGACCCACACCCTCGGCGCAAGCCTCGGCGTTGGCCAGAAAGACAGCCGCGATCAGAACGGAAAAGATGAACTGGAGTGCCTGACCTCCCGCGCCTGCTACCGCCCCGACAACGCCGCCGACAACACCTCTCATCTGGTCGCGGTGTTTGTTGAGAAATGATTGCAGATTGCTCGAGGCTTGTAGCCAGAACTCGTGAATTTCGGTTCCTATCATCGGCCAGTCGCGCACTCTGGGTGGCGGGGGAGGAAGCTCGAAGGTTCCCTGTTCCACCTGGTCGTGCAAGGCATGAGCGCTGTCGAACAGCGACGACGATGCCAGAATGGCCGGCACCACAATCACGCCGACCCCGACCAGAGCGAAGAGAGACACGACCATCTTGCGACGTCCTCCGAGTCGCTCGACCATCCTCAGGAAGAGCGGATAGATCGCGATAGCGATCACCCCCCCCGTCAGGATGGGACCCATGAACGGGCGGAGGATCCGAAACGAGGCGACTACGAAGACAGCACCAACCGCCATTTGAATCGCAATGTCGATGATTTGTCGATCCGACAGCAGCACCTCTTTCTTGACCGGCGAGATCACAGTATTCATTGCGTTCCTTCCTGGAATTCGAAAAAGGGAAGTGAGACTGAGGTCTCATCATACTGGACTGGCAGAGCAGCGGGGCCTCGCCTTTATCCTGGGCCACCCGCTAGTTGAGAGATCCGGTCTACCGTAGGCCTCCAAGAAAGGGAGGATCGATGGAGCGGAAACGCTACACAGACGAGCAATTCGCCTACTGCCTGCGGCAGGCCAAAGCGGGCACACCGATCACCGAGATCTGTCGCAAATGGGCTTAAGCCAACAGACGTTCTACACCTGGCGCCACGAGTTTGCTGGTAGGGGTGTGGCGGAGCTCCGGGAGCTGCTTCAGTTCGCGAGGTCGAGCCATCGCTACAAGAGCGTCAAGGAGGAGGACCCGTGGGGCGCCGCACCAAATCTCGGAAGCTCACCCGTCACACGGGCGATGTGGCTGCCTGGGGCCTGCATGACTTTGGCGACGAAAGGCGAGGTCATGGCGCGCACCAGCGCGCTGTAGTTGAGCTGGAACCTCACCTCGGTGCCGACGGACAGGCGCTGCTGGCCGGAGTCCGTGATGAGGTGGTCGCTGCTAGCCCCCAAAATCTCGATCCCGCTAGGCGGAAGGAGACCGTGAGGATCGGTGTCTTGGTGCCCGATGGCCAGGATCGTGTGCGAGATATCGCCCCGATCCAACGCGGGTGACTTCTCCCCGAACGCGGTCTGTGCGATCTTGCCCCAAGGCTGCGATGGCTTGACCATCGACTCGATGACCTCGGCGACGAGCGTGATGGCGTCGGTGTGCAGACAGTCGATCGGTTGGCGACGCAGAGGTTCGCGACCGAGCAGGAGTGATTCGCCCAGCCGGAGATCGTTGACGCGCCCCTTGTCTGCGCCGTTGAGCGCCCATGGGAGGTTGGCGGAATTGCCTCCGGAGACAATGCCGAGCTTGACACCGAAGGTCGCCTCGATCGAAGCGACCAGCGCGGACAGCTCGGCCATGTTCTTGGCGTCGGGTTCCACTCCGCTCTGGCAGGCGAGATTGGTGCCTATGCCCTCGAGCGTGATGTTCGGGAATCGAAGCGCTTGGCGCACGGTGGGCTCGAGGTCACCTGGCAGGATGCCTTCACGAAGGTCCCCCAACTCGACCATGAGTACGATCCCGTGCGTCTTCCCCATCCTCTGTGCGGCGCACGAGAGCTTGCTGATGACGTCGAGCTCGGTGTTGAAACTAACGTCGGCTTGCGCCACGACCCGATCCCCCTGACTGAGCATCGGAGAACGGATGAGCGTCATCGAGGCCGGCACGCGGGCAAGCCGCATTGCTTCTATGTTCTCGATGCGAGAGTCGCCGAGCCTACGCACTCCCGCCCGCAGCAACGCTCCAGCGATCTCGGGCGAGCCGAGGGTCGCCTTGGTAACGCCCGTGACCGAAATTCCGCCCACGGCCAGCCGTTCGACCAGTGAGCGGGCGTTGTGCTGGATTTTGTCGAGGTCGATCTCCAAGCGGGGCGCGCTCATCCCGCTGCGGCCATTTGTTTCTCAGCGAGCTCTGGGAACGCCGCCAGGACCATGTCCACCAGATGCTCAGTCGGGCGGCTCAGCGCATCGGTGGCGGGGATGCCGAGCTCGCGCTCGTAGCGTCTTATAGCCGCAGCGACCTCGAAGTCGGTCATGTGCTCATGGTTGATCGTGAGGCCGATGACCTTGGTGTCAGCGAAGGTTTCGATGAGATGGATCTCGCTGGCTGGCGTTGGCATCGTCATCTGTTCGAAGTCGCAGCGATGGGGCCGCCCAGGTGCGTGCTGCAGCACGACGGCGTCAGGGCAGCTGCCGCGCAGGATGAAGGCAGAAGTCGAGTAGGCGGGATGACTCAAGGCTCCTTGCCCTTCGATGATGATCACGTCGGGGTCCTCGCCCTCGAACGCCTCGATGATCGTCGCCTCGAGCTCACCCGAGCAGAACTGGGAGGGGACGGCATCCAGCGCCATGCCGTAACGGGCACCTTGAATCAGCCCCGTCTGGCCTGTGCCGACCATCACCGCCTTCAAACCGCTGGCGTTGAGGGCATGAGCCAGGATGGTGGAAGTCGTGCGTTTGCCGATGGCGCAGTCGGTTCCGAGCACGGCAATGCGCGGGCAGGTGACCAGGGCGATGTCACCGCTGAACAACCGCAG
>Ga0316194_10003439_pt1 | contig 11053 bp, 6 predicted proteins | sample CroRivsedime1_MG_FD_204936 | JGI IMG/M metagenome (GOLD analysis project Ga0316194, IMG submission 204936) | Coastal sediment microbial communities from Maine, United States - Cross River sediment 1 | ecosystem: Environmental > Aquatic > Marine > Coastal > Sediment | place: USA: Maine... | reverse complement strand
CTGAATTGAACTGGAAAAATTATGGTGTGAAGCTGGTTGTCGATACCACCGGGAAATTTCTTGATCCGACCCTTCCTCCTGATTATCCACAAGGGTCTGTACGGGGCCATCTTGACGCCGGTGCCGAGAAGGTTATTGTCTCGGCGCCTTTTAAAATCAATGATAAGGGCAAAGCCATGCCGGATGATTCCGTCACCACAGTAATGGGTATAAATGATAATGTATACGATCCCAGACGTCATAAAATCATCTCCAATGCATCCTGCACAACAACCTGCCTGGCGCATATGATAAAACCTCTTTTAAATGCTTTGGGTTCCAAAAAAATTCTGTCGGCTTCCATGGCTACGATTCATGCAGTAACCGGCTCCCAGCAGGTGTTGGACAGACTTCCTAAAACAGGGGCAACGGATCTTAGGAAGAACAGAAGCATAGTGAACAACATTATTCTGACCACTACAGGCGCTGCCCATTCTTTAAGGCTCGTTATTCCGGAAATGGAAGAGATCGGATTTATTGCAGAATCAGTAAGAGTACCCATCTCCACAGGCTCTCTCATCATACTGGTGTTGAACTTGCAAGAGGAGCTTTCCGGAGAACCGAGCTCCAGGGAAATGCTCAATGATATATTTCGACAGGCCGCGGCTGACGATATCAAGGGCTACCTCCACTATACCGATGAACAGAACGTATCGGGGGATATCATTGGAATGCCCAGAGCGGCGGCGATTATCGAAGGGCATGTGACCCACACCCGTACAGCAGAACAGATCATTGATCTAAAAAAAGTGCCAAGATTGGAAAAAGAATTTTTGAGTTCATTAAAAGATTTCGTTATCAGAATACCGATTACGCAGGCTGTCATCTACGGCTGGTACGATAATGAACAAGGAAGTTATGTAAATATTCTCGGAGACAGAACGGTTTCAATTGCCGAATATATGTAATATTATTGGGATCATCTCCCGATTAGTTGTAGTTAATTGAGCACTCGGGGTGTTTTTCTCTAAAATCGCTTCATGGATAATCTTTTTTTAAAACGCGTGAACTCGTGGCAAGGGTCCGTAAAGAAAGAACAGGAATCAATCTTTGAAAAATCAATAGGTTCGCTGTATAATTTGGAATTTATTTAAAGATACGATTTCGACGTGCGCCTGTTCTTTCTAACGATCCCTAAGCCACTCAAACAGCACCCGTTTTTAAAAAAGATCATCCATTCCGCTAATATTCAAGGATTTAGCAGAGAAACTCCCCGATCCCTCGGATATATAGAATAATAGCAAAATTCCCAAAGGAAGAAAGATACGGTTTAACTTCACAGATGAGAAGATCTGCTGTGTCTATTCCTTGACCCCTTATTCACGAATTCTTTCAGCAAAAATTTAATTATACTTGAAGCGGTAATGTTATCCAAAGATTAAAGCGTTACAATAAAAAATATCCATTCCACTATAGTAATTGTACCCATTTCAGCATGCAGATTTTCCTTCCATTTAGTCCTTTTTTACAGAGGCTTATAGAATCTCTTATTTCCAGCACAATGAAGCAGATTCAGCGAGATTTTCCCTTGACAAAAAAGAGATCTGTAGGTACAAAACCGAAGTTCATTTTATTTTTTTTAAAGATTTATCTTGCATCGTGAAATTATCAACTACAGCTTGACGGAGTTTTTATGAGTACATTGGATGATCATTCGAAAGAGATTCCTGAGGATACTGCCGGTGGGGCGACTGCAGCACAATCCCCGGAGGAAAAAATAAAAAAACAGGATAACGGGCCCGGTGGGCCCATCATCCTGTTTTTTATTTTAGGGCTGTTTGCCAGTCTTATCGTGGGGTGGATCATTTTTCCGAAACTATTATATTCTCAGAAAAAACAACCCATAGACTTTAACCATGCATTTCATGTTGCCGAAGTCGAAAACGGATGTGAAAGCTGCCATTTCTTTCGTAAAGACGGAACATTTTCGGGAGCGCCGAAATTGGAACAGTGCATCGATTGTCATGAAGAGATTCAAGGCGTCGATCCTGATGAAATTAAATTTGTTGAGGAATATGTTTCCAAAGGAAGGGAAGTCCCGTGGTTGATATACTCGAAACAGCCGGATTGCGTATTCTTTTCCCATGCCGCCCATATCAAGGGTGCCGATATGGAATGCGTTGCCTGTCACGGTCATATCGGCGAGTCTGAAAGTTTAAAAGTTTATGAAGAGAACCGGATTACAGGTTACAGTCGAGATATTTGGGGAAAGAGTATCGGTGGTTTCAAAAAGAATACTTGGGATCGGATGAAGATGGACGATTGTGCCGATTGCCATCAAAAAAATTATGCCATTATAGAAAAAACAGGTGTTAAAACACCGACAAAAAGATTCGTTGACCATATGATTGAAGTGGTTTCTCCAGGGTCATCGATCTCCGGCAAAGGCACCAGTGTTCAGACAGAAAGAGATGCTTGTTTTGTATGCCATAAATAATCGAGTGTTTTAGGTTGGAAATTGAGTCCTTATAGCTAAAGCTCATTTGGCGAAGTTGGCTTGAAAATTTGATCTTCCCACTTTTTTATAAAAGAGAATGCGAACAACTTTTTTAACGATATCTGAAGAGGTAAAATAGAGATGAAGATTGGCAGAAGAGGTTTCTTGTCGTTTGTAATTGGTGGGGCTGCAGGAACAGCCCTTTCACCGCTGCCATGGAAGTTGACGGATGATTCTTCGATATGGACCCAGATGTGGCCGTGGACGCCGGTGCCGAAAGATGGCGAAACCAGTTACGTCAATTCTGTTTGTACCCTCTGTTCCGGTGGTTGTGGCATCACGGTTCGAAAAATAGATGAACGGGCTGTTAAAATTGAGGGTATGAAGGGTCACCCTATAAATAACGGCGGCGCTTGTCTGCTTGGCCTCTCCGGCCTTCAACTCCTTTATGGCCCCACACGGATCAAGAGTCCGTTAAAAAGAACAGGGAAGAGAGGTCAGGGGGGATGGGAAAAAATATCCTGGAAAGCGGCTGTATCGGAAGTCGTGGAAAAGCTCGGCAACCTAAGGTCAAAAAGTCAGTCACATACTGTCGGTTTCGTATCCGGTTCGGACCGTGGTACCATACCTCGTCTCTTTGAAAGATTCCTGACCGCCTATGGTTCTCCCAATTTGATGCGTATGCCGTCTGTTCGTGATTCCTATGAGCTAACATTGCACATGATGCAGGGTGTTCAGGCCTTGCCCGGATTTGATTTTGAAAATGCCGATTTTATTTTAAGCCTCGGAAGCGGTATCATCGACGGCTGGGGATCACCGGTACGAATGTTCAGGGCCAACAGTGCTTGGCAAAATGCCAATGTGAAAGTCATTCAAATCGAGCCGCGCCTGTCCAACACGGCAGCCAAATCAAGCAAATGGATCCCTATTAATCCCGGAACTGAGACAGCCCTGGTAATGGGTCTTGCCCATGTTATTATCAAAGAATATTTGTACGATACGGGCTTTATTTTAAATTACACCAACGGGTTTGAAGATTGGAAGCGGCTTGTAATGGATAATTACAGCCCGGATAGTGTCGCAGCGATTACCGGAATTGATAGTGGAACAATTGTTGTCCTGGCCCGGAGTTTTGCCAATGCCTCAAGACCTCTTGCCATTTGCGGCCGGGGTGATGGATCCTCCCCCGTTAGTCTTAAAGGATGCACGGCCGTTCACGCTTTGAACGCTCTCGTAGGCAATGTCAATAAAAAGGGCGGTGTTTGGGCCGTTTCTGATACGGATTACATTAGCTGGCCTGAAATTGAAATGGATTCAAAAGCTGCAGCCGGTATGCAGCATGAACGATTGGATGGGGCTGGAAGCAAAAAATATCTTTTTTCCAGGTATCTGATGAACCGTCTTCCAGAAACCGTCAATTCAGGAGCACAGTACCCGCTGCAGGCACTCTTTGTCTCTGGTGCAAATCCTCTATATACACTTCATGATACAAAGAGTACCGAAAAAGCCTTTGACAAGATTCCGTTTGTGGTCAGTTTTTCTTCTTATATGGATGAAACAGCTCAAAATGCCGACCTTATTCTTCCGAACCACGTTTTTCTCGAACGCTATGAAGATGTTCCGGCACCGGTCGGTCTGATTCAACCGGTTATCGGCCTCGCAAAGCCTGTGGTTGAGCCCCAGTTCAATACCAGACATGTAGGTGATGTCATTATTCGAATGGCGAAGGGGTTGGGCGGAAGTGTCGCAGATGCTTTTCCCTGGGACAGTTATTATTCCTGTCTAAAAGAGACCCTAAATGACAACTGGGAAACCTTGGTTGACAAGGGATTTAGGTCAGACACGGAGTTGATGAATCCGACCCTGGAATCGTCGTTTGATACAGTTTCCGGCAAGTTTGAGTTTATCAACCCGGATACCGGCTCGATGCCGCAATTTAAGCCGGTCAGTATTGAAGGTGACGAGAAGCTTTATCCCCTTGTACTCATCCCCTATGATTCTATCAGACTGGCCAACAGTTATATCGGAGATCCGCCATTTGCCATCAAGACAGTTGAAGATACTGTTCTTAAAGGTAAGTATGTTTTTGTTGAGATTAACCCAAAAACTGCAAGATCTGCCGGACTGCATGAAGGCCAACGGGTCCTGTTAATTACGCCGAAAGGAAAAGCAGAGGTCAAGATTCACCTCTTTGAGGGTATTATGCCCGGCATTATCGCTTTGCCGAGAGGATTGGGACATACTGCCTTTGACGACTACCTGGCAGGTAAGGGGATAAATTTTAATACGCTTATCGGGACGGTGGAAGATCCTGACTCAGGCATGGATACTGCGTGGGGAATCAGGGCTAAACTGAGTAAAGTCTAAATATATTGATTGTTAAAGATTGACCATTGAAAACTGAAGATTTTTTGTTTCATCATTCAATTGATCATCGTCAATCCAAAGAGGTCCTAATGAAACACAACAAAGCCCAGAAATTTGGGATGGTCATCGATCTGGATAAATGCACCGGGTGTGGCAGTTGTATGGTGGCTTGCATGTCTGAAAATAATGTGCCTTTTAGGAAAGATGAGTCGGACAAATTTCTGAGTATCACATGGATGCGCGTCTATCGGCTGACCAACGGAAAGCCTTTCCCGAATACAGATATATGCTATCTCCCAAGACCTTGTATGCAATGTGCAGGTCAACATGAAGGGCATTCTCCCTGTGTATCCGTATGCCCGGCCATCGCAACGGATTACAGCACTGAAACCGGGATTGTCAGTCAGATATATACCCGTTGTTTTGGATGCCGGTATTGTATGGCTTCGTGTCCGTATCATGCCCGCTATTTTAACTGGTGGGATCCGATTTGGCCGGATGGTATGGAAAAATACCTTAGTCCCAATGTTTCTCCCCGAATGCGTGGTGTGGTTGAAAAGTGCAGCTTTTGTTTTCACCGCTATCAGTTGGCCAAGGAAAAGGCATTTATGGAAGGAAGGCGTAACATTGAAGAGAATGAATATCAAACCGCGTGCACCCAGGCATGCCCTGCCGGTGCAGTAACATTCGGTGATCTGAACAATCCGGACCATGCGGTATACAATCTGGTCAAACCCGATCATAAACATAGCGGGCGTCCGACGAACCCTCATGCATTCCGGCTGTTGGAACGACTGGGAACAAATCCCAAGGTCTACTATCTTTCAAGCCGAAAATGGGTTCGACAAGTCGGTGATAATTATCTGAAAAATGAGGCAAAGGTTAAAAAGCCTGTGCACCATGGTTAAAAGCTAACAAGAAATGAAACTGTATTTATTGAGGAGTACATAACATATGGATTCTGCATTAATACCCAAAGGCGTTAAGCGCTGCCCGTTGTGGCAATTTTTGCTGTTCACCGGTGCAGTCGGAATTGTACTGCTGTGGGGCGTTTATGCCATGTTGCTCTGCTGGTTCAAGGGCCTTAACCAGACCAATATGAACGATTACTACGGGTTTGCTTTGTGGATCTGGGCCGACCTTGCAGTCATTGCGGTGGGTGGTGGTGCATTTTTTACCGGTTTATTACGATATATTTTTGGAAAAGATGCGCTGAAGAATATCATTAATTATGCAGTGCTGATCGGTTTTATCTGCTACAGTTCAGCACTGTTGATTTTAGCCATCGATATCGGACAACCGCTGAGGGGATGGTTTATTTTCTGGCATGCCAATGTTCACTCCATGTTGACCGAGGTGGCTTTTTGTCTTTCCTGTTATTTCGGCGTATTGACCATTGAATATATTCCGCTGATTCTTGAAAACCGTCAGATCGACAAAGTGCCGTTTTTTCATCATCTCGGTCACAACATGCACGAAATCATGGCGGTATTTGCGGCAACCGGTGCATTTCTTTCTTTTTTCCACCAAGGCTCTTTGGGCGGCGTTGCCGGGGTTTTGTACGGAAGACCCTTTGCATTTCGGGAAGGTATTTTTATCTGGCCCTGGACCTTCTTTCTATATACTTGGTCGGCCGCTGCATGCGGGCCGTGTTTTACCATTCTGGTTACAAAAATCACCGAAAAAGTTGTCCGAAAAAAACTGGTAAAGGACAATGCCATTGAGCTTTTGGCTAAAATATCAGGGTGGATGCTCCTAACATATACCATGGCAAAGACTTACGATACCTGGTACTGGTTTACCGTTACCGCACCGTCGAAAGGATTCGCGCTAATGGATTTTTATTCCAACAATCCATTGTATGGCATCTGGATGCTTGTGGTGGAAATTGGGATTTGCGGTCTAATTCCTGCAGTTATCCTGATTACGGATAAAGGGCGGAAGAATTCCATGACGCTTTGGATTGCCGTGATCCTGGCGGTTATCGGGGTGTGTCTTAATCGATGGGTAATGGTGCTGCAGGTCATGGCCGTACCCGTCATGACATTTGATCAATGGGTCTTGTACATCCCAAGTTGGCAGGAGGTTGCAACAACCATACTCCCGCTAGCATACGGTATTATTCTCATTGCCATTTCATACCGCTATCTGCCGGTATTTCCCAACGAGCCGGAACTGAATCCCATCGAACCCTTGAACGAGGAAGAGACGGCAGTTGAATCTCCGGTTGAGTTAGAACAGGAATTAAAGCCGGCTGAAGCATAAAGCGGGCAGGAGGATAGATTATGTTTCCTTTTAATTTTGAATGGATCTGGGACATGGGCCATGCGGTTTTTATGGGAGGCCTTTGGTATGCACTTACCATTTTAGGCATTGGTATGACCTACTGCATTATCAAAGCCGCCATTGATGCATCCAAGGAGAATGGCGAACATCACCATTAACAGTTTGTTTTTTTGAAGGTTAAAAGCGCTTGCCTCGCCATGAAACCGGGGAAGCGCTTTTTTATTTATATGTCATTGTTTAACATGAAGCGCCTTCTTTTTATTGCAAAATAATTTAGGGCAAAATAATTATTTTGATATTAATCATTTTGCTAAATATTTTTTATGAATCTCGATACTGGTTGAGCCGGTATGGTTTGTTTTAAGGAATTTATAAATGGACAAAATCATCGTTGAAGGCGGGCGTTCCCTTGAGGGAGAAGTGAAAATTAGCGGCGCTAAGAATGCCGCCCTCCCCATCCTTATTTCTTCACTGCTTACCGATGGATGGAATACATATACCAACGTTCCGGACCTTATGGATATCCGGAGCACCAAAGATTTACTTTTGAATCTCGGCGCCAGGGTAAAGACAGATAAAGATACTGTTCAAATAGATGCAAGGGGTGTGGGCAACCACGAAGCGCCTTATGATCTTGTTAGAAAAATGCGAGCTTCAATTCTGGTTCTTGGTCCGCTGGTGGCAAGACTTAAAAAAGCTCGGGTGTCTCTTCCGGGAGGATGTGCCATCGGTGCACGACCCATAAATCTTCATTTAAAAGGGCTTGCCCGTCTCGGTGCCAGGATTGAATTAAAACATGGTTACGTGGAAGCTACGGCGGATCGTCTAAAAGGAGAAGAGATTTATATGGATATTTCCACCGTAACCGGAACAGAAAATCTCATGATGGCGGCTGCTCTGGCCAAAGGGACAACCGTGTTGAACAATGCAGCCGGTGAGCCTGAAGTTGTTGCACTTGCTGATGTTTTGAACCGGATGGGCGCCAAAATAAAAGGGGCCGGCACTTCGGTCATCACCATCGAAGGCGTATCAAAGTTGCAACCCGTATCGGTCAAAATCATACCCGACCGGATCGAAGCAGGTACCTTTATGGTTTCAGCAGCCTTGACCGGAGGAAATGTGACCCTTTTGGATTGTGAACCCGACCACCTTGAAGCGGTGATCAACAAGCTCAGGCTTAGTGGTTCCGAGGTATCTGTCAAGGATAAGAGCATACAGGTTAAGGGAGCAAATGAAATCGTAAGCATCGATGTTAAAACTTTGCCTTATCCGGGATTCCCGACAGATATGCAGGCTCAGTTTATGGTGCTGATGTCGATTGCAAGCGGGTTCAGTATGATTTCGGAAACTATTTTTGAAAACCGTTTCATTCATGTCAGCGAACTGAAACGCTTGGGGGCGGATATTAAAATATCGGGAAACACCGCCATGATTACCGGTGTGCCGATGTTGTCCGGTGCGCCGGTTATGGCAACAGATTTAAGGGCCAGCGCGTCATTGATTCTTGCCGGGTTGGCGGCAAAAGGCTCCACGGAGATCAGCCGAGTATATCACCTGGATCGTGGATATGAGAAAATTGAAAAAAAGTTTTCTCAACTCGGGGCTGCTATACGGCGTGTGAAGGCTTAACCCGAATATTTCACGTATCCGAGACGCCCATTTGCTACGTTATCAAAAGCTTGCAGTAGCCTACTACAGCTGTGCCCTTGAATGCCTTGCAAATGAACGCCTCGAACACGTGAAATATCCGGGTTAGGTTGCTTACTATTAGGTAAATTAGATATCCGAGATATGTATTATCGATAAGTGAACGACCTTGGCCTTCGCATGAGTGCCTAAAGTTTAAAGTGATCTGAAGTGTCTAGAGTTGAGGAAGCGCTAACGTGCTGTCATTTTAATTAAAGTTCAACTAAAATCCCTATCCCTGGTTCACTTAAGCTCACATTAGGCATTTCTAACTGGCCTGTTTTAGTTTTTCAAGCAACATCTCATCGAATAGATGTCGAGTACGTTTTGAACCCCTTAGTCATTTAAATGATATAAATGGGAACCACAACATTTTATTCCCGTCCGGTTATTCCTCTCCTTTTATCGATGATTTCAGGAATTGTCGTCGGCGCCTGGTTCCCGGGGCACGACACATGGATGGTTGTCGTTGTTTCGGTATGTGCAGCTACACTACTTTTTTTCATTCGAAAAAAGAGAACGCCTAAACTTTTCCCCCTTGTGCTTTTTATTGCTCTGGGTTACCTGTCCATACAACCATGGGTGGCCCCTACATTCCCCTCCAACCATGTCATCCATTTTATGGATACTCACCAGTGGAAAATAACCGGTGTTATTATCACATCCGATGCCAAGCATTTGAATCGGCAAAAGTGTATTCTTCGTACAGAATTCCTTGAAAGCAAAAGTAAGCCATTTCCTGTAAAGGGACGGATCCGGTTAACTGTCACAGGGGATGCGCCCAATCTGTCAACGGGGGATCGGATTGTTTTTTGGGGTAGAATCAGATCCATTCGAAATTTCAGCAATCCCGGAGGATTTGATTATCAACGATATATGGCTTTCAAGAAAGTTTGGGGTAGTGCCTATGTTTCGGCATACAAACTGACCCTGATCGAAAAAAAATCGGGGAAAGGGTTGGGTGCCATCATCTCGGGTGCACGTCATCGGATGTCCAATCTTATCGACCAAATTGGAGATAAAGAACAGCAGGGCGTGTTAAAAGCGCTGATTGTTGGGGACCGGAACGCGATATCTCCTGAATTGAGAAAGGCATTCAACCGGGTCGGCGCCGGACATCTTCTCGCCATTTCAGGACTTCACATCGGCATTGTCGCGACGGCTTCATTTTTATTTTTCAAATGGATGTTATCTCATATCCGGTTTTTTTTGTTAAATGCCTGGACGAAAAAAGGTGCTGTCGTTTTATCTATTGTTCCCGTACTTGTATATGGTCTTCTTTCAGGCATGTCCCCGTCCACCCAACGGGCGGTGATCATGGTTATCGTATTTTTAATGGCGTTTTTATTTGAAAGAGAACATGACCTCATTAACACATTGGCCATGGCGGCAATGATGATTCTGATTGTCCATCCGCCTTCTGTTTTTTCAATTTCGTTTCAGTTCTCTTTTGCCGCGGTCCTTGCCATCATATACGGCCTTTCCAGACTGCCGCCACTTTGGTCATCCGGCCAAAACAGAGCCCGGAAACAAAAATGGTTAAAAGCGGCCATAAAACTCTACTATTTTTTCATGACGTCCTTTTTTGCCGTCATAGGTACACTGCCCCTTGTAATGCATTATTTCAACCAAGTATCGCTGGTGGGGCTTCCGGCAAACGTTATCTTTATCCCACTGATCGGGTTTGTGGTTGTTCCATTGGGAATAATGGCTGTATTTATATATCCATTGACAGTTTCAGGTGCATTGGTTTGTCTCAAAGCTGGCTCGGCGGTTTTGGAATACGTCATAAAGATCATCAATCTTATATCCGGGTGGACATTTGCGGCCATAAAGACCATTACTCCAAATTATCTGGAGATATTTTGTTTTTACGTTTTGTTTTGGGCGCTGCTAAACCTCAAAAGTGTACAAATCAGACCGCCGTTGGCTTTAAATAAAGACCGGAGCAGCCAACTCAAAAATTCAATTCAAAAACCGATGGTCATAGTTGCCCTGCTGACGGTTTTAATGTTTAGCGCAGACGTGGGTTACTGGTTTTTTCAGCGGTATTGGCGGGATGATCTCAGGGTAACCATGATCGATGTCGGACACGGAAATGCCTCGCTTTTGGAACTTCCGAACGGCTATAATGTGTTGATAGACGGCGGCGGATTTTCCGACAATCGGGTGTTTGATGTGGGGGCGAGTATTGTTGCGCCTTTTTTATGGCAAAAAAAGATTCGTACCATTGACTCC
>Ga0316194_10003429_pt1 | contig 11072 bp, 11 predicted proteins | sample CroRivsedime1_MG_FD_204936 | JGI IMG/M metagenome (GOLD analysis project Ga0316194, IMG submission 204936) | Coastal sediment microbial communities from Maine, United States - Cross River sediment 1 | ecosystem: Environmental > Aquatic > Marine > Coastal > Sediment | place: USA: Maine... | reverse complement strand
TGCTTTCGGTCGATGTAGCCGCAGATTGCTGCGGAGTCTGCGAGGGCGAAGTCGCCATCAGTCATGGCTGGAATTTTACCGAGAGGAGAAATCTTCAGATGCGATTCGGGCGCTGGGAACGGGCTGATTGGATTGAGTTCGTAATCAACGCCTTTTTCGATAAGGCAGACCAGTGTTTTTCTGACGAACGGTGATACAGGTGAGCCGTGGATGGTGATCATTTCGAGTCCATAATAGTTAAGAAGAAATCAATGGTGCACAGGTTAAGCACAACGGATCTTCCCGCCAACCGGTTTTGCGCATCTGAGCTGAGGTATATCGAACTGATGTCATGTTAGGTGGTATCCTCGCTCGGCAAACAGGTATGGACTTAAAAGAAAACCATGAAGATTTTGCTGCAGATTATCGGGATCCTGGTGCTGTTGCTGTTGGTGACGCTGGGTACTCTGAAGCTCAAACATCGCGACGATGACGGCCCGTCAATTCTGTTCCCGGGAGGCAAGCTCATATCCGGCGAGCTGTATCAGGGTCCGGAGCCGGACTGGTCCTTCACCGACGACGTATTTACCATTGAGCTGGAGACCAGTGATCCGGTCAGCTCAAGGCGGATTTTTGTGATGGAAAGTGATGGCCGGGTGTTTGTCCCGTCGGGTTACATGCGCTCTTTTCTGGGCAAGCTCTGGAAAGACTGGGCATTTGATGTGGAAGATGGGGCCAAATCTGCGGTGGCTCGAATCGAAGGGATTCGCTATGAGCGGCAGCTGGTGCGGATAACTGATCCGGCTGTTGTTGAGGGCGTGGCGACAAAGCTTGCTGCTAAATATGGCGGTGGTGCAACACCTGAAGCGGTTTCGGCAACCATGAAAAGTGTAGCCGACGGTGACACCTGGATATTTGAAATGGCGCCGGTAGAGACTCAATTATGAAAAGTTCAACGTATCTGAAAGTCTGTGTCGGGATAACCGCTGTGTGGGTGCTCGGACTGCTGTTTGTGCCACCTTTCGCCCAGGCGCTCGAACAGATCATGCTGCTGTTTCTTTCGACCAACGCCAGGTAAAAAGGGCGCGGCTAAAACCTCGGTCTGACCCCATTTATTTAAATGGGGTCAGACCGAGGTTTTGGCGGTCAGTTTGCGTAGAGGCTCGGCAGCCGCTCGCTGCGATAGACGGCCCAGCCGATTGGGTCATCGTCGCCGCGGGAGTCGACGACCAGCTCAAACACTTTTTCGGGTTGGTCGCTGTGAGTGACTTCAACGATCCGCGCCCAGTGCTCGCCGCCAACAATCTGATCTGATGGGCGACCTTGTTCGTCGCGAATGCGGCCACCGTCGGTAATCAACACATTGCCAGTAATTGGCAATCTGTCGGCTTCACTGATGAAGGGCGAGTAGAAGACCTCATTTTCCGGGTTGCCATAGCTCCAGGTCTGACGGACGGTCTTCGAGGTAGCATCAATCTGGTATTCCACTGCGCGGCTGTAGCTGGTCTCGACGGTCGCGGCGACGTTCGGTGGGAAGGCGCGGAAATTGCCGTTGTCGAAAAGAATCAGCGAGCCGTCGGCGGTTATTTCAGCTGCGTGTTGATGAAACTGCCATTCGAAGTCGTCACCTTCTGGCGTCAGCAGATACTGCTTCCAGGGATCCTGCCAGCCGTCATGGGTTCCGAGAATCCAGTTAAGCTCGCCGTTTGCCCTCGAGAAGCTGATGACCGCTTCCTGATGGCGGAGCGAGACCAGAATCGAATCGGTTTCGGTGTGGTAAAAAACGCTGTTTCCGTGTGACCAGTCTCTGGTGCCACCTTCGACATCTTCGTAAGCCCAGATATCCCATATTCCTCCGAGCGACTCATAGCCCAGCCGCTGCACATCCAGAAGATCCATCAGCTTCCACTCGTTGACGATAGAGCCATCTCGCGCGAATTCGACAACGACGTCGCCAATCACGTTCGCCGGTGCCATAGGCGATTCCCCGTCTTCGACAGAGGTTGGGTAGTCGTCTACTTGCCGCATTTCAGTCGACAGGACCAGAAAATTGCCTGATGGCATCTGCTGGATATCGTGGTGAAAGGTTTCGGTGGCCACCGGGATAGAACCTTCGGGTACCAGTTCGTTGGCCTCCTGGTCAGGGTGTTTTGCGGCATGCCAGCTGTTCACGACATTGCCAAGCATGTCCGACTCTTCCAGCCTGTTGTAGCCGACCAGTGACAGCAGGTGGCCACTCGCTGATCGGGCGGCATCCTCAAACAGATGGTTACCTCGGCGATACCAGACGACGTCGCCCTGTTCATCGACAGCCACAGCCAGGCCGTAATCATCATCAGTATCTTCCCCGTCCGGCCATCTCATCAGTGCGAACAGCGTAATCCCAGGTTCCATCTTCTCCGGATTGCTGACCAATACCTCCAGCGCCGGAAAATCGTCGGGTAGTGGTGGCGTAGTAAATTCCAGTTCGCGGGGGAGTGTGTTTTTTCCGGCCTCATTTCTAGCAGTGACAGTAACCCGATGTTGCCGATCTGGTTTTAAGCCGAGTACGACAAGCGAATGACTCAACGAATACTCAGAAGGGGTTGGTATCTGCCATTGGCGATTACCGTCACTCACTTGAATATCCAGCAGGGTTGGTTCGTTTGTTGCTGCGTTAACGATTGCCGCCAGCGGTACAGCGGTATTCGGGTTTTTCGTGATCGCTGGATCAGCGGTAAATGTTGGTGTGGAGACAGTGTCGCAACCGGTGTTGGACAGGAGCAGTGCGCAGATAGAAAAAGTGGCAGCAAGACGTAGAAGCGTCATGTGAACTCTCTTTTTTATTGTTACGATCAACGCTAACCTGAGATTCAGGCAGTAAGGACATTACCATACCCGGCTGTCCTGATAGCGTATTCAGAACGGAGCACCAGACGTTGTCAATCGAAACGAATAGAGCAGCAGCAATCACAGGCCCGTGGCGCAAGCCTACAAACACCGCTGCACAACAGAAGGGTGGCATCCACGATGACGCGACGGCAACTGATCTCGGCTTTCGCGGTGGCACCGTGGCGGGTTCAATCCACATGGAGCAGTTTGTGCCGCTTCTGGAGGCATCTTTCGGGGAGGCCTGGTGGCAATCTGGCGGGCTGTCTCTGTATTTTCTGTCTGCAACACTGGATCAGGAGCCTGTTCGGTGTTTTGTGTCGGCTGTGGATACCGATGGCGCGATCTCTAGAGCTCGTGTCTGGATGGAAAATGAGGCGGGCACTGCGATTGTTGCCGGAACGGCATCGTGTGGTGGTTTTGATGAGCAGTCGGATTTGCGCTCCAGGCTTGCTCAGATTCGACCGCTGAACGAGCTGCGTATTCTAAAACAGATGAATCTCGGTGATCGTGTTGAGTCGGTGACGGTGCGAATCGATGACCAACACGTTGACCGGCAACTGAAGGTGATTACTGAACCGCTCGACTGCTTTGCCAGTGATGCGCGGTTTGGTGCCAGGGTTCTGCCGATGACGGGCATTGTGGGAATCTTTGATCCAGCGGAGCAGGAGCTTGCCAGGCCAGCTATTCAACCCTTTGTGGGACTGTACGGCGGCATCGAAATTGCCTTTCTGAATGGTCCGGTTTTTTCCGAAATGGATTATCAATCGAGCGGCGAAATAGTCGGTTTAACAGACAGTCCTAAGACCGAAGTTCTCTGGCGCGACATGCTGCTGACGAAGGATGACCAGCCGATTGCCCGCATGCTGAAGATGGACCGGCTGATGAAGAATTCTTCACCGCTGTGGCAGGACTAGATCGCTTCAGCCAGCAGCTATACCGGCAGTTCACCCACTTCGCCGTCGCTTGAAAAACCAAGTGCGTCGTACATGCGGTAACCGATAATGTGTCTGAGTTCCTCCGGCAGGTCGCGCGCAACTGCCGGTGGTACATCCAGATACTGATTTTCTTCCTGGCGCAGCCAGCCCAGTGAGTAGGTGAGGATGACACCGTAGCGCCAGTCGTCGGCCGTGTTTGCACCGGCGCCATGCAACGTGCCACCCAGCCAGTAAAGGACTGATCCGGCGGGCATCTCAGCGGCAAGGATCTCATCCTCGGTTGCCTGCCTGCGTTCAGGCCATCTGTGGCTGCCCGGCACAATCAGCGTCGCACCATTGTCTGCTCGAAAATCGGTAACCGCCCACATGCTGGCAACAATCAGATTAGGGCGTGGGTGGTCAAAGAAAGTAAAAGAATCGTGTTCGCGGTGCAGGATCTGCCTGCGCGCACCTGGACCTACCTCCAGTGCCGCGCTGACGTGCAGTTGGTAGCCGTACTCTGAGTTGGGCGTCAGAAAGTGATCACAAAGCGATAGACTGGTCTGGTCGAGAACCAGTTTCCCGGCAGCTGGTGACCTAGCCACCAGCGCGCTCGTTCTGCGGGTTAGCCCCGGGTAGAACTCGCTCGGATCATCATCTTGTACAACCCGGGCTTTAGCCATATGGGGGGCCAGTTCGGTTCTGACAGCATTCCGATCGTCCTCGCTGATAAGTCCGGTAACCACCACGCAGCCAGCCTCATCCAGCGCTTGTGCAATCAGGGCGGGTGAGGTACCTGCAGACAGCTCTGGAATGTTCATATCGAATTCCTGCTCGTTGAGTTTAAGTGTGCTCGACGCTGAGCTTTTAGAGGCTCAAGCCGGTGCGCCAGTTAGGCAGATCAACGTCCCACATACTTGGGTTCACGCTTTTCCAGAAAAGCTGCCACCCCTTCTTTTGAATCTTCGGTGGCCCTCAGTCGGGTGATCTGCTCAATCGCCCAGCGTCCAGTGTCGCGCCAGTCCGGCTCGACCGTTCTCCGCAATCCGGCTTTCAGCGCCTGCACAGCCAGCGGCGGATTGCGCGCAATCTTTCCGGCAATCTCCAGCGCTGTCGACATCAGTTCTTCATGAGCAACACAGCGGCTGACCAGACCGATCTGGTGGGCAGTTTCCGCGTCGATGATCTCACCCGTGAACAACAGCTCGGCGGCACGTTCCCGGCCAACCAGTTGCGTTAACCGGCCAAGCCCGGGCGCGTCGCAACACAAACCGCGAATGACAAACAGCTCGCCGAATTTTGCATTTATAGAAGCAACCCGGATATCAGCCATCAGTGCCAGTTCCATACCCCAGCCGACCGCGGGCCCGTTAACTGCGGCGATCACTGGAATATCTGTGTGCAGCAGGGCGTCCGCTGCCGGAGTGAGACCCCCGGTTTTCCGGGAGCGATCACGAAAATCTGCCGGCGCTGGTTCGGAGCCGCCCAGAATCTGTTTGACATCGTCACCGGCGCAGAAGGCTCGACCGGCTCCAGTGATCACCAGCGCTCGCGCTTCGCTGCTGCGGACGGTGTCTTCCAGGTCTGCATAGAGTTGATAGGTCAGAGAATTCATCGCGTCGGGCCGATTCAGGGTGATGACGCCGACATGATCGCTGACTTCGTACAGTAGGGGTGTTGTGTCGCTCATCTGATCTCTCCCTGAGTTGGTGAAAGCCAGTGTAATGAGCCTCGAAACAATCAGTCCAGCGAAAACCGTTCGCGCAGAAATCTGGCAACGCCGTCTTCGTTGTGGTGGCCGATCACCGCTGTCGCAGCTTTCAGGACTTCAGGCTTGGCGTTGCTCGGTGCGTAGGCTTCGTCAGCCACAGCAAACATGCTGAGATCGTTGTCACTGTCGCCGAAGCAGATTACCCGGCTGGCGCCCAGTTCGCGTCGCAGCACCTCTGCGGCGTTGCCCTTGGTCGCCTCAACATGGTGGATGTCGATCCAGTTCAGATCTGCGTCCTCCAAAGCAGTGCCCGCATAGGCCACCAGGAGCGGTTCATCGCTGATCATCAGGTCAACCGCGTCTACTCGAGCGGGCAAACCCAGGGCGCTGATGTTGGTGATTTCAGCATCCGCCGGCATCTGTGCAGCGGGAAACACACCAACACCGTCTCGATCCCGAAAGTCCTTGGCCAGTTGCTTTTCAACTTCCGTTTTCAGAGGCGGGTGGTAGACCGAGTGAACGTTGCCCGGCTCTAAAGTGAACATGAAAGGCGTCAGGTTCTGCCGGATCATAGCTCCGACAACGTGCTGAATTTCCGGAAGGGTGAGAAAGTTGTGCTGACTGTAGTCTTCCTCGGTTGGATTCCAGATCAGTACACCATTTTTGAAAGCTTGAGGCAGACGGAAGTTGTGCCCTTCCAGAACTGAACGTGAGCCGTGCAGCGCGCGGCCGGTTGCTACCGTATAGGCAATGCCCATTTGCGACAGTTTTACCAGGGTTTCGCGGGTGTAGTCGGAGATCTTCGAGTTGGCGTTGAGCAGGGTGCCGTCGAGGTCAAAGACGATGAGATCCATATCTGAGCTTTGTGCAAATGAGTGGCAAGATTAACTCAATTAGACGGTGCCAGCGTGAACGTCCTCAGCTGGTATTCAAAGGGCTACCAATCGATATCGCGTCGATTGCTCTTTTTCATGCTGTTGCGCTTTTTCTGTTCTCCGCGGATCTTTTTCTGATTTTTTGACACCCGGGTTTGGACCCGACGTTTCACCGGTGTCTGGGCGGCTTTGATCATCTCTTTGAGCCGTGACAGCGCAGCCTCGCGATTGGCAAGTTGAGATCGGCTCGCCTCGGCGCGAATGACCAGCTCGCCTGAACTGGTCAGCCGTTGCCCGGCGATTTCCCGCAATCGGTTCTCAACCGGTGGTGTCAGGCGGAGCAGGGCAATATCAACCCGCAACATGACGGCCGTAGAGGTTTTGTTGACATGCTGACCGCCCGGCCCGGAGGCGCGGGTGAACTGCCACTGCAGCGCAGCGTCCGGAATGTCGACGTCGTTCGTCATGCCTGGAGGTCAACTCCTGATTGTGTTCCGCCGCGTAATGGGCATTTTTCAGCTCAAGCGCTGGTCTAAGTAATCTGCGGTCTCGGCGAACTCAAAGGGCGGAATCGCTGTATGAATGCCCGGGTTTACGTGCAGCGTTTTGTCCTTTGTGCCCAGTTTGCCGAACAGCTCAAGTCCTGAATCCAGCGGTACAATCTCGTCGTCCCACTGCAGCAGAAAGCGAACCGGACAGTTAACCTGCGGGGCCAGGCGAACCAGATCATCAGCGTTTGGCCCCCAGTTGCCCATCAATCCGAGCAGCGCCACTTTTATTCTTTTGTCCGATGCAGTTACCGGAAGACCCATCATCGTCCCCATAGATAACCCCCACCAGCCTGTTGGGCGTGCGCCTTCTTCCGCTTCGATAAAGTCCAGCGCAGCAGCCCAGTCTGCGATCACACCGTTGGTGCCGCCACCTTCGTGCCACATGCGCGGAAATGCCTCCGGATCCGCAGCCATGTCTTCCGGTGCCATTTGTGTCACCGCCCGCTCACCATGACCGGGTCCATCGATGGCCATGGCTGAAATTCCCTTGCCCACCAGTAACATGGCGATCTGTTCGATGTACTCGACCTTCTTATGGGTTGTACCGCCGTGTCCAAGCAGGACCAGCCGGTTCGACTCGCCCTCCGCAGGCGTCCAGTAAACGCCGGGTACGGTCCTGCCGTCGACGTCCAGGGTGAACCCACGTTCCTGAATACTCAGCTTGAGTTCGTCTTTTCCGTTCCAGCTCATTTTCCCCAGTCCATTTCTATTTGCTGTCCCGCAACTGTTAACCAACTTTTCCGCAACTGCAACTTTGTGCGCGCCGGGTTGCACAAGCCGGTTACCATTCCTGAACAGGAATTGATTGACGGATCGGGGAGAAGCTTATGAAAGCAGCGGTGTATTACGAAGGTGGGGGTCCGCAGGTGCTGAAGTACGAGGAGGTTCCGGACCCGGTGGTTCGCCCGAAACACGTACTCATTGAAGTGCATGCGGTGAGTATCGAAGGTGGCGACGTTCTGGCCAGAGGTTTTGGTCCTGCGGGTCCGGCTCCATACTGCGGAGGTTATCTGGCATCGGGTGTGATCATTGAGGTGGGTGACGAAGTCACTGATCGGTTTGTCGGGCAGCGGGTCACTACCGCGGATAACGGCGGCTCCCACGCAAGTCTGCGCAGTGTCGACGCGCGTTCGTCCTGGCCGATTCCGGATGACATGGAGATGATTACGGGTGCCTGTATTCCGATTCCGTTCGGGACTGCAGACGACTCGCTGTTTGAATTCGGCAGACTAAAGGCTGGTGAGAGTGTGTTGATTCACGCCGGTGCGAGCGGTACCGGACTGGCGGGTATCCAGCTTGCCAAGCGTGCCGGGGCGACAGTTTTTGCGACCGCTTCATCGACTGATCGCCTTGAACGGCTGAAAGCCTTCGGGCTCGATCATGGCATCAACTACACAGAGGTGGATTTCGAAGCAGCCGTGCGCGAACTCACCGACGGACGGGGTCCCGATCTGATCGTGGATTCTGTTGGTGGTAAAAATCTCGAGCAGAGTCTGGCTGCTGCCGCCTATCGCGGGCGTATTGTTTCGATGGGTGGCGTTGGCCGGGATACTTATCAGCCCAAGCTGTCGGTGATGGCTGGTCAGAATAAAACCTTTGTCAGCTACTTTCAGGGTGCTGAACTGCGATTCAACGGGCAGAGGGCGCGTGGCAATGTGCAGCGGCTGATCGAAGAGGTTGGTCGAGGTGAACTGCAGGTGGTGGTTGATCGAACCTTCAAGCTTTCAGAAGCCGCCGAGGCACATGCATTTATTGAAAGCCGAAAGGCGTTTGGACGGGTGGTGCTGGTGCCTGATGATCTGGGCTAGGTCAGTGCAGTTGGCAGGATCGGATCAGTTGAAGGGCGTTGTTGATCAGGTCCGTTGAGCTGGCAGAGGCATCAGGCGGCGACTGCCGCCGCCTGATACTTCAACGGTTACTTCACATCGTATCGGTCGAGTGTCATGACTTTGGTCCAGGCGGCAACGAAGTCGTTCACAAACTTCTCCTGGCCGTCTGTTTCGGCGTAGACCTCGGCGATCGCACGCAGTTCAGCGTGTGAGCCGATCACCAGATCAACCGGTGTAGCCGTCCACTTCAGATTACCGGATTTGATGTCGTGTCCTTCATAGATGCCTTCAGCCGTTGATGACTGGGTCCACCGGGTCGACATGTCGAGCAGATTCACGAAGAAATCGTTGCTCAAAGTGCCAGGGCGATCGGTGAATACACCGTGATCAGAACCACCGGTGTTGGCATTTACGGTCCGCAAGCCACCCACCAGGACAGTCATCTCAGGGACGGTCAGAGTCAGCAGATTGGCTCGCTCGATCAGCATGTTAGCCGGTGAGCGAACGTTGCCGTCTGCGAAGTAGTTGCGGAACCCATCTGCAGTCGGCTCAAGCACAGCAAAAGAATTGACATCGGTCTGAGCCTGGGTGGCATCTGTGCGACCGGCAACAAAAGGAACCTGCACAGTCTGGCCGGCATCTTCTGCAGCTTTCTCTATAGCTGCTGCTCCGCCGACTATAATCAGATCAGCGAGTGAGACCTTCTTGTTGCCTTTCTGAGCGCTATTAAAGTCACGTTGAATACGCTTCAGGCGTTCAACAACCTTGTCGAGTTCCCGCGGATTGTTAACAGCCCAATCTTTCTGAGGTGCCAGGCTGACGCGCGCGCCATTGGCGCCACCGCGCATATCGGTACCGCGGTAAGAGGCTGCTGACGCCCAGGCGGTTCTGATTAGCTCAGAATTGCTCAAACCTGAATCCAGAATTTCAGACTTCAGTTCTGCGACATCGTCTGAGTTGATCAACTCGTGATCAACGGCGGGTACAGGGTCCTGCCAGATCAGAACATCGTCAGGTACGTCTGCACCGAGATAGCGGACCCTGGGCCCCATGTCTCGATGGGTAAGCTTGTACCAGGCTTTCGCGAAAGCGAGTTCGAACTCTGCGGGGTCTTCCTGGAAACGCTTGGCAATCTTCCGGTAGCTGGGATCAAATTTCAGCGACAGGTCGGTGGTGAACATGATTGGCGCATGGCGCTTGGACTTATCAAATGCATCCGGTACCAGATTTGATGCCGCATCGTTTTCCGGAATCCACTGAACAGCCCCGGCCGGGCTTTTGGTCTGCACCCAGGTGAACGCGAAAAGGTTGTCCAGATACTGAGTGGTCCAGGCGATCGGGTTTGCCGACCATGCGCCTTCCAGGCCGCTGGAGATGGTGTCGCCAGCATCGCCGGTGCCACACTTGTTTTCCCAGCCGAAGCCCTGCTTCTCAACGCCTTCGGCGGCAGGTGCCGGGCCAACACAGTCAGCTGGTTTGGCAGCGCCATGTGCTTTACCGAACGTGTGACCACCGGCAATCAGCGCCACGGTTTCTTCATCGTTCATCGCCATACGGCCAAAAGTTTCGCGGATGTCTTTGGCAGCCAGCAGCGGGTCGGGGTTACCGTTGGGACCTTCCGGATTAACGTAGATGAGACCCATCTGAACTGCAGCCAGAGGCTTTTCGAGCTCCCGGTCGCCGCTGTAGCGCTCATCTGCCAGGAACTCATTTTCGGGCCCCCAGTAAACCAGGTCAGCTTCCCAGTCGTCTTCGCGGCCGCCGGCAAAACCGAAGGTCTTGAAGCCCATCGAATCGAGGGATACGTTGCCGGTCAGCACCATCAGGTCCGCCCAGGACAGACTGCGGCCATACTTCTGTTTGATGGGCCAGAGTAAGCGTCGGGCTTTGTCCAGATTTACGTTGTCGGGCCAGCTGTTAAGCGGTTCGAAGCGCTGCTGACCGCCGCCAGCTCCGCCGCGTCCGTCAGCGATGCGGTAGGTGCCGGCGCTGTGCCAGGCCATTCGAATAAAGAACGGGCCGTAGTGACCATAGTCCGCTGGCCACCAGTCCTGTGATTGCGTCAGCAGGGCTTCAATGTCCTGTTTGACCATATCCAGATCGAGTGTCTGAAAGGCTTCAGCGTAGTCGAAATCTTCGCTCATTGGATTTGAGGACGCTGCGTGCTGGCGCAGCGGGCTGAGATTAACGGTTCCCGGCCACCAGAACTGATTGGACTTCGGCTCCCCCTGAGCAGACGCACTTAGCGGTGCAAATGCTGACAGGACAGCTGCCGCTGCTGCGATCAGAGTGATTGTGTGTTTGAGCATCTAAGACGCCTCCTTGGAGAATGTGAAACGCAC
>Ga0316194_10003425_pt1 | contig 11082 bp, 9 predicted proteins | sample CroRivsedime1_MG_FD_204936 | JGI IMG/M metagenome (GOLD analysis project Ga0316194, IMG submission 204936) | Coastal sediment microbial communities from Maine, United States - Cross River sediment 1 | ecosystem: Environmental > Aquatic > Marine > Coastal > Sediment | place: USA: Maine... | reverse complement strand
TTTATGACAATATATTTTTTTAGATCGTTTTCTGTCATGAATCTAAAAATAAGGCAATATCTATCGGCAAATTCACTTCTGCCGGTGGCTAAAGTTTTTGCGCAAAATGTCGATATCACACTCAGTGACTTTGGCAGTCAAGGGACTGCTATCTTTTGAAATTTTAACCGGCCTAAAATGCACGTTTCAAATTTTTGCCAATGGATAGTGAAAAAAAACAAACCATCCTGTTTGTCGATGATGAAGAGAGTATTTTAAGCGTTTCCGCCGAGTACTTTCAGCGCAAGGGTTACCAGACCCTGACCGCCAGAACGGGCCCTGAGGCGCTTAAAATCCTGGCGGGCGAAACCATAGACTGCTGTTTTACCGATATTAATATGCCCGATATGAACGGGATAGAACTTGCCGAAAGAATTCGAACCCACGATAATACCATGCCGGTGATCGTTATGACCGGTTATCCTTCACTGGAAACCGCCATCCAGACCATTAAAAACGGGGTCGTTGATTTTTTGATAAAGCCGGTCAATTTGAAACAGATGGAACTGTGCGTGCAGCGCGTGATGCAGCAGCGCAAAATGTTTGCGGAAAATGTTCTTTTAAAAAAGGAGGTTGAAGGCAAGCAGCGTCTTCAGAAGTTAAATCAGGAATTACTGGTCAAAGTTAAAGAACTGAACATCCTCAACAAAATAATGAAAAAATTTACTGCCATCAGTTCCAGCACCGATGTGTTCAAGCGGGCCGTTGATATTGCCCTTGACATCTCTCACGCTGATTTTACCCACTTTTATGTAATTAATGAAACGGTTCAGGAACCGGTTAAAGTGTCATCCTCATCAGCTGAATCTGCCGGCATCGCTGCTTCACCGAATTGGAATACCGCTTATGAGGAGCCGCAGACGCCGTCGACTGGCAGCCTGAAGCCCATAAGCGACACCCTGATCATGGAAGTCGTCTCGGATCAGATACCGCTATTGATTTCTGAACACACCGGAACTAACGGTTTGTCGCCTGAAATCAACTCGGCCATGATTGTGCCTTTGAAAATTCGGGATAAGGTTTTTGGCGTGATCACCGCCATCGTGTATCAAGGGCAAAAGCGCTTTGCCGAAAAAGATCTTTATTATCTTTCCTTTTTAGCCCAGAGCGCAGCCCAGGCCATTGAAAACCTGGCCCTCTATGAAAATATCTATGAGAATCTATTTGCCACCCTTTATGCATTTGTAAAAGCAGTGGAGGCCAGGGACTTATATACGCGGCAACATTCCAGTCGCGTTACCGGGCTGTCCATCGTATTGGGCAAGCAACTCGGATGCTCTAAAGAAGAGCTGGACATCCTCAATTTCGCCGGCCATCTGCATGACATCGGCAAAATCGGCATCAGAGATGACATTCTGCTGAAACCCGGTAGATTGACAGACGATGAATTCGAAAAAATCAAGGATCATCCGGTCATCGGGGCCAACATTCTCGAGCAGCTGGGTTTGTGGGAAAAAGAAAGGCAAATTATTCGCTCCCACCATGAACGTTTTGATGGCAGCGGTTATCCCGATGGGATCAAACAGCAGGATATTCCATTTTTGGCCCGCATTTTATCGGTGGCCGATGTCTATGATGCGATGGCCTCCGACCGCGCCTATCGTAAAAAAATGGAGGACGGCGTCATTATTAAAATTATCAATGAGGGCGATGGTACCCAGTTTGATCCGGATGTGGTTGCGGCTTTCAATCAGGCTTACAAAGCCGGCAGGATTGCCAATTATATGAAAACCGGCGAGATTAAATGATTTTGAATCCGCGATGCTTTTCAAATTCGGTGATGATTAACTCCGCCGCGTTCTGCAGATCGGCGCGCAGGGCCTGAACACTGCCTTCAACGTCTTTCTTTTTCAGTTTCTCCAATAATAGACCATGGGTGTCGGCGTGCTTTGCCGTATAGAGGTGCTCCTTTTTACGCAGAAGGATATGGTAATAAGGGCTGATCTGATCCCACAAGCCATTGATGATGTTCAGTAGCCGCCGCATGTGGGTGGCGGAATAGATCGTGAAATGAAACTTGCGATTGAGCCGCAGAACCTCCTCCACTCTGAAGACGCGGAACGCTTCGAGATACGCTTGATGCAGTACTTGCAGATCATCTAAAGTTTGCGTGTCCATCGATCGGCAGGCCTGTTCCACTGCCATGGTCTCCAGATTGATGCGAATCCGCTGAATTTCCATCAAATCTTCTTTGGACAAAGTGTTGATTACCGCACTTTTCTTTTTGTGCAAAGAGATAACCCCCGCCTCGGCCAACCGGTTAAAGGCCTCGCGCACCGGCATGGGGCTGACCCTAAACTGTGCGGCAATCTTACCCAGAACGAGCTGTTCACCTGGCGGGATGCGCCCCGCAATAATGGCTTTTAACAACCGCTGGTAGACGACCTCCTGCAGGGTGGCTGTTTCGATCGGCTCCAGGGTGCGAATCGGATCTCTGTCCGATTTCGATTTGGTTTTTTCGACCCGATCTTTATAGTACAGCCGCCAAATCCTGTTGAGCCCCCGGGCACCGCTAAAGCCATCGATTCCCGCCGCCTGAAACCAGCCGCTGATCATGCTTGAGGCGCTGGGCAGATTGAGGGGTCGGGCTCTTTTGCGGGATTGAAACAGGTAGTCATCCGGCCGTTCTCCATCGCTATCCATGTATTTTTTTATCGTACGCTCCAGAGTCTCGGTGAGGATCACGGGTTGTTCCAGGTAGCCTAGCGCACGGGTGGCCGGGATCAGCTTGCCGACGGATAATCCGTGGATATCGCCCACCTTCAAACGCAACAGATCCTTCAAGCGCATACCGGTCTGGGTGGCCAGGTCGAACAGCAGCAAGTCGCGCGCTTTGGCATCGAGGCTTCGGCGCAGTCGCTCGATTTGTTCTTGGCTGATAGAAGAAGTTTTTAATGATTCCAAGGGTGGCGATGCGGCAAACGGCTTCATAGCAGACCCCATTGGTATTTAATCGAAACTATTTTGTAGTTAATAAGCATATACATTATATTACTTTCGATAAAAAAACAATCTTTATTTTTTATTTCTATCCTGATTTTAGCGGTTTTAGTTACTTCCTTACAGTCAATCATGAGAATTAATACATGCGATTTCAGCCAGTGTCAAGTCTATAAAATACTAATTTTAATGTTTTTTTAGATCTTTAGCGGCCAGGAAAATTCTGAAATGAAACTGACGGCCGGTTTGCTTGTCCGACCCCTATATTTTTCTTTAAAACCGCCAAAAAAAGGTTGACATCGTTTTAGATCTATGATCAATAATAAGAAAAAGTTACGATAATTGGTTTGGTTTGCCCGGAGCAAAAAAAAATGGGCGCACAAGCAAAGACAACGGATCACGACCACACGACCAACGGATCATACCCAAAAAAAGGAGAAAAGGATTATGGCAGCGCTTTTACAACAGATGAAGGCGGCAATTATTGACGGCGATCCCGAGAAAGCAACCGCATTGGCCCAATCTGCGCTGGATCAAGAGATGAGTCCGCTGGAAGCTTTAGAAAAAGGCTTCAGCCCGGGAATGTCGGTGTTAGGAGACCAGTTTGAAAAAGGAGAAGTCTTTCTGACCGAGCTGCTCTTGGCTGAAGAAGCCATGAACGCTGCGGTCGAGGTATTGAAACCCAAAATCGCAGAACTCAAGGCGCAGACGCAAACCAAGGGCAAAGTCGTTATCGGGGTGATCCAAGGGGACGTACACGACATCGGCAAGAACATTATCAAACTATTTTTGTCGGTCTCCGGCTACGAGGTGATCGACCTGGGGCGGGATGTGCCGGTGAGGGAATTCATCGAAACCGCCCAGAAGGAAAACGCCGATATCATCGCCGCATCGGCCCTGATGACCACGACCATGATCTATATGCCCGAACTGATCAAACAGCTGGGTGAACGGGGTATCCGCGACCAGTTCAAAGTGATGGTGGGGGGTGCGCCGGTGGTGCGGTCCTGGGCCGAGGAGATCGGATCGGATGGATACGGTCGGACGACGAGTGAAGCCATTGCCGAGGCCGACCGGCTGGTAGAATAGTGTGACTTGAACCTTGAACCCAAAATCCTGATCAATGGGAAAAAGGAGCGATAACAATGATAGATTTCTGGGAAATCGTGCGCCGAAGCGAGACCGGTGAACTGGTAAAAGAGCGTGATTTTGACATGCGCGTGGTGCGAACATCCAAAAAAATGGTTGAAAAATATGACCTGAAATTTAACCCCGAGGAAGTCATTCCCTCCGACGATGCCATGGTGGACCGGCTTTTTGAGGCCGCCATCGAATATTTCCTGACCGTGGGGATCTATTGCACGGATACCGAACGCATCATCAAATGTACCCGTGATGAATTGGAAGTGGCCTTGAATGCATCAACCGATCAGATTACCTGGGGCAAGGGCCGGGACCAACGCACACAGTATCCGCGCAAGGTGGAAGACCCGCGTCCGCCGTTTTGCAACTTCACCCTGGTGGGGACTCCCTATCCGGAAGAGATTTTCCTGCAAGCGGCCATGAGTACGGCCAAAGAAGACCTGGCGGACTGTTTTTCGGGCGGCTCCATTCTGCATACCTTGGGTGGCATCGAAGTGCGTTCCGGCTCTCCCGCGGAAGTGGAGGCAGCCATCTGGGACGTCGGCAAACGCCGTGAGGCGGCCGTTCGTGTGGGGCACCCGGGCAAGGGCATGTACACCCAGGTCTCGGCCGCTGAAAAGGCCGATGCCATGATCGCAGCGGCCCGGCCGGAATTCGGGGCCCTTGATCGCGACGGCATGCTAATGGGCGCCATTGCCGAGATGAAGGTGGATTACGATCGTATGAAAAAAGTCGCCTTTCTGCTGCGCGCCACATACCCGTTAGGGGGGTTGATGGGCCCGTTGATGGGCGGATATGCCGGGGGGCCGGAAGGCAGCGCCATCAACATGGTCGCCCATCTGTTTTTAGGCCGGATAGCCTTCATGACTGAATATACCAACTTTTTCCCGATTGACATCCATGAAACCTGCAACACCACCCGGGCCATGCTATGGCTGACCGCCATGTGCCACCAGGCCATGGCTCGCAACACCCACATGCTGCATTTTGCCAATACGTTTATCGCTGCCGGACCCTGTACCGATTTCGCCTGCTATGAGTTGATCAACCATGGCGTTACCGCCTCGGTTTCCGGGGCGGCATTGTCGCCGGCGGCATCGGCGCGCAACATGTATCCTGAGCGCTGCACCGGCATGGAAGGCCGTATCGCCGCCGAAGCCGCCCACGCCGCCGCGCTTTCAGGCATGACCCGCAAGGATGCCAACGCGCTGGTCAATAAGATCCTGCCCAAATACGAGGATAAAATAAAAGAAGCGCCAAAGGGACAGAAGATCAGCCAGTGTTACGACTTGAAATCGGTCACGCCCACCGATGAGTACCTCGAGCTGTATCAACAAGTTAAAAAGGAAGTCGGTGAGATGGGCCTGGATTATTCCCTGGTGGGGAGCCGCAGGCATTGATTTAGGCGCTATTTTGTTCTATCTTCATGAATCTATCTTTCGTAATGTTACGACACCCACCCTCGGGAACTTTCGGGCAGGTGTGCAAGCGAGCTGTGATCCAAGCCCACAAAGGAGAAAGCGAAATGAATGCCAAAGAAAGGATAATGGCAGTTCTAAACCATGAAGAAGCCGATCGGATGCCCTGTTTCGGCGCTAATTCTACCGTGACCTATGAACAGATGGAGAAAGTCGATGCCTTCTGGCCCGAAGGCCATGTAAAAGGGGAAGCCATGGCGAAACAGGCCCTGGCTGCTTATACGGTGCTGGGTTTCGATGCTGTAAGAGTACCGTTTTCCCAAACCATTGAGGCCGAGGCCCTGGGATGCAAGCTAAAACCGGGTACAGGTCCTGACGGGGAGGAAGGGATCCCCGGGATCGATCATCCGCCGCCTTATCAGTTGGACGATACGCCGGAGTTTCCCGATGATTTTCTCAAACGGGGAACGATTCCGGAGTTGCTGGAAGCCGTCAGGATACTGAAGGCGCAATTAAAGGACGAGGTGCCCATTGTGGCCGGAATTATCGGTCCGTTCACCATTGCCAGTGCCTTGCTGGACATCGTTCCCTTGCTCAAAGCCACTGTCAGGGCACCTGAAAAAATAAAGCCTTTTCTTGACGTCGCCGAGAAAGCCGGCACCATGCTAGGCAAAGCACTTGTTGAAGCGGGGGCCGATATCATTGCCTGCGAGGACATGACGGCATCGCCACTGATGATACCGCCAAAGACCTATCTTGAAATTGAGCTGCCTTACCAGCAGCGGCAGTTCGCTGCCATTCCGGTCCCCAAAATCCTGCATATTTGCGGTAATGTCGATCGAATTGTGGCGTATATGGGGCAAACCGGCGCGGAGATTCTCAGCCTGGAGCCAAAGGCGAGCGCACAGCTGGCGCGTGAGGTGTGCGGTCCGGAAATCATCCTGATGGGCGGTGCGGATGTTGCAGAAGTATTGTACATGAAGGATCCCGAAACGGTGCGGCGGGAATGCCGAAAGTGTATTGACGACGGGATCCAAATTCTGGCTCCGGGATGCGCCGTTGCACCGGGGACATCAACCGAAAACCTGCTCGCGATGGCCGAAGCGGCCCGGACGGCCTATCAACAAGAGTAATTACCCAATTGGGCGTTTATCACTCAATTCGGGCATAGCTTAGGGCATCCGATAAACCATAGAATTTATATTCATTCCTGCGCCAACTGAGGCGAAGACGGCAATATCTCCCGAATGAAGACGATGATTTTCCAGTTTTCCTTTCTGTATCAGATCGAACAAGGTCGGCAGGGTGGCAACCGAGCTGTTCCCGCACCAGGATATGGTCATGGGCATAATGTCTTCAGGGATCTCTTTGGTATTGTAAAGCTTAAACAGTCTTTTTAAAATCGCTTCATCCATCTTTCCGTTTGCCTGGTGAATCAACACTTTTTGCACATCACTCAGTTCGATTCCGGCTTGGTCAAGATTTTTCTTTACCGCCTGCGGGACGTTTCTTACGGCATATTTGTATATTTCATGGCCATCCATTTTGATAAATAGATCATTGCCATTTCTTTTTGGATTGTAGGATTTGCCCAAATTTAAAAGATCTACATGATCATATGTATCCGACCGCGTAACATGGGATAAAATGCCGACATCCCGGTCCGTCGCTTCAACTAAAGTTGCGCCGGCGCCGTCAGCATATATCATGCAGTCAATATCATGGGGGTCCGACACCCGGGACAGGATTTCAGCACCAATGACCAGGATACGCTTCGCATCACCCGATTTGATGTAATTATCGGCCACGATCATTGCCTGCAACCAGCCGGGACAACCAAAAGGAATATCAAAGGCGATGGTGTATGGATTTTTTATTCTCAGTTTGTGCTTCACGCGGGCCGCGATGCTGGGCACCATGTCCGTTCTGATGTTGTCCGCTTTCACGTCCCCTAAATTTTGGCCCACAATGATGCAATCGAGGCTTTCCTTATCGATGCCCTCCAGGGCCTCTTTTGCTGCCATATATGCAATATCGGAGGTGGTAAGATCGTCTGTTACGTACCGTCTTTCCCGGATGTTTGTAATCTCGTGGAGCTTTTTGATGATGTCGGCGTTTGATCGCTCAAGCTTCTGACCGTCATTTCCATAGAACTCATTGTCAAGAAAATGCGTGTTCGGTATGACCGTTTGCGGAATGTAACTTCCGGTAGCTATTATAATTGAATTCACCATCTTTAAAAATTTTGTATTTCCTTTTAAAAATTTTTCGCGCCCACACGCATATATGCCTAACGCTTAAACGTTACACCCATACACGATTACCCGTTATATAGCACCATGACGCAACACACAAGCTTTTAGTCACCCGTCCGGAATATTTGAGACCCATGGGAGTTTGTGCTATAAATACAATTATCAGATGCGGTGAGGTGCGCTGCAATCCGGATTATGATGCGAGGTGGATCCTTGCTGGACGCTCAACGGGTATTGGGCTACAAAACCGTGACCTTGACCCTGAGATGCAGCCGTCTGGCTAAAAAGCACTTGAAACCACTTCTAAAGGAAAGCCGGAAACCTGCTAAACGGGCTAACGGCTCAAGGCGGCCAGATTTTTTGATTCAGAAAAAAAGCCGGTCACGGAACGAATTGATTATTTTGGTCGGGGCGAGAGGATTTGAACCTCCGACCCCTTGAACCCCATTCAAGTGCGCTACCAGACTGCGCTACGCCCCGACACGAACGATCTTTATTAGCACTCGGTATAAGACATGTCAACTATATAGAGGTTTCAGTGTTCAGGTGTCACAAACTAGGGTTTCAGGTGTCAGGTTTCAGGTGTCAGTCTTTGGCCCAAAGGGCATATCCGTCGGTGTTGAAGCCAGCAGGCTGGTTGCAGTAAAAAAGGAATTTCAGATTACGGTATTGCACACCGTATCCTGACACCTGACACCCGAAACCTGAACACTTCTAAGCACTGACACTTAACACCCGAAACCTGAAACCTTGAAATGCTATGGACCCTTTAAACAAAAAACTCATACGCCCGCCCCGTTTAAAGCCGGGGGACACCATTGGCATTGTGGCGCCTGCCGGCCCTTTTGATCCCAAAATTTTTTCGCAAGGATTAAGCACCATGGAGTCGCTGGGATTTCGAACCCGGGTAAGCGATGAGATTTTTGAAAAATCCGGGTATCTGGCGGGAAACGATGCGCAGCGTGCCCAGCTTGTCAATCGACTTTTCAAAGACCCCGCCATCAATGCGATCGTTTGCGCCAGGGGCGGATTTGGTTCTTTACGAATTTTGCCTTTGGTGGATTTTGATGTCATCCGGGAAAATCCAAAAGTTTTCATTGGCTTCAGTGATATTACAGCGCTGCTGACGTCGATTACGACCCGCAGCGGGTTGGTTTCATTTCACGGCCCGGTGGTCACCACGCTGGCCAAAGCACCCGAAATCACCCGCAATACCCTGTTGGGGGCTATTTCATCTGACAGGCCGCTTGAGGTTCAACCCGCCAATGGAGTTGTGATTCAGGCGGGCAGGGCACAGGGGCCGCTAATTGGTGGCAACCTGACCACTTTATGCCACCTGCTGGGAACACCTTTTGAACCCCGGTTTAAACACCGCATTTTATTATTAGAAGATCGGGGGGAAGCCATTTACCGGATCGATCGAATGCTGTTTCAAATGAAACTTGCCGGATGTTTTGATGGTATTGCCGGCCTAGTTCTCGGCAGCTTTGAGGGCTGCGGTTCACTGGATGCTGTTTTTCAAGTTTTCGAAGAGCATTTTAGAGACATTTCTGCGCCCATTCTTGCCGGATTTGATGTGGGACATGGGGAGCAAAACCTGACCATTCCTTTCGGCATCGATGCCACCTTGGATACCGATAGACAGCTTCTTTCATTTACGCAACCGGCAACCATCTGATTGCAGATGGTCATGTGTCAGAAGTCATAAACAAAGGTTTCAGGTGTCGGGTGTCAGGATACTGCGTGTAATCTCGAAACCTGAAATCACTTTGGAACTGCTTTCAGCCCGCAGGCGTCTATGCTAATTGTCGGCCCTCCGGGCCAAAGACTGACACCTGACACCTGAAACCTTAGGGGATAAGAATTAGTATGTCTATGCAGAATGTAGACAGCCTCATGATGCAAGCCGTTGCTAACGAGATATTTCCCGGCGGCGTTTTACTGGTCTCCCAAAAAGGAGAAACCGTTTTCTTTAACGCATACGGGGTTACGCATCTTGTTTCTCGAGTGCCGGTAGTCCCCGAAACGATTTTTGATTTGGCATCCCTGACCAAGCCCCTGGCGACGACGTTGGCGGTGATGCGGCTCGTGCAGCACCATCAAATTAAATTGGAGCAGCACCTCGGTCAATTATTGCCTGAATTTGAGCACACCGATAAAGCCAGGGTAAAGCTCGCGCATTTGCTTTATCATAATTCAGGGCTTCCCGACTACCGGCCCTACTATGAGGCTTTAAAAGGTGTTGCAACGGATTCATGCAGAAAAGCGCTGCGGAAGCACCTGGTGCAGGAGCCACGCATCAATCCCATTGGTGAAACGGTTCTCTACAGTGACCTGGGGTTCATGATTCTGGCCTGGGTTGTCGAACACGTTGCACAGCGGCGGCTTGATCATTTTGTTGTCGAAGAGATTTATCAACCTTTGGGGATTAACCATCTTTTTTTTATCACCCATAACATTGAAGATAACAGGGGAACCTTTGCAGCCACAGAGAATTGTCCCTGGCGCCAAAAAATAATAGAAGGCCAAGTGCATGATGAAAATGCTTATGCGGTCGGCGGTATTGAGGGGCATGCCGGTCTTTTTGGAACCGCTGACGATATTAACCGCCTCTTGATTGAGTTGCTTTTTACTTATCATGGCCGAACAAGCACCGGGTTGTTTCAGCAGGACTTGCTGCATCAATTTTTCAAACGGCTACCCGGAACCGATAAAGCGCTGGGATTTGATACGCCCAGCCTAACCGGCTCCAGTTGCGGACGGGGCTTTTCGCAAAACAGCATTGGGCATTTGGGATTTACCGGCACCTCTTTCTGGATGGATCTTGAGCGGTCGGTGATTGTCATTTTGCTGACCAATCGCGTACACCCCACGCGTGACAATGAACAGATCAAGAAATTCAGGCCTGAACTGCATGACGCGGTGATGAATGCAATTGCCTAAAGAATTTTTCTAATGATTATTTTTGCTTGTCATGCTACAATAAATTTGTTAGCCATCCCTTGAATTTTTATATACATTTTTTCTAGCGAGGCGTTTTCGAATGAACATATTTTTAGACCGAATTCTAGGTGTGTTTTCAACTGACCTGGCCATCGATTTGGGCACCGCCAACACCCTTGTCTATGTCAAAGGGGACGGTATTGTACTCAGTGAGCCTTCGGTGGTGGCGGTCAGCACGGGTAATCGATCCAAAAACCGCGTTTTGGCTGTCGGGGCTGAGGCCAAAAACATGCTGGGTAAAACACCCGGTAATATTTTGGCCATCCGACCGATGCGTGACGGTG
>Ga0316194_10003424_pt1 | contig 11085 bp, 7 predicted proteins | sample CroRivsedime1_MG_FD_204936 | JGI IMG/M metagenome (GOLD analysis project Ga0316194, IMG submission 204936) | Coastal sediment microbial communities from Maine, United States - Cross River sediment 1 | ecosystem: Environmental > Aquatic > Marine > Coastal > Sediment | place: USA: Maine... | reverse complement strand
ACGAAATCCTTGTGGTTACGTGTGACAACCGTCAATTCATAAATCAGCGCCGTTGCGGCAATTTGCTTATCCAAAGCATTTTCTGGATGAGGAGCCCGGAGCCGTCCCCAAAGCTGTGCGATGTCCTGGTTGATATCGAGTATGTGATCCTGATATTCAGCCATTAAATCCTCCAGCCATTTCTCCAGTTGGTTGGCCTGGCGCACATCTCCACGGTAACGGATCGATTCGACGCCGCGCCTCAATTCACCGACGGTGACAACCGATATGAATATCCGTGTCTCGTCCTTGATGGCCTGCTTGAAGAACGCCCGTACCCCTGTATTCGCTTTTGACTTTTTGCGCGCCTCACTGATGACGTTAGTATCAACTAAATACATGATCGTTTCCGACCTCGTCCTCTACCCGCTCAAAATCCTCATCCTGCCCCACGTTGGGCATTGCTGCGAGTACTTCCGCGAAGCTCTTTCCCTTTGGCCGCAACAATAACGCTTCGAGTAAGGCGCGATGTTCGGCCTCGGCACTTCGGCCGTGCCGCGCTGCACGCTGTTTGAGCGCATCAACGATGCGTTGATCGAGGTTTCTGACCACGAGATTTGCCATAACAGCACCCTATCTGTTTCGGTAAAGAAGTGATTGCAATGATAGCACTCCATCAGCAATAGTGCAATCATTGATAGCATTCGTGGCGAATTGCTAATTATCGTCTGGATACCGACACTTAACCAGTCTTGTTAATGAAGGCAGCCTTCCCTACCCTTCTCTGCCATGAAAAATCTGCTGGTGTTACTTGCCTGTTGATTTGCAGCTAAATCTGATCCAACAGGGCCTGATATTTGCATTCTGCTCTGACCCGCCTGTGCCGAGAACAGTTGCTTTACTTCAAATACTTTCGGCGGTCTCGGCGGTACATTTTTCAGTGCAAAGTGTGGGTCACTTTTCGGTGCAATTTAACAATTAAGCCCGTCCCGTATACCTGTCCGTGGCGAATTGTTAATTTCGATGGCGTCCCCAAGGGGAGTCGGCAGTTATCCTGCATTCAGCATTATCCGGGCAGGAAAATGTATTGTAGACCAACCTTTGGAATAACCATGCGGGTGTCCGACAACACCGGGGCATGTTATCGTTTTGCCATACCGAGAGGTTCTTCTACTATGATGTTCACCTGATTATGGCGAACCTGCATGCCCATGCACTCAGTTAATTTATGGACATGAAAACGGCATCCGGATGCGCGCTGCTATAAAACTTCTGATTGCCGGCCTGGCTGCATTGTTCGCTGTGCTTGTGGCGCTACTGTTTCTCGTTGATGCCAATTTTTACCGCACCCAGATTGAACAGCGCGTCTCGACAGCGTTTGGTCGGGAAATCATCCTCGAAGGCCCACTGAGCCTGGAGCCATCCTTCACCCCCCGCCTCACCGTCAACGGCCTGAAGATCGCCAATCCGGACTGGGCCAGCCGGCCTTTCCTTGCCGCGGTGGACAAATTCGATATCCGCGTCAGCCTGTTTCCGCTCCTGAGGGGTGACCTGCAGATCGTTTCACTCGAGTTTCACGGTGTCGACCTGCTGCTGGAAAAAGCACCCGGCGGTGCCAATAACTTCACCTTCAGCGAATCCAGCGATCCGGCCGGCATTCCAGCAATTGAGCATATGTCTCTGTATGACGTTGCCATCGCCTACGCTGCGCCCGAAAGCCCGGTGAAACGCCTGCATGTCGAAGAGCTAACGGCAAGCAAGATCCCGGGCCGGCCGGTAATCATTGAGGCACAGACAAGAGTGAACACAGTGCCCGTAACCTTCACCTTGCGTGGTGAACCACAAGACACCGCGCATCTGGAGGGTCCCTGGCAATTCATCCTGTCTGGTGACGCCGATGACCTGTCATTGCACGTCGAGAGTGGCATTGTGGACCCGACCGACTGGAGCCAGGGAGACTATCAGCTCGCCATCAAAGGCCAGAGCCTGGATGTGCTCGAAACATTATCCGGAGCCACATTGCCCGACGCCGGTCCCTTTAAGTTGGCCGCGAAACTCCGCTTCAAGCTTGATGAGTATCTGGCAGTCAATGATCTCAGCGGACGTTTGGGAAACAGCGACATTCAAGGCAACCTTCACTGGGACTTTGGTACTTCCCGGTCTGCCGTCACGATCAGGCTTGCTTCGCAACAACTCGATGCCGGTGAATTAAGTATCGGTGATCCGCAGACACCCGGTACTGTTGATAGTGACATAGCGTACCTGGATCAACCAATCGATTTCGGTCAACTTGATGTGGATGAGCTTGATGTTGAGATCAACATTCAGAACCTCAATGGCCTGGAAAAACCCGTGCGGGATATCGTACTGACCTCGCAAGCCAATCAGCAGCAGCTCCAGCTCGAGGTCGTCAAGGCAACCGTAGACCACACACACGTTACCGCAAACATGGTACTTCCCTGGGGTAAACGCCTGACAACATCGTCACCGGAAGCTTTTAGCCTGAAGACACTGCTGCAACAGGCTGAACTGGACATCCATGCACAGGCACCGGACTCTCTATACCAGTACGCAACCAGCCTGATGGAACGCCCGCTGGACTTCACGCTCTCCGCTGTAAAGGCCACCGCCAGGCCAGACACTCCGCTGACAATCACCGCTGAGGCCGCGCTCAATGGCAAGCCTGTCGCGATGAGGCTGCAAGGTGAACCCCTTGCCGCACTGGTACAGCGCCCTACCGGGCCATGGCAAACACTTGCGCTCGAAATACGCGGTGATGACATCCACCTCGATGCAACCGGCAGTGTGGCGCGGCCATTCGAGACCACGGGTTTTGATATCAGCTACACGTTGAGCGGCGCCGATATCAATACCCTTTTACCGCTGCAGGGTGCCTGGTCACTCTCCGGACAATACGCTGATCATCCTAATCGAAACGCGTTCGATCAGCTGAAAGTCCGGCTGGGCAGGAGCGACATAGCTGGCCGAGTGCTTATCTACCAGGACGCTCAGCGACCCAGGCTGGTGGCAAACCTCAACGCCAGGCGGATCCTTCTGGATGAGATCCTCCCGGAAAGCAATGTGAAAACAGCAGCCGAGGCCGACTGGGACCAGCCGCTCAATATTAGTGGAATGGCCACATTCGACCTGGACGTCGATGCACGTATCCAGCAGCTTGATGGCCTGGCCAAGCCGATGCGGGACATCCGGCTGGACGCACACGCCGACGGACAGACGCTGACACTGGCACCGCTCCGGGGAACAGTCGACGGCATAGAGATCGACGCCCGCGTGCACTTGCCATGGGGTGAACGCCTGGTCACTCCGGGAGAAGACGGTATCAGCATCCCGCAGCTGATGCAGCAGGCCGATGTCGCATTAGCGGCACAGCCGCCAAATGGAAAGCTGCAGTTCCAGACCACTATAGCGGGACAAGCGGTCGATCTCGGACTGACCACTTTTGAAGCCAGCGCCCGGCCCGGCAAGGCATTACATATCAGCGCAAAGGCCTTGCTCGATGACAAATCTGTCCAGGCAAACCTTCGGGCTGAACCGCTTGCAGAGCTACTGCAACGACCCAGCGGACCGTGGCGGGACCTGAAGCTGGAAATGCGAGCAGATGATATTCGCTTCGAGGCAAGCGGCAGCGTTGCCCAACCGTTCGAGGCCAAAGGGTTTGATATCCGTTACGCGCTGCGTGGCGCAGAAATCGATACACTGCTGCCGTTATTCAACCTCATACTACCGCTGGAGGGGGCCTATTCACTGACTGGCCAGTTCGCCGACCTGCCCGACGGTTTTGTTTTCGACCAGTTGAAAATCCAGTCCGGTAGCAACGACATCAGCGGCAATATCAGGCTCTATGATGACAAGCCACGCCCGAGAGTGGTGGCCAAACTTGAATCAGATCAATTCTACCTTGGCAATTTATTGCCTGTCAGTAATACGGAAACGGCTGCCGATACAGCACATCTCGTGATACCCGACTACACTCTGCCCGTCGAGCGCATGCGGGAGATCGACGGCGAGCTTGAATTCAAGGGTCAACGCCTGCGAACCACCGCGGGCGACCTGGGCGACATCAGTTTCAAGGCCACACTTAAAGACGGTGTTTTCAGGATGGATCCTTTCAGTGTGCGCGGCTGGGCTGGCGCCTTTGTCGAGTCGCACGGGATGATCGATACCTCGCAGGAACCTCCGCTTATTAAATGGAACTGGATCGGCCGCCAACTCAACTACGGTGAATTGCTCGAAAAGGCCGGATTTGCGGAGACCGTGGAAGGTACAATCGATGTCACCCTGCGCCTGTCGGGCGAAGGCCGTACCCGACGTGAGTTCCTGGGCGATGCCGACGGGCAACTCATTATTGTCGGACAGGAGGGAAGATTCGGCAGCCGCCGGCTCGACCTGTGGGGATCGGCCCTGGTAACCACCATGTTATCCAGGGAATGGCACAGCGAAGACGTTACCGACCTTAACTGTGTGGTCGCCCGTATCGGTATCGAGGACGGTGTCGCCAGCAGCGATAAATTTATTATCGATACACAGCGGATCACCATTGCTGCAACCGGAACCCTGGATCTCGAGACTGAGACTCTGAATCTGATCGTTGCACCAAGGCCCAAGCGGGCAACCCTGGTCGCCCTGACCAGCCCGGTGCACGTCAGCGGCACGCTCGCCGCACCCGAGGTTGCGGTGACCGTATTGCCACGCAACCGCATGGCGGCCGCAGGAACCGGCATGCTGGCAGGCCTGATCAACCCGGGATACCTGATCTTCGCCTTCAGCCAGACGGGAGCGGGACAGGCCAATAGCTGCGAGACAGCGGTCGCTGAAACCATGGCGTTGAAAACGGGTACGCAGGATCAGACCGACGACATCCCCACCAAACCAGCCAGACGTTTTTCGCTGCTGCCAGGCTGCACCCAAACTGTTCGAACACAGCCAGACCAGTAAGCCGGCATCTCACGAAGCATCTGCATGACGGCCTGAGCGAACTGTTCAGTTATTGTGATCAGGTAGGATTAAAAGGAAAGACCAGGGGGGCAACCAGCGCTGTTACCAGGTAGGTCAGCAACAGCAAGGGTACACCCACCTTGACGAAGTCTATGAACTTGTAGCGGCCGGGATCCACCACCAGAGTAACCACCGGCGTCGATACCGGTGTCGAATAGGCAGCGGACGCGGCTACCAGGACAGCGACGGCGAATGGATAGGGTGAGACCCCAAGCGCGCCAGCAGTATAAATTGCGATGGGTGCCACGAGCACAGCGGATGCCGTGTTAGACAGCACGAGCCCAAGCGATGCAGTAAGAAAAAAGATTACCGTCAGCATCATGTAGGGACTGGCATCTCCCATCGCAGACAACAGCGCATCGACGATGAGTTGCGTCCCACCGGTTTTATTCAGCGCATCTGCAAGCGGCAGCATACCCGCAATCAGCACCAGGCTGCTCCAATGGATTGCGCGATAGGCATCCTCCATTGTCAGGCAACGCGTTAACACGGCGGCCAGCGCTGCCATCAGCACAGCTGTCACCAGCGGCACCACGTCAAAAACAGTAAGTAGAACCATAGTTACCAGGATGGTAAGCGCCATCGGCATGCGACGATAGGAAGGCACAATTTCAGCACACTCGGCGGGCATCTCCAGCACCACAAAGTCGTGAGTCAATGACTGCAGATGCTGAATCCGTGACCAGGGTCCCGTGACCAGTAAACTGTCAGAGGAATGCAGCGGCTCATCCTTGAAATCGGCAAGCGCCTCCTTACCGCGGCGCAGCCCCAGGACATGAACATCGTAATTGGAACGGAATTCTGCTTCACGTAATGTTTTTCCTATCAGGCTTGATTCGGGATGTATCAGTACACTGACACCGCCCATTTCCCAGAGCCAGCGCTGTCTGTCCCGCTCTGTTGCCGGCTGCCGCGTCAAAGACTCCTCGGCAAGTAAACGGTCATTGTCCTCAGTTTTACCGATAACCAGCAATACATCCCTCGCCTGCAGCTGACTCCCGGGCGCAGGCGCTGCAATGCGTTCTTCGCCACCGGAAACACGGCGCAGGATGCCGTGGATTCTGACACCGTACCGGCTTTCGAGCCGTGACTCGGCAATGGTAGCGCCCGCCAGAGAAGAATCGGCATTAATGCTGAGCCGGTCGATGTTTTCACCGATATCAAAGTCCTTCCAAAGTTCGAAGAGAGAGCGGCCACGCTGATCTGCAGTCTTTACCGTAACCTCGCCCGGAAGTAGCCGCCGGCCAATAAAAAGAACATAAACAATCGAAACCACCAGCACGACAATACCGACAGGTGCAAAGCTGAAGAATCCGAACCCGTCAAAACCAGACCCCTTGAGCTCTTCATGCACAACGATATTCGGCGTGGTTGCGATAAGCGTCAGCATGCCACTGATGAGCGCTGCGTAGGACATCGGCATCAACATGCGCGAGGCGTTGAGTTTTGTCTCGGCAGCGATGCGCAACACGATGGGAATAAAAATGGCGACAATGGCAGTCGAACTCATGACCGAGCCCAATATCCCCGCAGCAGCCATAATAAGGATCAACAGGCGCGTCTCATTACTGCCACCCTTCTTGAGGATCCAGTCACCGACAGCGCGTGCAACGCCGGTTCGATCCAGCATCTCACCAATGACAAGCAATGCGGCGACAACGATAACCACTGAGCTGCCGAACCCCGCGAGTGCCTCACCGGCCGTGAGAATACCGCTAAGCATCAGCGCCAACACCACCAGGAGTGCAACGATATCAAAACGCACACGGTTGCTGGCCATGAGCCCCCCTGCAACCGCGATCAGTGCAAACACAAAGGTTATTTCGCCACTCATAAGAAGGGGACCTCTGTTGTAAAGGAAACCATGTCTATTGGTTCATGGACGGCGGGAACTGCTCGAGCAATCTACCCACCGCCGTCCGAATGCGTAATTCCTGTTCTTCCGGATTCCTGGCCGGGTACGCCTTATCCTTTGCCGTGCCGCGCCAAAGGAACTGCTGATTTTCGGCAAGTACGAATACCAGGCTCAGCTCGCCCTGTACTTCTGCCGGCGCGTAAAAACTCACCAGGAAATCCGGCGTCTCGCCAGCCAGCCTGAATCCCCGTTGTGCAAGTTTCGCATCGACGGCATCCGTCACCAATGCCTGCACCTGGTCGTTATCCTGAACCGGCGGCATCCACGCGTAGGCATTGAGAGACGAAAACCCAGCTTCAGCGTCATAATCAAACGACACCTGCAACGTCTCGCAACGAGCGATGGAGACAAGGAAGTAGGAGTCCTGTTCGACCAGGCCGCAAAACCTGTCCTGCGTCGCAGCACAGCCGGTGATGAAAATGATCGACAGCAACACTACATATCTACCCATATTGCTTCCTTTATAATACGGTCAGTGCGACGCAGAGAGCGATAGACGATCAATATAAGTTTTACGCGGTCAGGCAGTCAGCTTAAAGACGTTTTACCCGCTTAATGCCCAGGATCGGCCAGAACCGGTCATTCCCCGGATTCTATGAAATGCCTTAATTCTAATTCGTTAACATGCTGGATGGAAACCGAGATGTTGGTTTGTGTGATCGCCAGTCTTTCATCTATACTAAACATTCCACTGCATTTCGGTAAGACAGGCAACCAGAGGTTTCCGCAACTCGTTACTTTCAGGACGACTGACGGAAATGACACAACAATACTGACCAGACCAGGAAGGCCAACGAGATGAACAAAAGTTTAATGATCGCCACCGTTGTCGTCGGAAGCATTGTGACGACGGCTTGTCAAACAACGGGCGGTGCACGCCCGGGCACCGCAATGAGCGTCCAGTACGGTGTGGTGCAGAGTGTCCAGGAAGTGCAAGCTGAAGCCAATACCGGCGGCGGCGCAGCGCTTGGCGGCCTCACCGGACTGGCGGTAGCGGCCGGCACCGGAGGTTCGCGCAACCAGCAGCTTGCCGGCGCTGCCGGCGGCGCTTTGCTCGGCGGGCTGATCGCCAATCAGCGCGCCAACAACCAGCGACTCATGCAGCACACGGTCAGATTGAACAGCGGCGCCAGCGTCGCCGTGGTCACCGACCACCATAACATCACCGTCGGTGACTGCGTCGCTGTCGAGCAGGGCCGGCATGCCAACATCCGCCGGGTGTCTTCGGTGATGTGCAACGATCTGGCTAACACCAGCCGGCCTGCCTACACTTCGACGCACCAGGCCAACGTCCGCGAAGCAGAGGAGTGCGAGCAAGCCAAACGCGAGGTTCTAAACGCCCAGACCGAGGAAGCCATCAGGCTGGCACACATGAGGATGCGTGCACTCTGTGAAAACTAAACCCGAACCCGGTTTTAGCAGTATGCGAAGGTTTAAGCGATTCAGCATGGCAGCTATCCTGTTTGAGTAGCTGGTAAAGCAACACTCTCGGCTATGAGCAGGGATCGACCGATAGCGCCTGGCGGGACACCCCGCCAGGACACACCTGCTGGATCAAAATAATGTACCCCATGCCGGCCTCATCGACGCTCAATCGTAGAATATAACGTTGCCACTACTTACGTCGTACATGGCGCCCACCAGCCCGATCTCACCCTTGTCGATCATCTCGCGTAACACAACACTCCTGTCACGTAACGTCTGCATGGTGATCAGCACATTCATGTCCGTGACGGCCTGGACGAACTCTGCGTTCTGTGAACTCCTGGGCGTGTAGTCTCCCTTCACCGCCTTTACGGCTGGATTGATATTGGCGAGTGTCGCTGTCAGCAAGCCGAGTTGTGCTGCATCACAGGCGCCTTTGACCGCACCGCACTCCGTGTGCCCCATGACCACGATCAGCTTCGCACCGGCGAGCCTGGTTGCGAATTCAAGACTGCCGAGGATGTCGTCGTTGACAAAGTTGCCCGCCACACGCGCCACGAACAGATCTCCGATCCCGCGGTCGAATACGATCGCCGGCGGAATACGCGAGTCGAGACAACTCACCACCGCGGCAAAGGGAAATTGGCCTTTGGAAGTCTGTTTGACCTGCGCGAGGTAATCTCGCTGGATTGATTTACCGCTGACAAAACGTTCGTTGCCTTGTTTGAGCATCTCCAGTGCCTTGGCCGGTGTTATAGCGGTCTGTGCCTCCCGGGTGAGTGCTGCGCCTGCTGAATCAGCGCGGACAACACCAGGAGCTATAAAGGTTGTCAATGCGGCGACCAGTGTAAATACGATTGATTTTGTAATATTTGGCAGCATGATTTTGCTCCTGTTGTTCAGTTGTCGTGACCAGGAAGAGTGAAACGGGAAGACCAGACCAGCGGCAGAGATATAACTCAGGGCATGATCGTATAAATCCCTTTACAGTCTTTATTAGACATCATAATTGATGCTCAACCGGCAGCATCATGATAAAGCCCGACATGAAGCGCTGCCCGAAGCTGGTCTCCGGCTCATTATGGTAGCGTACCTCCTTGCCGCCGATCTCGGTTACCCAGACAAGCTCTCCGCTGTCATCCAGCAGCACCCGGTAACTGTTCTGCGATTTAACACCTTCATCCATGTAGGCGATAACCTGCTCGGCCAGTTCAGGGCTTTCGACATACAAACCCGCCTCGGTGTTGATACTGGCCGAGCGCGGATCGAGATTGAAGCTGCCGATAAACACGGATTCGCGATCAAACACGACCGCCTTGGTATGCAGCGCCGCCTTCGATTCACCCGCTATGACCCGCTGTTTGATCGCTCCGGCATCGGGGCGCAGTTCATAGAGTTCCATACCATTTTCTATGAGTTGCTTGCGGCGCTTGGCGTGCCCGGCGTGGGCAGCCACCACGTCGTTGGAGGCCAGCGAATTAGTCAGCACCCGAACCCTGACACCCCGCTCGGTCAGTTTTTTCACCTCTTCAAAGGCTTTGTCCTGCGTGACAAAGTAAGCCGACTCTATAAGGATTTCACTCTGCAGCGTATTCACCTTTCTGAATAAACCCTGGATCATGACGCCTTCAGTGATACCTTCCTTGATAGCGGCAGGATCGTCCCAGACAATTCGGCCAGGTGCCCAGATAAACTGGTCACGTATGACAGCCAGCTCGGACTTGAGGTCTTCGACATCCTGGTCCAGTGGATACGGATAGTTCTCTTCTTCAATCCGTTCACTTAAAGTCTCCTGAAATATCCTGAGATCTGTCTGGGTGTAGGAACGCTTCACCAGCGCAGCGATCGGTACTGCCCAGTCGCCGTTCCAGAAATGATCAAACACGTTGGAGGTTTCACGCACCACCGGCCCCGCAGCAGCGATATCCAGGTCACGGAAATTGGCATCCGTGGCAACGCCAAAGTAGTGGTTGCCAATGTTACGCCCGCCAACAATGGTCACGGCATTATCCATGACCATCAGCTTGTTGTGCATGCGGTGATTGATGCGGTTCAGATCAAGTAGAAAATCGAACGCGCGTTTGTCACGGTTGGCGAAGGGATTGAAAATGCGGATATCGATGTTCGGATGCGCATCCATTGAAGCCACCTGCCCATCCCAACCCGCCAGGTTGATGTCATCGACCAGAATGCGAACACGTACTCCCCTGTCCGCGGCCTGCATCAGGCGCTCCGCCAGAATACGGCCGGTAGCGTCCGGCTCCCAGATATAGTACTGCACGTCCAGGCTCTTCTCGGCCAGTTCGGTAAGCGCGATGCGGGCCGTGAAGGCTTTACGCCCGTGACGAATAATGGCAAAACCCGACTGGTCCGGGTGCTGGACTGCCACTTCCTCAAAAAAGCGGCCCACGCTGGTTTCCAGGTAATCCGGAAACGCCGTACAGCAAAGTACGCGCGATGCGCGAATATTCACTAAAATGTAGCATACTGAATCGAAACCGGGGCGAATAAAACTCAACAACGGTGGCTGACACCGGAAAACCGATTGTCTTGATTATAGGTGCAGCCGCCAGGTTGTGCACGCCGCTGAAATGAACCTGATTAACGTTCAGTCCTGAGCAGCGATCACCCAGTCCAGCACTTGCTGTTCCAGGTAATCGTAGAACGGGTTATACCTGAGCCGCAGCAACCAGTCAGCCGGGATTTTAAGCAGTCCGCGCTCGCCCTGCACGGCCATCTCCCCCAGGAAC
>Ga0316194_10003423_pt1 | contig 11087 bp, 4 predicted proteins | sample CroRivsedime1_MG_FD_204936 | JGI IMG/M metagenome (GOLD analysis project Ga0316194, IMG submission 204936) | Coastal sediment microbial communities from Maine, United States - Cross River sediment 1 | ecosystem: Environmental > Aquatic > Marine > Coastal > Sediment | place: USA: Maine... | reverse complement strand
TAATCCTTTTTTTTAGTTTCTTTTTAATAGCCATTTCACCTGTTTTGGCGCAGAAACAATTGGGAAAACCAATTATTACAAATTACAAATACCAGGATTATGGAGCTGGACCTGCTAATTGGTGGGCTTTAGAAGATGACCAAGGAATTATGTACTTCGCAAATGGTGCAGGAATTTTGCAATACGACGGGGTAAATTGGAAAGTAATTAGGCTACCGAGGGTTGGAGGTGTACGATCATTGAAAAAAGATAAGCAAGGAATCATTCATGTGGGAGGTATTGGGGAAATAGGATATTTGGAAGCAGATGCCAAAGGGGAATTTCAATATAAGACTTTACTAAATGAAATTCCAGAAGAGCATAGGTCTTTTAAAGATGTATGGGAGATAGATTACCATAAGGGGCGAATCATTTTTAGAACGGAATTTAAATTATATGCCTGGGATGGTGAAAGCATGAAAGTGATTCCCTCTAAGGATGGTTATCATGTAGGTAATATTATTAATGACACCTATTACTTACGTATTTGGGGGGTGGGTCTCTGTATTTTAAAGGATGATGACACTTTTGAACTGGTGCCAGGAGGAGAAGCATTTACTAGTGAGCGTATTTATGCCATCTTACCTTATGATGAAGATCAATTACTTATTGGTACAAGAACCCAAGGATTTTACCTATATGATGGTAAAGAATTTAAACCATTTAAGACAGAAATAGATGCCTACGTTAAAGATAAGTTATACCTGCCAGGAGTAGCTTTAGATGATGGCCGTTTTGTCTTAAATACTTTTAGTGATGGAGCCTATTTAATTGATCATGATGGAAAATTAATACAGAAGTATACTACAGATAATGGCTTGCAAGATGGGAGCGTAGATTATGTATATGTAGATTCCAGAGGTGTTCTTTGGATTATGCTCTTAAATGGGATTTCTACTACAAACCTAAATTCCACTTTTACCTCTTTGGATTCTGATATGGGGCTATCTACAAATGTAGTCAATGCTGTTTATAGATTTAAAGGTGTCCTTTATTTGAGTAACAACGATGGTATTGCTTATTTGGATGAAGCCGAAAAAGTGATTAAAAATATACCTGGCACCTTTGGTCAGGGGACTAATTTTCTTGAAATCAACGATAGGCTTTATGTGGGAACGAATGGGATGGGATTTGTTGAAATAACGGGAACTTCCTTTAAATATGTAAGGGAAAATATTAATTATGACTTTAGAGCTGGTTTTATTTATCAGTCAAAAATGGATCCAAAGCGCATATATATATCACATCAGCAAGGAATAATAAGTTTTTATTTTGATGAGCGTAAAAATCAATTCCTCGAAGAATCATATACTAATGAACCCATTCGAAGTAGCGCTAATATGCTTGAAGCTTCCGATGGAAGTTTATGGGTAGAGTCTAGTTTAGACAGCCAGGTGATAAGGATTTATCCGAAAATAGTTAATAATAAGTTGAGTTTCTCAGATTCAAAATTTGATTATTTAGATAAGAGTGATGGGTTACCTAGTTCCAGAATATTTTTTGTAGAAGCCGATGAAGAAATAGTCTTTTGGGCAACAGAAACGAAGCAGTCTTTTGCTTATAGCGAAAGTGAAAACCGTTTTGAAGAAAAAAAATTCTTTTTTAGTAGCCTGGTAGATTTTGATAAACCAGGTACTAATTTTTTTAAGGATGATAAAGGTAGTCTTTGGTTTGATGTGGGATCTGGACTCATGGTGGCCTCAAAAGATTCCAATGGAGATTTTATAATTAATAAAGATACTTTTAAGGAACTTAAAAACAATCGATTATGGACTATTTATGTTGAGAATTCTAAGGAAGAGGATTCCCGGTTGGCATGGTTCACAGGTCCAGATGGTGTTATAAGATATGAAGGAAATCTTTCGAAACCCTATGTTCCTAACTTCAATGTAGAATTAAGAAAATTTTCCATTGCAGGAGATTCTCTTATATATGCTGGCAACATGGATTTTCCAGAAGATTTTAAAATACCTTTTGAACAGAATAGTGTAAATATTGGATATGCAGCCCCCCTCTTTATTGGGCAAAGTGAAATGCAATATAGCACCCAGCTGGTTGGAATAGATAAATCATGGTCAGAGTGGACCAAACAGGCTTCCAGAGAGTATATCAATCTTCCTCCTGGTAATTATAGTTTTAGGGTAAAAGCTCAAAATGTATATGGGGATGTCTCCGAAGAAAAAGCCATCACCTTTAGTATTACTACTCCATGGTATGAAACGTGGTTGGCCTATGCACTCTATGTCTTAGGCTTCTTAGTACTGGTTTATGCTATTGTTAAAACCAGAACCAACCTCTTGGTAAAACAGCAAAAAGATCTGGAAGAAAAAGTGGAAGAACGTACCAAAGAAGTTCAACAGCGCCTGGATGAATTGGCTACTATTAACCATGTGAGTAAAGCGCTTACAGAAAAATTAGAGCTTAGTGAACTGATACAACTTGTAGGAAATGAGATGAAGGACCTATTTAAATCGGATATTACCTATCTGGCAATATTAGATGAGGAAAAAGGGATTATTAATTTTCCATATCAGGATGGTGATGATATGCAACCAATGACTTTTGGTGAAGGGTTCACTTCTAAAATCATACAAAACGGAGAAGCTTTGTTAATTAATAAAGATACTGATATTGTTGCCCAATATGATAAGTATGGGATTTCCCAGACAGGTAAACGGGCAATTTCATATTTGGGAGTTCCCATTCCTGTTGAAGACAAAGTTATTGGGGTACTTAGCGTTCAAAGTACGCAACAGGCCAGCAGGTTTAATCAGGAAGACAAAAATTTACTAAACACTATTGCAATTAACGTGGGCGTGGCCTTGCACAATGCAGAACTTTATGAAGAAGCTAAAGAGGCAAAAGCAAAAGCTGAGGATGCCAATGAAGCGAAAAGTGCTTTTCTTTCTACAGTAAGTCACGAATTACGCACCCCTTTGACATCGGTATTGGGTTTTGCCAAAATAATCAGGAAAAGGTTGGAAGAAAAAATATTTCCTGCTGTAACCGTTGATGATCAAAAAATAAAGCGAACCATGAAACAGGTTAGCGAAAACCTGAATGTGGTGGTGTCTGAAGGGGAACGGCTTACTAATTTAATCAATGATGTGCTGGATCTTGCCAAAATTGAATCAGGCAGAATGGAATGGAACAAGAAACCAATTTTCCTCCAGGATGTTATTAGCAGAGCCATTGCGAGCACCTCGTCTTTATTTGAAGAAAAGGGATTAACCCTGAAGAAAAAAGTTTTAGAAGATCTTCCGGTAGTGAGTGCTGATGAGGACAAGCTTATTCAGGTGGTAATTAACCTTTTGTCTAATGCAGTAAAATTCACAGATAAGGGATCTGTAGTGATTGAGGCCTCCTTAGATAACGGGCAAATATTGGTTGAAGTACAGGATACAGGTATAGGTATCGCCGAGGAAGACCGTCATAAGATCTTTGAGCGTTTCAGACAAGCCGGGGATACACTTACTGATAAACCTAAAGGCACAGGTTTAGGCCTTCCTATTTGCAGGGAGATTATTGAGCATCATGGGGGTATTATCTGGATGAAGAGCACGGCTGGGGTAGGCAGCACTTTTTTCTTCACTATACCGGTTATGGGAGAGGGAACAGACAAGCCACCTATTCAATTAGACAGAATACTTAAAAGCTTAAAAAAACAAATTAAGCACTCCTCACTAAATACCTTAAAGAAGGCACAAACGATATTAGTCGTTGATGATGACACTCCTATAAGATCTCTCTTAAGACAGGAGCTTACGGAAGCGGGATACGAAGTAAAAGAGGCTGCCAACGGCAAGGCAGCTCTGGATATGGTAAGAATGTCTAAACCCGATTTGATCATTCTTGATGTTATGATGCCTGAAATAAATGGGTTTGATGTAGCAGCGGTATTAAAGAACGATCCTGCTACCATGGATATCCCTATAATTATATTGTCTATTGTACAGGATAAGGAGCGAGGGTTTAGAATAGGCGTAGACAGGTATCTTACCAAACCAATAAATACGGAACATTTGTTTCATGAAGTAGAAGAACTGCTGGAACAGGGAGTATCTAAAAAGAAAGTATTAGTAGTTGATGAGGATGCCTCGGCAGTAAAGACGCTTTCCGATGTCTTGAACGCAAGAGGCTATAAAGTGGTGGAATCTAATTCCAAAGACTTTTTAGAAACAGCCACAAAATCCAAACCGGATATTATTATGCTCAACTCAGTTTACAATGGGGATCAAAAAAAATTAAAGGAATTAAAACTTCAAAAAGGGATGGAGAACGTTATGTTCTTTATCTATGAATAACTATTAATTAATAAGGAAGGAAAATATATGGGACAAAAGTTACTCATTGTAGATGACGAAGCTCACATCAGAATGCTAATCGAGCAAACTCTGGAGGATCTGGAAGATGAAGGTGTTGAATTACTGTTTGCAGAGAATGGGGAGGAAGCATTAAACTTAATACAGAAAGAGGAACCTAACCTCGTATTTCTGGATGTTATGATGCCTAAGATGAACGGGATGGAAGTCTGTCAGAAAGTAAAAAAAGAACTCAAATTATCACATGTATATATCATACTCTTAACCGCAAAAGGTCAGGAAGTAGATCGTCAAAAAGGGCTGGACATGGGAGCAGACCGTTACATGACCAAACCTTTTGATCCGGATGAGATGTTGTCTATTGCAGAAGAAATTCTGAAGCTGTAAGTATGACAAGGCATACGGATTCCAAATATTATTTAAAAGCCCTCAAAAATATCTTAAAAAAGAGCCATAGTTCTGAGCAGGTAATTACTGCTATCGCGGCCAAATTGAGATTGAAATTTGCAGTGATCGGCTTTGATGACAAACTATTACATGGAACTCCCTTAGATAGCTTTCAATCATTTCCTTTAAATCTGGATGAAATTACCTACGGAACTTTGTTAGCTTCAGGTGAGGATGGAAATTTACTGGCCAATATGATCATGGTTTTTGTTGAAAAAGAGATCGAAAAGAAAAAAATAGGAAATGAAGTTTTAGGCTTGTACAGAGAGATTAATATGATCTATGATTTTAGTGAGCGAATCTCAGAAAAAATAGATGCCAAATCAATTGCAGAAATGGCACTTGGTGAGGCCTCGCAAATTATCAATTCTACGCACGGCCTCTTCTTAATTTACGAGCCTGAGAAAAATAAAGTTGTTGAGCTCGCATCATTTGGCCAGAATCCGGACAGGGAAGAAAATATTGACAAATTAAATTTCTTGCTCAAAGAGCTAATAAGCCGGGGCACTTCTGCTATTGTACCTTCAGAAAAAATTGAAAACAACCCTGCATTAAATCACCTTAGAACCATTATGTATTCCCCGTTAAAAGTTAAACATCGCACTTTGGGCATGGTTATACTGGGTCATAATGAGCAAAAGGAGTTCACAGCAGCCGAATTGAAATTACTCACCACCATTTCATTGCAATCAGCAGGAGCTCTGGAGACTGCCTATCTGTATCAAAAAGGTCTGAAGGAAGCCAAGGAAAGAGAAGAAGCTATCAGGTCTATTCATGAAGTAAGTCAAAAATTCGTTCCACATGAATTTATTAAATTTTTAGGGAAAGATAAGCTGACAGAGGTATCTTTAGGGGACCTTGTGGAAAAAGAAGTAACCGTACTCTTTGCGGATATCAGAGATTTTACTACCATATCGGAATTTTTGACCCCGGAGGATAACTTCCTTTTCATCAATTCATTTAATAAAAGGATGGGGCCCATTGTTCGGGAAAATGGAGGATTTATAATGCAATATCTGGGTGATGGTTTTATGGCGCTGTTTCCTGATGGCTCCCAGACCGCAATAAGGGCTTCTGTAGAAATGCAAGCTTCTCTCCGGCTTTATAATGAAGAAAGAAACACCAAAAATAGTTTTGCCGTAAAACTGGGGATTGGGATGCAAAACGGTAATTTGATTATGGGTATCACAGGAGATATAGAACGATTGGATGCTGCAATAATATCCGATACCGTGAATACTGCTTCCAGGATTGAAGGGCTTTCCAAGCACTACGGATCATCCATTTTACTAACTGATAATTGTAAAAACAACCTGACTAATCCGGAAGAATTTGATTTTAGATATTTAGGCCCGGTTCAGGTGAAAGGGAAACAAAAACCTATAGATATTTACGAATGTATAAATGGCGACAACGCCGCACTTTTAAAGCATAAATTGCAAACCCTCAGCACTTTTGAGAAAGGTATGAATCTCTATTTTAACCAGGAGTTTGCCATGGCAGCGGTAACGTTCCAACAAATTGTAAAAAAAGAAAACACTGATAGCGCAGCTAAATTATTTCTAAACAGATCGGCGCATATGATAACCCAGGAAATTGATGAGGACTGGAGAGGAATAGCTTCTATTTCCTCTAAATAATCTCAACTTCATTTAGACCTTAAAAAAAATACTAATAAACCACCATACCAAATACAACTATGGAATTACAGATCAAAAATTTAAACAAAACCTATTCTAACGGTGTTCAGGCCTTAAAAGATGTGAACCTTACTATTCCCCAGGGAATGTTTGGGCTTTTGGGCCCCAATGGAGCCGGAAAATCTTCACTTATGAGAACCCTGGCCACCCTGCAACAGGCAGATTCGGGTTCTGTAACTCTGGGAGATATTGATGTTCTGAAGGATAAGGCCAAAGTTCGGGAAATCCTTGGCTACCTGCCCCAGGAATTTGGGGTTTATCCGAAAATAAGCTCTTATAACATGCTTAATCATATAGCCTCCCTAAAAGGGGTATCTAATAAATCTGAGCGGAAAGCGCTTGTAGAATCCTTATTAAATAAGACCAATTTATGGCATGTGCGAAACAAGAGTCTCGGCACCTATTCCGGTGGCATGAAACAACGATTTGGCATTGCACAGGCACTAATTGGCGACCCAAGTCTTATCATTGTAGATGAACCTACGGCTGGCTTAGATCCGGCCGAACGGATCAGATTTCATAATTTATTAAGTGAGATTGGTGAGAATACTATTGTTATTCTTTCCACTCATATTGTGGAAGATATCTCTAATCTGTGTAATAATATGGCTATTATATGCTTAGGTGAGGTAGTGGCTAAGGGCAATCCCTCCGAATTGACTGAAGAAATAAAGGGTAAAATATGGAAAAAAGGCATTGAAAAGGCCGATCTGGAGCGATACCAATCCGAAATGCAAGTCATTTCAACCTATTTAAAAGCTGGCCAGACTATCATTCATGTCTTAAGTGAAGAGCAACCTGATTCTTCTTTTGAGCCCAGCAAGGCCAATTTAGAAGATGTTTATTTTGCTGAGATCACATCCAGAATGGCGCTTACTATAGATTGAGCGCTCCATCACTTAAAAACTATCCATTATGTTTAAAGAAATATTTCTGTTCGAGATAAAATACAGGTTAAAAAGACCTGCCACCTGGGCCTACTTCGGGATCCTGTTTATTTTCGGGCTTATCATTGCCATCGGCGGAAACGGACCGGCCTCGGAAAAAGTATTTGTGAATTCTCCGGTAGCCATAGCCACTATGCTTAATACTGTTAGTATTTTTGGTATCATGATAGCCAGTGCTATTATGGGAGTGCCCGTGTACAGGGATATTGAGCACAAAACAGAAAACTATTACTTCACCTATCCTATAAGTGAAAAAGGCTATATTTTAGGTCGTTTTTTTGGCTCCCTTTCTTCATTGTTTCTAATTAGTCTTGGACTCCATCTGGGCCTTATCATAGGATTTATTATTGGTCCGTACGCAGGCTATGAAGAGCCCGAAAGATTTACATCCTTTAATTTTTTGCACTATTTACAGCCTACTATCATGTTGTACTGGAGTAATTTTTTCTTTGCCGGGTGTATCTTCTTTTCTTTGGTAAGCCTTACAAAGAGGGTGATGCTGGCTTATGCCGGCGGTGCCATTCTTTTTATTACCTACCTCATAACACTAACGCTAACCCAGGACATAGACAATAAAGCTTTGGTAAGTCTAATGGATCCTTTTGGGTTTGGGACCTACAATAACATTATAGAATACTGGACTCCTGAAGAGCAAAATACCCAAATGGTACCTTTTAAAGGCATGCTTGTATGGAATCGCATCCTTTGGGTGGGACTGGGGCTTTTAGCCCTTCTTTATACACTATTTAGGTTTGATTTTCAACGTTTTCTAAGTCGGAATTACGGTACTAAAAAAAGAAAAACGGAAGAAGTAGCTACTACGGTTTCCTCAACTCATACCAACATTCCTGAGGTTAGTAAAGTATATTCCAGAGCTCTAAATTTCAAGCTTATTTTTAGCCTGGCAAGAATGGAATTTAAAAATATCATCAGGGATAATTTCTTTATTGCCATATTAGTGGCTGCTGTTCTGTTCTTGTTTTTTGATGCCTGGTTTGGTTTCCCTATTTACGGGACTCCTTCGCTGCCACTCACCTATTATATGCTGGAAGTCAAGGATTTTACCTATATCATTCTGATTTTTATACTAATCGTCTTTATGACCGGTGAAGTCCTTCATAGGGAACGCAGTGTGAATTACGACCAGATTTTCGGGTCACTACCTATTCCAAATGGAATAGTTTATGGTTCTAAATTTCTGGCACTGACATTTATGAGTTTTTTGCTCGTTAACCTCATCCTTATCAGTGGTGTTTTTAATCAGGTGACAAAAGGATATTTTAACTTTGAGTTCGGCAAGTATTTTACTGATCTGTACCTGATTGAATTTCCAAAGTATATCATTTTTGTGATGCTTGCTTTCTGCGTACATTCTTTGGTGACCAAAAAATTTATTGGTCATGTGGTGGCCATTGCCATTTGGGCTTTGCTTTTTGGTTTAAATAGTTTCCTGGACGTGGACAACAATCTATATTTATATAGTTATGCGCCGGGCTATACGGTTTCGGACATGAACGGGTTTGGGCATTTTGGAACTGCTCTTTTTTGGTTTAGATTATATTGGTTAGCATTTGGTGGGGTCCTTACTTATATAGGTTTTCTGTTTTGGAAACGCGGCACGGATTCGGGAAGAAAAGCACGTCTTCAAATCGCCCGGGGGAGGTTAAACGCAGGAACCCTTTCTTCCATGTTACTGCTGGTGGTTATTTGGCTGGGATCCGGGGTATTTATAAACTACAATACCAAAACTTTGAATCATTACAGAACAGAAAAGGCAGGGACCATAGCTTCAGCAGATTATGAAAAGCAATTGAGCAGGTATGATAAAATTGCTCAGCCGAAGGTAATTGATGTAAAGGTAAATGCTGATCTGGTACCGGAAAAGCGCCATGCTACCATAACGACGGTGTATAAAATGGTAAACAAATCAAACGAAACCATTGATTCGCTTCACCTTAACTGGGGAGGGCCCGGGCTCTTTCACAAAAAAATCGAAAATTTCAAAATAGATGGAAAAACACCTGTTCTTGGGAAAAAATACGAAGCCTTTGGTTATGAAATCTATTCCCTGGGCAAACGTATGCAGCCTAATGATACAGTAGTTTTGGAGTTAAAAGTAACCGGTTCTTTTGAGGGTTTTCCCAATGAAGGTAGTGGATCAGATATTGTATACAACGGAACTTTCCTCAATAATGACTTTTTTCCCTCATTCGGGTATTCCTCACAGGGAGAATTAACCAGTGATCAGGACCGAAAAAAATATGAACTTCCAATAAAGGATTATCAATTGCCTCCGCAGGACGACGAATGGGGTTTGCAGAATCTGTTGTTTAATGATGATGCAGATTATGTGACTTTTGAGGGAACAGTTAGCACTGCCCCGGATCAGATAGCTATTATGCCCGGCTATTTACAAAAGGAGTGGGAAGAGAATGGGCGTAGGTATTTCACTTATAAGATGGAAGGTGACCTGGATTTCTTTTATAATATTTCCTCTGCGAGATATGACATACATAGGGAAGTGTGGACCGGTAAAAATGGAGAAAAAGTGAATATTGAAATTTTCCATCATCCAACACATACCTATAATATGGATCGTTTTGTAAAAGGGGTACGTCATTCATTAGATTATTTTTCTGAAAATTATGGCCCCTACCAGTATCGCCAAATGCGGATTCTGGAATTCCCACGTTACTCCACTTTTGCGCAATCTTTTCCTAATACCGTGCCATTTGCCGAGAGTTTTGGCTGGGTAGGTGATTTTAGCGACCCGGAAGATTTGGATTACGTGTATACCGTTACCGCACATGAAGTGGCGCATCAATGGTGGGGTCATCAGATAACACCCTCGGCCACTAGAGGTTCCAATCAGATTTCAGAGTCTATGGCAGAATATTCTTCCCTGATGGTGATGAAAAAAGAATATGGCGTAGATGCCATGCAGGAATTCCTCAAGGAAGAACTTGACCGTTACTTAAGAAGCAGGGCCAATGAAAGTAAATTTGAAAAAACACTCCTCGATAATGACAACCAGGCCTATGTTTGGTATCGAAAAGGTGGGCTTATTCTGTATGCTTTGCAGGATCTTGTTGGTGAAAAGAATTTAAATAGGGCTTTTAGAAGTTACGCAGACTCGGCGGCTTTTCGTCCCAAAGCGCCTTTTACAACCACAAAAGAATGGTATCACTTTATAAATACTGCCACTCCCGATTCTTTAAAGTATTACCTGGAAGATAGTTTTGAAAAAATTACTCTGTATTCAAATAAAACTTCCAAAGCAACTTACAAGCAATTAGATAATGGAAAATATGAGGTAACTATTGATGTACAAAGTAGCAAAAGCCATTTTGATGGTAACGGAAAATTACTTGATTCGCCAGAATCAGCAAATCTATTAGAAATCGGTATTTTTACTGAGGATGTCAAAAACGATTTGGGGATGACAGTTAAATCCCCGCTGGTGCTAGAAAAAAGATGGGTAATGCCAGGCGAGAATTCTTTTACTTATACGGTGGAAAAATTACCTATAAAGGCCGGCGTCGATCCTTATAATAAAATGATTGATCGCATCCCGGACGATAATTTAATAGCTGTGGAAGAACAATCAGATTAACTAGAATAACTAATAAATT
>Ga0316194_10003419_pt1 | contig 11089 bp, 9 predicted proteins | sample CroRivsedime1_MG_FD_204936 | JGI IMG/M metagenome (GOLD analysis project Ga0316194, IMG submission 204936) | Coastal sediment microbial communities from Maine, United States - Cross River sediment 1 | ecosystem: Environmental > Aquatic > Marine > Coastal > Sediment | place: USA: Maine... | reverse complement strand
GTCGTGTGTGCCATGTAGTTGTCCGAACGGGTTTTGTCAGCTTTGAGCTCCGGATTATCAGGCGTAAGTTCAAATACAACCGGTTGAGTTATTCCGCACAATGTCAGGTTGCCTGCCAATTGTTTCCGGATGTTATTATCGTTTGACAGCCGGACCTGTGAGAAACGGATGGTGGGAAAGCGATCTGCATCAAAGAAGGCCGGGCCTCTAAGAAAGTGATCGCGTATGGAGTGGCGGGTGTCCATACTTTCGACAGCTACTGTGATGTCAAGCTCGAGGCTATCCTCTCGGCCAGTATCAACAATCGAACCATGCACTTTGCGAAACCATCCGGTAATGTTCATGATACCCAGGACTTTGACCTTGAATTCTACAAGTGCCCGGGAAAGGTCCACCTGGCGCTGTGGTAGTGTCACGGGTTCTGCGAATGATGTCCCGTAGATGAACAGAGTTACGACAAGTAGCATTAAGGACAGAAGCGCCCGAAGTCTGATGTCCATTTCTGCGTACCTCTCTTACTTCGCGATTTTATGGATACAAGGTACGCAGTACAGGCCTGGATCTATAGGAAGTAATAAACCTGAAATGTGTGAAATATTCACACTCGGTTTCGGGAGATGTGTAATCCGGGGCCGCCCGGAGTTGGTGCCGCAATTACCGTTGCTGCAGGCGATGTCTACGGGGCATTACGGGTTGAATGAGGGACAGGAAACGAGGGCAGGGAAAATTACAGGAGGAAGAATGCGCCGATGGCTGGCTGGTGCCTGTTTGCCACCGGGATTCCGGGTTCGGTTCAGGCTACCAGGCATACGGCAGCTTTTCTTTGAGAGTTATGCAGTTTTTATCCAGCTGGATGTAGCCACCTGCTTTGAGGTCTTTGATGATCCGGCTGACCATTTCACGTGACGAGCCAACGCGGTCGGCGATATCCTGCTGGGTCAGTTTCTCCCTGATGGCCAGCTTGCCATCTTCTTCCCGGGCCAGCTGCAGGAACAAGCGCGCAACGCGGCCATAGACATCCAGCAGCGCAAGGCTGCGCACGTTTTCCGTTGCATTTCGCAATCTCATGATCAGGCCGCGGATAACCTGCATGGCAACCTCGGGGTTGCTGCGCAGGCAGGCTTTAAATTCGGTGTTGGAGATCATGGCGAGTTTGGACTTTTCCAGGGTAATGACAGAGGCCGACCTGGGTGAATCATCGAAAAGCGCAAGTTCTCCGAAATATTCCCCGGGCCCGTGATTGTTCAGGACGATTTCCTTACCTTTCTCATCACTGAGGAAAACCTTGACCCGGCCCGAGACCACGACAAACAGAGCTTCGCTGTTATCACCTTCATAGATGATCATGCTGTTCCTGGGGTAGGAGCGGATGATCGCATGTATCTCCAGGTCCTTGAGTTCCTGTTCGCTGAGTTCTGAAAACAGAGATATATTCTGAAGCATATTTAAAGCCCCGGCATACTGATTAGGGTCATCCGCTTGTCTTTTTTTCGAACCGCTGGGGCAATCATACCTATTCAATTGCCTTTCAATGTGAATATTTCACAAATCGGCGCGGCATTTTTTCGCAGAGTCACGCCCGCTCCGCTCCTACAGTAACACTGTGGTTGATCATTTATCCAGATACAAAGGAGATGGATCATGAATAACACACTCATTGTTACCGTATTGGCACTGGGGTTGGCTGTTGCACAGAATTCGATAGCCGGCGAGCGGGATGATTCTGTAATTGTGGACTTTGACTACACCGGATCAGTGGTCGAGACCAGCGCGATGACCGCTGAAAGCCGCGGCGCCGAGATTATCCCGAATCAGGAAGGCTATGACGGCTTGCCGATACAGGAGCCGGGCATGAAAGGACCCCAACCCAACCGATCCACCTGGTCTTATCTTTATTGAGGAAGAAGGGAGCGTGTTCCGCCACCCACAGGCTTAACTATTCTGGAGGGCTCCTGTTTCTCCGGTTTCTCCGGTTTCTCCGGTTTCATTGTAGAAGCAGAAGTGGCTGCCTTCATATGCCTTGGCCCGGTACATTGCTTCATCAGCGGCCCTGACCAGCGCCTGGCTGTCGACTCCATCAGCAGGAGCAACGGCTATACCAACGCTGGTTTGGACTGTTATTTTCCGCTCGTCTATCTGTATGGGCTGTGATATCTCTGCTATTATTTTTTCGGCCACACTTTCAAGCCCTGCTCGCGATCGGCATGATTCGGTCAGGACTACAAATTCATCGCCGCCGAAACGGGCTACTGTGTCGCCGTCTCTGAGCGCAGACTGCATGCGACCCGCTACCGCCTGCAACACGGAATCACCAACTGTGTGTCCCAGTGTGTCATTGATATCCTTAAATCCATCGAGGTCGAAAAACAGTAACGTGACCTGGGTGTTGAGACGTGTCAGAACACTCAAGGCATGTTCCAGGCGGTCAGCGAACAATAACCGGTTGGGCAGGCCGGTCAAAGGGTCATGGTAAGCGAGTAAATCCACGTCAGCCTGCTGCCGCTTGATTGGCGTTATATCCGAGAATACGGACACGTAATGGCTTAGTTTGCCGGTATCGCTGTTGTAAATCGGACTGATGGTATGCCAGGAGGGGTAAGTTTCCCCGTTCTTGCGGCGGTTCCAGATTTCTCCCTCCCAGAGACCCTTTTTCTCAAGTGACCGCCAGATATTTTCATAAAAGGCTTCATTATGCCGGTCTGATTTCAGGTAAAGTGGATTCTTGCCCTTAATCTCATCCTGCGTATAACCGGTGAGCGCGATAAAGGCCGGGTTGACGGATACAATGCAGTGCCTCCTGTCGATAATGATTATGCCTTGACTGGTAGACTCAAAGACTGCCGCGGCCAGATCCGGCTTCTCTTTGGTCGGCGCTACATTTTTCAAGATTGTATTCGGAATCTGTCCCTGGTCTGTTTTGACCGCCTGTTTTGCACGCTGTAGTAATGACTGCGCATACAGGCCGAACAAGACAGGAAAGACAAGAAAGCTGATCGGTATTCCCGGCCGCAGTGCCTGCATGCCGTCCAAATCAGCGTGTATCAACACATCAGTACCCATCATTCCGATGCCGAGAATAATAGATAATGTTACAAGTCTATTACGCCACAACCAATCCATGTGAAACTCCATTAAATCCCTGTATGGTGAAAATATCTCCAAATAAACCTTGTGATATCGCTGTGCAAACAATAGTACGGATAATATGTTCGTGCAATGATCAATTATGTATATGTGGCCGATGCCGCAGCTACGTGGCAGTGGGCGGGGGCTGTATACAGACTACCCGGCACTGGATCCGGAATAGATGACTGTATTGTTTCGCCCCGTTTCCTTTGCCTGGTAAAGGGCCTGGTCACTGCATTCAATCCATTTTTCATGGTTGCGGAGTTTATCCCCGCACTCGGCAAGACCCAGGCTGATCGTGTAGCAGATTTTTTTATCGCCATGGATAACAGGGTGATTTTCAATAGTTTTGCGTAAGCGCTCTGCAAAGATCATAGCGCCTTTGGCATCAGTATCGATAAGGATCACAGTGAACTCTTCGCCACCGTAGCGTCCTGCGATATCGGTCCCCCGCATGCACTCTCTTAGCAGTCTGGCGGTTACACGTATAACCTCGTCTCCAGCCTGATGTCCGTAGCTATCGTTAACGTTCTTGAAATGATCGATATCGAACAGACATAAGGTACAGGGTTGTTTGGTGCGGCGGATACGCTGGAATTCCGATACCAGACATTCTTCCCAGTAGCCCCGATTGTATAGTTCGGTAAGCCTGTCCGTGCGGCTCAATGATTCGAGTTGCTTCTTGCCAACCGCCATATCCGTAACGTCATAGATAATGACGCCGACCTGTGTTACCCGGCTGTCCACCGACATTAGCGGAATCAGTGTGATGTTCTGGTACATGAACTCCGCAGTTCCGGTAATGGGGCGGTAATTCTTGAATTTGAACAGATACGGCCGCTGCTCCCAGGTTGTAAAAGCGCGGTTCTTGAGCAGGAAAACAGAGTCGACCTTATGTCTGAACCAGCTCTCGGGAATGCTGTCGAAAGCCTGGAAAAGATTTTTCCCGATGACTTCATGAGGCAACTTGCCGCTGTGGTTCGCCATGAAGTCGTTCCACACCTGGATACTGTATTCTCTATCGAGTACTACGAGCCCGACGTCGATGGTCTGGATCATTTCCATCAACCAGTGGAATTCTTTTAATTCAGCCTGTCTGTTTTCCATAAATCAATCCACGATATAGGCAAGGCGGCTGGTTAACGCCGGGACGGAATCTTCTGTGAACAGCAGCAATAGGTCACAGTTGATACGCCGGTTTTCTATGCTATAGGCTATCTCGATAGCAAGCGTTTCCTTCCATTGTGAAATACCGTTTTTAAGCAGATCACGAACTTTAATATGCCGGCCCAGCACCATGGGGTGGCCCTGACTGAAGCTGATATCGAGCTGATCCGCGAATCCTGTCAGGCAGGCTCCGAGCAGGATGCTGGCGACATCCATAATAAGTTCGAGTTGGGCTGACTCGTCTATTTCACCCTTGTATTTCATCAGCTCTGCCATGTCGGAAAAGCTCGATTCGCTAAATACCAGCAGCGCCTCACCGGCGATACCTGCTCCTATAAAGCCCTGGCATACAGCAGTCAGCGTATCGTCATCAGCGACCTGGTTGACTGCCATATGCAGTTCACTCATTTCGATCATGTTGACATTTGGAATGGGGAGTACCACGAAAGCATCCAGAAGCCTCGCCAGCAAGTCCGCCGCCCGTCCCATCGCGACGTTTGCGACTTCCTGGCAGGCATCCATAAAGCTAACCTCGAGCTCAATGCGGCTTAGTTCGCCTTTTGCCCCGGCCCGGATGCCGTATTGAATGAGTAATTCGCTGATCTGGTCGGGGTCGACCGGCTTCTTGAGAAACGCCAGTGCACCCAGTTTCATAACCCGCTGATGTGCTTCCGGTTGGATATCGCCGGAAACAACGATGATCATGGTGTGCAGATCCTCGCTGCGGATCGCACTAAGAACCTCATAACCATCCATTTCCGGCATATTCAGGTCCAGGAACATGATCTCACCTTTGCCGGCTCTGAGGGCGTCAACGCCTTCAATTCCATTCCTGGCGAAGCTGATCTCCAGATCCCAGTCCGCTGGCAGGGCGCGAGCCATCTGTTTGCGCGCCATGCTGGAGTCATCACAAATCAGAACAGGTATCGTCATAATATACAGGCGTTTTTGTGGGCTATTTGCATATCGAGTGGGTGCAGACGCAGATATCATACAGATCCATCGCTGATTAAACTATTGGACTGATGCTATAACAGGCCTGTGGACCAGGAAACGGTGACCGGAGACCGGAAACCGGGCAGGAATCGGTCAATCCAAGAGATTGGGTGAGCTTCGTTGAGACCGAGTGATGACCAGAGGGCGCTGCTTCCTAATGACTACAAATCACCGTGATTTGGCCAGGCATCTGCAATGATGGTTTCCTGATACGCATGCCAGGTTGCATGCCCGATCAATGGCAATAATACGATCAGGGTTCCGGTCAGAAAACCCAGCAGGGAAAATAATACAATCAGAAAACCCCAGAGCAGCAATACTGCCTTGTTGCGCAGTACTGCATTGATACTGGTGACAACAGCAGTAACCACATCCACTTTACGGTCCATGAACATGGGCAGTGAAAAGGCGCTGGCACAAAAGATTATACCCGAGAAAACACCCCCTATCAGGGTGCCAATACCCAGGAAAACAGCGAGATCACTCCATTCGTGATTGGTTTCAACCGGGAAAAAGATGTGCACCACTGAGGCAGCCCGCATCCATAACAGGAACACAACCAGGAGAATGGCGGCAAATACCATTTCATTGCCCAGATGTCTTCTACCCTCACGCAGGCAATAACCCAATACCGGCTTGTTACCATGCTGAATCTGACAACTGATTGAATACAGGCCGATGGCCAATACCGGTCCGAGGAACATAAAACCGGAAAGCAAAGCAACCATAATGATGAAATTGCCCATCTCGTATGCCAGAAAAGCCACGGAATAGCTGAGTATCGTCATCACAAAGCCATAGATCAGGCTTTGTTTCGGGGCAATCAGGATATCCTGCCAGCCTTTTCGCAGCCAACGAAACGGAGCATGTATATCCAGCGTATTACAGGGGGCAGCAAACGGCATCGATGAGGGATCAAAATTCCCTGCATCGTATTTCTCTGGTGAAACAGACATCTCCCTCACTCCTTAACTGGTGCGCGATCACTTTATTGTTTTTTAAAACCCCGAGCTAAACAGCACGGCGATATTGTATTTTTATATCCACATAAGATACACAAACAGGGCGTGAACGCAAGTGTCAGCTAAGCCTGAAAGGCCAATCGAGGATTGCCAATACCCGAGCTGCAGGCGCCTGCTACGGCTTTGATCCAGCTCAATGGAAGTCCTCTCTGGATGGGCTATGCTTAAGTTTGGCGAAAAGGACGGCGCAAGAGGTGCGTGGCCATGAAACAAAGGTCTTTTTTCCGGTCAGTCTATGCCGGGGATCCGGAAATACCGCCTGCAACGCCGCCGGAAGCGCCTCCTGAACAACCTCCAGAGGTGCCGGGTGAGCCAGCGCCGGAGTCTGAGCCGCCGCCACCGCTCGAAGTGCCACCAGCTGCACCACCCGAAGTACCAACAGGGGTGCCGCCCGAAACCCGGGCCAGGGCTGTATCCCAGGGAGCGATACGATGACCATAGCGGCAACTCAGCAACGTTACCTGATTCAGCGAAAAGCGGAATATGACGTGACGCTGCATCCTCATACAGAATCCAGTCACGAAACGGCGGAGGCGGCACACATCGCCCAGGACCATATCGCCAAGGCCGTGGTGGTAAAAGATGCGTCGGACTATGCGATCGTCGTGATTCCGGCCAGTAACTGGCTGAAGCTGGACTACCTTCGCCACGAGCTTGACCGCGACCTGCAGCTGGCGACGGAGGATGAAATCGCCGGGTTGTTCGACGATTGCGAGCCGGGGGCGGTGCCGCCGCTCGGGCCTGCCTACGGCATCGAAACCTTGCTGGACGAGTCTCTCACCAGCCTTGCCGATGTGTATTTCGAGGCAGGGGACCATGAACAACTGGTGCATCTTCGCGGCGAGGATTTTCAGGCCTTGCTGAGCGGTGCACGGCGTGGTTACTACAGTCATGACAGTCAGTCACAGGGATGACGTCGTATGAAAAAAATGCCTATGCTGAAAACCGCTATGACCCCATTTCCTTACTCGGTCGGCCTGGACGCCTCTTTCGAGGAGGCAAGCGAGTTAATGGGGCACCACAGTGTACGTCACCTCCCGGTCACCAATGATCACCGGGTAGTAGGTGTAATAACAGACAGGGACTTGACGTCGGCCATGCATGTGCGTTCGCAATCGAATGATACCGTTGGCCTGAGTGTCAGCGATCTATACATAGCGGACCCCTATGTCGTCAGTGTGGATGAGCCGCTCGACAACGTACTGCTGACCATGGCCGAGAGGCACATCGGCTCCGCCATTGTAACCAAGGCAGGTAAACTCGTGGGCATGTTTACTTCGTTGGACGCCTGTCGCAGCTTCGGCGAGTATCTGCGCGAGCATTTTCCGCAACCGACAGACGATGAGGTGGCCTGAATCGGACCTGCGTGCGGTACGCGAAGAAGTGCAAGAGTGTTATGCAAGATCAGGTTCCCCGCAGTGTCGCAGGATGGATTTGCGGCACTGTTCCCGCAAGGCAATGGCAACCTTCCAGCTATCTTTACCGGCTTTTTTCTCGATGTCATGGGGGCGTATAGCGTGTCCGACGTCAACGTGTATCGATCCGCGCCGGGGAAACCAGTTGTCAGCCCGCAATATCGAACGCGTGCCGCGGATGGCTATGGGAATGACCGGTACTCCGGTTTCTGCAGCTATCTTGAAAGCACCGAGGTGAAAGGGCATCAGGCCCGGTATGCGGGTAAAGGTGCCTTCTGCAAAAAACATCAAAGCATGTCCCGCCTGTAAAATGTCGGCAAGATGCCGGCTGTCGCTGACACTCTTGCTGATGTCGAAACGTTCAACAAACTCGGTGTGTATGTTTTCCAGTGGCTTACGCACGATAAAGGTTTTAGCCAGTTCTGCTTTTCCGACAAAACGGAACGTCCCGGGCAAGCTGGCGACCAGGGCATAACTATCGAGATAGCTGGCGTGGTTGGCGACCAGCACACAGGCACTTCCGTCTGCAGGCAGGTTTTCAAGGCCACTGACCCTGACAGGGGTTGCGGTGGCTTTTGCCAGCAAGCGGGTACAGCTGCGCATCACAGACCAGCGCAGGGCATGCCTGGGAAGCAAGCTGACGGAAAGCCAGGCGACCGGGGCCAGTACCGCAAACACCAGCCAGCAGTAAACAGCATACGCCGTAGTTGACAGGGAATTTAGTGCGCGCCGGATCTGCGGCAGCACGCCGGCCAGCGCCAGGCGTGTGACTTGCCAGGGCAGGCTGCGCTGGCGCTTGCCGATTTCACCTTTTTCGAAAAGTTCACGGCTGGCCGCGCGACGGATTTTTCCGCTCGAGGTTTTCAGTACAGTACCGGGTGGCGCCAGCACGACTTCGTCCGGTGGCGCACCGACCAGGTCGGTGGCGAGCATGTTGATGTCAGTGCGCAGTTTCTCCCGTTCAACGGCATCCGTGCTGCGGGTTTCTGCCAGCACAATGAGCCGTTCTGTCGCTGTCCGGGTATCCACGCTGCCGAACACGGCCACGCGGCCCGTGCGGATGCCGGGAGTGTTGCCGACAGCCTCTTCCAGTTCATGGGGATAGATGTTGCGTCCCGCGCGGATGATGATGTCCTTGATACGCCCGGTGATATAGATCTCGCCATTGGCAATATAGGCGAGGTCTGCGGAGTCGAGCCAGTCCTGGTGGAACAGCTTGCGGGTATTGTCAGCGTCGCGGTAATAGCCACTGGTGGTGGAGGGACCGCGGAACTCCAGTCGCCCTTCCTGACGTTCAGGTAATTCATGCCCTGCCTGGTCTACAATCCTGATCTGGTGACCGGGTAAGGGCGGGCCGCTGGAAACGAAGCGCAAGGCATGTTGCCCGGGACCCGGTTCCGGATTTGCCTGTCCGGAATGCATGAAAGTGGAGCGTTCGATCTGATCGATCACCGGCCCCCTGCTCAAAGGTGGAAACGCCAGGCCGACGGAAGACTCGGCCAGGCCGTAAACCGGCATCATGGCATCGGCTTGAAACCCGTAGTTGGCGAAGCGTGATTCGAATTGCTGCAGGGTATCCGGGCTGATGGTCTCGGCGCCGTTAAAGGCGGCACGCCAGCTACTCAGGTCCAGTCCTTCCAGATCTTCATCCTTAAGGCGCTTCAGGCAGTATTCGTAACCAAAGTTCGGAGACGCCGACAGGGTGCCGCGATAACGGTGAATGGTCCACAACCAGCGTTCCGGTCTGGCCAGAAAGCTCAGCGGCGGCATGACCACAAATAACATCGCATAGTAGAGACTGCCAAGCCAGGCACCGATCAGGCCCATATCGTGATACAGCGGCAGCCAGCTGACAAAGACATCCTCCGATCCCGCTTTGACAGTCTGGCCCATGGCGCGAATATTGGCGAGCAGGTTGGCATGTGTCAGCACCACACCCTTGGGGTTGCCGGTACTGCCTGAGGTGTATTGCAGAAAGGCAATATCGTTGCTGTTCAGTGTAGGGGGTGTCGCAATCACGCTGGAAGCCATGAGTTCGGAAACCGTCACGATGTGTTTCAAACCTGGCACCTGTGACTTGAGGAGGCGCGCCACTTTCCTGGCTTCAGGAACGGTTATAAGTGTGATGGCGAGGCAGTTGGCCAATATGCGCGCATGCCTGAGCATATGGTCTTCCAGCTGTGAGGGCCGCGCGGGCGGGTAAACGGGGACCGGGATGCCGCCGGCCATCAGTATGCCGAAAAAACTGTAAAAGTATTCCGCTCCACTGGGCAACATGATGGCGACCGGCTCGGCGGGTTGGAGCCCTGCCTGTTGCAGGCCCGCGGCAACTCTTGCGGCGCCTGTTTTCAACTGCCGGTAGTTGAGGCTTTGACCTTCACCTTCATCCTGGTGGAGCTGTATATGTGGCCGGTCCGGGTGCTGTTCGACGTGCCAGTCCAGAACGTCCAGTAGCGTTTTCGCTGCGGCCGGTGCAGCCGCCGCCTGCCCCAGCGACACCGCTTTTATCGCTGTATCGGTCAATATTTCACGTGGTGCGCCGGCTCCCTGTATGGCGCGTAACAGGTCGCGGGCGGTTTCGACTTCGGCGAAGCTGCGCTCCGGCAGGGCCAGTGCAAAAGCTCTTTCAACCCGGGCGATCAGCTCGACGCGGGTCAGGCTGTCAAGACCAAGATCCTTTTCAAACCGGCTGTCCAGAGTGATGGTTTCCGTAGACGGTCGTTGAGGATGGACTTCGGCAACAAGCGTCTGTATCACCAGTAACAGGTTTTCTGCTGTCTGGTCCGGAGGGCTTTCAGCCTTTGCAGGGTTCATGCACTAATCCGCATTGTAATCCCGCTTTTCACTGAATCCTACACCATGCGGTTCGCGGTCCTCGAGTGAAACACCTGCGGCGAGCTCTTTTACCGCAGCGGTATACTGCATCCTCAGCCCTGCCAGGGTGCGTAAACGCCGCTGCACGCGGCCATTGACACTGTCTTCCGGAAAAACCCCGTCGCTATCGGCTTCGCCGGCAGCGATGCCGGTGAGCAACTCAATGGCCTGATCGGCATGATCGACTGCGTAGACGCTGAATTTACTCTCGCGTACGGCGCCGACAACGTTATGGCGCAGCATGAGGTGTTTCATATTGCTCGCCGGCACCAGCACGCCCTGGTCACCGCTCAGGCCACGTTCACTGCAGATATTGAAAAATCCCTCGATTTTTTCATTGACGCCACCGATTGCCTGTACCTGCCCGTGCTGGTTCACCGAACCGGTGACAGCCAGCGACTGACGAATCGGCAACCCGGCCAGCGAAGACAACAAGGCACACAACTCGGCGAGCGAGGCGCTGTCGCCTTCGATTTCGCTGTAAGATTG
>Ga0316194_10003418_pt1 | contig 11090 bp, 7 predicted proteins | sample CroRivsedime1_MG_FD_204936 | JGI IMG/M metagenome (GOLD analysis project Ga0316194, IMG submission 204936) | Coastal sediment microbial communities from Maine, United States - Cross River sediment 1 | ecosystem: Environmental > Aquatic > Marine > Coastal > Sediment | place: USA: Maine... | reverse complement strand
GTCATAATTTTGTCGCGTATCAGCCACGCTGACAGATATCGATTCCACACGACCGGCCGCTCCGCACATCGGTTTGATTGCCAGCTCAAACTGGAGATCGGGCAGCCTGATCAGTTGGCGATCGTCGGCAGCGGCATCAACCTCTACGACTGCTGCTTGCGCGTCGACAAGCAAGTGCTCGGGAATAATGCCCTCTGTTGTGCCCATTGCGGCACTGACCAGGAGAAAAAACAGCTTAACCATGAAACCAAGACTACGACATGGTTGTCTTAAAACAAATCGTAATTGCGTGATAGCCTAGCCCACTCCTGCTGCTATTCGCAGCAGGCACAAGGTTTTCAGGGGTTCCTTTGATTAAAAGAACTGCACATCTAACGTACAAGGCGGCCCGCCGCATTGTTATAGCGGTCGTCGGCGCTACCGTAATCCTTATCGGCATAGTCATGATTGTCGCACCGGGCCCCGCTATTATTGTTATCCCTCTTGGGCTTGCGATCCTGGGCATTGAATTTGCGTGGGCGCGACTGTGGCTCAAAAAGCTGCGCAGAATGATCAGCAATAATGGAGTCGCTCGTCGAATGCGGCGAGCGAAACAGCGCCGGAATGGCACCGCAGGCTAGGTGAAGACTCAGTTGAAAAAAAGAAAGGCGCCGGAACACTGAATTCGAAAAAAATCAGCGGGCCATCCGACACGGATGGGCTCCGGCGCCCCAAGTAAACGGCACGGGGGGGTGCCGCCGGGTCTTTTCGACCCGATTAGCCGACATTTCTGCCGACAAATTTCGGCGACGCGATATGAGGTTCTCGGGGGAGAGGATCCTGCATGTGCGCCGACGAAAGGGGTTCTTTGTCCTAAAAACTACTGTTGATCTGTGGTCGCAGCGATAGAACTCAAGGTCGAATCGCTATGATTTGCTTCGTCTGCAAGTGCTGTGCTGGCCGCAGCGCCGACTCCGAAGAGCACAATTAAAGCGGCGATGAGCGCGAGGCTGTTTTCAATCTTCCGGCTGGACATGGTCTTATTTCCTTAAATTGGGGATGCAGCAATGTGCTGCATGTATCAAATCTTTATGTATGCAATGCACTTACTGCACAAGTCGTGCCAACTTGAGAAAGACTTATAAAACAGAGAGTTATCAGATAAACAGCGGTTACGAAATTTCGTAAATTACGAAAAATCGGGAGACTATTTACGAAATATCGTATACAGTCGCAAGATGACAACACTTGACGATTACCAGTGGCTATTCCGTAAGTCGCCCGCTATGGCAACGTCCATTGGCGAAGATGGCGTTTACCTCGATGTAAACGATGCATTTCTGGAGCGCCTGGGCTACGAACGCGATGAAATGGTGGGCCGTCGGCCCGGAGATTTCGTCACGCAGGAGTCTGCGCGACGCATCGAGGAAGAATTCCTGCCGGTCCTGCGGCGTACCGGAAAGCTGGAGAACAAGCCCATCGGGTTTGTTGCGAAGTCTGGCGAGGTTGTCGAATGCGTGACGAACTCGCTGGTCGAATACGATCCAGGCGGCACCTACGTCCGCACTGTCGCGCTGTACAGCGAGATTGCCGATCAGGCGAGGATGAACTTCAAGTACCGGCAACTGTATCGATCGACGCCCGCCATGCTGCATACGGTTGATAGCGATGGCAACATTGTCACCGTTACAGATCACTGGTTACAGAAACTAGGTTATCAACGTGATGAAGTCGTTGGTCGGCCAATTACGGATTTTATGACCAAGCACGATCGGCAACGGTTTACTGCAGGTCGATTAGACGAATTGATTCTGCAAGGCGAATTCAACAACGATGCGCGCCAGCTCGTGACCAAGGACGGTCGCGTTATTGATCTACTCGTTTCCGCAATTGCACATCGCGACGAGAGCGGCGAAGTCGACCAGCTGTTAGTCGCGTCCAAAGATGTTTCTGAACGCAATCGTGCTGAGCGGGCATTGCGAGACTCGCTCGCAGAAAACGCACGTTTGCGGGACGAGCTCGAACGCGAACGTGATTACCTCCGCGAGGAAGTGAATGTCGCGATGAATTTCGGCCAGATCGTAGGCACAAGCCATGCGTTGCAGCGCATGCTCAAGCGTGTCGAGGCGGTCGCAGAAACGCCTGCGAGTGTGTTGCTGCAAGGTGAGTCGGGTGTCGGTAAAGAGCTCGTCGCGCATGCAATTCATGCGCAAAGCTCGCGTGCCGACGCGCCCCTCGTAAAAGTGAACTGTGCGTCAATCCCCAAGGAACTTTTTGAAAGTGAGTTCTTTGGTCATGTAAAGGGCGCATTCACAGGCGCGCATCGCGATCGTGTTGGACGGTTCCAACTGGCAGATGGAGGTACAATTTTCCTCGATGAAATCGGCGAAATCCCACTTGAACTGCAAAGCAAATTATTGCGCGTACTGCAGGAAAGCGAGTTTGAGCGCGTTGGCGATGACGTTACGCGCTCAGTGGATGTCCGCGTAGTCGCGGCGACCAACAAGAATCTCGAACAGTTGATCGTAGATGGCGAATTTCGTGAAGACCTGTTTTATCGGCTGAGCGTATTTCCAATTGACGTACCGCCATTGCGTGAGCGTGAAGAAGACATCATCCAGCTGGCGCGACATTTTCTGGAAGTCACCTGCAAGGACTTCGGACGAGAACAAATGACACTCACCCGCGCGCAAGCCGAAAACCTCCTCGATTATCGTTGGCCGGGAAATGTTCGGGAGCTCAAAAACGTGATCGAGCGCGCCGTAATTCTATCGCCTGGTAATGTCTTGCGCCTTGATCTATCCATGCCTAATCTAAGCGTTGTCGAGAAAAGCGCAGATATGAAGGTTGCAGCGGGCAACAACGAAATTCTGACAGAGAAAGAAATGCGGACATTTCAAAAGCAGAATACGGCAGCGGCCCTCAAACAGACGGGTTGGCGTGTATCTGGCCCCGAAGGTGCCGCTGAATTGCTGGGCGTCAGACCAACTACGCTTGCGGACAGAATTCGCACATACGGCTTGCAGAAACCAACACGGCGGTAACGACCCAGTATGCATATCAACCGATATCTGACCGGCCTGTTCTTGTTGTGTTTTCTGCCACAGGCAGCGCTGACATCAGAATTGCCGCTGCCGGTCAAAAGCGCACTTAATCACCGCAAGCTGCCGCACGACTCGTTGAGTATGTATGTTCAGGATCTCGATAGTGGCGATACGGTACTCCAGTGGCAGGATAATGTGCCGCGCAACCCGGGTTCCACGATAAAGCTTCTGACAACGCTGGTTGCGCTTGATGTTCTCGGGCCGACCTACCGTTGGAATACGAACATCTACGCTCTCGGTGAGGTTGAGAATGGGACTCTGAGCGGTGATCTGCTTATTGAGGGCCGCGGTGATCCGTTCCTGGTCACTGAGCGTGTTTGGCAATTGTTGCGGCGGGTAAGGCAGAACGGCATTCAAAAGATCGACGGCGACTTGCTTATCGACGATAGCTATTTCGATATCGTCAATCATGATGCCGCCGCTTTCGACCGGCAGCCATTGCGCGCCTATAACGTTGCACCCAACGCCTTGCTCATGAATTACAAGACCGTTCGTTACTGGTTTGAACCGGATCACGATGGCAAAGCCGTCCGCGTATGGCTGGATCCACCGCTTGAAAACATCAGTGTTGATAATCGCCTGTCACTGGTGGCTGGCGCATGTCGTGGATTTCAGCGGGGCATATCGGTTTCTGCTAACGAAGCAATAGACAAGATGACCTTCAGCGGCAATTTCCCAGTGGGTTGCAAGCGATATGCGATGAGTAGGTCGGCACTTAGTCACAACGACTTCGCCTATGGTCTTTTCATGTCGCTATGGCGGGAATCTGGCGGAGAGTTTAATGGCGGCTGGAAGAGCCAGCTCGTGCCGGAAGACGTTGAGCCGTTAATCTCGTTCCGATCGTTGCCTCTGGCGGACATCATCACGCGTGTTAACAAGCACAGCAATAACGTCATGGCGCGACAGCTTCTCTACACGTTATCCGCAGAGGTTATTGGTGAGCCAGGCACAGAGGCGGGAGGGCGAAAAGTTGTCGGCGACTGGTTGCATGACAAAGGATTCGAATTCACGGAGCTCGCTTTTGATAATGGCGCAGGACTTTCGCGCGATGTACGTATGACAGCCCGCGACTTCGGTGCAATGCTGCGTTTCGCCTGGCAACAGCCATATATGCCCGAGTACGCTTCATCGTTATCGCTGTCAGGACTCGACGGCACGTTGTCGAATCGAATGGACGATGGTCCGATGGAGGGCGCAGCTCACCTCAAAACGGGAACGCTCGACGACGTCTCCGCTATCGCAGGATACCTGCAGTCGCAGTCGGGCCGGCGTTTTGTTGTCGTTGTCATGCAAAACGAAAAAGACATTCATCGAGGTTACGGTGAAGAAGTACAGGAGGCATTACTACGCTGGTTGTACGAGCTGTGACGAGTATGCGGTTCTCGCACGAATAGCTGTAGTAGACTCTCGCGTAATGAGACTTGGAGAATGATGATGCGTCTGTTTATTGGTGTATTGGTGCTTGTGCCGCTATTTGCAGCGGCTCAAACCGCCTACGTCACGGATACACTGCAACTCGGCTTGCATCAGGCATCCGATACCAGCGACCGTCCTTTCCGCAGTCTCGATAGTGGACAAGAGCTTGAGATCCTTTCACGGACAACCTATTACGCGAATGTGCGGTTGCCTGATGGTACGTTGGGCTGGGTAAAAGCCGGTTTTCTCGTTAACGACAAGCCCGCCAAACTCATAGTTGCTGAAACGCGTGCCGAAGCAGACAGGCTTGCCGGGGAACTTGAGAAATTGCGAAGTGCCTTCGCCGCGCCAGCCGCGACCATTGATACGTTGAACCAGCAAGTTGCCGACTTACAGGATCGACTTGGTGAAAGCGACGCAAAAGCCGTCGAACTCGGCGAACAAAATGCCAGCTTGCGAAATCGACAGTCGCAATACAAGAACAGCATGCCTTTGCAGTGGGTTGCTGGCGCAGTTGGTCTCTGTCTTATCGGTGGATTTCTTTGCGGACTGTGGTGGGTCGACCAGCGCAGCCGCAAACGTCACGGCGGCATCCGAATTTACTAGACGCAATATCTAGGCAGCGGCGGTCATACCATCAGAGCAGCCGCCGCGAACCGGTAGTGTGGCACCCGCAAATAACTTGTCGATATCTGATTGCGATCGGATGTTGCGGGTCTGTTCCAGTTGGTCACTGGTAATGTGCGGCGCGAACAACTTTACGAAGTCGAGCATGTAGCGGCGCAAGACAATGTCTTTGCGAAAGCCTATCCACGTGGTGCTGCGCGGAAATAGTCCTTCGGCATCGATGGCCGTCAAATCCTGCTTGTCCGCGCAATCTTCGGCCATGCTGGCAACTATGCCGACACCGAGGCCCATACGCACGTAAGTCTTGATAACGTCCGCATCTCGCGCAGTAAACACAACATCTGGCTCAAGCCCCTGGTCGGCAAAAGCACGTTTCAGTGACGACTGGCCGCCGAAACTGAAAACGTACGTAACAAGGGGGTGCTGCGCCAGGTCATTGAGCGTCAACTTGCGGTTCAGCTGTGCGAGTGCATGATCTTTCGGAACGACAATTTTCCGATCCCAATGATAGCTCGGTACAAGGTACAAACCGTTGAACAGATCATGCGAACCGGTCGCGATCGCGAAATCGATTTCGTTGGCCGAAACCATGTCAGCAATCTGCTCTGATGTGCCCTGGTGCAGATTGAGGTTAACCTTCGGGTAACGTTCCCGGAATTCGCGAATAACATCCGGAAGCACATAACGAGCTTGCGTATGCGTGGTCGCGATTGACAGCGTTCCCTCTTCTTCCTGGTAATAGTCTGAGGCGAGGCTGCGAATATTTTCGACCTCCTGCATGATCAATCGTGATCGATCGATCACCTGTTGCCCGGCCGCGGTGACTCCTCCGAGGCTTTTGCCTTTGCGCGTAAACAACTGCAAGCCGAGTTCTTCCTCAAGCAGTTTGAGTTGTTTACTGACTCCTGGTTGAGACGTGTACATCCTTTCCGCTGCCGCAGTGATGTTCAGTCCGTTGTCGACGATCGCAAGCAAGTATTTAAGTTGTTGTAATTTCATTCTTCGGGTCGTCTTGATGTCTTCATATGTGACCACGTAACTCCGTGATCGTTTCAATCGTGGCCGGACAAATTACCCAGACACGGGAGGTCGCTCTCGGTTATAAATATTAGATGCCGCAAAACAGCTTTCAGAGTCATATATAACACATGGTTATAACGACGGAAAATAGCATTGTATTCAATGGCCTGCGCGTTCGATGTTAGGTGCTGATGGAAAAATATTTTCGTGCTAGCCTCACTCCCTTGATTGCAGGTACTAAATAAAAGGACGAAAAGATGATTTACGACAATATTCTTCAGACGATCGGTAACACGCCGATCGTGCGTCTCAACCGCATGGGCCCGGATCATGTTGAGCTGTACGTCAAAGTTGAGTCATTCAACCCGATGGCATCCGTGAAGGATCGCCTCGCATTTGCCATCATTAATGACGCGGAGCAAAAAGGCACCCTGAAACCAGGACAGACGGTTATCGAAGCTACGTCTGGAAACACCGGAATCGCATTGGCCATGGTTTGCGCTGCGAAAGGGCACCCGTTCGTAGCCGTAATGGCGGATTCCTTTTCGGTAGAACGCCGCCAAATAATGCGCGGGCTTGGGGCCAAGGTTATTCTGACACCGGCGGCAGAGCGCGGTAGCGGCATGGTTAAAAAGGCCGAGGAGCTTGCCGAAAAATACGGTTGGTTTCTTGCGCGCCAGTTTGAGAATCCCGCCAACCCCGACTTCCACGCGAATACGACGGCACCGGAGATCCTTAAGGATTTCGCCGGCAAGCGCCTCGACTACTGGGTTACCGGATATGGCACGGGCGGTACGATGAGTGGCGCCGGCAGAATCCTCAAAGCAGCCAGGCCGGATCTGACGGTCGTTGCGACCGAGCCGGAAGCTGCGACACTGCTCGCGGGTAACGATTGGGCGCCGCACAAAATCCAGGGCTGGACGCCGGATTTCATTCCCAAAGTACTCGATCGTGATGTGTACGATCAGTTGCTGTCGGTAAGCGATGATCGTGCAATCGAAGTATCGCGCGAACTGGCACACAAGGAAGGCATCTTTACAGGTATTTCATCGGGCGCGACCCTGGCTACTGCCCTGGACGTTGCCGAAAGCGCTGCTGCAGGATCTGTCATCCTCGCGATGTTGCCCGATACGGGCGAGCGATACCTGTCGACCCCGTTATTCGAGGGCGTCAACGAGGGCTCGGACGACGACTGGCTGGCGTCGCAATAGCTGGCTAGTGAGATGAAGCGCCCGCCAATATTGGCGGGCGTTTTTTCGTTTTGAACCAAGTGCACCAATATTTGGGCGAAAAATCGCGTAATTAGCTGATTCTCAAACGAAAACGGCTTTACTTGAGACCTGAGTCACAGCCAGATATGCGCGCAACTGGCATCGTGGGCGCTTCGAGGCGTATGGCCTTCTCAAACGGATCGAACGTTGTCAGCTGATCTGCACACGCTGCAAACAAGAAAGAACGTAGGCAAGGCGAAAGGCTTGCTGCACTCGCTCGTGCCACGTGCGCAGTGCTTCTGTTTCTATGGCCCGGATCGTCAATGTGTCTGGAGTAGTGACGGTGCAGACGATTACGAGGTGGACAATTTTGTCGTCGACCTGCCTGATGAATTGATTGACGGACCCAGTGGTGATGAGGAAGCAATTCGACGAACGCTCAAGTCCGGTCGAACTTCACTCGCGTTACCTGTTTATGACGAGGCTGAGAATCGACTTGGTCTACTGGTCGCGGTATTTTCCCGGAATGCGGGCAAGTCATCTTCATTTAATCCGAAGATGCTCGTTAATATCTTGCGTCCCGCGGTCGACCTTATTGGCGAAAGCCTTGTTCTTGGTCAGACCTTACGGACGGCTGCCAGGCGAAACGAACTCATAGAGAACGAATTGACGCTTGTTTATGAGGTCGACGAAAAAATCCATGGAATGTCTCGTAGTCACGCCGGGTTGGCACAGTTGGTTGGTCAAAGTGGTCGCTTTCTGAGCATCGCGTACAGCGTGTTACTGATACCGTCAAAACGAATTCGTGTCAGTGCGACACACTCAAGCTGGAAAAGCGTCAATCGCAAGGTTCTCGATCGATACTTGATTGATCATCTGTTGCCCAAGCTTGAAGGCAAGCGGTGGCCCGCTGTTTTCGAAATCCCCGGGATCGATGGTGCGGACAATTCGCCAGCAGATAAGGCTTACCAAACTCTCCTGTGCCCGATCCTTGACAAGCATGGCAATCTTGAAGGGGTGCTTGCTCAGCTGGGACGAATTAACCACGATGAATTCTCGAAGTCCGACCGCCGTTTCATGGCACATATCGTGCGCAAGGTTGAGTATGTGATCGAACAGTCCTTCGATGCGATGACCGGGCTCATGAATCGTTCGGGTTTCGAGGCGCAGTTGCAGGAATCGGCGAAGAGCCTGTCGAACGAAGACAACATTCATCAGCTCATCTATTTTGATCTCGATAATCTGCAGCTCGTAAATGACACATTCAATCGCGATGCAGGAGACGCCGTCATCGTGCATTTCGCGCGTCTGCTTGAAGAGGATCTGTCGCGTAATGCCGTTGTGTCCCGCCTGACGGGTGATGATTTCTGCATCTTGCTGACACATTCAGACACCGACGGTGCGATGCAACTCGCTCAGTCAATTCGAGAACGAGGCCAGTCGCTGCGCTACCTTGAAGGTGATAAATCACTGCAGATTACGATGAGCATAGGCATCGCTGAATTCGGCGCAGACACTGATGGTGGCAACGCCCTGACGACAGCAAGAATGGCATGTGAGGCAGCTAAGGAGCACGGGCGCGATCGCATCGAGATATATGATGATCAAAATCTGAGCATTATCCGCCGGCATGATGACATGCAGTTGGTTACGCGGATTCAACAGGCGCTCGATGGCGATGAATTCGAACTATATGCACAGCCAATCGTGAGCCTCGGCGACCGCGACGAACAAACGCGATTCGAAATTCTTCTGCGAATGAAGGATGAAAGCGGCGAGGAGGTCGCGACAAGCTCGTTCTTCTCGGCAGCGGAGCGCTACAAGCTCATGCCTCAGATCGACCGCTGGGTAATATCCAACACGATGGCGAAGCTGTCGAATGAATCGACAACGCTTGCACTGGATAAAACGATTTTTTCGATCAACTTGTCCGGACAGTCACTAAGCGATGATGACATTCTTGAATTCATTGAGGACGAATTCGAAAACTGCGGGTTGCCGGCTGAATTACTTGGCTTTGAGGTAACAGAATCAGCCGCAGTGTCGAACCTGAAGAAGGCACAGACGTTTATTGATGCGCTGCGATATCGGGGCTGCAAAATATCCCTGGATGACTTCGGCGCAGGACTGAGCTCCTTCGCATATCTCAAAAACTTCAATGTCGATACGTTGAAAATTGATGGCGGTTTTATCCGCGATATCACCGATAACCGCATATCCGAGTCGATGGTGGCTGCCATTACCCAGGTTGCCAAAGTCATGGAGCTCGAGACCGTCGCAGAGTACGTCGAAAGCGAAAAGACACGCCAACTGATTACTGAATTAGGGGTGGATTTTGCACAGGGTCATATTGTTGGCCGTCCAATACCTCTGAGCGACACCCTGCAGCAGCTGCAAAATGACCTGAAGACGTCTACAGCCTGAGCTTTCATATCAGTTCATCAAATTTTCCATGCAATTCGGTGTCGAGCCATCTGACTCCGGGCTGATAGACTCACCCGCATGGATGCCCAGTTAAACGAAAGGATTGCGCAAGCCGTTAATGAGCTACCGCCCGAGCTGCACGATGTGGCGACGAGATGGTTTGAGCAGCTTGAAGTGGATCGTGACATTAGCGATGTGCTGGCGAGCACCATTGAGCCGCTTGTCCGGATTGTCGCCTGCAGTGAGTTTGCAGCAAAAACGGTCATGCGAGAGTGGCGGTGGTTTACCCAGCATCAAGATTCCTTGCAGCTGCTACCCGATGCACCTTTTCTTGAGCGTTTCGCCGCTGAGGTAGCTTCGAGCAATGAATCAGTTGAGACGGTAAAGCAGCAACTACGTCGCTGCCGTAACCGATACATGCTGCATATTCTATGGCGGGAGATCACAGGCGTCGCGACCCTCGACGAGACGCTGGTGGCACTTTCCAATCTTGCGGATCGCTTGCTTGAGGCCGCAGCCCATTATGCAGAGCAGCGGCTACACGAGCGCCACGGTATCGTGCGTAACGCGGCAGGCGATCCTGTTTCTCTTGTTATCCTCGGCATGGGAAAACTCGGTGGTCATGAGCTAAATTTCTCATCTGATATTGATCTGATTTTTCTGTATCCCGAAGGCACGGAGTCGGACGGCGAGCGCAGCCTGAGTGCCGCCGAATATTTCTCCCGCGTAACTCGCAATATCATCGCCCTTCTGGACGAGGCAACAGCCGATGGCTTCGCCTTTCGCGTTGACGCGCGATTGCGGCCGTTCGGAGACAGTGGCCCGCTAGTGCTTAGCTTTGCGGCTCTCGAGTCTTACCTCTTACAGCATGGCCGCGGCTGGGAGCGATACGCCTATGTGAAAGCACGAATTGTCGGCCTCAGGCCGCCGTCAGCAGTTGCGGCGGAGTTATACGGCGACCTTATTCGACCTTTCGTCTTTCGGCGCTATCTCGACTACGGCGTTTTCGAGTCATTGAGGAAGATGCACGAGCTGATTTCAGCCGAAGTTGCTCGGCGCGATATGGCGGACAACGTCAAGCTGGGGCCTGGCGGGATTCGGGAAATAGAGTTCATCGTGCAATCTTTGCAACTGGTGCGAGGTGGCAGTCAACCAGAGCTGCAGGAGCGGGGGCTGCAAAAAGTGATGCCCCGCCTGATAGGCGATCGCGGCCTGACACAGTGCGCTGCCGAAAATTTGATGGCGGCGTATGCTTTCTTACGGCGCATCGAAAATTTCATTCAGGCGATTCGCGACCAGCAAACGCACG
>Ga0316194_10003413_pt1 | contig 11094 bp, 13 predicted proteins | sample CroRivsedime1_MG_FD_204936 | JGI IMG/M metagenome (GOLD analysis project Ga0316194, IMG submission 204936) | Coastal sediment microbial communities from Maine, United States - Cross River sediment 1 | ecosystem: Environmental > Aquatic > Marine > Coastal > Sediment | place: USA: Maine... | reverse complement strand
GGCCGGCGAACGTTCAGCTTGCGAAACAGAGACTTCATCGGATCGGACCTTTCGAGATTCCGGATATTACCTGTCAGTGAGGAGCGCGAGTCGCAGGTGCATCAGCTCGCGCAACCGCTTCTTGGAGACCCGCGGGTATGTGGTTCGTTGCCACGGCTCGTAGCACACGAAGAGCCGGGTTCTCATCTCCAGCTCGTCGCCTTCGAAACCGAGCTCGGCAAAGGCCTCCCCGATATACTCATGCCGGGTGCGGACGACGCCGGCCACGCGGCGGGCTACTTCCCGGTCATCGGCGGCCCAGGCCCAGAACGGCAGATCGAAGCGACTCAGATCGTGTTCCAGCACAATCTCGGCGATGCGGAACAACCGTGTCTTGGGATCCAGCATGCGCAGTTCGACATTCTCGGTCACGACCGCCGTGTACTCGTGTGCCCAGTAGTCGAGAAGCTGCATCAACAGGTCTTGCCGGTCCATGAAGTGCCAGTAGAAGCCCCCCTTGGTGACCCCGAGGTCACGAGCCAGTCGCTCGACGCGCACCCCCGACACACCTTCGTCTCCGAGAACCCGCAACGCTGCCTGGAACCAGTCCGCCTTGCCGGTTCGCTTCTTCGTACGAAGGTTCATGACCTTACTCGCTGGTGTGAGCCTCATCGGTCGGCCGAACTGCAGGTCGGCTCCCTGCGCGAAACTAACCATTTCTCGGCGGAGATGGCGGTCCATTGTACGCCAGCGTATGGAAAATAGACGGTTGCGTATATTTGTGCTATAGTATTCGCGAGCAAGAGCGACAATCCGGAAACAGCAGTCGGAGGAAGAGCATGAAGAAGAGTGGAGCTGGACTGGCCCTGGTCCTCGTAGTGGCGGCGGCCATAGCCATCGGCTACCTGGTCGGACGCACGGGCGATAGTGCTGTGAGCGCCCAGGACGTGAGCCCCACCGCAGCCATGGACAGGGACTACTACGTCCCCAACAGTGAGGACCTTGCCCCGGATGAGATGCGGGTCATCGCCTGCGGCACTGGGATGCCCACGACGCGTGCGTCGCAGGCGGCCGCGTGCTTCCTGGTGGAGCTCGGGAACGGAGACAAGTTCCTGTTCGACATCGGATCGGGATCGGCCGAGCGCATCTCGTCGTTGCAGATCCCCTACGACTATCTCGACAAGGTGTTCATCGGCCACCTGCACGCCGACCACTTTGGGGCCCTCGGGGAGCTGTTCATCGGTGGAATGCTCCTGGGACGCCACGTGCCGCTTCGGATCTGGGGGCCTAGCGGTCCGGTCCCCGAGCTCGGCACTCAGTACGCCGTCGACAAGATGGTCGAGATGTTCACCTGGGATCTCGCGGGTCGCTACGGAATGACGGACACCCGCGGCCTCACGGTCGATGTCACCGAATTCGACTACCGTGGTGAGAACCACGTGGTCTACCAGAATGATGGGGTAACGATTCGGGCCTGGCCCGCCATTCATGCCATTGACGGCCCGGTGAGCTACAGCCTGGAGTGGAACAATCTCAAGTTCGTGTTCAGCAGCGACACCTATCCCAACACCTGGTTCAACGAGTACGCGTTGGACGCCGATCTTGCCATCCACGAGTGCTTCATTGCGGTACCGGCGATCGTGAACAAGCTCGGCTTCACTCCCGAAGCGGCCCTGTTGGTAGGCACGCAGATCCATACGGCTCCCGAAGCGTTCGGTAAGGTGATGAGCCATATCCAGCCGCGCATGGCGGTGGCGTACCACTTCTTCAAGGACTTCGACACCACGGGCGACGTGTTCGAGCGGATTCGTAAGACGTACGACGGACCGCTCAGCCTGGCCGAGGACTTCATGGTCTGGAACGTCACACAGGATGACATTCGCGTGCGAATGGCAGTCGTCGAGGAGCATACTTGGTCTCCGCCGCTGGCCAGCCCGGCGATCGCTCCCGACATGGCCGCACGACTGGGCATGAGCGAGGCGCTGGGTTGGGAGATCGGCTACTCGGACTTCATCATTAACGGTAAGTGGAACGTCGACGACGCGCTGCGCCCGATTTATGAGGAGGCGAGCCAGATCGTGGGCCGTGAGTTCGTGTATCCGGGTGACGAATAGGGCGGCGACTGATGAGCGAAGACATGGGTCGCTCGTGCCGCGCCAGGATACTCAAGCTGCTGTTCACCGCGCTGGTAGGGGCGGGCCTCAGCCCGTCCACCAGCGTGGCGCAGGAAGCCGATGCCGCAGCGCTGGCCAAGGCTGCGCAGAATCCTCTGGCCAGTGTCATCAGCACACCGATCCAGTGGAACTCGAACTTCAGCATGGGCGCCGAGGATCGGACTCAGAACGTGATCCTCTTCCAGCCGGTGCTTCCGTTCTCGCTTGGCCCGAAGCTCACGCTCATCACACGGCACATCCTCCCGATCGTCAACCAGCCGGCGATCACGGGAGATGGGCCGGCGTTCGGACCGATTCCCATGCCACCAGGCCGGCCACCGGAAGGGTTCGACCGCGCGACCGGGCTTGGAGACTACTCGGGCACCTTCTGGTTGTCGCCGGCGGGAAGCGGCGATCTAACCTGGGGGCTCGGAGCCACACTGCTCGTCCCGACCGCCACGAAGCCTGCCTTCGGAGCCGACAAGTGGGGTGCTGGTCCGAGCGGTGTCGTCGTCTGGATGCCGGGTTCGTGGGTCACGGCGCTGATCGTCAGCAACACCTGGTCGTTTGCCGGGAACGAGGAACGGGCCGACGTGAATCAGCTGTACGCGTAGCTGGTGGCCAACCTGAACGTCGGCAATGGCTGGTACCTGACCAGCGCGCCGGTGATCACCGCGAACTGGGAGGTGGAAAGCGACGACCGGTGGACCGTGCCCATCGGTGGTGGCGCCGGACGGATCTTCAAGATCGGCTCTTTGCCCAACGATGTCCGGATTCAGGCGTTCGGCTATTTGGTCAAGCCGGAGAACGGTCCCGCGTGGAGCCTGCAGATTCAGTGGAAACTGATGCTCGCGAAGTGACGCTGACGGTGAGACAGGGCTGGGCATGACGTTGAGCGCACCGTCGCCTACTCACCTAGACCATTTGGAGAACAGTATGAAGCACTTGAAGACCTCCGACTTTTCTACCGGCGCGACAATCGCTGTGGCGTTGTTGCTCACCGCGTGCAGCGGGATCTCGACTTCTACCGACTTCGATCCCGCGGCCAACTTCGGCTCCTACGGCACGTACGGTTGGGTCGAGACCGAGGCCCGCACCACGGACGATCTCACGGATTCCCGCATCCGAAGCGCGGTCGACGCTTCGCTGGCGGCGAAGGGATTGAGCAAGGTTGATTCCGGCGGCGACCTGGCCGTGGGCTACCAGGTCACGACGGCAGAGCGCAGTACATACAATACCGTCAGCACCGGTTGGGGCGGCGGTTATGGTCGTGGTGGTTGGGGTGGTGCCGGCATGGGCATGAGCACCACGACCGAGCAGAATTACACCGAAGGCTCAATCATTCTCGCGATGTTCGACGAGGGCACGCAAAGCATGGTGTGGAAGGGCACGGCCTCGGCCACGCTGGATGCCGGCAAGAGCCCGGAAGACAGGGCCAAGTCGATCCAGGGCGCGGTCGACAAGATGCTCGGCGACTTCCCGCCCGGCAGCTGATCGTTGCGTAAGTCCGCGTACCCGGTCGGACTGAAACTGCTGGCCATCGCCCTGGTCGCGGTGGCCGGCGGTCCGTCCACCGGCGTCGCGCAGGAAGCCGATGACGATGCCGCGGCGTTGGCCAAGGCGGCGCAGAATCCACTGGCCAGCGTCATCAGCACGCCGATCCAGTGGAACTCGAACTTCGGCATGGGCGAGGAGGACCGAACCCAGAACGTGATCCTCTTCCAGCCAGTGCTTCCGTTCTCGCTTGGCTCGAAGCTCACGCTGATCACGAGGCACATCCTCCCGATCATCAACCAGCCGGCGTTGGACGGAGATGGGCCTGCGTTTGGCCCGATTCCCATGCCACCAGGCCGGCCACCCGAAGAATTCGACCGTGCGACGGGGCTCGGAGACTACTCGGGCACCTTCTGGTTGTCGCCGGCGGGCAGCGGCGATCTTACGTGGGGGCTCGGAGCGACGCTCCTGATCCCGACAGCCACAAAGCCCGCCTTCGGGGCCGACAAGTGGGGTGCCGGTCCGAGCGGCGTTCTCGTCTGGATGCCGGGTTCCTGGGTCACCGCTTTGATCGTCAGCAATACCTGGTCGTTTGCCGGGAACGACGAGCGGGACGACGTGAACCAACTGTACGCGCAGATGGTGGCCAACCTGAACGTCGGCAATGGCTGGTACCTGACCAGCGCACCCGTGATCACGGCGAACTGGGAGGTGGAGAGCGACGACCGGTGGACCGTGCCGATCGGCGGGGGTGGCGGACGGATCTTCAAGATCGGCTCGTTGCCCAACGACGTCCGGGTTCAGGCGTTCGGCTACCTGGCCAAACCCGAGAACGGTCCTGCCTGGAGCCTGCAGCTTCAGTGGAAGCTGATGTTCGCAAAGTAAGGCGGCAACTGCCCGCAGACAGAGACCCAGTACGGCCTGGTCCCGCCGGGTCAGTCGCCGCCGCCCCCGTCGAGTTCGTCGCGGACCGACACCAGCAATACCTCCGCCACGTCCGCGGCTTCCGCGTACTCCCTCGCCGCATTCGCGGTCATCATGTACCTCTGCGCCGCGATGTAGCTGAACCGGGAATCCTGGATCAGCTGCGAATAGATGGACATCGCGTCCGCACTCGAAATGACCTCCGTGGGCCATGACCCTTCGTGCACGGCCTCACCGGCTCTCGCGAGCGGGGCACCATACTCCGAGAAGAGCGGGTGCACGACCTGAATCACGAACTCCCGGGTGGCCAGCTCGTTGTCCCTGATATCGCCGATCAGGCGCGGCCACGAAGCGAGACGGGCCCGCAAACGGACGTCCTGGATCAGCTCGAGGCGGCCGGACGTCAGCAAGGCGTCCAGAGTTCCGCCATCGACGTCCAGCGTGGGCACGACCACCATGTAGAACAACGACGAATCAACGGCCGCAACGGGAGGTACGCCCGAGTATTCTGGCGGACCCACCGCCAACACTTCGGCGAGGAGCCGCTGTGCGGCCCGGGCGCGGGAAGCGTCTCGGATCAGACGCTCCTGGTAGGCGGAGAACTCGGTTGCCAGGCCGCGCAGCACTTCACGTTCCTCCAGCCGCTCGCCTCTCTCCTGCCACCAGGCCTCGATTCCGAACGCGAGCAGGATGCTGAGCATGATCGCCGTGCCCTCGGCGAGGTACCGGAGCCGCGGTCTTCCCGTAGAATTCACCCATCAGCTCCTGACATCTGAAGACTCGCTGCCCGCCGGCCGCGCAGTCACTCGACCAGTCGGTCCCGCATGTCGTGCATCTCCTGACGCAGCTCAAGGTAGGCCGGCTTGAGATTGAGCGGCACCTTGAGCTCCGCGCTCTCCCGTAGGATCTCATCCAACTCCGCGAGCATCAGGTCCTGTTCCTCACCCCCGGCGTGCTGCTTCTCCAGCCTTTCGAGGCGGCGCCAGTACCCGTTGGCGGATATCTGGAAGGGCATCCCGAGCAGCCGCGGTAGCACGCCGAATACGGCGAGGGCCGCGCCTCCGACGGCCGCCGCGAAGCCCAGGAACCGGTCCACGATCGTGGCGAGGCGGAACGGGAGCACGCGCCTGAGGGGGGAGGGTCCGCTCCTGTAGTACTCGGCCGCTGCCTCGCTGAGCGGAAGCGAGATGTGTGAGGGACTGGGGAACGCTCCGTGGTCCGTGTAGAGAGTCCGCCCGCCGTGTATGGCTGCTCCCGCGTCGAGAAGCAGATCCACCAGCGCCGGCGGCAGGTCTTCGTCCGTGACGAGGTTGACGCTCGCAGCCAGCTGCTGGAGGTCGGTATCCGGGATGTTGAGGCCGAGATCGATCGTGCCCTCGGGCAGGGTAATGGCAGCGAGGTATGGCAACCGGCGCTCGTAGGCTGCCGAACGTCTGAATGACACGGGTTTCAGCGTGTCGGAGCGCAGCAGGGACTGCAGGACTTCGGATTCCGGTGCTCCGACGGTGAAGACCGCATCGACGTCTCCTGCGATGATGGCATCGGCCGCCGCGCGCACGGTCAGGGACGCGAACGGATCGGAGGTCACGTCGTCAGCGACCCCGCTCATGTCGAGCACTTCCCGGGCGATGCCGGCCGCCACGCTGCCTTCCAGCCCGAGGACCACGCGAAGCCCCCGAAGATCCTCCAGGCCCTGAATTGGAGGATCGCTCCGCACGAACAGCCACAGAGGCTCCACGTAGAGACTGCCGAGCGAGATCAGTCCCTCCGCGCTCTCATCCGAGCCGAGGCTGGTCTCGACACCCGCCTCGACGAAGCCTGCCTGCGTTCGATCGCGCGCTGCCAGGGCACGCAGGTTATCCAACGAACCGCCGGTCTCGATCAGGTTCACCCGGACGCCACGCCCCTCGAGGTACTCCTTGTATCGCTGCCCATCCTCGTGGAAGGCCGACTTCTCGGGTCCGGTCAGCAGGTAGATCTCGTCCGGAACGCTCGGCCCGATCAGCCGGATCGAGAGCACTCCGACGAGGACCACGATGCAAAGGGGGAGCCATCGGACGATGCGACTACCGGACACGTTCTCTCCAATTCACGCATGAAACGGGTCTTGTATCGGATCGGCTCTTTCGAAGCCCGGACACTACCCATCGGTGATCATCACGATTCTTTGAGGAACCAGCACCCGCAGCTGCTTCTTCGACGCGTGGTCGAACAAGGTGACCGATTTGTCCGCGCGGTACAACTTCGCAGCACAGGTTCTCTCAGTACAGATACCGGTCCGCCGTCGATCCGAGCGCCCTGGCTGGGCCGAGCCTGAACGTGAGCGCGCGCAGCCTCATGCTTGACCGTTGCCTGTCTACGGACCTCGCTGGCCGAGATCCCCCGTCTTCCTGATCGCGGAGAGCAGCCGCCACGCCAGGTACAAGAAACCGACGATCCCGAGCGCCGCGGGAACCGAGACCTCGCGCCACATCGGTGGTACCTTCAGGGCGTAGAGCCCTACGCTGCCGAGGAACAGCGCGGAAGCGAGGACTCCGAGCACGATCCGGTTGGTGATGGTGTCCAGACGGCGGAACTCCACCCCTACGTCGAAGTCACCGCTCCGGATCTGGTCGGCCATCTCGTTGAGATCTCGCGGGAGTCGGTCGATCAGACGCTCCCAGTCTTTGATCTGGCGGCGCGCCCGATTGAGGAGCTTCTTAGGGTTGAGCTTCTCGCCGACGTTGTCCTTGTAATACGGCTCCAAAACCTCGGCCAGGTTGAACTCGAGATCCATCAGCCGGGCCGTTCCCTCGACCTGGGCCAGGACCTTGAACAGGAGCGACAGACTGCCGGGCATGACGATCCGGTGCTGGCGCATGATGTCGGCGGCGCTTTCGGCCACAGAGCCGAGATCGATGTCGCTCAGGTTCTGCGCGAGGTACTCGGACATGAACTCGCCGATGTCGGCCCGCAGCGCGTTACGATCGAAACCCTTGGGAAGCTTGCAGATGCGGACGATATAGTCCGTTGTCTCATCCGCGTCGTCCCCGAAGATGGCCGCGAGAACGATGCCCTCGTATTCCTCGCGGGTGCGCTCGTCGATGCGGCCCACGGAGCCGAAGTCCAGGATTCCGAGCCGGTCGCCCGGCAGTACGAGCACGTTTCCGGGGTGCGGATCCGCGTGGTACACGCCATCCCGCAGGATCATGTGGATGTAGGCGTCGGCGAAGTGGCGGGCGAGCTTCTTGCGGTCCACGCCTTCCGCCTCCATCCGCGCCGTGTCCGCCACGCTGTACCCATCCAGGCGCTCCATGGTGAGCACCTTTCGCGTGGACAGATCGGGGTACGGTGCCGGAATGTGAATCACGGGATCGTCGGCGCAGTTGCGGGCCACCTGCTGCAGATTGTTTACCTCCTTACCGAAGTCCAGCTCCTTGAGGAGGTTCTTTCGGAACTCGGCCACGCCGGACGAGGGCTTGTATTGCTCCAGCTCCGGGCTCAGGGCCTCGGCTCGCTCCGCGAGGTGCATCAGAATGTCGAGATCCTTGCGCACGCGATCCTCGGCCAGCGGGTGCTGCACCTTCACCACGACACGGGTGCCATCCTCCAGCGTGGCGGCGTGCACCTGCGCGATCGACGCCGAAGCCAGCGCCTCGGCCTTGAACTCGGCATACAGGTGCTCAGGAGTGCCCTCGAGCTCAGTCTCGATCGTGCCACGCGACACTCCCGGCGGATCGGCCGGCACGTCCGCCTGGAGCTTCGAGAGCTCTTCTGCGAGCACCGGGCCCACCAGGTCGGCGCGCGTGCTCAAAACCTGTCCCAGCTTGATGAACGTCGTGCCGAGCTCGGTGAACGCCTCCCGGATCCGCTCTTCCTGTGACAGGTCCGAGATCGACCGGCCGTCGGCGGTCACCAGTCGCTTTTCGATCAGGTCGGGGATGTCCTTGCCCAGCCACTCCGCCAGTCCGTATCGGGCGAGCGTACGGACGATCTCGTCGAAGCGTTTCGGGTCGATCTTGTGGCCAGGCAGTCTCATTGCGTTCCTTCCGACCGGAATTCAGGGAGCTGCGGGAGGAGGCACAGGCGGTTTTCGAAGCAGCCACCTCCCCCCGGCAAGCACGAGATAGATGATGTAGCCAGCCGCCGAGGCGACGCTCGCCACGTAGGTCATGGCGGCGGCCCGAAGGACCTTTCGCGCCCCTTCTTTCTCCTGATCGCTCATGAGCCGCAGCCGCTCGAGCTGTCCGATCGCCCGCTTGCTGGCATTGAATTCCACGGGGAGGGTCAGAAACTGAAGGAGCAGAGCGCCCACGTAGGCGAGCACTCCGATCTGGATCAGACCCGGGGAGCCGACGAACGAGCCCAGGATGGCCGCAGGGATCCCGAACCGGCCGGCCAGGTTGGCCAAGGGCGCCACGGCCGTGCGGACCTTCAGCGGTCCGTACGCCTCGTGATCCTGTATCGCGTGTCCCGACTCGTGCGCAGAAATGGCGAGCGCGGCCACGCTCGGCACTCCGTAGATGGTAGGCGAAAGCCGGATGACCTTCGTGCGCGGGTCGTAGTGGTCGTTCAACTTGCCGCCGACCTCCTCGATGCCCACCCGCTTCATGTCGTTGGCGTCCAGGATCCTTCTGGCGACATGGGCACCCGGCATGTCGGCCGAGTTCCGGATCTGGCTCCACCTGGCGTACGTCCGCTTGAGCTTGCCCTGGATCGACCAGGAGAACAGAAAGACGGCGCCGGCGATCAGATAGAACGTCAGGCCTTCCATGGGTGCCTCATGTAGTAGGCGTGGTGGTCCACTCGACGATGCGGTCCCGCAGCTTCCGCCGCTTCTTCGCTGACAGATTCGGGTAGGTCTTGCCCTCCCAGGCGAAGTACAGGATGAAGATGCGCCTCCTGAATTCGGCCTCTTCGCCGGTGATCCCGAGCTCAGTGAGCGCCTGTTTCACGTAATCCAGCCGACGCTGAACTACCTTGGCCACCCGCTCGGCCACCTCGGTGTCGGTCTCGGCCCAGGCGATGAACGCTAGATCGTACCTGGAGAGGTCGTGCTCCAACACCAATTCGGCGACGCGAGCCACCCGCTTCCGCGGCTCCACCAGGCGCAGTTCCGGGTTCCCCGTAACGACATCGGTATACTCGTGCGCCCAGTACTCGAGCAGCTGCAGCTCCAGATCTCGCCGGTCCTTGAAATGCCAGTAGAAACCGCTTCGGGAGGTACCCAGGTCCCGGGCCAACCGCTCCACGCGGACGCCCGCGATTCCCTCTTCGCCGAGCACTCGCAGCGCTGCCTCGAACCACTCGGCCTTGCTGGTGCGTTTCCGCCTCGAATGTGCCATGACGCGCCTGTCGACTGATGCTTCGGTATACGCAAGCGGAACCACCGTTCCGACGGACGCCCCAAAGTAGCCAGAGCGTGTGGCGAGGGCCCCTGGTGGTCCCTGTCGCCTACAACGTTGGACGGTAGCGTACGCGAAACTAGACACTGCCGTCTAGTATTACTAGTATGGTGGCCTGCGCACCGAAGTGATCGAGGCCCGGGCATCGACTCACAAGAGGAGATTGTTGGGATGAGACGCGGAATTTGCAGTCTGCTTCTGGCCACCGCGTGGACCCTGCTGTACCCGAGCCCTTATCTCGCCCAGGAGCACCCTTCGGAGGGCGAAAGCGCCGAAGAGGCCTTCCACAGGAACCACCTCTCGCTGTTCACAGGGGGCACCACCGAATCCAGCGACGGCGAGACCCGCACGGCCTTCTCGCTCGGCCTCGACTACGAGAGGCGCCTCAGTCGTCTGGTCGGCCTCGGCCTGGGCGGGGAGTTCGTGTTTGGCGTGATCGACGAGCGAGTCGCCCTTCTCGGCCTCCTCCTCAACCTCCACCCGGCGGGCGGGCTGGTCCTGGCCGCGGGTCCCGGAGTCGAGTTCGCGAAAGAGCGCCACGCCGAGGGCGAAGTCGAGGCGCAGCAGGAGGAGTCCGGGACGGAGACCCACGCCGCCCTCCGGATCGGGATACTGTACGAGTTCGAGGTGGGCCATCGGTATTCGATCGCCCCGTCGTTTTACACCGACTTCATAGAAGGCAAAGAGCCGACGTTCGTGTGGGGGTTGGCATTCGGGGTCGGCTTCTAGAGACCAACACGGGACGGAGGTAAGGGCCATGCGGACATCCCTCGCGATGCTCGGGGGAGCGGGCGTGCTGGCGGTGGCGTTCGGCGCCTCCCACCTGGGCCGTGCCGATCATGAAGCCGGGGTCGACCGGCTGAGCGCACCCGCTCTGTACGCCGCCGACGCCAACACCATCGTCGGCTTACCTCAAGGTGGCGGGTCCGCATCGGACCGGGCTACCGGCTGAACCGGTCGATTTGAGGACAGGCTACAACCTCTGAGGAGGAGGAGTACTCTTGAGAGCACTGCTACTGACCGTCCTGCTCTCGCTGGCCAGCGTCAACGTCGCCCAGGGACAGGCCCTGCTGGTCCTGCTGTTCGGTGACAAGCTGTCCACCGAGAAGTTCCAGCTTGGCATCAACGGCGACATCGGGTGAACCGGCCAGACGAACCTG
>Ga0316194_10003412_pt1 | contig 11101 bp, 11 predicted proteins | sample CroRivsedime1_MG_FD_204936 | JGI IMG/M metagenome (GOLD analysis project Ga0316194, IMG submission 204936) | Coastal sediment microbial communities from Maine, United States - Cross River sediment 1 | ecosystem: Environmental > Aquatic > Marine > Coastal > Sediment | place: USA: Maine... | reverse complement strand
TTAAAAATGCAAGCCAGTACACAGAGAGATTGGATAAGATTGCTGATGAACTGGAAGCCGTATCTCCTGAGATGGCTCTGGAAGTTGATAAGATTTCAGATGTTATCGACGGTCGTCGGGAAGCTACCACATTGAAGTATGATCCCGATGAAGCCAGTTACATGGCCGGTCGTTTCAATTATAATGTCCGCAAACGTGAAGCTGATGAGCCTTACATGGACGAGTTCAACAAGAGCAATTTCGAGCAGGTTATGGGCGAAAAAAAGAACCCTGTTCCGATTAAAAAAGCCAGTGCTCCTTATCAGAAGGTACAGGAATAATAACGCTAATTATTTCTTGTCCTTTTTTGATAGGAGGTGCCAATGCCCGCATTATACCCTTCGATGGTAGGGCCGGAGGCTTTTAAAGTAGGAGACTGCGTCCGTAAATTCGTTACGGAATGGAACGTCAGCCCTTATACAGGTGTAGTAACTCAGCTTGCGCCCGTCGCAAATAAAGTATGGGTTCAGTGGCCTTTTGCTAATCAATCAGAAGATCCCGAATATCTTGTAAAAGTAAATCCGCTTGTCTCAGGAATGCCCACGAGTGTTGTTGACCGTGGGTATAGCTCTTATGAAAAGAACCTGAGTGATGAGGCTAATGGCTCAATGCCAAAGAGAGTAACGCCCAGCCGTGATTTGAAACGTATCCTTGTTCCTAAGATGGCCTCTGAGACGAATAAGATGGCAATCCGTATAGCTCATACTTTTGCCACTAAAGTAGTTGATAAATTGGTGGACAGTATCAGTGTATGCCAGGAAGACGGATTAACTGATGTTCAGGCGTATAATAAGGTTTTTAAAGATTATGGTGATATCTGTTCGGATTATATCATAAAATCTTCAATCCAGAGAGTATACGCCGGAGAGGAGAAATAATGTTTCTTCATAAATTTAATGTTGACGAGGGAACGGTTTATTTATTGAATTCAACACGGAACCCCGGAAGTCTAAATCTTAATCTCCCTTCTAAAGCTCCGACAATTAAAACTGAGTCTGTGAAAAACCTGCTCAGTAATCTTGACAGTAAATTTAAAGAAGATCCTCTTCCGGAGCCTGAGCAAGAGGAGCCTAAAGAGGAGCCCAAAGAGGAGCCCAAAGAGGAGCCAAAGGAAGAAAAGGAACCTGAAAAAAATAAAAAGGCCTCTATTGCGACAGTTATTCGTCAGTATGTGTCAACAATAAAGGAATAATTACATGGCAATGATGAGATACAGCTCAGCGACAGTTGTTGAGCCCTCTGTTGATTACAAAAGTTGGCAAAAGAATGTCTGTTGTGGCCAGAAATCCTGCTCCTGCGGTGACGATTCCTGTAGAGTAAAGACTGCTCGGACAATTTTAGCAAAATATTCCCCTGAAAAGTATCTACTTTCTCATTGTACCATTATAGCTGCGGTTGATACTGAATTAGCTGACCCTACGAACCCTCAGTCCGATTATTATATCCATCCTGCTTATTCCAAGTTTATCAATAATAATGGTGATGCATGGTCAAAACAGATGCTCGCCAGTTGTTATCGTTCCTTTATAGGTTCTAATAACTACTTGGAACATATTCAGATACCTGAGCTGAGTAAAGGTAAAGTCGTTGATGCTATCCTGAGAGAAGTTACGATTGGTAAGGATAAAAAAGGTAGTGATTTGACTACTTATTATGTAGATATCCTTGTAGCGACGGAGAGAAAGCATAAGGACCTTATAAGAAGGATAGAGGCAAACGAACTCAGTACGCTCAGTATGGGCTGTAAAATTGCTTATAGTATTTGCAGTAAATGCGGTAAGAAAGCAGTGGATGAGACTGAAGCTTGCCAGCATGTCCGTTTTGAAAAGAACAACATGTTCTACGACGAGAACGGGACGCAGCGTAAAGTCGGTGAGTTATGTGGTCATTTCTCAGAACCTGATAGTGTTACTTTTATAGATGCTTCATGGGTAACGAACCCGGCTTTTACAGGAGCAGTCATTCGTAACATCGTTAACCCTCCCGAGAATATTATGGCAAAGTTAGATGAAGCTAATAAAAAGGATACATATGTTGTCAAAGAGGGTGATTTCTTAAAGGCAGCGCATAAAACAGCTCAGGAAGATGAGGATAAGCCTGTTGAAGAGGATAAAGCTCCGAAGGAAGATCCGAAAGTCGATGAGCCCAAAGAAGACGCCCCAGCTGCCGGGGATGAACCGGCAGTAGAAGACGATGCCGCGCCAGGTGAAGAGACCGGTGCACCTGAAGAGTCTCCAACTCCTGAACCAGCTCCTGCCCCACCTCCTCCGGAAGAAACACCGGTAAAGACGTGGAAAAAGGATATAAAAAAGAAACTCCTTGATGAACTGAGTAATGATTTGGTTAAAGAATTTACTGAGGAGACTGAGGGAGCTAAGAATGACCAGTTAGAAACTCTGGATGAGAGTCTGATTCAACCGACAGCATCGAGTGCCTTCAGGAAGATGTGGCTCTTTAAGAGAGGCTGGGAGAAATACCTTAGAAAGACAGCGAAAAATCTGGACGAAAAAAGTTTTGATAAATTGAAATTTGGTACATATATGATCTTGACCAGCAATGACTTAACGGCCCTGTCACAGTACGGGTTTAATCGCCGGGACTTCCTTGCAGTCATGTCGTATTTGGACCAGCGCTTTAAGAATCCTTTATCATTAGGATTAAAGAAAGCCGTAGCTGAACTGAACGGAACGAAAGACTTGACTGTGGAAGGGGCTGTGTATGCTTTGCAGAAGTTATCCAGCCGGAAGCTTGGGGATTTAGAGGTCAAAAAAGCTTTGACATGGTTAAGAGCTTTGGATTTTTATAACGAGTAAGTACAATAATTCCAAGTTTTTGTAATAATCTCTTAATATTGGTATAATGGACAACAAAAAAATTTGGATAATAAAAATAAAATTTTATTCATAGGAGGTAACCCATGGCGAGAGATAGACTGAGCTGGGATAAGGAAAAATCGGCTGAAATTGATAAGAAGGCTGATCCTTATACAATGAACCAAGACCATCCGAACCCACCTGCATCAAAGTACGACATAGGTGGCCCCTCACAATTTGCGGAAGATCCGGACATGGCAAAGCCCTGGAAAACAGAGGGCCGTACTGAGACCGGTCATCCTGCTCCTGCAGCCCGTCAGGCTGTAAAAGCTGCTCGTCAGCTGGAAGACAAAGCTCTGAAATGTATTACTGTTGCACAGAGAATGCTTCCGGGAGCTTCCGATGAGCTGATTGAAGACCAGGCCACTGACCTTATGTACATCCCCGAGAACCGGATCATGGCGACTTTAGAGCGTCAGGCCAGTTTCGCAGAAGTCCTTGCAAGTGACGACGAAGAGGACAAGGATGAGCCCAAAGAAGAGGAGAAGGAAGCGAAAAAAGAAGATTCCGTTGAAAAGGAAGAAAAGGATGCTCCGAAGCCTCTGAATGAGGAACCCGAAGAGGGTGAGAAAGCGGCCAAGAAAGACGAAGAAGAGCCCAAGGAAGAGGAAGAGGGCGAGGAAAAAGAGGCCAAGAAGGAAGAGCCCGAGGAAGAAGAGGGCGAGGAAAAAGAGGCCAAGGAAGAGCCGAAGGAAGCTAAGGAAGAGCCGAAGGAAGCTAAGGAAGAACCCAAAGCTTCTGATGAGATCGACCTTAACAATCCTGGTACCGATCTTCTTGACGCCATTTTCGCAAGTGAAGAGACAGAAAAAACAGGTGCTAAGAAACTTAGCGGCATAGTGAAGAAAGCTTCAACAGATACTACGCTTGACAATCTGTGGGAAGCACCGCCTGATGTTTCAGAAGCCTTTAAATAACAGTATTATTCATCTATAAGGAGGTAAGCTAAATGGGTGCTAATCTTCCGGTTCCAAACGCACATTGTAATACCCTGTATCGCCAGACCTATAATAGCTTAGGTGCTATAGTAGCTGCTGGTCTGACACAGGACAATCGCGTTGGGAATGATCAGAAGAAAAACAACACACGCTTGACCACGACTACCAATAAAGGTATTCTGGCCGGTAGTGTTGTAGCCGTTGCTGGAAGTGGTACGATAAGTGCTGCCGCAGGTGATGCTTCCACGTTCGACAAAGTTGTCGGAATCGCTGTGAACGACGCCGTAGGTAACCCTTACGAATCAAGTTCCGCTGTCGGCTCAGGAAAAGTAGTATACGCCCATGGATCCGGTACTGTAATAAGTACTGATATCTATGAAACAAAAGGAACAGACGGTACAGCCGCTGTCACATATGCTTACGGTGACTTGCTGTATGCCTCACAGAACGGTCTGTTAACGAATTCAAGCGGTATGGACTTAACGCAAGCTGGTAGGGATCTGTATTCCACCCTTATCGGTATCGTGTTGAAGGTCCCGACTGCATCTGATCCTTACATGTCATTTCAAATGAAAATATAAGGAGGTGAGTCGATAATGGCTGAAATTAGCAATCAAGTTAAACAGGAAATTATCCAAGAGTACATTAAGACGGCCGGTGGACGTGTAAAACTCGCTGCGTCAATGACTCAGCCCCTTCGTCTGAGAAGAGACTATACCTCAGTTGGTCGTAAGACCTTCTTGGTAGAACAGCTTCCGGACGGCGCACTACCGATTTATGACAAGGATCCTTATGTGACCGCATATGTGATTGGTGAAGAAGGTCAGAACATTCTGGCTATCACCAAACCTCGTCGTGTCATATTCCCCTTGTTTGAAATTGCTTCAAATCCCGAAATTCCGCTGACCCAGGTCAAGGAACGTAGGTTTGATCTCATCGAACGTGCTCAGGACCTTGCGAAAGCTGAGATCCAGGCTGAAGAAGATACTCGTGTCTTCGAGGTTCTGGATGCAGTTGCCACATCAGGTTTTGATAACATCGGTGCGACCAATGCCGACATTCCGGCGACAGCCCCGTTAACTCCGGCTGATCTGGCAGACGCTTTTGCTCTCATCGAGCGGCATGACCTTCGCGTAGCCCGTGTTTTCGCCAATGCACTGGATTACAGCGACATCCGTAAGTGGGGCAGGGACGTTCTGGATATTGAGAGTCAGGCAACCTTATTGAAAACTGGTCTCATGGCCTCCGTATGGGGAGCCCAGATCATCGTTTCTCGTAGGGTTCCGACAGGATACATCTATGTATGTTGCGAACCTGAGTTTTTCGGAAGGATCCCGGTCCGTACCGAATTAACAGTTCTGTCTGCAGATGATCCGAAGAACCGCACCATCGGATTCTCGTGTTTTGAGAATCTCGGTATCGGTTGTCACAACCCTCTGGGTCTGACAAGAGTGGTTCTTTCTCGGTAAGTAGTTTCAGAATCCTGAGAATCAAGGCCGGAGAGAAATCTTCGGCCTTTTTATTTTAACAAAAGGTGTATAGATGAAGGCTGGAATTGATTGGGTACACGACCGTTTAAAAGATTTCGTAAAACCAGGTTTTATCGCTTTTGATGTAGGGGCTCATAAAGGCCACTATACAGAGAAGCTTCTTGAATTGGTAGGTGATTCCGGGAAGGTGATGTCATTTGAACTTAATCCTGATAACTACCGAGTAATGGTTCAAAAAATACGTAATTCTAATGTTGAGCTTAATAATGTAGCCGTATCTGATAATGATGGAGAAGAGAACTATTATAAAGGAGCTGATTCTTTTACCGGAAATATTGTAGGGCATTCTACTAGTTATAAAAAAAATGTTCGTGCAGGTAAAATACCTTCTTTACGTCTTGATACGGTTTATCCAGACCTCCGGATTGATTTTATAAAGATTGATGTAGAGGGAGCGGAGCTGAAAGTACTAGAAGGTTGTAAAGGAATAATGAAGAATATAATGAATATGCTGGTTGAATGTCACTTTGATAAGGACTGGCCTGAACTCAGAGATGTGGTATTGGGAGAGTTTAAAGCAAGGGATTTACTTTCAGGTGAGCTTATAAACCGTGATTCAAAGAGGCCTTTTCAGTGCCTCTGCTGGCGGGAATAGAAAGAGAGGTTAGGTAGCATTTCGTTTAGAAATTAGTTAATTTACACCCATTCTGCATGTCCATAACGTACAGCCGATTTTGCTATTCTTTTTAGCAAACCTCTTTTGCCGTCGTAGACCGCATTCCACATCATCCTTATAAAAGTGTTATAAATTTGAAAAGGTGTTCGTCCCAATTTTGCTGATACTTCAGATATGACAAGAAGATTGAAAGGGTCAAGGAGAAATCTTCTTACAGATTCCCGCGCATCGTTGCCCCAGTTCTTCCCATCGTTGAAGCAGTAAGGTTTTAACATCTCACTTAATGTTCCGAAAACAGAGTACATGATTGCACCGTTTTCGCGTAACCATTTGAAATAGTCCCAGAGTTCATCTGGAGACAGTGTTGCGATTTTCTTTTTGCTGATTTTAAATTTTTTCATGATTCCATTCCTTTTAAGAATGAAACGCTACCAATACCTCCTCTCGTATATTTTGTAAATATACAACAAAAATTTTTTTATTGCGAATAAATCGTAATAATTCATTAATATAATTATCTGGGCATCTGAAATATTTTATAAAGGAGTTTATATATGAAGACAGCTTTATCTGATATCTTAATATTTACAGCAATGAAAAGATTAGCTGCGGTAAACACCTTGTCAGTTGCTGAAGGAGAGATACGTCCATTATTCAAGGAGACAATTGAAAATATAGAGGACTGGGTTCCTAATACTATTAATGAAGCAAATCCTTATGATCAACCTCGTGGGAAGGGTATTTGGAAATATCTTGATCAGGAAGAACTTACAACAGCTATAAGATATCTTAAGAGTTTAAAACCTGGTTCGACTTTAGAAGTAAAGAGTAAATTAAAAATACCTGAAGTCCCTTCAACTCTGTATTTTGGAAAACTAAAAAAAATTATCAATACAAAGGAATTAGTTGAATTAATTAAATCTCTGGAAGGTCTTCATAAAAAGATTGACCAAAGAAAATCAGAAGTTGAAAAAAACCAAAAGCGCTTTAAGGAAGAGGTACAACCTGGAGTATTAAAGAAAAAAGAGATGCAGGAGAAGGCTGATAAATTTAAAGAAGATTTTGGACGGAGAACTCGTGAAGATAAGCGTCCTGAAGAGTCTGACCGTGGATATGACGAGCGTAAAGAAAAAGAAGAGGGTAAATGGAAGAAAAATAGGGTGAAAAATCCTAGTACGGGTAAATGGGAACCCGTATATGCAAATAAAAAAGGAGCCCGTATGATAGTGCCGATAGCTCATAAATTGATATTAACGGCTGATATTATTACCGGTAAGAAAAAGAAGTGGATGCAGCAAATGACCAAATCTAAGAAGTTTGAAGAAGGCGCTCTTAGAAAGTATTTTGGTCTCAAGAAAGGCGATAAAATAACCATGGGAATGCTCGATAAAGAGCTTGAAAAGCTTGAAAAGAGGTACCCTGATGGCGGTTATTCCAAATCCGATCTTGAATTACAAAAACGTCTTCAAGCTGCTAAAAATATGATGAGCCGGTAATATTATCTGTTATTGATTTGGTCTAAGGCATCATCAATGGACAGGCCTAGTCCTGATTCATCCATAAATACATCGAATTCATCGCGGACTGCTTGTCTTTTTTCTTCAAACCGTTCCTTTGCGTCGGGGCCCACATATTTTTCAATAGCTTCGCGGACTAAGTCCCGTGCTTCCTCAGGCATCGCTACTATGGCATTGGCCTCACATTTTCTTTCACCGATTGTCTCAAGATATTCCTGAACATAGGACATATGATGGTTTTTATGTGTCGGATCTGCCAGGCTCCTTTTGGAACCGGTTATAAGATTATCGATCCAAGTAAGTCCATTTGCTTCAATAAAGCCATAATTCAGGCCAAACCTGTCAATTATCAGACCGGAGGGGTCGTAACCTTTTAAACCGTCGTCCCAGGTGATGTTTTTTAAATCATAGAGATTTTTTCTTATAAATTCCGATATACGTAGTCCGTCAGGGTCATGGTCGCCGCAATTATGGGTAACAATATTATTAACTGAAACGGTATGATCAGTAGTTGTGAAATTATATACTTTGCCTTCATAATATCTTTTTTCTATACCGGTTATAGGTGTATAAACGTATTCTCCTTCAATGAACCATTTTCTTCTACCTTTTTTCTTTAAATATTTGTGTTTAAATATCTTGCTGAGGGTCTGTTGAGCAACATGCATTTCATATTTGTCATGTTGGTTTACTTCTCTGCCTTGAATAATTGCCTTTTTTGCTCTTTTCATATGATATAAAGATACGAGTTCTTTATATCTTGAAAGTATTAACATTTGAAATTGGAGTGCTAATCCTTTTGAAGCTGTAGAAATTCTTGTTTTTACTTTGTTTTCACTGCCGTCTGCTTCAATATAACCTCTTATGAACTCGGAAAGTATATCGTCAGGTAATTCAAAGACGAAATCAGGTATTTTTTTAGTTAAGGCATATTTTCCAAAGTTATCTATGAGCCATTTACCTAATAAATTCCCACCAAATCTCAGTTGGGTGCATGTCTGGGTAGAGTCTGTTGACGGTTTATAACCGAATTCTTGTATCACTATTTTCTTGTATTGGTTTATTAAATGTGTATCTTTTTTGTTGAAACTTAGATTAGGGCAACCAGAATAGCAACCGTCTCCGAGATAATAACCTAATAATTTAGCTATCCCTTTTGTTATTGGTAGGATTCCTTTTTTTTCTTTAATTTTATCAGGGATTTTATTGTGATTTTTGGATTTTATTTTTAGTTTAATTGAATGTTGTTTTATCTTAAATTTAGGGATGCTTAATTTTAGATACATTCTATTATCTACGTCTTTAGCTTCTGTAAAATCTTCAGAAATAAATTTCCTATGAATACCGTCTTTAGGATGCCTGTATCTTTCTACGGTTGCTGTTTTAATAGGGTGTTCTGGAGTGACAGAGAAAGGTAACATATTTACAGAATTAAATTCATATAGATAACCTTTATAAGAACGTTCATAAACATTAAAGGCTTCTACAAAACCGGATTCTCCTAAAATCTTTTCATTAAGATTAATTTCTTGTATGGGAGAGAACCCACCTTTTTTCAGGATTAATTCATTTTCTGGAATACAGTATAATAACACACATTCGAGCCCCTTTGACTCTGCTAAAGAGAATCTCCGGGCATACTCGGCTCTTTGAAGCATGCTACTCCAACCTTTTGAATTTGCTATACATATGTGATACTCTTCACATACAGGTCGAAAGAGGGTAACAAGGTCAATTTTTTCTACAACCATCTGGATATAGTATTCTTCGCCGTCCCACCAGTTAGGGGTGTATAATTCCGCTGCTTTTTGTACATGTTCGAGCCAAGTACCTACATCGCCTACAATATCCTTTTTATTAGGTTTTTCGACATTTTTGAAAGATCTGGCGTCTTCTTCGGCAACGAAGTCTATTGGCAGGTAGCCTAATTTCCGGCACTTATTAATGAGGTTGGTGACTTTGTCAAAATCACCTTTATTGATAAGTCTGTTGGTTTCCAGTTGATAGGCCCATCCTCTTGATGAAACCTTGAAGCCTATTTGTTCTGAAATTGCCTGTAGATATTCAGCGAATTCGCTGAGTTCATCCGGTCCAAATTTTTTATTTAGATTTATCATACCGCCTCCGTTATTAAGGTAAAGGGTGCTTCTACCTATTATTATCCCGGTGAGAGCCCAAAAAGGTACCCTCTTTTTTTTAGAGGGCTCAACCCTTTATCCTCTATAACAAAAAAAATTGGCCTTTTTGTAACCCCTAAGGCCAATTTAGTGTTCACTATTAGTGTAACTTTTTCTATATATTTTTCATGATATGGATTTTTGTTAACTTTAGGTTCCTCTTTCGGTTCTTTCTTAGGTTCCTCTTTCGACTCTTCTTATTTTTGAATTCCAACGATAAAATATATTTGTTTGCGTATTTATACTCTAAAAATTGCCGGGTAGGGAAGTTTTGTAGGGTAACTTTTCCAAGTTTTTTGAGTTTTCTAGTGATTTTTCGCATTTTCATGCCAATTTCTATATTCTCAAATTTACCCTCTTTTATCACAATACTGTACAGGTCAGTTATTAAGAGATAACAGATTAAGTTATCTTTACGGTATATAAGATTACCTGTCGTACTGTCTCCGAAAATGCCTATGGTATCGGGTGCGCCCAGGTTATTCCATAAATCAACGATGGTAACGTCTTTGCTGAGATTTAGGCCGAAAGGCGCTGTGCTTAAGGTACTGCCGTAGGTAAGTACTGTCAGTAGTGCGGTAATAATGAGAGTCTTCATGCATCTCCTTGGTTTGTGGTTAACTTTCCTTTTCACTAACATTATACATGAATTTGGCCCTTGGTTTTCAATTTTTTTTGAAAAAGATTAATATTCTCTTAACACATTTTTGATTTTCTTGCCTCTTTTTACGTTTCAAGGTTGTTCAGAAAAAAATAAAAAAGTGAGTTTTTTTTAAAAGAGGGCGTAAAAACCTTGTATAATGTTTATGTTAATCCGAAAAACTTTTTTTCATTTAACGGAAGGAGTATAGGTATGGTTACCTATAAAGACCTTTATAAAAAGCTTGATCCCATCCTTCAGGCAAAACCCAAAATAATGTATCCGGAGCTTTTAAAGAAGCATCCTGATATAAAAATCACGTACTGGTCCTTTAATAACCGTAAGAATAAACTTGCGGCATTAAAAAAGGAAGAGCAGAAGGCTCTTAAAAAAGCCGCAAAGGAGTCCAAACCCCTGGTCAAAAAAGTGACCAAAAAACCCACAAAGACCAAACCCGCAAAACCTGCAAAGATACCTATGGCAGAAGTAAGGAAGTTTATCAGGGAGACGAAACCTAATACCAATAAGTTTGGTGCTTATGTGGCTTCGGCTAAGGTTTTAATGCGGGACCCTAATGCTGTCCATTCTCAACATAAAAAAGAAATAAAGATGTGTGATGCCAACTTTTATCAGTTTCGGAAGAGTTTCTGTGCACGGTTTAATCTTCCTCTTACAGCGGCATTGGACTACAGTAAAAGGAAACTACCAAAGAGAAAGCCCGCGACAGTGTCAGTGAAAACGCCAGCGGTAA
>Ga0316194_10003409_pt1 | contig 11103 bp, 9 predicted proteins | sample CroRivsedime1_MG_FD_204936 | JGI IMG/M metagenome (GOLD analysis project Ga0316194, IMG submission 204936) | Coastal sediment microbial communities from Maine, United States - Cross River sediment 1 | ecosystem: Environmental > Aquatic > Marine > Coastal > Sediment | place: USA: Maine... | reverse complement strand
AAATCCATGAGAGAACTCGAAGAAAGGCTCCAGGTGCTGGAGAGATTAGCACACGATTACCGAGAAGAAGCAAGGTCGATTGCTCAGCAGTTGGAAGCAAAAGACATATTGCTGGAAGATGTCGAATCGGTGGTTCACAGGCTGGTGGCGGAATTGGAGCGAGCAGAAGAGGATGAACGAAGCCGAGACACGCTGCAACGACAGTTGTTGGAATATAAAGCAGAGCGAGAGCGAAACGACGTTCATTTGCAGGAGGTTGGGAAGGAACTCCAGGATCTATTCACAGAAGGGGGAGCCACCGACGAAGTCGAGCTTCGCCAAAGGGCTCATAACCACGAGCTCCGTATGGCGGCGCAGGAGGCTCTGGAACAACACTCACGCAGTTTAGAGAATCTCAGTGGACGTGGCCAGGACCAGGTACGGTTCCAGGACGAACTGCGGAGGTGTTCACCAGAGCGATTGCAAGCTGAGAGGGGTGAGCTTGAACAAGAGGTCCAGGAACTGGAAGAGGAACTCGCCTCATTGCAGGAGCAGTTTGGCCGTCTCGATGAACGCAGGGAACAGCTGGAATCAGCTGATGAGCTCTCAGCTTTGCGGCAGCGTCGCAATGGGCTCATGGCAGAACTAACTGACGCTGCTCACCGCTGGAGTGTTTTAACCATTTGCCGTCGTTTTTTGCAGAAGGCCCGCCAGATCTATGAGAAAAAGAGGAAACAACCGGTGGTAAGAGAGTCAGAACATTTCTTCCAGACCATAACCAATGGGAGATATCAGACAATAGTGGCGCCTCACGGTGAAGAAAATATTCAGGTCATAGGAGCTAACGGTAGTCGTTACGATCTGGATGGCCTTAGTCGAGGCACCGCCGAGCAACTCTATCTTTCCCTACGTTTTGGGTATATCCAGGAATTTGGCAGACGTGCACGTACTTTACCGGTTGTCATGGATGACATTCTGGTCAATTTTGATTCTGAAAGGGTGCGTGCAGCGATCACCACTATGCTCGAGCTAGCTGAAAGCAACCAGGTGCTTTTCTTTACCTGCCATCCCGAAGCCGTCTCTCTTATCAAGGAATTGGATCCGCAGGTAACCATCTTGCGGCTGGAAACAGGAACGACGTCGAGAGATTGAGGAATTGACTTTGAATTTAGATATTAGGATTTGATATGACTCAAATACTCAGTGGGATTTGCTCTCAAGGTATCATGGTGGCAACTGACAGTATGGCTACCAGATTCGAAGAGGACGGGAAGGAACACTATTTCCCGGTTGACAAGCTGTTCTCAGTGGGTAGCCACGCTTTCATCGTCAGTGGTGGGATGGGCATCAGTGTGGAGCTGAGCGAGAGATTCAAGCAGTATGCGGAAGAGAGGCGGTTGGTGGGAGTGGAGGCCATAATTGGGGCGGCTGGAGCATATCTATCTGATCAGTACCGGGAGGCCCTGGGGAAAATCGACCAAGCGAAAGTCAGGCAAGACCAACTGGACAGGATCTATTTTCTGGTGGGCGGCTATTCCTTCAAGTCCCAAGAACAACCCTATCAATTGGCTCTCTGGGGAAGTGAGGCAGGCAAACTCCCCCTGGAAAAGATACAAATTGGTGATAGTGTGGCGGTGCCGCGGACCCTGGCTGGAGAGACAAGGCTATTTCGCCTGTGTCAGGCAGATAGTCAACTTATGGACCTGTTCGAGTTCGCCAAGGAGTTTCTTCAGAAACAGGCGGAGACAAATCCGCAGATTGGGCCACCTTTCAGGTTCGGCATGGTGACTCCGGCCGGATTTAAAAGGCTTGAGCACCGTTAAGATGATAACCGGTCTTGCCCCGTATAGAATGCGACTGAGGGCGGTTTGTAGGGGGTGAGCGGCCCAGTTTTTGCACTCTGGACACTCACCCAAAGGTGGGCTGAAAGAGATGTCGGAACCATTCATAGTAGATGTCAGTGAAGCTGAGATCAGACGAGAGCGGGAGAAGGCCAGGTCTCTCCGCAAAACGCGGTGGTGGAACCAGAAGCTGTCCCGCGGCACCTGTCATTACTGCGGTCAGCGCTTTTCGCCGGATGAGTTGACAATGGATCACATCGTTCCCATTATTCGCGGCGGCAAGACCACCAAGAACAACGTGGCTGCAGTTTGTAAAGAATGCAACAACAAGAAGAAATACCTTCTTCCCATGGAGTGGGAGGAATATATTAATGGATTCACCACTAGTGATGAGGATGAGTTGTAGAGAGGATTGAGTGGAGCAGATTCAGAAGGAAGAATGACCAAGATCGCGGGTTTCAGGTTTCCGTGTTCAGTGTTCAGGTCTATCACTTCTGACACCTGACACCCTAAGATTTGGTGCTTGGAATTTGTTATTTTGCAGTGCTCCACCACTCCATTACTCCAGCATACTGCCGCATGTGAAAAAGACCATTGCAGCCACCTCAGGGGGTGGCTCAAAGCCGGGTCCTTGGGGCCCGGATTCTTTATTGAGTATTCGCCACGGAGGGAGAAACCATGAGTATTGTGCCCGAAGGTGAGAACGTTAGAAAGGCTATCAAGTGGATCTCTGACAAGCGGCAATACGAACCTGAGGATTGCGGCCCTATTTTCAGCATGATCGAGAAGGCAGCTAAGAGGTTCGACCTCTCTCCGAAAGATGAAGAATTCCTTGTTCGTTTCTTTTGCAGCCCCGAACAGACCTGACATATAGGTGAAGTGTCCGAAGGTGACTGTAAAGTTGGTCTAGCATGTGCAGCCACCTAGATCGAGGGCAGGACCCTCCCCAGAATTTTAGCTTGTAATGCATGGAAATGTGAGTACAATAAAAACTCCCCAAAGGTAGTTCAACTCTTACTTTATAAACCGTTCGGGGGTCGTCTAAGGGCAGGACAGGGGTCTTTGGCACCTCTAATCTAGGTTCGAATCCTAGCCCCCGAGCCATTTGACAAAAAACACCCTCCCATCGGGAGGGTGTTTTTTAGTCAAAAGATGATGCGGAGTGGCTTTGCGTGAGAACCTAGCTGTGAGCTTGCCCTGAGTGTAACGAAGGGAATCCTAGCCCCCGAGCCACCAGATGCAAGTTACCAGTTGACCGCTCTCAGTCCCGAAAGCCAAAATCATCAAGCAGTTGCTCTATGACAACAAAGTGGTCCCGAGATACTTTAAGAAATTGGAATCCGGTATTATAGAAGTTTGGATTCACATCCTTTTTGTGCCAAAGACTTTTTGCATCGAAATGTAGCTGTTCCTTGTTTTCCATTCTCTGAGGCAAATCCATTTTGAGCTGAAAGATGGTGTAGGTGTCAATCGGATCTTCGCTGATCAACATTATACCCTCAGCTGTGATGTCGACCAGATGCCCGATCAGGATATTTGTGTTTCTGTCAAATACCCTCAGGTAGTAGATCAAATGCCTTCTATTGAGTTTCCGTTTCTCGTGCACGTTTCAACTCTTTAAATTGGCGGAAAAAAGGTTTCAGGTTTCAGTGTTTAGGTTTCACATCTATTATTCTGACACCTGAACCCCGACACCTGAAGCCCTGAGATTTGGTGCTTGGAGTTTGGGGTTTCATAAGTTTGCAATGCTCCACCACTCCATTACTCCAGCAGACTTCCGCATGAGGGAAAGACCATTGCAGCCCCCTCTGGGGGTGGCTCAAAGCCGGGTCCTCCCTCCGGGCCGTAGGCCCTATGGACCGGAGGCCGGGCTTTGATTCTTCACTATGATGATGACCAATCCAGTACTATGGGCTTGCCGGCAGCCTGTCGTGTGCGCGTCCAGCGGAGCTCAGATCTGGCTGCTTTCTCGCCCTTCATTTCTTTCATGATTTCAAAATAATCTTGTTTAAACTTACTTTTCAATACCTCTGATTGGGGTTTACCTTTTACAGCGTAAACTGTTTGGATGGCCTGGTGGTCAAAGGCACGCCATACTTGTTCGTCTTTCAAAGAAGTAAACTTGTATCCTTCCAGGGTGCTGATAACAGCCTTTGTTTCAAACGTACCTGCCCTCTCGACTGCACTCTTGTACTGGTAGAGGATTGTGTGTGCGGAAGCTGCTGAAGTGGAGGGATAGGATTGATATTTTGAAGCAAACTTTTCCACAAATTCTTTGCCTTTGGGATAATTGTAGATAGTAGGGACCTTCCAGCACCATGGTAGAGCGCCCACCACACCTTCCATCGCTTTTGGCCCGGCACTTTCCGCCATGCCCAGGGTCAGATTTGGAACGACAATATCCATTTTATTTTTTAGACCCATAGTAGTGGCTAGCTTCAGTGCATTGGCCATATCTTTACCGAACAACACTAGAACGAGGACCTCCGCCCTTGACGATCGAGCCTTGTCCAGAGCTTTCTTAAAATCTTCATCCTTTGCACCAGGAAATGGTGTGAGCACTCTTTTATGCCTTTTCTTATCCAATGAGCGACTGAATTTCCTGATCGATGCCTCGGTCGTCCAGCCCCAAGTATAGTCGGCAGTAATGTAAAAATACCTTTTGCCGGAATAATGCTCTTTCAGGTATTCCGATAATACTTTTGCCCCCATCCAGGCGTTGTAACATTCCCTAAACATATACTTGTGAGCTTCAACTCCCGTGGTTGCATTCGAGTAGGTTAGGGTCCCAAAATACAACTTCCCTCTTGATTTTGCCGCTTTACCACCTGCTATTGCCACACTACTAGCCGAACCGCCAAAGATTATTTCGCAACCTTCCTTGTCAATCAGTTCCTCTACATTTCTTTTGGCTAAGTCAGCTTTAGATTTTGAATCTCTGACTATCAATTGAATTTTCCTGCCAAGAATACCTCCAGACTGGTTGATTTCGTCTACTGCCATCTCCGCAGCTCTCAATTGAGCTAACCCTTGGACCGAGTAAGGTCCCGTCTTAGGATAATTCAATCCTATCTTTACAACTTGAGCCTTTGCTGCAGTTGTAAACAGGAAGATACTGGCAACTGCAATTAGAAATTTTTTAAACATTTCCTAACCTCCTTTGAAGAAAGCTTCCTTCCAGCGAGTGTGAAAACCACACTCAGCGAGGCTTTTTGACTGCACCTATAGCTCATTGGGGTGCAGATGGTGCTATTTCTCCCTCGCCCTGTTTTTCAGCAATGACCGCCTCCTGTGAAAACTCACTCTCCTTCTCTTCCTCACCCCCCAGCTTTGATTCCGACTCATCCTTTGCCTCTTCCAATTTGAACACCTCAACAGACACCCGTAGTTTGTCTGCCGTCTCCGCCATGTCTTTCATTGCCATGGCCGTCTGCCTACTCGCTGCGGAGGTCTGAGAACTGACCTCACCCACTTCTTCCATGGTTTTAGCAATATTTTCAGATGCCCTGGCCTGCTGTTTTGAGGCCATGGAGATGGACTCAATCAACTCTGCCAACCGAGTAGAAACTGTCTCAATTTGCTGGAGCTTATTGCGAGCGTCCTCAGCCAGTTCAGAACCTTCAACCACCCGATGGATACTCTCGTCCATACTGGTGCCAGCTTCATTAATTTCACCCTGGATGTTCTTAATCAGGGTTTCAATCTGCTTGGTGGCGCTGGTGGAACGCTCTGACAACCGCTGAATTTCATCGGCCACCACCGCAAATCCTCGCCCTGCATCACCGGCTGTCGCTGCCTGGATGGTGGCGTTCAGAGCCAGAATAGATGTTCGATCGGCAATATCACCGATGAGCTGAACTATGTTCCCGATTTCCTGAGAGCTTTCACCCAAACGCTTGATTGCCCTGCCAGTCTCTTGCACATGTTCGCGGATAGCATCCATGGCTATATTGGTTTTTCCAACCGCATCAGCGCCATCTTTTGCGTGCGCGGTGGACTGCTCCGAAACGGAGGCAGACTGGCCTGCATTTTCAGCAACCTGTTGGATGGAGGTAGCCATTTCGTTAACGGCTGCGATGGTGTCAGTCACCTGCACAGCCTGCATCTCACTCGATTCAGCTAGACTTTCAGTTGCCTTGCTTACCTCATTTGAAGTTAAGCCCACCTGCAGAGTAGCCGTTTTAACAGCCTTGACCACCTGACCTAGCTGTTCAGCCATAAGATTGAACGAATCGGCAATGGCACCGGTCATATCCGCAGTTACCCCAGCACGTTTGGTCAAATCACCCTCGGCCAGACCACTAATCTCCTCCAGGAGTTTCGTGACCGAGGCCTCCATGGCGTCGCGTTCCTCGCGGGTCTGGATGAGGGCCAAAGTGCTATCCAACATGGCATTGAGCGAGGTGGCCATGGTACCCAACTCGTCTTTGCTCACCACCTCGGTGCGTGCCTCAAAGTTACCCATACCGATTTGTGAGAACAGTCCCATTATCCGCTTCACCTGGTTGGTAAGGCCGCCAGAAAGTATCAACGCTACCACTACCACAATTACGGCCGCACCAGCCACCACACCGCCGTTAATCCATGCCAGCTTCGCAACTGGTCGTTGAACTTCTGCCAGCTCAATTTCGGATATCAGTGCCCAGTTGATACCTTTGGGGTTAGCTACAGTTGGCTCTTGTACGGAGATGGCCGACCAGGAACTCAACACCGGGACACCTTTGTAGTTATTAATGGTCTCGGTACCGGACTCACCTGCCAGGGCGCTACGGGAGGCAACGGTATCTACCATAATATTGGAATTCAGGATCGTGCTTTCCACGCCAAGTTTATCCAAGAAATTAGAGTTATTGCGCCACAGTTTGTCCGGACCCACTAGGTAGGTCTCGCCGGTTTTACCCAAACCTTCGCGCTCCTGCATTACGGCATTAATGTGATCCAGGGACAGTTGCGCAGCCACCACAATCTCCACCTCGCCCTGGTGGATCAGGGGCAGGGCGACGAAGGCGGCAGGTGCTTTATTGGCAGGGGCGTAGCGTTCGAAGTCGGCCATGGCAAACTTCTTAGTGTATAGGACTTCTTTTATCAGCCGGGCCAGGTTGGTGTTATTATAGGAGCCGTTAAGCATGTTGGTTCCCAAATCTGCCTCGTGCTCCACGGTGTAAAAAAGGTAGCCGTCTGGGTTGAACAAATACAAGTCGTAGTAGCCGTAGGCTTCTTTGTAGGTGGTAAAAAAATCTTCAACCTGACCTTCAACATAGGGAGCAAACGCCTCCGCCACTGAGATTTCTGCAAGGATGATCCATTGGAGCCCTTGGATTTCCAGGGGGGCGTAGGCGGAGAGCACCGGTGTACCTTGGTAGTCAGGAAAAATCTTTTGGCCAGTCTTGCCGGAAAGAGCAGCCTGGGCGCCCTCTGTATCCACCACATATGTCGTATCCAGGATGGTACTGTCCTCCACGAAACGAGAGTCTGAACGGAAGAGCTTGTCGGAGCCCACCAGGTAGGTTTCACCAGTGTCACCGAGGCCGGTGCGCTCTTGCATGATGGTATTCATCTGGTCAATGGAAAGCTGAACCATCAAAACGCCTTTTGTCTTGCCAGCTGCCTTTATCGGTGCAGAGACAAACGCCGCAGGCACACCACCCGAAGGCCCGTATGCCTCAAAGTCTTGTATTGCCGGGTCCTTAAGACCGCGGCGAAAAGCCTTGCCTGCTGGACTGTTCCTCAGTTTGCCTCTGTTGAGGTTTTGACCCATGTCGGACTCTTTTTCCACGGTATAGACAACCTGGCCGTTGGCAGAGATAAGGAACAGGTCAACGTAGCCATATTGCTCCGCATATTTGGGCAACCAGGAAGCCTTGTTTTGCTCCACTCTTCTCCATTCAGAGTTGCCGATTTTTCCGGAAGCCCGTTCAAATGACGTCAAGGCTTCCAACACGGCGGGATTCGCGGATAGGGCCTGGACATCGACCAACCGATCTGCAAAATATCTTTCGAGCTGCCCCTTCTTGACGGTACGTACCGAGCGGAGCTGATCGAAGGCCTCCTGGCGCAATACTCGTACCGTTTCAAGCAGCACGTTCATATCGCTTTCACTCTTGTACAAGTAGTTTTCAATTGCTATGACCTTGTTGGCTCGGGCAGCTTCCAGGTTGTCGAAGGCCTTATTCATCAACGCGTCAGATGACGTATTACGGGAGATAAAGCCCAAGAATACTAATGGAACGAGGGCCAGTACCAGGAGCGAAACCAGCAATTTGTTACGGATACTGCTGCCAATGTTGCCGATGTTTCTTGTGACCTTCTCGGCAATCGCTCTGATCCACTCCGAATCCACCAGACCCTTGAAGAGCCTCTTCTTGGTTCCCATTTGAAACACCTCCTGTGTATCGATATTTTCTTTATCAGTATTTATGCAAACGGTCTGAACCGCACTACCTTGCGCTAGCAGGAAAATCAAAGCTTATTTGCAGATTCTTTGTCGCTTAATCCTTGACAGGCTATTGCCAAAATATAACCTGTCAGCTTGAAGATCGAAACGCGGCTAATCCCACAGGAGCCACAATCTGGGGAAAATCCAACGACTTGATTCCCAAGCAACTGATATTGGAAGTGAGCAATGCCCTCTTGATCCTTAAGCATGTTTTCGAGAATGATCTCATAGTTACCTGGCATTCCACCCAGTTTCGCTCTCGATCTACACAGTGGCCTTTCCTGCCGTATCCTTGCCGATCGGGACCCCGATGGTTCTGCTTATTTCGATTACGCTGGTCGTGCAGCCGGCCTCACCCAGATTGTTGGAGAGGCTCTTCACAACAGCTTGGCAACGTTGGCCAGCAGTTCCACATCTTCGAACGGCTTGGTCAGGTACTCATCCGCTCCCTGCTTCAGTCCCCAAAAACGATCACTGTCCTGGCTCTTGCTGGTTAACATAAGGATTCTGATATCCTCGGTCTGGGGTGAAGTCTTGAGTTGTCGGCACACCTGGAAGCCGTTCTTCTTGGGCAATATGACATCCAAGACAATCAAGCGCGGCTTCTCTTGTACTGCCTTTTCAAGGGCCTCTTCACCATCCACGGCTGTTATGATTCGGTATCCCCTTTCCAGCAGCGGGGCAGTAATAACGCGTAGGTCGGTTGGACTGTCATCAACTACCAGAATTGTATCGTTGGCCATCTTCCCCTCCTTTTTGAGTAGCTAGCGACCAGTGGATAACCCTTCCCCTCACCCTTAGACAAAGGGTCTAGTGATAGGGAATTTAAAAACGCAATCTAGCTGAGGCTGAGATTAGTTGTGCTCGAGAATGCTGTCGTCGAGATGGCGAGAGCCTGGTACCTACTACCAGGAGTGTTATTGGAGATCGTCAGACCGCTTAGCTCGCTTTTATGCCCCTTGCTAGAGTCAAGCCCCTTGTTCAATTGTCGATGCCCCTTTTTTGATCCACCTCCAAGACCTTTTGCCCTTTTGGGTAACCCCATGCCTAACTCCGATCATGCGGACGTTAAGCCGAGCACCTCAAGAGTCTAATTGCCGCTCCCGCCAACCTCATAATCAAAGAGCCCTGCAGGAGCCTTAAGTAAGACTACCGGTTGAGCCTACTTTTTTATGTGCTCATCGACACCCTCTTCCTTCCATACTTTGAGAGTGGCTACATCTTTGGGGTCAATCTTGACACCGATTGCATTGACCGGAACGTCGGACTTTTTCTGAATCTCGATCCAGTTTTTCTTCACAGCAGGATCTAGCGCCATATTTCCTCACCTCCCTCTTGTAATGATCGTTCAAACCTTGTCAGGAGGTCTTCAATCGCTGCAACTTCATAGTGTTCCGGATCTTCTGGGCCCACGACAGCGATGGCCAGGTTGTGGTGTGGGTTTAACAGCGCCTCTTTCGCCAACTGCCGTATGATCTGACTGTCGACGGCATCGATCTCAGCCAGGATTTCCTCCGTCGCAATATGCCGCCCAAAGTAGAATTCCTGCGTGGTGAGGCGACTCATGCGAGTGTGCGTGTTCTCTGCAGCGATGAGATGTTGCCCCCGTATTTGCATTTTGGCTTTCCACAGTTCTTCTTCGTCCACCGCTCTATCGGTGGTGACCAACTTTTCCAGTTCCACCAAAATCAAAGTTAAAACCCGCATGAGATATTCGGGCGCTGTACTTCCTTGGATAACCAACACTCCGTCATCGCGATATGCGTGGTATTCAGAACTGATGAGATGAACCAACCCGTGCTCCTCACGCATCCGACGAAAAAGTCGGGAACTGCTGCCTCCGCCTAGCAGGTTGTTGAGGACGTGCAATCCGTAGCGGTGCCGGTGAGCATAGGGAACAGCCCGGATTCCAACACAGAAGTAGGTCTGTAAGACCTCCATTTGCTCGACTGTCACCCCGGTTCGGTACTCCGCAAGAGCACCCTTGAGCCCTTGGCCCTCTCCCAACATCCGCCAGAACGCATCACGCACCTGAGCGACAAAATCCGCGTGTTCCACGTTCCCTGCCGCCGCCACGATCATTCCGTCTGGTAAGTAGTATTGATGCGCGAAGTAGATTACATCATCGCGTGTCAGCTCCTTAACGGTTTCTGGTCGACCTGCTATTGGGCGCCCCAACGGATGGTCAGGCCAGGCAAAAGCCTTTAGCAGAGCGTTGGCACGATCATGCGGCATATCGCGCCTGGCATCTATCTCACGCAGAATTGCTCCCTTCTCCCTCTCCAAGTTCTGATGGGGGAAGGTGGAGTTGAGCAGAATGTCGCCCAAAAGATCCAAGGCGTATGTGCTGTAGTCATCGAGCACTGTAGCTGCATAAAAGGTGTAATCCCGGGTGGTGAAGGCACCCATCTGGCCACCGGCCGTGTCCATCAGGCGGGAAATCTCCATCACATCCCTGTTGCTCGTACCTTGAAACATGGCATGCTCTACCAGATGTGCCAATCCACTTTTCTCTGGGGATTCAGCTCGGGGGCTCGCTTCTGTCAAAACTCCCATGGAAATGGAGCGCACCCCAGGCATTTTTTCTGTAATAACCCTTATCCCATTCTCCAAAGTGGTTCTGCGATATGTGCTCTCTCCCATAGGATGCATTTATTTTGTGATCAGAACCATGGTCAGTAAACCCCTTCTCCGGTGAGGAAAAATGCTCTTTCTCTCTCTGCTGGCATGAGGAATTATCCAACCAGACTTGCCATCTTATCTACTTCGGCAAAAATGATTACGTGCAATGTCCGTACCAGATAGGGTATCGCTTCGAGGGGTCAGCATTGCGTATTCACAGCGGTG
>Ga0316194_10003408_pt1 | contig 11103 bp, 8 predicted proteins | sample CroRivsedime1_MG_FD_204936 | JGI IMG/M metagenome (GOLD analysis project Ga0316194, IMG submission 204936) | Coastal sediment microbial communities from Maine, United States - Cross River sediment 1 | ecosystem: Environmental > Aquatic > Marine > Coastal > Sediment | place: USA: Maine... | reverse complement strand
CGTCATAATAATAGGTACTGGTGACGAAGTCACCGGTGTTGGTGGAATACCAGAAAGCCTTTCCGGCATGACCGGCCATGGATACGGCGCTGCGATCTTTACCGGACACGCCGAATATCTTTGACCGACCGCCGTAATAGGCCGCCAGCCCGTCGCCAACGGTCGGGACAAGAATCACGGCTGGCGATCGGCCCTGGGTACGCGATTTTTTCTGGGCCGGATCGACCTGTTCTCCTTTTGTTTCGTTTTTCCGGGTCGCAATAATCGGACTGTCGGGGTCCTCAATGTTGTAGGCCAACTCACCGGCCTCGCGATCAAACCAGACATTGCCGACCATGCCGTGCTGGGAGGGGAATGTGCCGGTTGCCAGGGTCGTATGGCCGACGATGGTTTCGGTATTGGCATGCTGATAATGGGCGTTGGTGTACACGGCGCCCTTCTTCAAAAGATACCGGAATCCGCCCTCGCCAAAACCATTCTCATAGCGGTCGATCAGGTCTGCTCTAAGCCCATCGATGGTGATCTGTAAGACGAGCCTGACTTCCGGTTTGGATTGTGCGTTGGCATCATTAAAGTTTCCGGCCAAGAACAGAGCCAGAAGCACCATGACGATTTGGCTGATACGTTGTATGGCAATCCATCTATACATTTTCCCACGCATGATTGTACCTCGAAATCCCTAGTTTATTTCGCTATCGAAAGAGGTTGAGCCGGTTTTGCCGGTTGGCCGGTTTAGCCCGTTCGCCTGTTTCCACCAGTATCGCTCAAGCCTAAGACTGTCATCATCCAGGCGTGAGCAAAACCAAGCATGAAGTAACTACTAAGCTTAATTAGGGCGAATTAGCCTATTATGCCCGCCAACAACCGGTCAACCGGCAAAACCGGCTCAACGGGCTAACCTATCTCATGAATACTCGGTACTTGGCCACCTTTCAGGGGGCTTGACAAAGCCGAGCCCTCTGGACCCTGATTTTTAATTACCCAGGTCCGGGTCCATATTCCGGTCGAATGGCAACTGATCGAGATGCTCGACATATTCCAGTGGATCGAAGGGCAGCTTCTTTAAATCCAACTTCGGTTTGGCCAGAGCCTGGACCTCGGGCGTAGCGTTTTCAATGCCGGTCCAGGGTATGCCGTGAACCTCCTTGGCATCGGGGTACTTCTTTTTCCACAGCTCATGCCGTAGTCTCATCCGATTGAACGGGCTCTTGAGGTGGATCAGATTCACCAGCATGGGACTCTTCTCGCGGGGATCTGACGGCAGGAAGTAAAATGCCGCGGGAATGCCGCTGGCTTCGCCGACCGGGTCCGGTGAGATCCAGTGGCGTTTGTAATTGCCCTTGACCGTTGCACCGAGGTTAGGCCCTGCGTATATGAAGACGTGGTCCCGGCGACCGTGGGTGTCACTGTTGATCAGCAAGGCTGTCTGGTCGATACCATCGATGATACGATCGGTGGGTATGTGCTGAGTGGCGCCGGCCAACCGCGCAAACGTGGTGAAGAGGTCGGTCTCGTGAATGATGTCACCGACCAGTTGTCCGGGTTTGATCATGCCCGGCCACCAGGCGAAGGCCGGCACGCGGACGCCGCCTTCAAGGAAATCGCCTTTACCGCCCCGATAGATGGTCTCGGCCATACCGAGTCCCGGTGGCGGGTTGTGCGTCATCGGTCCGTTGTCGGCCATGGCGATAACCAGGGTGTTCTCGGCGATGCCGAGTTCCTTGAGCTTGTCCATCACCTCACCGATGAAAGGATCGATGTTGCATTGCAGGCCGTCCTGCAGGATGCTACGCGACGTCGAACATTTCTTGGGGTTGGGGATAAAACTCGTCAGATTCGGCCAGTTGGCGATGTAAAAAGGCTTGCCGGATTTGGCATTCCGCTCGATGAATTCCAGGGTACGACGCTGGGCTTCGGGGTCGATCTTCAGGTAGTTTTCGTGAGAATTGTCGCCCCATTGACGGGCCTTCTCACCCTTCTTGCCTTCGGCGATCTGCACCCAGCCCTTGGTCACGAAGGTGTCGTCGAGTTTGTAGGGGTCCGGCGGCAGCATGTCCTCAAACAGGCCGATGGAGGCATTGGCCCCTTCGGCGATTCTGGTATTAAGTGACAGGATCTGATTATAGCCGGTAAAGAAGGCTTCGTCGAAGCCCTGGTTATGGGGGTAGCTCTCCTCGATATCGCCCAGGTGCCACTTGCCGTGGAAGGCGGTGGCGTAGCCGGCCTCAGAGAGCACTTCGGCAATGGTCACCTCCTCGCCGCGCATCCCATGCATCTCGAGCAGCATCCCGATGTTGTACATACCGCTGCGGACCGCGAGGCGACCGGTTGCCGACGCGGCGCGACTGGGAGTGCATCCGACCTCGGTATACATGCGGGTAAAAAGGATGCCTTCTTCAGCCATGGTGTTCAGACGGGGCGTCTCAAGACCCCGAACTTTCTGAATTGCAGGAATCCCGACGTCACCGTAGGCAGTGTCGTCCCACATGATGTGGATGATGTTGGGTGGCCTGCCATATTTTTTCTGCAACTCCGACAGCTTATTGTCGAGTTCCTTGTCCTCTGCAGCCCATTTGTCGCCATTCTGGGCTTCAAGGATATAGTATTCGGCGTCATGAACGATCTTGCCGTCCTCCTTGGCCGCCCCTGCACCGGCGCCTAACACAAATGCCAGTAATGTATAGATTAAGATCAAATGAAAAAATCTAATACCTTTCATAATTGCCTCCTTCACAGTTTTATAGCTGAATTTTAATGGATTCGTAAAAAGTCAGAATCTCGATTTTTATTCATTGTAACACATTGAAATTACAAGCCTTGAAATTCGATTTATGTGTTTTTTGCGCCTTTTTGCGGCTATATCAAATTTTGAAATTAAAAAACTTAGCTCGAGTTTACTTAAAGTAAATTAAACATCTATAGTCGATCGGCAACAATCCAGTCTAAAGATAAATTACTTTCCATCCTGGCATCCTCCCGTCCAGGGGAATCTCACTCCCCATCTCGAATGAGAGATCGTGCTGTCAGCCGAGCGGTGGCGTATATCGAAGAAAACGCTGAAGAACCGATTCATCTGCGCGATCTCTGTCTAATTACAGGGGCCAGCGAGCGTACTCTGCGCTATGGTTTCCTTGAGCGGTACGGTGTCACTCCCAAAGCCTACCTTCAGGCTTTCCGGCTCAACGGTGTGCGCAGGAAGTTGAGGCGAGCCGATCCGGTGTCCACGAAGGTGATCGACATAGCCAATCACTGGGGCTTCTGGCACATGGGAAAGTTTGCAGCCGACTACCGGAGGTTATTCGGGGAACTTCCCTCGGAGACAATGAATCGGCTCAATTAACCACTGGTTTTATTTTTGTGAGCTCTGACTGTTTTCAGATGAAAATATAGGATGCGGGAGATATTTGCTTTACCGATGAAAATAGTAATTATATTTTCATAAAGGATGTTTACGAACGCGACCGTCAGGTCTTGGAGGGATTGAATGAAGAATTTACCATATGGCAAACCCGTGCGATCGATTAATTTTCGGTAAGTTCTGATTAAACTCATAAAAAAAGGTGATCTCGTAGACAAATTTATAATTTTAGATCCCCTCATTTCATAACATGTTTATATTAGCGAGCCTATTTGCGATCCCCTGCAGCTCTCCGGCATTATTGGAAAAAACCCATTCAACACCTCGGTTGATTTCCCGAAACAGGCAGTTTTTGGATGCGGAATATCCGGTACCCACATGTTGTCCCTTTTTACGATGCTTTACCAATTTTGCATTGTTTAGTAAGAGATAGTGCCCGGCGACTCCGCAGTAATCTTTTTCTAAAGCCAACTCGCTGAGTTGGGTTATATTCAGTGTTGCAATGGGGATGAAAATGGAAGCCGGTACGAAGGTGATAAGATCGAACATATGGGGCGCAAGGGACATCAAATGATAGTCCCTGCGCGGCTCAAGGGAAGAAAAACAGTCCTTGAAAATATCATTCTGTCGTTCGGGATCCGGATAGGTTTCGGCTTTTATTTCGATCATAAAATGCAATTTTTTACCATATTTTTGGATTACTTCCGCAAGTGACGGGACCGCGGGACATCGTGATTTCAGCTCGTCCCGGGTTACCTCAGCGATGGTTAAATCAATTCCGAATACCCGTTTGAGGTCCGGATCATGGATGACCACGGGGTGAAGGTCCTTTGTCCAGCGGACATCAAATTCAATCCCCCATATTCTCTTCTCGTAGGCCAGGTCGAAGGCTTCGATGGTATTTTCAAAAATCAGGCGGTTGTCGTGCTCGCCGCGATGAGATACGATTTTGCATGTCTTTAGCCGGTCATGACCTGGAAATGGTTGCGGCCATATCCTAAAGAAAAAATCAATGCAATAAATCAGTGCCCTTTCGACTTTTTCGAAAAGTTCTATTTTCATACAAAACCAATCTTGTAAAATCTGCAGGAAATGCTAATTATTAAATCGTGACAGTTCAGCCACTAAGGCACTAAGCTTTTTCCGAGACTACCCTCGGGAAAAGTGGCCCCTGCGGGGCAGCAAATTCGCAGTTTATAGGTTTCAGGTGTCAGGTTTCGGGTGTCAGGGAGTTGAGGTGCTAGATCCTGAAACCTCATATGAAACATTTCAAAAGTTGGGGTTGGTTCTATCCTGGGCCACTTTGCATTTTGTAGGTTGGGTTGAGCCAGCTCCAGGCTTTGTTGGGTTTCGTTGCACTCAACCCAACCTACATTTTGCCGGTGTTATTGCGGATTGCGAAAACCAACAACGGCCGATTTCGGAACCAAGCCCCAAAAGTTTCTTTTTCGATTAAACTGGTCGTTTTTTTGGCCAGCGGCGCCGCTGACACCTGAAACCATCAATCTCTGACAACATCTTGTCAGACAAAACCCGATAAGGGTCTAATTCAAAATATTCGAAGACCTATACAACACCGTCTAAAACAGCGCAAGTATGTTCCGGAGGTGAAATGAGGTGAACCATGCGAGATGGTCTTAAATCAGCGTGGGAAAATTTGATAGTAGATCCGGCCCAGGTAATGAAGAAGCTCGAACCCGGTATGAGTATCTTCCTGGGCACCGGTGTGGGTGAGCCCAGGACCCTGGTTAAACACCTGATGTCTGCCGATTCGGCCCATCTGAAAGATCTCGAATTGATCCAACTGGTAAGCCTTGGCGATGCCATATCCGTGAAAGCATTAAATACCAATGCCTACCGGCTGAAAACGTTCTTTTCCGGCTGGGTGGCCGGCGAGGCAATTTCGGCGGGCCAGGTGGATTTGATCCCGAGCAGTTTTTCCCGAATTCCCAGGTATATAGAATCCGGAAGAATCCCTATCGATGTGGCATTTATCCAGATTACACCTCCCAATGAAGCCGGATATTGCAGCCTCGGTGTGGCGGTCGATGTTTCACGTCAGGCAATGGAAAAGGCATCTTTGGTTGTCGGTGAAATCAATTTCGATATTCCAACGACTTTCGGCGATACATTTGTTCCGGTGTCGGATTTTGATTATCTTGTCCGTTCCACCGAAAAGCCGATCTATTTTGACCGCTGGCCGGTGGACGATGTTTTTGACCAGGTAGCAGCCAACCTAGCATCTGTCATCGAAGACGGCAGTTGTCTTGCCTTTTCCCCAGGCCCCTTGTTCGAAGCTTTGAGCCGGCATTTGGTGCATAAACAAAACCTTGGTATCCACACACCTTTTTTCACGGATGCGTTAATGGATCTCGTTAAAAGTGGTGCCGTTACCAACCGCTACAAGGAAATTTTCAGGGGCAAATCATTGACCTCCTATGCGTTCGGTACACCGGATTTAATGACTTGGCTTAATCGCAACCCCCTGGTGGAGTTCCAAGGTATTGACAAAGTGTTCACCCCGGCTCAAATCGGGCGGAATCCGCGATTCGTCGCCGTGCTGCCGGCACGCAAGGTGGACCTTTCCGGCCGTATAGCACTGCATTTTGGCAAGGGCAACGTGACCGCCGGACCGGGTGACATCATGGACCTTTTCCGCGGGGCCGAGTTGTCCCGGGGAGGAATGACCATCTTTGGCCTGCCGAGTCGGAATCGAGACCGCAGGCCGAATATCCTAATTTCCGTCGCGGATTTCCCCAATCAATTCAGCATTCGCGAAACGGTGGACATGGTAATTACCGAATACGGCGTGGCCAGTCTGAGCGGACGCACCGTGAGGGAACGCGCCCAGGCCTTAATTGAAATTGCACACCCGGATGACCGTTTAAATCTCGTGCAGCAGGCAAAAAAGGGAAAAATCCTTTATCCGGACCAAATTTTCCTGGCAGAATCCGCCCACCTCTATCCGGCGGAAATCAACTTCCAGCATACCTTCAAGGGTGGTGTGAAGATGCGGTTCCGGGCCATTAAACCTTCCGACGAGGAAGAAATGCGCCGTCTTTTTTACCGGTTCTCCGACCAATCGGTTTATTATCGGTATTTTGCTCCCATCAAGACCATGCCCCATTCAAAGATGCAGGGGTATGTCAATATCGATTTCAGCCGGACGATGTCCATCGTCGGTGTCGTGGGGGATCCCGGCCAGAGCCATATCATAGCGGAAGCCCGGTTTATAAAGGACCAGAAGCGCCCCCTTGCAGATGTGGCCTTTGTGGTGGATGAACAGTACCAGGGTGTGGGCATCGCAACATATTTGTATAAAATGCTTATCCGGCTGGCTAAAGATCTGGGAATCCAGGGGCTGACGGCCGACGTTTTGGCCTCAAACAAGGGAATGATGAAAGTTTTCGAGAAAGAGGGATCAACGGTCACGGCCAAGCTGGACTATGGCGTATACCACCTGACCATTCCGTTTGACGCCGAACAAGCAGCTGTTAAGCCCGAATAGGTTGTAGAAATTCCGAGATGTTTAAAAAACGAAGGGTTTGAATCAAGACTGTTGGTTATGGGTACATCCGTGGTAATTCATGGTATGTCGATATAAAAAATTAAGCGTGCTGGAGTAATGGAGTAGTGGAGTGTTGTCTTAAAAGCGGAAATGGATCTGATTTTTTCTCTTTTATCTTTGGTTATCCGAGATCCAAACAGGGTTTATATTTTTCCATTTTTCAACCATTCATCAATCCATTACTCCAGCACTCCATTACTCCAGGTACTATTAACCTCTTCCTTTGATAAAGAGAGAATGACTGCCGTTTACCAACAGCTGTAATTTACACCCATTAACGAAGGTTGCGGCATAGGTTTGCCCGCCTTAGAAAAAGGATACCATAATCAATGCATGATATTAGGCGAAAAGTTCAGGTCAATATTCCTTTTAAATTTCTTTTTGATACCCATCTGGACCGATTCCTTGAACATAAATTAAACCCGGAAATCGGAATCGATGCCGCGGCTTTGGAACGGTTTACCTTTGCAGATTTCAAACGCATCGGCAAAATATTGGATGATCATGCGCTTTCCGTCACCCTTCACGGCCCGTTCATCGATCTGTCGGCCGGTTCCACCGATCCGGCAGTAAGGGCCCTGACCCGAAATCGCTTTGAACAGTTACTGAAGTTGGTGCCAGTTTTCAGACCCAAATCGGTTGTCTGCCACGCGGGCTATGATTGGAAACGCTATGGCTTTTTCAAAGCGCAATGGATTGAAAATTGTTTGGAAACCTGGTCATGGCTCGCAAAGAGCCTGAGTGAGCAGGGATCCAAATTGATGCTGGAAAACGTCTATGAAGAGGATCCGGAGGATATACGCGTCATCCTTGATCGCCTCAAAAACCTCGATGTCGGCTTTTGCCTGGACTGCGGCCATTTATCCGCTTTTGGAAACTCCGAACTTAAGGGTTGGCTGGAATCGTTAGGGCCGTATATCAGACAACTTCATCTTCATGACAACCATGGCAACAATGATGAACATCTGGCGATGGGACTGGGAACCATCGATTTTGATCTCTTGTTCACCTATTTGAAATCAAATCATAATTTACCCCCCATAATTACCCTCGAACCCCACCAGGAAGAGGATCTGTGGCCTAGTTTAGCGTATCTTGCAAGGATATGGCCCTGGTAGATGACGGCAACAGAGAATTCTTGGTATATATTGCCGGGGAATCTTTAATTAAAGCCCAACAAAAAAATGCCGATAAAAACCCTATATCGGCGTGCCGATCCATCTAAATCAACCCATCCTCAGGTAGGGACCATGGCAGATATAAATCAGGAAGAAAAAAACCCGGGCGCGGTATCCGCAGACGTTCCCCGGGAAGCAAAAACCATGGTCATGACCCGCACAAAGGAAAAAGTGATCGGACCTCGACTGGTCTGCACAACAGCTTCCGGCGAGAGTAAAATCTACCCCCTTAACAAAACAAAACTTGTCATCGGACGCTCTGTTGAAGCGGATCTCAATCTGCTTGATCCTTTGATTTCCCGTAAACACTGTGTGATTGAAAACCGGCAAGATGGATTTGTCGTTAGAAATGTAAGCACTACCAACCCATTGTTGTTAAATGATAAACCAATCGCCGAAAAACGTCTTTACACCGGAGATCAAATAAGAATCGGCTCTGCGACGCTGGCGTTTATTTCAGACCGTGCCCGGGATGAAAAAAAGCTGGATGCCAAAATGCTCTCCCAGAATAATCAATCGGGATGGGGTTTGAGGCTTACCGTTTCTCTGCTGATTATTCTTGTGAGCTATTTCGGTTATTTTCAGGCATACACACCCTTAAAAGTCAAATGGGCGTTATCCGCTGTTTCCAAACAGATCAAATTGGGGAAATACCTGTCGGCCCAAAATTCCCTTAAACATCTTTTAGACCTGGATCTATCCCTGGAGCACAGGGACCTGGCGAAAAAACTTCTCGCTGATTCGACGTTGGCCATTACCCAGCAAAAGGCTCAAAGTGAAGATCTCAAGGCCGTGATGGAATATTTAAAGAATTACCTGGCGGAATACGGTGCCGGTAAAGAATCGGAAGTTCTCTGGGATCGGCTGGATTATTATCGTTTAACCCGGGCGCACCGTCTTGAATCTGCCATGGACTTTCAACCGGCACTAAGGCAATATGCAGCCATTAAAGAAGACAGCATCTATTTCGAAGAAGCGCACAAGGCCATACGGCGCATTTGGCTGGCTCACCAGCAACAACCTCGTAAAGATCAAACAGTGGCACAGATTTTAAAAGAGGCTGAAGCCCATTTTCGGGCTCAGCGTTATCTCAAACCGGTGAATCAAAATGCCTATCTCCTCTATCAAGCCGCCCTGACACTGGAACCCGGAAATGAGCTGTCGCTCAAACGCATCGACCAAATGAAGTCTTTTTATCGTGAACACGGTGAGAAATATTTTGCACAAAAAAATTGGTCCCGAGCCTTATCTTACTTTGAACGCTATTATCTGATTGATACCGAGACCAAAGAAATAAATCATAAAATGATAATCTGCCGGGAAAAATTGGCTGAGGCCAAGGCCTTGGGCCAAAAAGCCGGGCCTGCTGAAACTTCATCACAAAATGTAATGAAGGGAGAGCAACAAAACAGCAGTAAGCAGGCAAAAAAAAGAGAAGAAATCAAACGGCTGTTGGAAGAGTCGGGAACCGAGAGTTCCTGGATCATGAAATACCTCTTCGAGGACCAGCAGAGTGAAATCGACTCCGAGAGGCCCTGGTGATTTGGCAATTGACTATTTTCGATAGTAGGTTGAATATTTATGCCTCCGGCTCGTAGATCCTATGGATCGGGCAAGCATTCTTCCCATTTTAGTAACAGTTCACCGCAGAGTTCGCTGAGAACGCTAAAAAAGTTATAATACAATAGTCAATTCCCGCTTGTCCGGCATAGGTACCGATGACCTATAAAAAAAACGTTAGCCTCGGAAAGGGGAAGAACGTAATTATTATAACCCTGTTAATTGTCTCTTTCTCTGCGGGGAGCACATCCTGTATGCTTCGGATGCTCCAACCTCTGCCTGCCCCGGCAGTGCTTGAAGAAGATCGGCTTCCAACCAAAATCGCTATTCTGCCCTTTGCAAACAAAACAGCCAATCCCGAAGCCGGTTCCCTGGTCCGCAAGATGTTTTATAACTCCTTCAGTTCCTTGAATTACCGGGATCTTGAGCCTTATGTCATCGATGATAATCTGAAAATAAACCATCTATATGCCGGAGTCATCACCGGGGAAAATATTTCGCCGCAAAAGCTGGGCCAATTGCTGGGAGTGGATGCCGTTATTTACGGCGAGGTTCTCAGCCTGGGTAAAATGTATGCACTGGTATATTCCGACAATCAGGCCGGACTCAAGGCACGGATGGTTCGATGCGATTCCGGTCAGGTCCTGTGGGAACTCGAACACATCGTCCATTTAGAGGAAGCGGAGTTGCCCATAAGCCCCATCGGGTTGGCAACGGCTGTCTTCAAAATCGCTCTCGACCATCACCAGGCCACTCACATGAAAGCTGCCGCCGAGTTGTGCATGCAGATGGTTGCGACAATTCCGAACCCCCCCGCAATCAGCGAGCCGCCGCCTAAAATTCAAGCCCTGGTTCATAACGGCGCCGGCAAACTGCTTCGGCCGGGGAATTATCTGAAAGTGGCAATGATCGGCGAAGAAAACCAAATCGCCAGCTGGAGCATCCCCCCGCTTGTCGAGAGCCTCCCCATGAAAGAAAAACGCCCGGGCGTCTACATCGGTTCCTATCGCATTAAATACCGGGATCAATTGCCCCATGGTCGACTGGTTGGTTATCTCAGGGCAAAATCAGGTGTCGGCAGCCAATGGATGGATACCCTGGGTCCGGTCAAAATCGGCAAACCAACCTTACTGCCGGACGTGATATCCTCCGATTATGTGTTGAATATCGAAAAAAGCCCTTATCTTGTCAATGATGCATTGTTGGTCAAATCCGATATCAAACTCACGATACATGCGGGAACGGTGATATGGTTCCGCAGCCTTGAAATAATTGTGAAGGGCGAATTACAAATTTTAGGTACCAAAGAAGATCCGGTCCGTTTGTCCAGTCTGGGCAGGACAAGCTGGAAAACTGGTGGGGTAATGAAAATCCCACTGAAAAAAAGATCATTGGCCCTGTCGTCATCCAACCGGCTTTAAAAGAACCGATAGAGTTTA
>Ga0316194_10003407_pt1 | contig 11106 bp, 16 predicted proteins | sample CroRivsedime1_MG_FD_204936 | JGI IMG/M metagenome (GOLD analysis project Ga0316194, IMG submission 204936) | Coastal sediment microbial communities from Maine, United States - Cross River sediment 1 | ecosystem: Environmental > Aquatic > Marine > Coastal > Sediment | place: USA: Maine... | reverse complement strand
GCCAGGGTTAGATCAAGCTACTGCGCGCAAGTGATATCATTCATCGCTCTATTGTTTCCCTTGATTTATTACCGATGCGAATATCGATGCGACGTCTATCGCACCCACTATGGTTCTAACCGGGTGTTTGCGTGGGCAAATCCATTACGACGTTTTATAACTGACTGTTAATAATGATAAATAACAGGATAACCCCTTGAATCACCGTCCCGCGGAAAGGTTCGGCCAGGACCGCTCCCCGGCTTTCATTCCACACGTTACTCAGTAAGTTACTTGCCGGGGCAACTCGATCGCCGCCACTTTCGGGGACAGTTGGCCGAGGCGGACAAAGACGCGCTGGAGTGCAGCCACCTGGATGTCGTCGCGGATGCCGGGTATTCCAACGGCGAGCTGCTGGCGGCCTGTGAAACCCAAGGGATTACGACCCCCGTACCCAGCAACCATTCTCTTAGTCAGCGCGACGGAAACCCGGAATCTCCTGGCCGCATTGGGGTAGTGCCCCATGCGGGCACTTCATTTTGCAACACTTAAAGAGGAAAGGCCCCGCTCTCGCAGGGCCTCGTCGTCTAAAACTTCCTTTTCACACAGCTTCCCGAAGGCCGCTATCGATACTGTAGTTGTTATTTTACCTCCGCCCTAGCTATTGCTTTCGCTTGTTCCGTTTGCTGTGCCTCCATCCAGTTATTGTACAGGTCCATGTGTGCATAATCACTGGTTGGAAAGCCATGCCCGGCATCTTCGTACACAATGCAGTCCTCCAACAGCTGCAATGGCATTGCACCAGGGCAATCTGCCATTGCCAATCCGCTTGCTGTAATCGTAAATATAAATAGACCTACTTGTGCGTGCTTCGTCATTGTCATGAAATTTATCCTCTTGTGACGGTTGTGCGCACCCGTCGTGAAGCACGCTGTACGTAACAGCTTATATGCCTTAAATCCTTTTGCGGGCGGAAAGGTGTATCCGTCAACTTCGACTTTTAAACCTAACCGGATGGTCGTGCTGTATAGCGCTGACCGGTCGGTATTTCTGTGGGAGCAAATAGAGAGGGGTGAGTGTCGGGAACTATAGTTCAATTGCGCACACATACAAGTTAGTAGATCTACTTACTTGAAGTGCGAAGCCACTCTGAACGGCAGGAACATCCTTTCCTGGCAATGAGTGAAATCTTATATAACCAGCTCTTGTAGTGTCGAAACCAGCCATAATACGTCCTTTACCGACCTGCTCAAGAACGTCCGTTTATAGACAACTGATACGTTCATATTGATTATTTTGTGAAGTACGCTATTCGCATTCAGCATTCCCAAACTACACCTGTTTATCGGTACATAGAGATTAGGATGTGTACGTCTTTGTGTATAGACTGCGTGCTCCTGCCTTATTTATTTGCTCCCACAGAAATCCTGACCGGCAAGTGTTACACAACACGAACAGCCGGTTAGCTGTAACAACTTGACATTTCTATTAAGGGATCATGATGATTAAATCACGTCTATCGGGCGCCGTGTATGCCTGTACTTCTTTCTTCAACAAATCACGCCAGTCAAGTCGTCTTCGCATAACAACGAAATCGGGTTTCGACAGGCTGCTACTGTCATGCCGGCGCAATACCATCAGCACCTTTGCGACGGAGCAGTGGGATAATCTCCATTTTCTCCTCATCAATAGCCAACAAACTTCCTTAAAGTACCGCAGGATGATTGCCCCTTGATGATAACGACATTACAGCAGTTGATGGCATTACTTCTCTGGCAAGCTGGGTCGCGGCATTCGATCCTATGCACCTCAGTGACCTGGATATGCGCCCTGACTGCATTGCTTCTATTTAATTCTATTTCCACTGCTGGTGAGCTTAAAGAACTGTCTGTGACAGAATCGGATGGTGAGTACAGGATACAAATTGTCTCTATACTCGATGCACCTGTAGATTACGTGCATTATGTAATAACAGATTACCTGCATGGATATCGAATAAACCCAACCATTACCGAAGTTGAGATACTTCCATCTGGTCATAATGCAGTGGTTAGGATACGGAATCTGTCAGAACAGTGTGTTGGGCCGATTTGCTTTAACATCGACTGGGTCGGAGATATTGTGGAACCCAGTTATGGGAACATTAACGTAGAAACCATTTCGGAACTCAGCAACTTTAAATCGGGTTCTGCGGTCTGGGAGATACGCTCACATGGGGAGCGTACCTGGGTGCTTCATAAATCAAGCCTGAAGCCAGATTTCTTCATGCCGCCAGTCATTGGCAATAAGCTCATGAACTATAAAATGAGAAAAGATACTCTAGCCACCTTCAATAGAATTGAGTGCCATGCACAGATCGCTTATGAAATAGAGATGGAAAATGAACCAGAACTAATTGAAGCGCTTATAGACGAAGGAAGGAATTGCATAAAACTTTAGAGACTAATGAAGCCTGCCTACGCCGCCAGCGCAATATTCACACTGCTAATCTGTCTTTATTTTCCAGGATGTGCCACTGCGCCTCAGATTAGCTATCAACGGGATGTGCACCCTGTTTTTCTGGACAAATGTATAGCATGTCATACACCACCCTATGGTGAGGGGTATAGGAGGTCGGGGTTGGATATGAAAAGTTATGAAACCCTCATGGAAGGCTCAATATTTGGTCCCGCAATTGTCCCAGGCAATAGTAAAAAGAGCCCACTCAACATGCTTGTCGAGGGCCGCGCTGGTAATTTGTCGCGCGAAATAGAAAAGAGACACAAACCCATAACAGATCACGAGATCAAGGTTCTGCATTTATGGGTCGAACAGGGTGCGCGAAATAATTAGTGTTAAATAATTCTGTTCGCAAACAATCGAAATTTCCCGATAGTGGAATGTGAACTTGGATGCGAACGTCAGTTTTGTACCGCAATCTCGGACGTTCAATTCACGAGGCTGTACTTCCGACCAGGGTCGACTTTCACCGTATAGCTGCAATTACAGCGGGTTAACCCGTCAACTTCCGCTGTTCGCCGCATATCTGCCGTTCAAGATCAGGACAGGATCACTCGGCAACATTATTGCAAAAGGGGAAGTCCGGCCACAAACTGACTTTTAGAAAATACTGATGTCCAACTCCGCATGCGGCATGGGGCACTCCCTGCACCCCGATAACCTTCGCCTGATTGTTGCCCTGCGGACAAAGTAAAAACGGCGACCAACGAATAAACGAAGGCCGCCGTGAGGAAAGAAAAGCTGTTAAGCGATTTTCTTACATCAGGCTATGGCAATCATACCGGACCAATCAGCCTCGCATTTACATTTTGTGAAGTGACCTTGGCTAGCACATCCTGTGAGGAATACAGATCTCTGTTGTATCTGATTAGCATCAGGTGATAACGCAACGGACAGAAATCCGCAGCGGTGATACCATCATTATTTGCAAGTGATGCAACAAGATTACTACGCTGCTGCTCTCCCAAGTCTTCGGTTATATGCACAACGATTTCGATAGTATGGTCAGGTTCGTTTTCTATGCTATGAAGTGCTTGTTCCATGGTATATCTCCTTCCGTTTGTTTGGGCATCTGAACAGACTCATTGAATTCTTGTTATTCATTGACTCATGGCCGGATCTTCGCAAGTCCATTTCCATTTAACATCAACAGCGTTGTTCTCATTCTTGGATGTTGGGCAGAATATATCAGCCGCTTGTGTTTATTACCTAATCACTAAATTACCAAACACCAATAAGTACGTGTAAATACGTACATAAAACTCAAGCATGTGAATAACTTGGTATTGCATTTCCAGCATTATCATTAATGATCTTAAGAAAATGATAATCACAAGAAGACAACCAGGTGACAGGCGATGGGGATTTGCTGCTGAATTCCCGCTGGTAGACAGTGAGGGGTTTCTTGTAACTGTTGATCGCCGCCGACTCCCGAGCCGTTGCAAGGCTAACACCTTACTGGTGGAGGTTCTCCTATCACGACTATCAGCAAAAGACACTGACCAGTGAACTGCTACATAGTGAAGATCTTCTGTCTGCCATATACCGGACATTCGCACTGTTCGTATGACTGCATGGTCTGGTAAAGTATGGGCAAGACCAAGGATAAATGTGAAGCGCCCAATTAAGTAGAGGCAGCAAACAGTATCGAGAAGAATATGGCGTTTTGGTTTGGGGTTATGACTTCTTTTCGTTCTCCAGCGCCTTTTCTGCAATCTCTTCGTAGAAATGGATCACTTCAGCACAAAACTTCTGCCATTCCGGGTGTCTATCTATCAGACGCTTACCCCGCTGGGCATCGAGCGCAACTTGGTTCATTAGTTGTATATCTGACTCACTAAATACTTCACCCTTATCAACTCTTTTCTTGAGCTCAAGTAATCGAGGAAGTCTCTGTTTTTCGAACCGCTCTATTAGAGCGTAAATAGTGCCAAGCTCATCCGTTGATTCTTTCATGTTCCCCCCCAGTAACCGATGAAGCACCGGCCTAGTGCCGGGGTTTATTTATGGACAAGAAAAGGCGGCCCGAAAGCCACTGTGGCAGACATTAGGCTACGCACATAATTTAGAAAAATAAAAGGGTCGTTGCAATACGGGAAATTACTGACACCAGAATAAGACTAATTCTCCTGGCCATGCTTGCTATGCATCAACGCTAAAGCAGCTTCGTTCTCTATCTTCCCATCCAGTACCTGATTCAATAACTCAAAGGCCATTTCTTTGTTACCGCCTTCCAATGCGTCACGCCAGCGTCGTATCAATTCAAGCTGTTCTGGCCGAGCTTCACAAACAACCTTTTCTCTTGCATTACCCATAGTTGCACACGTAATCACAGAATTGCCTAAACTTGACTGTTACTAAAATTCCAGCAATTTATTTATTACGCATAGTGTGAATATTCACGCTTGAAAGGAATGACAATGTAGGGGTTGGCTCCCGTCCTTGATATTTTTCTTATATAGAATCAGTCAGTTAGCCCGAGTTAGGGCAGTAACTTGCCGTTCCCAGGTGGGACAGAGCCGATCACTGGTGCTGCCGTGTACGGTGACCTCCGGCCAACAGTTGTCATTCATCGACTGCCGTTTTCGTCGACGATCCGAATTACCTCCGACGGACAGATATTACGGTTACCGCATACTCGGTGATCCGCGATGAAGCTGAGTGTCGCCGATATACGCTGCTGGAGATTATCTGAAAGCTCGATGGGGTGGCAGTTAGCATTCTGCCATTCTGTCATCTCGACCTGATGACACTCATTAGTTACGGTACAGTGTAATTTTGCGGTGCCGGCAATGCCGGCTTCACTGTCACTGACGGGGACGATAACGTCGAAGTCATCGTATCCATTGTAGGATGCGTACTTGCAATGCTTGCAATGCTTGCAATCAACTATGACGCCGTGTTTCTTGAAACTCATGTGTTGTACATAATCCAGTTGTTGTGTTGGCCGTGCCACATGATTTAACGTGCCTAACTGCACGCGCACTTCAGAATCAACCACACTTCACTACTACTATAGTTCTACAAAACATTTATTCTTAGTTATTGTGGAACCTACGTACACTAGTGGATGACCGCGCACGCCAGAACACGACATTCCATACCAATCTGAAATGCCCTTCGGGGGATTCCCGTCTCTTCGATATCTCTACTTACAAGCCATATTCATTACCTGAAGTGAAGCGGATATATCTAGATTCAAACAGCACAAATCCTGACCTTCTTTTTATCACTCTCTTATACACTTTTCCGTCCTTGTGGACAGGCGCACATTTTTCTTTCTTGCCTTTCCATTGGATACAAAGATCACCGTTGTCAGTAACGCGCCATTTCCCCATTGTAGACATGCTGCTAGTTTTCTTTTTCAACGTTCCATCATTGTCGAAATAGACAACAAATTCCGTTGCGTACTCCTGAATCTTATTGGGAGCGTCAATGCCTGGGACACCGCCATCTCTTCGCTCACCCTCAACAGTATTCCCAGAAAAAAGTGCATTCACTTCTGCTGCTGACATTTTCCCAAATGCAAGCGACTGAGAGCTGACGACACAAGCGGTTATTACAAGCAACAATGTAGATATATATTGCATGTGGATGTCTCTGTTCGGCCCTGACTGTGTAAAAACGCATAGCTCGCTATAATCACACCCTCATAACGGCGAGAGGCAGTCATGAAACGAAAGTACTGCCCCGAACGGCAGTATTAATCGTTCATTTAACTTGTTCAGATTGAGTCAGAGAACAGCCCATTTTTTCCAAATTCCAGGCTTCTTCATATGATGGTCAGCCACTGTAAGTTTTTGGTAATTAGGGCTGTCCGGATTATTGCACCAACCCATACTCTGCGTGATTACCTGTTTCTTGTCTTCGGAGACCTTGCGCATGCCACCCCAGAACTGGCAAGTTGCGCATCTGCTTTCCAATGCGGCGTCAACAACAAGTCCGTGTCCTGAACCACCATGGCTGTGTTCCTCTGCCGCATGCGCTGTGAGTGATCCAAGTGCAGCCGCACCTACAAGCAGCTTACCAGTGGCGGTTAGGAAGCTACGACGTGATTCATCATTCATAATGTATTCCCCATAATTTGTACTCTGATTCATTTGTCGAACAACAATGAAAACTTTTACACCCAAAACCAAGTAAATGTATTGATGCATGTCAGTTTTGGATCGACTCCGGTTATCCGACTAGATCACTCAGGTATCCACTCAGGAAGGTCTGGAACCGAGCTGTAACCTGCCGTTCACGACGAGAACAGAGCCATGTCTTGGCAAACGTGTAACTTCGGCCAACTCCTGACCTGAACGGACGACCGGCGAACGGCAGGAGTGCCGCATTGCCATTCATGCCCTGCAATCAGTACTTACAATTTCGGAAATAAGCGGCCATTCAATAACGTCTTCTAGACTGTTTTTCTCGTCAGGCGATTATAGCTTTTCCAACAACCGCACCAGGTTATTTAGCCTGTGATCATCTTCCAGCGCCCCTTCCCAGAAAGAATAGGTCACTGCCTCAGGCTCTTCGCCAATGGTCAAATGTGCTTCAAAAGCATTTCCTCCCTGAGGTACAGGATGCTCATTAGGGATTCCAAGCGCCTTGATTGCAACCAGCAGATCGACCTCCTGTTCTTTGGTCAAAGTACCTTTTCGCGGTGGCTGGGTTGTGTAAGTGCCGCTGTTTACCTCGTACTCACCGGTGCCGCTGATCTTCACTTCAAATGCGTAGTCTTCTTCACCTACCACCTGATACTTGATTGAATGCATAGGTATATGCCTTTTATTTTCCCTTGAAAGCCTGGAAATTCCCTGAAATTAGCCGATCCCTCGCTCGCTGTCTACTTCCGAGTAGCAGCAACCCCAGACGTTCACGCATTTCTAGCATACCCAGTCTTAGGGCAAATGAACCTTTAGCATCAAACAAAAAGGCAACTGAAGCCGTCGTTTCTGTTGATAGTGCTTTATCTAGTATGTTGGTTTATTGCGTTTGGATATTCCCACAAGGCCAAAGCCGACTACCCCCGCCCCGGGGTCCTCTATAAGCGGACAACCCGCCTTCCGATTGCCGAATAAAATTCTATATATCAATATTATATATAATTTATGAGAGCTATATCTATGTAAGCTAATAATCATCTAACACTAATCTAACGCTGTGCTAACATACGCGCGCCCGTGATTTGGCCCTGCCGACCTCGAGAAACCGGTTCTTTCTGGTCTCGCACTGAAAGCAGGCAGCATCTGCTGGTTTAACAGCAACAACTCTGGAGGATCTATGGATGCGCTGGTGACGCTTGCCGTGATAGCGGTCATCGTTGTGTTGATATTTGATTACACCAACGGCTTTCATGATGCCTCCAACATCATCGCCACGGTTATTGCTTCCCGTGCCATGACGCCCGTACAGGCCGTCATCATCGTTGCGACGTTTGAATTTCTGGGACCGTTACTGGGTGGCACGGCGGTCGCCAACACCATCGGCAAGTTTGTCGATGTTGGTTCACTACAATCACTGGATGCCGTGGCGATTATCCTCTGTGGCATCATCGGGGCCATCACCTGGAATCTGGGGACCTGGTGGTTCGGCATCCCGTCCTCATCGTCCCATGCCCTGGTGGGTGGTCTGGTGGGCGCGGTGGTGGTATCAGCCGGTGTTGACCATGTGGCGTGGGGCTTTACCGAGCTTGCCCAGGGCCATTTCACCGGGGTGACCAAAGTGCTGATTGCCCTGGTGCTCTCACCAATTATCGGGTTCTGGGCCGGGTTCATGATTCACCGCTTGATGAAATTCCTGTTGCGTGCAGCGACACCCGTCGCCAACAAGTACCTGCGCCGCGTCCAGTTTTTCACATCGGCAGGACTCGCCTTCTCGCACGGCGCCAACGATGCCCAGAAAAGTATGGGGATCATCACCCTGGTTCTGTTGCTGGGCGGCTTCATCACCGAGTTCGAGGTGCCGTTCTGGGTAATTCTGGCCTGTGCCACGGCGATTACCCTGGGCATTATGTCCGGTGGCTGGCGCATTGTCCGCACCGTTGGATTTGGCATTTACAAGGTGCGCCCGCTACATGCGTTTGATGCGCAGCTAACCTCTGCCTCAGTGATTTTCGCGGCCTCGATGATCGGTGCGCCGGTGTCAACCACCCACGTGGTAAGTTCATCCATCATGGGGATTGGCGCATCGGAGCGGCCCAAGGCGGTGCGCTGGGGGAAGGCACGCGAGATCCTCAAGACCTGGATCATCACCATTCCCGGTGCGGCCACGGTAGCCATACTCAGTTATTACCTGGTGCACCTGCTGACGGGCGTGGCATAGACTGCGGTTGTAGGTATCAATAATTTGACTGCAAGACAGTCCTGATTGTTTGGAGAAGACAACAATGAGCACTAGCAAAGACTCTATAGTGACACGACTGGTAGACAGGGTATTCCCCCGCATGCCGGATTTCTATTCCCTGCTCAATGAACAGTGTGACCTCGCGGTCGAGGCGATGGAGGTGTTCGTGCAGTTCATGGAAAAGGGCGACAAGGCCCTGGCCAGACAGGTGCGGGTACTGGAAAAACGCGGTGATGAACTCAAGGAAAGGAACACCGACATCCTCAGCAAGTCGTTTTCCACCCCCATGGATCGCGAGGATATCTATCGCGCGATAACCAGCATTGACCATATTGTCAATTACGCCAAGACCACCACGCGGGAAATTGAAGTGCTGAAGCTGAAGCCTGACAAGTACATGCTGGAGCTTGCCGTGTTGCTGAAAGAAGGTACCTACGCGCTGCAGCGCGGGTATCAGAAACTCTCGGAAAACCCGAACCAGGCAGATGAGGACGCCCAGGCCGCACGCAAGGCGGAGCGCAGTTCTGAAAAGGTCTATCGTCGGGCGCTGGGGGAATTATTCCGGGAAAAAGACTATATAAAGATGCTGGAGAATCATGCGACAAATACCAAGGCGACGGCCATCAATCTGGTTATCGAGATCTTCAAACACCGGGAGATTTACCGCCACCTGTCGAATGCCGCCGATCGCCTGGCGCGCGCAGGCGAAGTGCTGCATGACATCGTCGTCAAAATCTCATAGTCACACTTGAATCAGAATCAACACAGCAGCAACCTCAATCATAACCGGAGGGCGTTGAATAAATGCGCTTGAGTGGAACGATTAATATGGGTCGATGAGTACCGACCCACAACCGTCTCCTAATGAACTGCTTACAGTACTTAGTTGCCATCCCAAAGAATCCGGGGAATAGCAAGAGCGGGGCGTCTCCCGCTGTTTAGAGAAATCTTATTTGGAACCAGCCCCCAGGTCGTATTACGGACCTATACTTGCCGTCCACGGGCAGGACAGAGCAAAAGCCTGGCGCTGTTGTGAACGGGAGACTCCGGCCAGAACAGGACACTTGGCGCAATTAAAAACCGCCCCTATTGACTGTCTCTGAAAGAAGTTATTAAACTGCTTTCCTGCGTAGGCAGATCATACTGGTTCCAGTTCTTTCGGATGACGAGCGACCTATAAGCCAGCCAACTCGGCATGCAGGCCATGCTTCTTTGCTGCATTCACAAACTCGATGGAATTGATGACATCCGGGTTGTATTCAATCAGCATTAAATGCGGTGTTTTGTCATTACAGTCTGCAGCCATCACACCATCCATTGCCAACAGGACATCACGGAATTTTTCGCGTTCATCATGTGACGTACTTTCATCGATATGTAAAATAACCTCTGCGAGTGTGGTATCCATACTAGGGTCTCCTGCTTCAGGGTTGATAAAAGATGCTTAACAGTCTAGCAACAAGGTCGTGCATATGCACTGATGTGGATTAGCACATTTTGTTCAGCCATCGGTATCGAGGCTCAGCCCAAATTCAAATCTATCTATTTTTACTCCTTCAGGAAACACTTTTTTCAGGCGTTGTTCAAACTCCTGGTATACCTCCGCCTTATGTTGCTGGACGTTATAATCACGACTTTCAGAATCGATTCCTTCCACCTCCAGGTCCATCTTGAACTCTACATCCGGAGCAATTTGTAATCGTATCTTTCCCATAATGTCCACTCCTTTTCTTTCTGGTTCAATTCGATATAAAACACTGAGACATCTTCGTGTCACCTGTAGTAAGTATAGCCCCTCTTGTATTGTGTGCGGCAGCGAGACTGAATGCCTGGGCATGGGGCAGAGTTGCCGTTCTCAGTACCCAGAAAACCCGCTGATACGGGGCCTCTGATCAGCGGATGTCGGCCAACTCCAGTCATACAACACAACGCAAAACGGCCCTTTCGGGGCCGCTGCTGGTAAGACTGCTTTTAATGGTTATGCCACTTTCTTGCGTCTTGCCCTAGCGATCATACCCGGCAGGCCGGAACCGGTGAGCCAGACTGCGGTGGCTTATACAACAGAACCGGGTAGTCTAATAAACTGCGCTCTGACACATCCTCAGATCACGCCTGACTCTGCCTCCAGAATCATCTCCAGATTCTGCTTGTCCAGATTTGACATCTTCAAATATAACAGGAGTAGCCCGATGAAATTCGCCTGTGTGTGCATGATCCGGCAACCGATTTTCAAGGATTCAGGTTCGCCTGTTTATGGTACTGCAGCATCAGCGACCCCATGTCGCCGGCTTTCGG
>Ga0316194_10003403_pt1 | contig 11113 bp, 11 predicted proteins | sample CroRivsedime1_MG_FD_204936 | JGI IMG/M metagenome (GOLD analysis project Ga0316194, IMG submission 204936) | Coastal sediment microbial communities from Maine, United States - Cross River sediment 1 | ecosystem: Environmental > Aquatic > Marine > Coastal > Sediment | place: USA: Maine... | reverse complement strand
CCGTCGAGCCGGTCAAGCTGATGTTGTAGGTGCTCGGATCGACGTTGATCCGCCGGTACGAGGCGTTGTTGTCGTCCTGGTCGGCGCCGGCGTCGTCGTGGGTGATGTACTGCCCCTCGACGAAGTAGAGCGCGCCGGCGTTGAGGGTCGGGTCCAGGTCGTCCTGGTGGACCTGCAGCCGCTTGTAGATCTTGTCGCCGGTTTCACCCTCGTAGGTGAACGGGTAGGGGAACTGGCCGGTCGTCGGGTTGACCTCGAACCTCGGCCCAAGGCGATTCTGCTGGCCGTTCAGGCTCGCGGAGTAGGGATCGGAGCAGTTGACCCCGAGGTGGGATCCGCCACCGGCGACGCACCCCTCGTTGCAGAGCTCCTGGGACAGTGCGAAGAAGCCGTGCTTCAGCCAGCTCTGACCGAGCTGCTCGAAGCGGCCGTCCTTGAGGCGGTACATGTTCTGGGCGATGACGGGATGCTCGTTGGTCTCGGAGATCCAGTCGAGCCAGCAAGAGCCGACGTTGCACGAGACCGTTCCGACCGAGTAGCCGTAGATCTCGCCGACGTTGCCGTAGCTGTTGACCTGGTGGAGGTCGCCGACGATCACGTCGGGCGCCTCGCCCGGCTGGTCGCAGAGGTTGGGATCCTGAGCGAGGGCCGCCGGGGCCAGCGCGACCAGGCCCGCGATGATCAAAGCACCGGCCAGTTTCCCGGCCACACCGAAATGCTGCCTGTTCTTCATCCCCATTCTGAGTTGCTCCTCCCGATGCGCGGTGGGGTTGCGCTCGAGGCGAACACACGCCTCGGTGGCGATCGATCCTTCTTTAGTGGATGCCCCCTTTTGCATGAAACCGAGCCTATATACATCCATTTTGTCTATTAAAGAAGCATAAGGAAAGTTGCATCTGGACCGACCGGCAAAAACCAGCCTTATACTCTCATTTTTCGACAATCAGCCTTTGGCGACCAAGGAGGGAACGGAGGGTCGACGAGCGCGGCGGGTGGTTCGTGGTGAATGTCAGGGACGCCCGCCGCTACCGGAACGCGGCCCCCGACCTGGCCGATCGACTGAGCCCGATACTTAATTAACGACCGAGATAGTCCGAATTCAACACCCCCAATCTCTTGGTTGGTCGTTGGGGTCAGGTCTTTTCCTTTAACATTCGGTGTGCGACTGCGCGTGCGTTCCCGACTCCTATCCGATTGCCAAAAAGAAAAGACCTGACCCCCGTGACGAAACGAGAACGTCCGGAGCTTGAAAGCAGGATCGAGCAGCTCGCCGATCGACTGGCCGAGGTCGAGCGCAGGCTGAACGCTCTGGAGGGTCCCGCGCCCGCCAGGCCCGTGCCGACTCCGGAGCCTCGGCCGGCAAGCGTCCCGGCGGCCAAGCAGGAGGCTCGATCTCCCGGGGCCGAGGCGATTCCTCTCTTCGGACGGACGCTGGTGGTACTCGGCGGCGCGTTCGCGCTTCGCGCCATCACCGAGGCCGGAATCCTGAACCAGACCACCGGTGCGGCGCTCGGTATCGCCTACGCCGTCTTGTGGATCGTGCTCGCCGATCGGGCGGCGGGCAAGGGGCTCTGGAAGAGCGCCACCTTCCACGGCCTCGCCGCCACCGTGATCGCCTACCCGCTCCTCTGGGAAGCGACCGTGCGATTCGGGTTCCTCACCCCGCCGGCCAGCGCCGTCGCGATGACCGCCGTGACCACCCTGGCGATGATCGTCGCGGCACGGAGGAACCTGAGACGCCTCGCGTGGGTGGTCGCGTTGATCGCGGCCGGGACGGCACTCGCGCTCGCCGTCGGTACGAAGATGCTGATCGTCTTCGCCGGATTCCTGCTGCTGCTCGGTTTCGCGGCCCTGTGGCTGGGCTATCTCCGGGACTGGCACGACCTCGGGTGGGCGATGGCCGGCCTGGTCGACTTCTGCGTTTTCGGGATGACCGCCATCGCGCTGATCGGCAACCCGGAGCAGGTCGAGCGCATCCTCCGCCCCGGATCGCTGGTGGTGCTGCAGCTTTCGCTGGTCGTGGCCTACTTCGGGGCCTTTTTCTACCGGACCCTGTCCCGGAGCGAGGAGCTGACGATCGCGGAGATCGTTCAGGGAATCGCCGCGGTGTTGATCGGGCTCGGCGGTGCCATTGCAGTCACGCAGGCGATGGAGCTTCCTGGCGCGGCCCTCGGGGCGGTGAGTCTCGTGACCGCGGCGGGTTGCTACGCCGCATCCTTCGCGTTCATCGACCGGCGCCTCGCGAAACGAGGGAGCTTCATCTTCTACACGAGCTTCGCCCTGGTCTTTGCGCTCGTCGGCTTCGGCTGGCTGCTGCACGGAGCGGTTCTGGCAGTGGCTTTTTCCGTGGCGGCTCTGCTGACCGCGTGGCTCGGCGCGTCCAGATCAAGGGCCACGCTGAGCCTTCACGGAACGGTCTACGCCGTGGCCGCCGCGATCACGTCGGGCCTGGTGGTTTCATCGGTCGAGGCCCTGACCGGATCGTCCGTCGGGTCGTCCGGCGGGATCACGGCTTCGGGGTTGATCACGCTGGTCGTTCTGGGGGTGTGCGCCGCGCTTCCGGTGGCCACCCACGGGAAGACCTGGGGTCGCTTTTCCCGAGCCCCCAAGGTGGTGCTGCTTGCCACCTTCTTGCTAGGCGTGGGTGGGATCGCCGTGAGCCTCGGCGCGCGGCTCCTCCCGGCAGGCGAGGGGTCGGCGGCGGACCCGGGAGCGCTCGCCACTTTGCGGACCGGGGTACTGGCACTCTCGGCCCTTATGCTGGCCTGGATCGGGCGGTGGAGGGCGATGCCCGAAGCTAGCTGGCTCGTCTACGCGGTGCTGGCTGCGGGCGGGCTCAAGCTGTTGCTCGAGGACCTACGCGCGGGTCGGGCAGCCACGCTTTTCATTTCCCTGGCGCTCTACGGTGGGGCGCTCATCCTCGCCCCGCGACTCGCGCGACGAAGGAAGGCTGGCAAGAGCTCGGGCTAGGGCTCGATCGACCGCGCGTCGTCCCACGGCGGCAGCAGCTTCACCAAGATCCACAAGAAGATGAACGGCAGGATCAGCAGCGCGATCCCCATCAGCAGGCCCTCGATGCCGCCGAGCTCCAGCTTGAAGACCGTCAGGCCTCGGAAGCTCTTCGAGAACAGTTGCCCTCCGATCACCACGTTCCAGCGAGTGCTGAAGATCCCGACCTGCACGAGCAACGCCGCCACGAAGTAGATCGTGCGCTTCATTTCCGCGGGCAGCCGCGAGAATCGCCCCGCCGCGAGAAGCACCAGCGGTCCGAGGGTGCCCAGCAGAAGCTGCACGACGGCCAGACTGATGAACAGCCGACTGGTGACCAGCTCCGCCAGGATCTCGATCGACTCTTCTGACTCGTACAGGCGGTGGATGAAGTCCAGGCTCTCCAGTGAGACGTCGATGATCAGCGCGTACAGCAGGAACGAGGCCAGTTTGTCCATGCAGGCCTGGTCCGGGGTTTGCCGCCGGAACATCGAGGTCACGTAGTACAGCAGCAGCACCAGCGCGATGCCGGAGACGATCGCCGAGAACAGGAAGACGATCGGCATCAAGACGCTGCTCCACCACGGGTTGGCCTTGACCGACCCGAAGATGAACCCGACGTAGCCGTGAAGCAGAAAAGCCGACGGGATACCGATCAGGGTGATGACGTGGACGGCCTTGCGGTCAAAGGCCACGGCCTTCTCCGAGAGATCTCGGGAGCCCAGGGAGAGGATCCAGTGGATGACTTTCCTGAGGCCTTTCTCGCTGTTGCTCCACCTGACGATGTCGGCGCGGAACTCGAACCAGATCTCGAGCAGCAGGACCAGCATCAGGTACCAGGCATAGACGAACCCGAACATCGCCATGGCGGACTTCAGGTGCGGCGTCAGGAAGATCTCGAACGACCGCTCGGGATGTCCCAGGTGGGCCAGCAGCGGCAGCGGCGCCACCAGCAGGAAGGCGAGGGCGGTCAGCATCGCCAGGCGGTAGGTCGGCTCGACCTCCTTGACCCGGAAGACCTTCTCGAGCGACGCGAGGATGAACGCTCCCGCCACCAGGCCGGTGACGTACGGGTAGATGACGACCAGGAGGCTCCAGTGGAGCTCGATCTCGTTGGGATAGATGTAGCCGGAGACCTGGCTCAGGTTCGACTCCAGGTGTTCCAACAGCTCGGACACGGTTACCGTACCTCCCCGTCCAGGTCGGAATAGAACACCTTGGGCTCGGTGTTCAGCGACGGTTTGAGCACCTGCAGGCTGTTCATCCGCTTCATGCGATGCAGCGGGCTGCTTCTCGCCCCGAGCTCACCAAAGACCCGCGCCTGGGTCGGGCAGACCTCGACGCACGCCGGCAGGAGGCCCTTCGTGATCCTGTGGTAACAGAACGTGCACTTGTCGGCGGTCTTGGTGCGGGGATCCAGATAGCGGGCGCCGTACGGGCAGGCCTGGATGCAGTACCTGCACCCGATGCAGTAGTCGCTATCGACCAGGATCACCCCGTCCTGGGTCTTGAACGTCGCGCCCACGGGACAGACCTGGACGCACGGCGGGTTGTCGCAGTGGTTGCACAGCTTCGGAACGAAGAAGCTCCTCACGCGCTGGGCCTCTGCTTCTTCCTCGAGGGCGGGCACGCTGGTGCCGCTGCCGATGCTCTCGACGGTGACCTCGCCGTCGCGCTGGATCTCGTACCGTTCGACCCACGTCCGGAAAAAGAAAGGCTCCCGGAGCACGTCGTTTTCGGTCTTGCACGCGTCGACGCACATGCCACAGCCGATGCACTTGTTGACCTGGACCCCCATCGCGTAGAGACGCTCGTCCGGGTTCGAGGACTCGCCCTCCGAGTCCGCGAGCAGCTTCTCCGGCCCGATCAAGCTCACGAGCGCAGCCGCGGCCGGCAGCTTCATCATGCGAGCGAGGAAGCCTCGTCTCTTCTCCGTCTTGGGCTGCAGCGACATCAACGGCTCTCCGGGAAATGGGGGTAGTGGCACTGCCAGCACATGTACCTGCCGCCGTGGGTCGCGATCTCCACGCGCGGAATCTCGGACGACGAGGTCGCGTCGGTCGCATGGCACTGTCCGCAGAACTCCCTACGGCTCGGTTTGTTCGGGAGGAACGCCCTCGGGTTCTCGCGGTGCTCGGGTGCTGCCTCGTGACAGGTCTCGCAGTCGAGCGACCAGTGATGCGAGACCGACTTGGTGCGCGCGATGGCAGCGTGACAGGCCGAGCACGACCCGGGGACCTCCGGCGGGGTGGGGTCGTGCGGGTCGTGACAGCTCATGCACGGTTCCATCGGGTTGTGAAGGTTCTCGATGACCTGCGGGAAGCCGGTGGGCCTGGACGGACGATAGGCGTGGCACCGGATGCACGTGTCCCGCCCCCCCGGAACCAGGGGCAGCACCTCGGTCGGGTCCTCGACGTGGTCCGCGGCGGGGCCGTGGCAGCCCTCGCAGGTCAGCGAGCGGTGATACGACGACGCCTTGATCTCGGCGGTGTCGTCGTGACACTCGACGCAGGCCTGTAGCCCGGCGTAGTGGATCGGTAGCTCCGCGGCGACGGTCACCGCGTCGGCGCGATAGTGGCCCAGCTCACCGAACGATTCCGGAATCAGCTTTTGCCGCACCACCACCAGGGCAACGATGGCGACGATGAACAGGATCGAGATCCGGACTAACTGATCGGGAATCTTCCAAATTCTCAAGGCGTGGATCCCCTTGGACGTAGGCGATCAACATAGTCCAGTTCCATCGCCACCGAGAGGGTAGAATGCCTACCAAAATCATCGTAATTGTCGGAAGGGCGGCCCCACGAGGTGACCGCTGTGCTCACGTATCGATCGACCGCCTCAACTGAACCAGCGTCTCCACCACGGGGCGCCCTGTTCCTTCATGCGCTTCTTGTCCTCGAGGCGGGCCAGTTTCTCGAGCCAGATCGAGCCGTCCTTCTCGTGGCAGTCCTTGTATTTCTTGCCGCCACCGCAGGGACAGGGGTCGTTGCGCCCGATCTTGGCGATATGGCGGGGCGCCGGGGCGTTGGAGAAACCCGGCCAGACGACCTTGCCATGGGTCTTGAAGCCTCGTCCTCCCATCGCTCGTCTCCTCTCGAAGCGGTCACGTCTCGCATGCGCGCGGCGCGCGCTGAAGCGAGAAGTGAGATTCGTCCTCACGGTCGTGGTACAGGCGCGCGACCCGGAGCAGCGAGTCGTTTTCCGCAGGTTTGAGGACCTTGCGCGTGATCGCGTGCACTCTGGTCTCTTCCAGGCCACGTGTCTTGTGGTCGTCGGTGTCGTAGGCGGCGAAGCCACTCTCGAAGCGCACGACGTGAACCAGCTCGTGGGTCAGCACATAGAGCAGAAGCGGGTAGAGCTCGAGATCGCTCTCGCCGCGGATTGCCGACAGGATCTCGTCGTCGCGCAGGCGGATACGATAGAGGTCCCGGGCGGCGCGACCGGGCCGCGGGGCGTCAGGGCGGGTCAGTCGGACCACGTCGGCGAAGACCGGGGCGTCCGGCCCGGGGCCCTCGGCCAGGGTGTTGATGTCGTAGGGGAATCGAGGCCATTCCCGGCCGGGAATGCAATAAAAGCCCGAAGTCAGGCTTTCTGCCAGCCTGGCGGCCCGGCCGACCTGCTGGCGCTGCGAGCGGTCGAAAACCCTGGTCTCCACCTGTCGATCTCCCCGCGATGGTGTAAGTTTGGCACCTCTCGGCGCCGACTGCTACCCTTGACGCGAACTACTACGGGTCCTATCAGTACCCTGTCGCCTTGAGGGCGGAGGGCCGAGCCAATGCCGATTTACGAGTACCGTTGCAAGTCCTGCGGGACGCTCATCGAAGCCATCCAGAAATTCGACGACAAGCCCCTGCGCAAGTGCCGCGAGTGCTCCGGAAGGCTGGAAAAGCAGATCTCCAGGACCTCTTTCCAGCTCAAGGGTGGCGGGTGGTTCGCCCAAGGGTACGGCAGCGGCGGCGACAGCTCGAAGCCCGCGAAGACCGACATCGCCAAGTCCTCCAAGCCGGCGTCCAAGTCCAAGTCTTCCGACAAGAAGGCCAGCGACTGAGCACGCGCCGGGTTCGGCTGATCCACTGGAAGGCTCCCGAGGCTACGGAGCCCATCGCCCACTTTCGGAAGGCCGGCGATCGCGTCGTGTGGTTCGTGAAGAGCCGCAAGGGCAAGTAGCCGATAGATGGGCACGAAGGTCGTCCGAAGTTACTCTCCGCTGGTTGCCCAGGACGCGGTGGCTCTCTTGCAGAAGAAAGGTCTCGCTCCCGAGATCCTGGGCTTCCCCACCGGGCTCGCCCGCCACGTGGCCCGCTCCACGATGAAGCTGAAGCTCGCCCTTCCGGAAGAGCAGGCCGAGCAGGCGGACCGGATCTTGACGGAGTGGGAGACCGGGCACGCCCGCGAGGTCGCGGACCTGTCCGGAACGGTGTGGCGACACATGATCCTCGCCGTAGCGCCAGCCGGGTTGTTCGCGGCGGCGGTGTGGCTTACCGAGGGAGAGTTCCCCGGCTGGGCTCTCAACACGACGATCGTCCTGCTGGTCGGCATGGTCATCGTGCTCGGGATCGTGCAGCGCGTGCGGCTCAGGGAACGGGTCGCCGACCGGTGGGAAGATGAATAGCCGGCACCGGAGCTGGTGAGAACCACCAAGATGCTGGATCGGGTGCAGCAACTTGGGATCGACCCCGGGCCAGGCGTGTCGTAAGGAAGCAGCGGCAGGAGCGACCGCACGCTGCCAGAGCGCAGCGAACTCTAACGTTGGCGGCGCTCGAAAGGGCTGGAAAGGCCCTTCCCAGACCACCGAAGGTTCACACAGAAAACTGGACACCGTCACTCTCAAACGTCCAACTCATCGTCCTCGGCGAGGACCTCGTCCAAGAGCGCCGTTAGTCCCATCTCGGCCGCTTTGTTCCTCACAACCGAGTCTTCGTCTTGTGTCGCACCCGCGAGGATCATCCGCAAGTCTCGCCGGCTACGATGACTCCCATGTTCGACCCAGACTAGCTTGGACAAGGCCGCATCCGTTTTGGCTACGATCGGGAGTTCTACGCCGGGAAAAAGCTCCACTCGGACCGATCGGTCAAGCTCTCCCGGGACCAGGCACCGTATGTAAAGATCAAGCTTGATCACTTGTTCGATATCGAGGAGTTGAAACATCTTCCCTGACGCGATTGCCTGAGCTGCAGTTGAATCGCTGAAATAGAATCCGGCAGCCGTCAGCGCCTCCAGGAATCCTTCCTGTACCGCGGGAACCCGTTCAGGGTCGAGCACGAGGTCGACATCCTGGGTCATCCGCGGTTCACCGTACGCGATAGCCGTGATACCACCGGTCAGATGAAAACGAATCCCGAATTGTTCAAGAACGTTGACGAGCTTCGTCAGCGTCGGCAAGAATCCCTCAGCGGGAAGCACGACTACGGCACTCGCTAACCAGGGTTTGAAATGCTGTACTCGAGCCATACTGCCGAATGGCGATTTCCCATTTGAGATCGACTTCCGAAATGCTCGGAGAAGCCTCGGCAAGTGATCTAGCGAGGAAGTCGCGCGACCAGCAAAACATCGTTTCGGCCCGACGTATTCGCTCTGCGACGCTCAGCGCGCCAACGCACTCACGGTATTTGTCATCGACTCTACTCATGCGACCCTCATTCTATCGCGCCGTCGATCCGGACCGCCGCAAGATTCCCGGGGAACGGCCTCGATGAGTGTCTAAAAAGTGACATTGAGCACGGAAAACCCGCACCTCAACGGGCTCCACGGGCATCCAAAACGAAGGCATTCCGCTGAACCCCAACAACCACGAAGCCCACGAGCGGACTCATGATCCGTGGGTCCCAGGTTAGCTTCGCCCTTCGGGCTCGCAGACCTCCGGTGCTGCGCGCCTACGGTGCGAGTCCTGGTGGGCCCACCAGCGCAAACTACTTGTAGTCAATCGCTTGCGGCGGTGCGTTGAAAGCGTTGCACCGTGACCATCGGATTCTCTCTCCGCTGGTCATCCGCGCTTGAACGAGAGCCGTCTGCCGCTGCTCCTACAGGTCCGGCGCGGCGATCGACAGCTATCGGACATACAGCGAATTCGCCGGCGTACAATCTTCCGGACTTGGCTCCGATCGAGTTGTCGGACAGTAGTGCGTCCAGCGAAGGCTGGCGTGTTCAGTGGGATTAGGCCCACCGGGGCAAGAGTCAGAACCCCGTAGCTTGGGTCGCAACAGGGGAGGAAACAAATCTGTTGAAGCCGACCGACAAAGCCATCCTCGGGATGGTGAGCGAGTCACCGGGCCGCAACGCAAGTGAACCCATAGTGGCCTCGACAAATAAAAAGACTCCGGAGGCCGAGCCCCCTATTGTCGGGCGAAGGCAGCATGGCCAATCGCAGGCTGACTGACGCGATGGGTCACTCCGGCGGGGTAGTAGGGGTGGCACGGTGACAAGGACACGCCAAGCAACTGGAGAAGCCGTCCTCGTCCCGCCGAGAAATCGGCGGAGCAGGAGCGGTCGTATAACCGGAGCCCCCGGGAAATCGACCGAAGACGAGACGGTGACGGCTGGGCCCGTAGTAGCGATGAAGCGGGGTAACGCCCGTGGAGCGAAGGGGCCCTGCTGCACACAGCTCCTTTGTCAATATGGAAGGCAGGGGTGAGATGATGAAGGCACCCATTGATCTGCAAGACCTGAGACGGAGGATATACGTCAAGGCGAAGGCTGAACCGTCTTGGCGCTTCTGGGGACTGCACGTCCACGTCTGCAAGACAGAGACGCTTCACGCAGCGTACCGATTGGCCAAGCGAAACAACGGAGCTCCAGGAATTGATGGAGAAACGTTTGCGGCCATCGAGGAACGAGGCGTGGGACGGTTTGTCGGGGAGCTCCGTGGGGAGCTTGTCAGCAGGACGTATCGTCCCCTGCGGGTGCGGAAGGTGGAGATCCCCAAGGACGGCGGCAAGAGCCGCGTGCTGTCGATTCCCACCATCCGGGACCGAGTGGTCCAGGGAGCGCTGAAGCTCATCCTGGAGCCGATCTTTGAGGCGGATTTCCAACCGGGGTCGTTTGGCTACCGACCGAAACGGAAGCCGCAGGATGCGGTGCAACGCGTCTCGGACGCGATCATTCGAGGCAAGACGTACGTCATCGACCTCGATCTGAGAGCCTTCTTCGACACGGTGCGACATGACATCGTGCTGGAGAAAGTGGCTCAGCGGGTGAACGATGGGGATGTGATGCGTTTACTGAGACTGGTCATGAAGGCGACTGGGAAGCGGGGAGTTCCACAGGGTGGCGTGATCTCGCCTTTGCTCAGCAACATCCTCCTCAACGAGGTGGACCGGATGCTGGAGCGGGCGAAGGAGACCACCCGCACGGGCCGGTGGACAGCGGTGGAGTACACACGTTTCGCTGACGATCTGGTCGTTCTGGTGGACTTCCATTCGCGGCATCTCTGGCTTCGCAAAGCGGTCGAGCAGCGGCTTCGAGAGGAGTTTGTCAAACTGCACGTGGAGGTGAACGAGGGCAAGACTCAGAGGGTCGACTTGCAAAGAGGGGAGAGTTTCGGATTTCTGGGCTTCAGGTTTAGTCGCATCCGCAGTCCGAGCGGTCGATGGATGCCGCTGCGCATCCCGCTGCTCAAGAAACGGACGGCGTTACTCCGAAAGCTCAAGAACCTCTTCCGTCGCTTCGAATCCCAAGCGACTCGTGGATTGATTGAGGCAATCAATCCGGTCCTGCGCGGCTGGGTTAACTACTTCCGATCAGGACATGCCAGTCGATGCTTCTCGTACATTCGAAACTGGGTAGAAAAGAAGATTCGGCGACACCTGGCACGGGCCCGAAAGCGTCGGGGCTTCGGCTGGAAGCGGTGGAGTAGACGGTGGCTCTATGAGAGTGTCGGACTGTTCGATGACTACCAGATCCGATACTACGTGCCATCGTCGAAAGCAGCTCTGGTACGATAGGCTTCATAACTCTTGATGCGAAGTGTGTAGGAGCGCGTAGTGCGGGAAAACCGCACGCTGCGTGCGATGTGGCGGGGGCTGGAAACGAACTCACGGTGTGGATAGTGAGGCACTCCCAGAGGAAACGGGGAGCACGGATAGGCCACACCTACGGGGTACCGCGCCAGCCCTCGACCCTACCG
>Ga0316194_10003402_pt1 | contig 11115 bp, 7 predicted proteins | sample CroRivsedime1_MG_FD_204936 | JGI IMG/M metagenome (GOLD analysis project Ga0316194, IMG submission 204936) | Coastal sediment microbial communities from Maine, United States - Cross River sediment 1 | ecosystem: Environmental > Aquatic > Marine > Coastal > Sediment | place: USA: Maine... | reverse complement strand
CGCTGCGCGATCTGCTCAACCACCGCGCCATCATAGGCGAAACTCATCTTGTGACTATGCTGCAGACGCTCTGCCAGCCGGTTGAGTTTGAGCCCCACGATTTCCTTCATTGCCTCACCGACGATCGGATAGAAAGGCACGATTTCCATACGGGCCAGCAGCGCGGGCTTGAAGTGGTTACTCAACACCGGACGGATCGCCGCGGTCAGTACGTCACGTTCCGGCAGTTCTCCGCCGGCGCACATCTGGGTAATGATGTCCGAGGCAAGGTTACTGGTCAGGAGCAGGATGGTGTTCTTGAAGTCAATCACCCGCCCTTCACCATCGGCCAGTGTGCCCTTGTCGAATACCTGGTAGAACAGGTTCATCACCTCCGGGTCGGCCTTTTCCACTTCATCAAGCAGCACCACGGAATAGGGCCGCTGCCGCACCGCCTCGGTTAGCATACCGCCCTCGCCGTAACCGACATAACCGGGCGGGGAGCCGATCAGGCGCGAGACCGAATGTTTCTCCTGGAACTCCGACATATTGACGGTAACGATAAAACGTTCACCACCAAACAGCAGATCGGCCACGCTCAGTCCCATTTCGGTTTTACCGACACCACTGGGGCCTACGAACAGAAACACCCCCATCGGCGCACCGGGGTTGTTCAGCCCCGCCTTCGCAGACCGGACGCCCTGGTTCACCGCTTCGATGGCATGGTCCTGGCCCTTGATCCGTTTTGCCAGGTCGTCTCTGAAACCGAGAATCGTCTGGGCCTCGTCCTTGACCATCTTCCCCAGTGGAATCCCGGTCCAGTCGGAGATGACCTGGGCGACAACATCCGGGCCGACTTCATAGTGGATCAACGGTTCCTTACCCTGAATCGCCACCAATGCCGCCATGGCCTGATCCAGTGCCTGCTTGACAGTTTCGGGATCGCCCTGCTCTGCCGGAGTCTCTGCCGCAGTTTCCTGTTCATCGGTCTGCGAAACCTCTTCCGCGGGACCGCGCAGCCGGGCAAGCTGCTTGCGCAAATCGAGGACCCGGGTGACGGCGTCACGCTCCTTCTCCCAGCGCTGGTGCAAACCGACCAGATCCTTTTCGATGCTGGCGATCTCGCCCTCGAGTTCTGCACTACGACCGTCATCGCCGCGGGTTTCTGCCTCGATATCGCGCTGGATGGCAGCCAGTTCCCGTTCCAGTGTCTTGATCTGGCGTTCCCGGTCATCGATGTAATCCGGTTTCGAGCTCACACTGATCTTGACTCGCGCTGCGGCGGTATCCAGCAGGTCAACGGCCTTGTCGGGCAACTGCCGTCCCGAGATATAGCGGGCGGACAAGCGGGCCGCCGCCTCCACGCCATCATCCCGGACGTACACACCATGGGCCTCTTCGTATTTATCTCTCAGGCCCCGGATAATCGTGACCGCTTCGTCCGGGGAGGGCTCTTCCAGTTTCACCAGCTGAAAACGACGTGCCAGCGCCGGATCTTTTTCAAAGTACTTTTTATATTCTGACCAGGTCGTCGCCGCGATGGTACGCAGTTCACCGCGCGCCAGCGCCGGCTTGAGCAGGTTTGCGGCATCGCTGCCACCGGCCGCGCCACCGGCCCCGATCAGGGTATGCGCCTCATCGATAAACAGGATGATCGGCTTGGGTGAAGACTTCACTTCATCAATGACGGATTTCAGCCGGTTCTCGAATTCACCCTTGACGCTGGCGCCGGCCTGCAACAGCCCCATGTCGAGCCCGAAAATATCGACATTCTTCAGAATATCCGGGACATCGCCCTCCACGACCTTGAGCGCCAGCCCCTCAACCACAGCGGTCTTGCCCACACCGGCCTCACCCACGGCGATCGGGTTGTTCTTGCGCCGCCGTGCAAGAATATCGATCATCTGCCGGATCTCCTGGTCACGGCAAAACACCGGATCGATCTCACCGGCACGGGCACGTCCGGTGAAATCAATGGTAAAGCGTCCGAGCGCCGTGTCTTCCCGTGCGCCGGCAGGCATCTCGCCCGCCGCCGGCTTTTCAACCCCCATCACCGTGCTTGTCTCACTGGAGCCGGCCGTGATATCCGGCAAATGGCGTCGCAGTTCTGCGGCAGGGATCACTTCCAGCAGTTCCATGTAGTCACTGAATCCGTAACGGTTTGGATTGGAAAGCAACGCAGCAATCAGGACGCCGGAACGGATATCCCCCATGCCCAGTTCCACCGAGGCAATCAGCCAGGCCTCTTCCACCCACTCGATCAGCAACGGTGAAAATACCGGCTTGCCGGGATTACCCGTCTTGCCCTGCTCGACAGCATGCTGAATACTTTTTTCCACCCGTGCCGGATCAATCTCGAAGTGTCTGAGAATAAGCTGGAAATCCCGCGCTGGATCTTCAATCAATTTCAGCAACAGGTGTTCGAGTGTCACTTCATAGTTACCACGCGAGACACACATGCCGGCCGCGTTCTCAAGTGACCGGGTGCAATAGGGATTCAGTCTTTTCAGTAATGCCTTCAGATCCAGTTCTATCATTTCTAACTCCGTGAACGATCAACAATCGGATGTAAACACTGTAAATTCCTGTCGGGTACTGCCAGCCTTGTCCGGTTTGCCTGGCCAGTCTTTCCCTGCATCCTGATCAAACAGCTGCACAGGACAATTCCACATGGGCATCATGGTCAGGGTGGTCACCCAGCCAGGTCGACCACCCCAGCCGACAGGGGTTGTCCTCGCCAAGGTCGAGATCAGGGATCTCATCCTTGAGCAGTCTCAGGCTAAAATCGAATTCGAGCGGATCACTGAGCGAAAACCGCACCAGATCCTGCAAGGGTCGGTACCGCGGGCCATCGGGGAGATATTTGCGAAAGGCCGCAAAACTCAATGGCCCGACACAGACACGAAATTTCCCGCTCCTGTCCCGCACCCGCTCACCGATAGTGCAATCCATGCCCAGACTGGTATTGCTTGTGCCCAGACGTGCAAGCTGACTGTGATCAACCACCACCCAGCGCTCGACACACTGCTGAATGGCTACCGGCAGCCCCTGGAAATAATGGGAAATTATCCGCGCGAGCGTGGGCGCAGAACGGCTGCGCATCGACAACAACCCGATATAGGCCAGCAAGCGTTCCCAATCAAGCTCCAGCCCCTCTCGCTGTGCCGGGCCACCCAGACCGACCAGCGCATACATCCATTGGGAAAACCGGTCAGTGCCTCCGGGCCGGAACTGCAGGAAATAGCGGTACTTTTCCCAGCTGCGGTAAATCAGGGAAATAATCCGGTGGTGAAACAGATCAAGAAAATCCCGCCGATTGCTCTCCGTCTGGTTACCGGCAATCAGCTCCTCGGTATAAAAGGCCGGCAGGGGTGACACAGAACTATAGAGCCCCATGAACGTGACGGTCATCCTGAACACAGACTCCGGGTCGCGCCCGGCACTGATTTTCTCAATGCTCTCCACGTCAGCAGTCGGAAAGGCAAAACTGGCGTGGGGACGAAAGCGCAGCTGTTCCCGGTTAGCCGGACCGGTCATGCCCGGTGGTATCGCTTCGCCGTTACAGGCATTCAGCAAACGTACCGCCTGATGGAAGGTGAACTGGTGCGGGTTACGCAGCAGTTCACTGATCAGAGGAGCGGTTGTTGTCCGATTCTGGTCGGCCATTGATAGACCTCACCGTGCTCGACGCCCCTGACGACGAGTTGATGAAACGAATTTACGCTGGCATACAGGGCAAGAAACACATTCAGGATAGAAGCCAGCAGGAACATGTCACCTTCACCGGCGAAATTACTCTCCCGCATCTCGAGGTGGGTACGCAAACCCCGGATGGGCAGTCCCCGGTGCAGCAGGTCAATGGGTTCGACGCGTGCCTGCAGCAGTCCATCAAGCCGGAGTTGACTCACCCTTTCAGCCTGGCGGTCATGGAGTGCCCGGAAGTCATAAACCGCGAGGATATTGCGGAAGGCCTCGATACTGGCAAGCGACACATAATTCAGGGCCATACCGGAGATCAGGCGCCAATGCAGTCCGGCCTCCAGCGGCGGCATCATCGACGGACTCACGGCGGTAATATTCCTGAAAGTGGAAAATTCGGGTGAGGAACCGGTCGCCGTTGCAATATCACCCGCATGCAGCTTTTCCGCCAAATTACGGTTGCTGCATGTCAATTGTAATGAAACGGTTTCGGTCGGGGGTAGCACATGCCGTTCATCGGCACCGACAAAGGCGATATAGGTATCAACACCTTTTCCGACTACCGCAGGATGCAGCCGTGTCCGGTAATAGATTGACGATTCGGCCGCTTCACTGTCATTGCGGTGCTCGAACGATTCGAATGCCTTGTAGTTGCGGCGTTTACTGCTCCCCTGCACCCAGCCCTCGACCTTGTCGATTGAATACATTTCCGCATGTGTCGGTTCCTTTCCTGACGGCCAGATCCGGTACTCGGTCCTGGTGTTGTCAACGCGAATCGGATCAGCATCGCGCGTGAAAAGATTGATAACGGGAGTACAGAAAAGGCGGAAGTTGTCTTTCTGCAAACGGACGCTGTCATCAAGCGGGCGGGAAAACTCAATGTTGATTTCGAACCGCTCGGTCATCTTGTTGAAGCCCGCCAGTGGTTCCAGGCCGTGCACATCGAAGAACAGGAATTTCTCCGGCAGGGCGAAGTATTCCTGTATGACACGGTAGCCAAGAAATGCGTTGGGTGGATAGGGCAACAGCGCTTCCTGATCGCTGAACCCGGCGGGTTGCAAGGCGCCGTCCTGCAATGCAAACACATCATTGCCGCTCTCACTGCCCACTGCCCTGACGGTAATCCCCTGCAGATAGCGGCTTAACCATAGATAGGTCGTCCGGCTGATATGGGGTTCGCCATGCAGGTACAGGCGCAGGCTCTGCAGATTGAGCTTGTCGAGTGTTGCACCTGCATGCAATGCGAACACCAGCTTCAGGCGGCAACCCCGACCGTCCTGCCGCAACTCCACGGTATCAATGTTTAACGGAAATAAATCCACGTCATAGCAGGTGCGAAACCGGCAGGTCGTGCCTTCGACGGGGACAGAGTCAACCTCAACACCCCGTTTAATCAACTTGCGTTCGGATATTGCATTGACCACGGGCGTGAATTCCAGGATGGACATGGAAGGAACCGGGCGCAGGTAATGGGGCCAGAGCAGCGAAATCAGGCTATGCGTCAGTTCCGGCAGGTCATCATCGATTTTCTGCCGCACGCGACCGGAGAGGAAGGCAAAACCTTCCAGTAACCGCTCTACATCGGGATCATTGCCGCGTTCTGCAAGAAAGGGAGCAAGCTCCGGATTAGCATGCGCAAACTCCTTACCCAGGTCGCGCAGGTATGACAGTTCATCTTCATAGTATTTATTGAAAGACATACTGTTATCCGCGCACCCGCACCTTGCCGTCATCACCCACAACCGTTTCGAAGCGGATGGGCTCTTCCTGATCATCCATCACCAGACGCGCCTTGATTTCGAAGCGTAACAGCAGTGGATTTTCCTCATCGGGAAGGTAACGCACGTTGACACGCCGCAGGCGTGGTTCGTATTTTTCGAGCGACTCCCTGATTATCCGCCGCAGTGCCTGCACGGCATCGGGATACTGCATAAACAGGCTGTTCAGATCCGGTATGCCGTAGTCCGGCAGGGTAGATACACTGCCCTGACGGACATTGAGCATTTTACGCAGGTGCGTCAGAACCGATTCGATTGTCCGGTGGGGGTCGGCCGTCAGCCGGTAGCCACCCTGCTCGGGATTATCGATGCGCTCAAGCAAGGTCCGTTCCATAGCCACAGGTGAATCTCCTCCCTTTTTGTTTCCATCCGCATCCTGCATACCGGCAGGCTAGCCTGCCGGACCGGGTCCGCTACAGCGCAAGATTCCCATCCCGACATCAATGCAAAAATCCTCACTGCAGGAGCGGCGTCTCGCCGCGAATCGCGCCGGGGGCGGCGCTCCTGCAGTTCTGACCCTGAACCTCAATCTGCTCCAGGGCCATGATTTATACAAATACCGTAGCCACCAGGTCAGCCGGTAGATTTTTATTCTGTCCCTGTGCGGTAAACCACACTCAGGACTTGTCGAGTTTACCGACCAGGGACAACGTGAAACTGGCACCCATGTATTTGAAGTGCGGCCGCACCGCCATGTCCACCTTGTACCAGCCGGGATCACCTTCCACGTCTGATACCGTTATAACGGCTTCACGCAGCGGACGCCGGCTGCGGGTATCGGCACTGGGGTTTTCCTGATCGGACACATACTGCTTGATCCACTTGTTCAGTTCGCGTTCGAGATCCGTACGTTCCTTCCAGCTCCCGATCTGTTCACGCTGCAGCACCTTGATGTAATGCGCCAGGCGATTGATGATAAACATGTAAGGCAGCTGGGTGCCAAGCTTGTAATTTGTTTCAGCCGCCTTGCCCTCTTTACTATTACCGAAAGTTTTTGGCTTCTGCGCAGAATTGGCCGAGAAAAATGCCGCATTATCGCTGCCCTTGCGCATGGTCAGGCCAATAAAGCCTTCTTCAGCCAGTTCGAACTCACGCCGGTCAGAGACCAGTACCTCGGTAGGAATCTTTGTCTCTATCTCGCCCATGGCCTCGTATTGATGCAGTGGCAGGTCTTCGAGAGCACCCCCGCTTTGCGGGCCAATGATATTCGGGCACCAGCGGTACTTTGCAAAACTGTCTGTCAATCGAGTGGCGAAGGCAAAGGCCGTGTTACCCCACAGGTAGGAATGGTGATTGCCCTTCACATTCTCTTCATAATTGAATGCCTTGATGGGATTTGAATCCTCACCATAGGGAAGGCGCAGCAGAAACCGGGGCATGGTGAGCCCCACATAGCGGGCATCTTCCGTCTCGCGAAATGATTGCCACTTGGCATACTGGGGCCCCTCAAAGATTGACTTGAGGTCCTTCAGGTTGGGCAACTTCTCGTAATCGTCCAGGCCAAAGAACTCCGGTCCGGCGGCAGCGATGAACGGCGCATGCGACATGGCCGAAACACTGGCGATATTCTTGAGCAGACTCATGTCCTGCGGCCCCGGTCCAAAATCATAATTACCGATAATGGCCCCGACGGGATTACCACCGAACTGGCCGTATTCTGCCGTGTAGGCATGCTTGTAGAGTCCCGATTTCACGATCTCCGGGGAATCCTCAAAGTCCTCGAGCAATTGATCCTTGGACACGTTGAGCAGCTCGACCTTGATGTTTTCCCGGAAGTTGGTCCTGTCCACGACAAATTTCAGTCCCGTCCATGCAGATTCGAGTGTCTGGAAATCCTTATGGTGAAGAATCTGGTCAATCTGCACACTGAGCTTCTTGTCGAGCTCGGCGATCATCTGGTCGACGAAGCCCTTGTCGACCTTCTCCTTGCCGCGCTGGGGAGCCAGTAGTTCAGAGATAAAGGCCTCCACTCCACGCTTGGCGATGCCATAGCCTTCGTCTGAAGGCTTTAACCGCGTTTCCTGCATAATCTGGTCAAGCAAGGAACCTTCGGCCTCTTCTGTGACCCCGGTTGCGGCTTGTGGTGACTGCTCTGAATCGGCCATGCTGATATCCTCCATTTAGCCTCCAACCTCTGTGCACGTGTTTTCAGAAGTTGATGATGTGGCTGGTTTCTAAATCCTGTTGTGACTATCTGCACCACCCGCTACAAATAGTCCAATCCTGAAAACACTCGAATAGCAAACCCGACCTGCTGGAAATGCCAGGTCGCGGAAGCCCGGTTATGATTCCGGTTCCCCGCCACCTTCGAGATTCAGTTCCTTGAGAAGCTTGTCCCTGGCATCCTCATCCGTCAATGCCGACTGAATCATCTTGCGGAATGCAGGTACATTGCCCAGGGGTCCCTTCAGTGCGGTCAGCGCCTCCCGAACTTCCAGGATCTTGCTCAACTCAGGCACCTGGCGGGCAACATTTTCCGGCTGAAAGTCCTTGAGGCTGCCAAATTTAAGACTCACTGACATTTCATCGTTTTCCTCGCCAGAGAGTTTGTTGGCCACATTCAGGTCCAGACCGAGATCTTGCTTGCGCATTACATCATTGAAGTTGTCTTTATCGACATTGATGGATTTTCGGTCTTCAAGCGGGGTGTCATCTGCACGCAGGGTATAATCACCCAGCAGCATCAGCTTGAGGGGCAACTCGACTTCTTCCTGCGCATCGCCGGTTGCCGGCTTGTAGACAATATTGACGCGCTCTTTTGGTGCTACTGATCCTTCCTTAGCCATCATTCATCCTCCCGATAAATTTATAATTCAAATCACTATACTCTACATCCTGCGAACTGATGGGTACGCCAGGCCTTACCCATCCGACAGATTAGCCACTTGTTTGTATACACCCGTGGCTGCTGAATGCCAGCAGGCGAATTCCGACTGATGCTGGCGTGCACGCCAGTGTATGGGATTCAATGTGAAATATAACAAGCAACTGTTTGTTGCCCCCCATGAATTTTATAATTCGTTATTTTGATTTGGTCATCAGGTCAAGCGCCGTGGCCGCATCCAGCCGGGAAACGCGTGATTGCATACGCTCCAGTCGGACAGCACGTTCTGCTGATAACTCTGCCTTCCCTTCAGCCTTTGTATAGCACACTAGTAGTAATGCTGCAATCTGCAGGCTCAGGGCTGGTTCCCATTCCTCAAGGTGGAAGTATTCCGCTTCATCATCAAGGGACTCCAGTTGGGGAATGGCAACTTCCACATGCCCTGCTTCCTGACAGAAACGGGCCTGATGCAAATCCCACATAAATCGTTCACGCCGGGAACCGGCCTGCCGGCGTCCCGCCTGAAACAGCGTAACACCCTCGCGAAACTTCCCCTTGGTGGCCAGTTGCCGAGCCTCGCCGGATACCTCCTGCCACGGGGAATTTCCTGACTCTCCCGGGGTACTTGCTAACGATGTCTCGCCCCCGGCAAGCACATCACTCTCGATCCACAGGCGAGTCAGATCGTCAGCAAAAGGCGCCCCGCCCATGAACTGGTAATCAAGCAGCCTGGGGAAACGGCGCAGAAAAACAGCAAGTTCAATAATCACTGCTTGCCGGGCATCCACATGCCCAAGGGCCTCCAGCGCCATTGCCGTCAACCGGTGCGCATCCAGCCAGAACGGTGCATTGGCAAAACTGGATTCCACCTCGTTGATCAAAAGGACATGATTTCCTGATTCAACCTGTTGCCTGAGAAATTCCAGCCTCTCGGCTGGAACCTGACGCATCTGCGTCAGGTTGTTCTGGGCTGGCGGGAGTCCTGCACTCATCCAGGTGGCCATACGCAACAAACGATAGGGAACGGGGTCTGCAAGATTCTTTGCGCGTTGATAGCTTGCCACCTTTTTTAACAGCTCCTGGCAGCTGCGCAGGGACTTGTTGACATCCTGATCGGAAGAAATTTCCTGGGGCGCAGACACCTGCACGGGAGCAACGGTACCATCCTGAGTTGTTGCTGCTGTTGTTGCTGCTGCTGTTGTTGCTTCGGCTTTTTTCTGTTCTTCTTCTTTCGCCTGTTGTTGTTTTGCCTCCTCGCGTGCAAATTCGGCATCATAATCGCGCAATGGACGGTAAAGTTCTCCCCAGGCAACCGCCTGCTCACCCAGCTTTTCTTGCAAAACTTCCTCGAGTTGCTCCAGCAGCGCCCTGGAGGTTGCAATGGCATCCCGTTCAGCAGGTTTGGGCTTGCCTTCAGTCACCCGCGCACCCAGCCGCTCCACCAGCCATTCCAATGCCGCAACCCGGGCCCGCTGCCGCTTCAGTTCCGGGAACAATGAGTCCCAATAGGTATTGATCATGCCAGTGAGGATCGACAAACCATTGGCGAGACCCGTATAGCCATTACGGTCGTACAAGCCGTGACAGACATAGCAGGCGACCAGCAGGTCCTTGGATTTCTCGCTGAGCAGCCGACTGCCCACATCTACCACTTCACCCCAGTTCACCGGCACGGCATCCACTGATTCCAGCTTGGCGATCTCTTCCTGCAGCTGCTCGAACTCGGGTTCGTAACGGACCGAAATACCGGCGGGCGCAGCGGCACTGACGGGCTCGGTACCCAGTTGTGCGAGAGTGTCATCCATTGCTATGTCTGTCGTCCTCCTTGCTGTTTATGCCAGTCCTCTCTGCTATGGCAGCGAAGAATGCTCTGTCAGTCGGATCAGCCTGCCCCAAAGACAGCATCATCGCTTCCGATTTTATTGCCCACACCAGCAGAATTGCCGTGATCATGGCGACTATCAGCAGCAAGATTGCACCCTGCAAAAGCCGGGAACGTTCAGGGTTATACCCCGGTGATTTACCAGCCATGTCCGGTTTGTTTGCTTGCCGTGCAACTGACACTGTGCCGTCGTCATCATCTGGTACCGCAGTTATCCTGTCGAGCAACCGTGTGCGTGCCTGACGATAGGATGCATAACTCAGTTCACCCCTGTAATACTCATGCGCCAGCTTGCGCAGATCCGTATTCCCCGTGTCACTCATAAATGATCCTGCTCACTGCGACGACTGGCTGCAACGATAACCGTCACGCTGCGTCAAACTTTACTGCCACAACCGTCACGTTGTCATGCGCCCCGCGCTCCAGCGCCAGCGCCACCAGTGTTCTGCAGATTGTCACGCAATCTCCGTATTTCATATGCCCGGCGATCTCTGCTTCACTCACTTCCTTGTACAGACCATCGCTGCAGATTAGATACCGGTCTGCATTGCATAACCTCTGCAGTTCCACATCCAGAAACAATTCCTCACCGGCACCAACTGCACGTGTAATCACATTTGCATGCGGATGGTTTTCGGCCTCTTCACGCTGCAAGCCGCCATTCGCAATAAGCTCTTCCACCTGGCTATGGTCCCGGGTAAGCTGCTTGATCTGCCCGTCCCGGTAACGGTAGATGCGGCTGTCGCCGGCCCAGAGACAGACGCCATACTGCTCGACGACCAGCAGCGCCGCAACCGTGCTGCCGATAATCATGTGTTTATCGCTGCTTGCTGCCCGTTCAACAAGCGTCTTATGGACCTCTTGCAAGCGGTCTTCCACATCATTCACGAAACCGCTCAGACGTGCATGTCCGCCTGTATGTGACAGCGTATCGACGATGAGCTGACTGGCGA
>Ga0316194_10003401_pt1 | contig 11116 bp, 6 predicted proteins | sample CroRivsedime1_MG_FD_204936 | JGI IMG/M metagenome (GOLD analysis project Ga0316194, IMG submission 204936) | Coastal sediment microbial communities from Maine, United States - Cross River sediment 1 | ecosystem: Environmental > Aquatic > Marine > Coastal > Sediment | place: USA: Maine... | reverse complement strand
GGTAGGAGCGCCGCCCTTCGGCGCGATTTGTGGTGCGCTATCGCGGCCATGCACCCTAATGGGCATAAAAGGCCGCTCCTACAGGTCGGCCTGTTGCAGGAGCGCCGGCCTTCGGCGCGATTTGTGGTGCGCTATCGCGGCCATGCACCCTAAAGGGCATAAAAGGCCGCTCCTACAGGTTAAGGTGTTGTAGGAGCACCCGTTAAAGCGCCGGGTATAAACGCCGCCCTTCGGCGCGATTTGTGGTGCGCTATCGTGGCCATGAGGCCGCTCCTACGTCAGGTTTCGAATTCACATTCGTGCGTGACTTCTACTTTTTCGTCTTTTCCAACGGCTTCCAGTCTCACCGTGAAACCCCACAAACGCGCGATGTGTTTGACGACTTCTTCGGCTGATTTTCCCAGGGGGCGGCGGTTGTACTGCGTGTGCCGTAGCGTGAGCGAGCGGTCGCCGCGGCGGTCAACGTTGTAGACCTGGATATTCGGTTCGCGGCTGCCCAGGTTGTACTGGTCTGCCAGCGCCTGTCGAATGTAGCGGTAACCGCGCTCGTTGTGAATGGCAGAGACCTCCAGGTTTTCCTGCACATCGTCGTCCAGCACTGAAAACAGCTTGAATTCACGAATGAGTTTGGGCGACAGGTACTGGGCAATGAAGCTTTCGTCCTTGAAGTTGCGCATGGCAAAGTCCAGCGTCTTGATCCAGTCGCTGCCGGCGATGTCGGGAAACCAGTGGCGGTCCTCGTCGGTCGGCTGCTCGCAGATGCGGCGCAAATCGCTCATCATGGCAAAGCCGAGCGCATACGGGTTTATACCGCTGTAGAACTTGCTGTCAAAGGACGGCTGGGCGACTACGTTGGTATGCGACTGCAGAAACTCCATCATGAAGCCGTCGTTGACCAGGCCTTCATCGTACAGGGTATTGAGAATCGTGTAGTGCCAGAACGTGGCCCAGCCTTCGTTCATCACCTGGGTCTGGCGCTGCGGGTAGAAGTACTGTGCGACCTTGCGCACGATACGCACGATTTCGCGCTGCCAGGGTTTCAGCAGGGGTGCATTTTTCTCGATGAAGTACAGCAGGTTCTCCTGCGGTTCGTCGGGAAAGTGTTTTTCGTCCTGTGCCGACTCGGCAACCTCTCTGGTGGGCAGGGTGCGCCACAGGTCGTTGATCTGGGATTGCCGGTATTCTTCGCGTTCTTTCTGGCGCCGCCGTTCCTGCTCGGCAGACAGCTGGGAAGGACGCTTGTAGCGGTCGACACCATAGTTCATCAATGCATGGCAGGAGTCGAGCAACATCTCTACTTCTTCTACACCGTAACGCTGTTCGCATTCGCTGATATAGTTTTTGGCAAACAGCAGGTAGTCGATAATGGCGTCAGCGTTGGTCCAGGTCTGGAACAGGTAATTGTTCTTGAAAAATGAATTGTGCCCGTACGCGGCATGGGCGATCACCAGTGCCTGCATGGTCATGCTGTTCTCTTCCATCAGGTAGGCAATGCAGGGATTGGAATTGATCACGATCTCGTAGGCCAGCCCCATGTGGCCGCGCTTGTAGCGCTGTTCCGTGCTGAGAAACTGCTTACCGTACGACCAGTGATGGTAGTTCACCGGCATCCCGACCGAGGAATAGGCATCCATCATCTGCTCGGCGCTGATAACTTCGATCTGGTTGGGGTAGGTGTCCAGGCCGTAGTTCGCTGCGATCCGGGCAATCTCGCAGTCATAGCGCTCGATCAGCTCGAAGGTCCATTCCGAACCTTCTGATAGCAGTTTGTCCGTCATGTGACACGCTTCCTGAACAACTCGCGAAACACCGGGTATATGTCCTGTGGGCCTTCAAGCTGCTGCATGGCAAAGTTGCCATAGGCCTCTGCCAGCCTCTCATATTCCTGCCACAGGCTCTGATGGGCATCCGGCGTGATTTCCACATAGGCGAAATACTGCAGGCACGGCATGATTTTGCTCATCAACAGGTCACGACAGGTGGAACTGTCGTTATCCCAGTTGTCACCGTCCGATGCCTGTGCCGCATAGATGTTCCACTCTGTGAGCGGATAGCGTTCGCGTATGATGTCATGCATCAGCTTCAGTGCGCTGGATACTATGGTGCCCCCGGTTTCACGCGAGTGAAAAAATTCTTCTTCGTCGACTTCTACGGCCGAGGTGTGGTGGCGGATGAATACCACTTCGATGCGCTCGTAGTTACGCGTGAGGAAAAGGTACAACAGAGTGAAAAAGCGCTTGGCGATATCCTTGCGTTCCTCATCCATGGAACCCGAGACATCCATCAGGCAGAACATGACAGCCTGGGTGGTGGGCCTGGGTTCTTTTACACGGTTGTTGTAGCGCAGGTCGAAGGTATCGATAAATGGAATGGAATCGATGCGCTGCCTGAGGTGGCCAATTTCTTCCTCGAGTTCAAGCACACGCGGTGAGGCTTCTTCTTCCTCATCGACGGGCACCGGCTGTAATGCCGTCAGTTCGTCGTTGACTTCGCGCAGGCGTTTCATGTGCGGTCCGCGCAAAGCGATGCGCCGTGCCAGGGCACCGCGCAATGAGCGTATGACGTTGATATTGGTCGGCACGCCGTCGCTGGTATGGCCGGCGCGCACGCTCTTGAAATCCGCCAGTTTGGCGAGCTGGGTCTTGACCAGGTCCGGTAGGGCCAGGTCCTCGAAAAACAGTTCCAGGAATTCTTCGCGTGACAGCTGAAATGCGAACTCGTCTTCGCCTTCACCGCTGTCGCTGGCCTTGCCACCCTGGCCACCGGCCGCGTCCGGCGGACGCTTGATTTTGTCCCCGGTGACGAAATCGGTGTTGCCGGGGTGTACACCTTCATGGCGTCCCCCGCTGCCGTGATGAAACACCGGCTCAGACATGTCCCTGGCGGGGATGTTGATCTTTTCGCCATTATCGATATCGACAATGCTGCGGCCGGAAACGGCATCGGCCACGGCACGCTTGATCTGCGCCTTGAACCGGCGGATGAAACGCTGACGATTGACCGCGCTTTTGTGCTTGCCGTTCAGCCGTCTGTCGATAACCTGTGTCAAGATGGCACCTGTCAGGAAGCCTTACGTACGCGCAGGTACCATTCAGATAACAGGCGCACCTGTTTTTCGGTATAGCCTTTTTCCACCATGCGATCCACGAAGTCTTCGTGTTTCTTCTGGTCTTCGGCCGAAGCCTTGGCATTGAACGAAATCACCGGCAGCAGGTCCTCGGTGTTGGAGAACATTTTCTTTTCGATCACGCCACGCAGTTTCTCGTAGCTGGTCCAGGACGGGTTGTTGCCCTCGTTGTTGGCCCGGGCGCGCAGCACAAAGTTGACGATTTCGTTGCGGAAATCCTTCGGGTTGCTGATGCCGGCGGGCTTTTCGATCTTTTCCAGTTCCTCGTTCAGTGCCGAACGGTCAAAGCTCTCACCGGTATCCTGGTCGCGGTATTCTTCGTCCTGGATCCAGTAATCCGCATAGGTCACATAGCGGTCGAAGATGTTCTGACCGTATTCTGAGTAGGACTCGAGGTAAGCTGTCTGGATCTCTTTGCCGATGAATTCGGCGTACTCTGATGCCAGGTAGCCTTTCAGGTAGGAGATGTATTGTTCCTCCAGCTCCGGCGTGAACTGCTCCTGCTCGATCTGCTTTTCCAGTACGTATAAAAGGTGTACCGGGTTGGCGGCCACCTCCGAGTGGTCATGGTTGAACACCTTGGAAAGGATCTTGAACGCAAAACGCGTCGACAGTCCGGTCATACCTTCATCGACGCCGGCGTAGTCGCGGTACTCCTGGTAGGACTTGGATTTCGGGTCGATGTCCTTCAGGTTCTCGCCGTCGTAGATACGCATCTTGGAAAAGATACTGGAGTTTTCAGGTTCCTTGAGACGCGACAGCACCGCGAACTGTGCCATCATCTCCAGGGTATCCGGTGCGCAGGGTGCCTCGGACAGTGAGCTGTTGTGCAGAAGTTTCTGGTAGATTTTCAGTTCTTCGGAGACGCGCAGGCAATACGGAACCTTGGCGATGTAAATACGGTCCAGGAAGGCTTCGTTATTGCGGTTGTTTTTGAATGCCTGCCATTCCGATTCATTCGAATGGGCGAGAACGATGCCATCGAAGGGAATAGCCGACAGGCCTTCGGTACCCATGTAGTTGCCTTCCTGCGTTGCGGTCAGCAAAGGATGCAGCACTTTGATGGGAGCCTTGAACATTTCCACGAATTCCAGCAGCCCCTGGTTGGCCAGGCACAGGCCGCCCGAGTAAGCGTAGGCGTCGGAATCGTCCTGCGAGTACTGCTCCAGCTTGCGGATGTCCACCTTGCCGACCAGGGAGGAAATATCCTGGTTGTTCTCGTCACCCGGTTCGGTTTTCGCAATGCCGATTTGCTGCAGTACTGAAGGACGCAGTTTCACGACTTTAAATTTGGAAATATCACCGTTGAACTCGTGCAGGCGCTTGATCGCCCAGGGCGACATAATGCCGCTCAGGTAGCGACGTGGAATACCGTAGTCGTCTTCCAGAATCGCTCCGTCCTCGCTTGGCGAAAACAATCCCAGCGGCGACTCGTTGATGGGCGACCCCTTGATGGCATAGAACGCGCTTTGCTCCATCAGGGACTTCAGCTTCTCGGCCAGCGAGGACTTGCCGCCACCGACCGGGCCAAGCAGATACAGTATCTGTTTCTTTTCTTCCAGACCCTGCGCGGCATGCCGGAAGTAGGAGACGATCTTCTCGATGGTCTCTTCCATGCCATAGAATTCCTTGAAGGCCGGGTAGATCTTGATGACCTTGTTGGAAAACAGTCGGCTGAGTCGAGGATCCTGGCGGGTATCCACCAGTTCCGGTTCGCCGATGGCCAGCAGCATGCGTTCGGCTGCTGAGGCGTAAGCAGAGGGGTCGTTCTTGCAGATATCGAGGTATTCCTGGAGTGTGTACTCCTCCTCCCTCGATTCAGCGTAACGGTTCAGGTATTGATTGAATATGGTCATGGCTCGGCCGCTCCTGTAGGGATCCGCAATAAAGTTGGGCCATCCACGACGTATTGTCCTGCGTCCTATTTTTTATTCTTGCTTGGCAAGACTTACATCTGGACGCCATCTTTAATGGTAAATATTGCAAAGGCTATGCCAGATCAGGGCCGGGGCTTAATATCCTTTGTTAACCGGCCGTTATGCGCTTTCGCGCCCCTTTTATGCCCACTCCGATGCGCGCAATGCGTCAAATTAGTGCCGGTCAACTGCCCCTACTGCGCACAGGGATTGCAGCGGCTTTGCCCTGCTCCGCCTGCAGGAGCGCCGTCCTTCGGCGCGATTTTTGTTTGCTGCTGTTGCACACGTCGGTGATGTCATTGAAGTGCGGGTGTTCGGGCAGGAACGGTAGACAGGCTATCGCGGCCATGCACCCTAAAGGGCATAAAAGGCCGCTCCTACAAGGGGCATGGCTGACAGCCTGTAGGAGCGCCGTCCTTCGGCGCGATTGTTGGCGGTTGCACAAAACCATCGCGGTCAGGAGACCGCTCCTGTTAAGTTTCCTGCTATTCCTTACCCTCGGACTTGGGGGCAATGATTCTGTCTTTGTACAAGTCCGCCAAAGGAAGCCAGACTTCCTGGAACAGCAGATTTTCTTTGTCCTCATCTGTATCGGTAGACTCGATAATCTCAATCGCACGCCGGTACAGGTACTCTTCCAGTTCCAGTTTTCTCGCCATCTGATATCTCCTCTCTCAGTCAGTAGTATTTTCCTGATTATACGCGATCGTCTTGCCTAAATAGCCAGCCCTACAGTGGACCACTCAAGAATGGTGTTAGAGCACATAAATAGCCAATATCTGGCGGACCCCAATTACTGGCGTACGCTGGCAGGCGAGCCGAAAGCTGTCTGCGCAGCTACGCTTTGCAATACCTTTGCACGAAGACTGGAATGGCCGGCGTTCGACCAACGTCGGGCAAGTTACCCCCGATGTCACTACCATGTTTACGCTCAGTTACAACTTCGGCCAAATAATCAAATAGACAAGCGGCGCAACCTCTTCAGGATGGAAGGCTAAACAGGAATGTTGCGCCTCTGCCTTCCTCGCTCTCGGCCCATATACTCCCGCCGTGGCGTCGGATGACGCGCTCAACGGTGGCCAGCCCCACACCGGTTCCGGGATAATCCTCTTGTCTGTGCAGGCGCTGGAACGGTTTGAATAACTTGTCTGCATATTGCATATCAAAACCGACGCCATTGTCTTTCACAAAGTATACGATCTCGCCATTATTCTTGATGGCACCGAACTCGATACATGCCGGATCGGCTTTTTCAGTATATTTCCAGGCATTGCCAAAAAGATTATCCAGGCAAACTTCCAGCAACAGGCGGCTACCCCTGACTTCCAAACCATCCTGGATTCGCCACTCCACGCGCCGACCGGGACAGGCTACGTCCAGCCGCGAGGCGATATCCCGCGCCAGCCGGCTCAAGTCAAAGCTGTCGGATTCCAGCCTGGTACGGGAAATGCGCGACAGTTCCAGGATATCGTCGATCAGCCGGGCCATGTACTTGCCGGCTCTAACAACACGTTCCAGGCTTTGCTTCTCATCGTCATCGAGCTTGTCCGCCGCATCCTCTTGCAGGATCTGGCTGAAACTCGTTACCGCACGCAGTGGCGTTCGCAGATCGTGGGCAATGGAATAACTGTACGATTCGAGTTCGAGGTTGCTGGCCTCCAGCTCGCGGCTGCGTTCGGCGACCATTTCTTCCAGATGGTCACGGTATTGGCGCAACTTCGAATCCGACTCTTTTTTTTGCGCCAGCGAACTGCGCAGCAGGAAGGCCAACCTGCCGACCACCATGCCTCCAATCAACAGGGCCAGTACCACGGTGCCGCCTATGTTCCTGGCGTTCGACTGTCCCATCAGCAACAGTTCGTCGCCGATTTTTGCCGATTCCTTGAGATGAAGCCGGCTGAGTTGTTCAACCAGATTTTGGGTGTGCGTCAATACACCAGCGAATACTCTGCCGGCCTCGTCGGGATCTGCGTCTTGTACCTCCTCAAGCGTGTTCTCCAGTCTGCTAATACTCGCCTGCAGTTGTCTGGTCGAAGACTCGAACACGATTCCGGGTTTGCCATGCTGCAGGTCCCGAATGGTGCTAACTCGCGTACTGATCAGGTGCAGGTGGCTGCTGACTTGATCACGAATGGCGCCACGAGGTTGCTGAACACCCGTTTCAGCCGCTTTTAACAGCACCGACAACTCGGATCGAATAACATTCTTTTCAACTTCGTTGAGTTCATGTTCAATGACATTCAGGGCGACGATCGCCGGCAGGTGGAGCGTCGTTAGTTGCCGGTCGAGCTGTGACATTTTCTCATATTGCAAATAGATGTGCCCGATCAGAAACAGCGCCAGCAGCGTCACGACAGTAGTAATGCCGTAGACGTAGCGCGGCAGCGCCTCGAGATCGCTAGTGCTTTTCATCCGGCGTGTTCGTAGTGTCGATGAGCCCCAGACTACGCCCGGCCGCTTCGAGTGCATAAAAATCTTCCTTAACAGCCGGCAGATAGAGCTGCCCGCCTACGGCATGGAGTATTTCGGCTTGTTCCGGTATATCCGGCGACAGCTGTAGAAACGCCTGTAGAAGCCGGTCGTAGACAGCCTGCGGAACACGGCGAGTCACCGCCCAGACATAGTCGGCGTAATGCGGTGTTTTCCACAGGATGCGAATCTGCTCCGGGTTAATCCTGCCCCACTCCAGCAGTTGGGCAACCACGGCGGCGTTAGCCACACCCAGGTCGGCCTGGCCGTTGATAACCCATTCCACGGTACGATCATGCGCGCCGGAATAGCGTACCTCGGAAAAGAATTCTTCGGCATTGATACCCTGCTGAACGAGAAAATGTCTAGGCATCAAATGCCCCGATGTCGACAGGCGTGAACCGAACGCCAACACCTTGTCTTCGAAATCCCGGATGGAGGTGGCCTCGCTATCTCCCCTTACCAGGAATACACTGGCGAAATGCGCGTCCACGTCGCGCATGACCAGTGGGCGCGCCCCATCCTCCAATCGCGCCTTTATAAAAGTGAAGCCGCCAAAGCGACCCAGATCGAATTCATTGCGGTGAAACCGCTCCAGGAAATCCTGATAGTCTTTTGCCGGTATGAATTCGTAGGGAAGCCCCGTCTCCTGCGACAGGTAATCCATCAGCGGCGTGAAACGCTTGCGTAATACAGATTCCGACTGGCCCGGCACCACCGAGATCCGTAGCCTGTCCAAGCCGGCGGATTCGTCATCATTTCCGGAACACCCGGTGAGCAGCAACAAAACCAGCGCGATCACCGCCAGAGGGGCGCTTTGTGTCATAGCTCCATCCCTTAGATACTATTTCCCTTTACCAGCTGCTGTAGAGTACTTCGTTACAGCGACCAATATCAAGATTGTACAATTATACCTTGCGTCAATCGGACAATTCCGGCGCATGGCTCCCGCAGGGGACAGACCCCGTTTCTTAATACGTTCCTACCCTGTCTGTTTTACGGGAATAAGGTTAAGTCCTGTCAGCAACAGGCCGATAGACTCGTTACCTATATGATCCACTGAACCAGACAGGAAGTTGATCTGTTGGACCGCCTAAAGCTCCCCTTATCGTGGTTTCTCATTGCAACGGTTTATTACCTGGCGGCGAGCCTGGGGCTTTCACTCGCTTTTGAGCAGGCCAACACCAGTCCGGTGTGGCCACCCACCGGCATTGCCATTGCCGCCATTCTTTTTCTGGGTCTGCGCGCCTGGCCGGGCATTTTCGCCGGGGCTTTTGTTGCCAACCTGTCTACCGGTTTAGCTGTGCTCCCGGCGCTGGGTATCGCTACCGGCAACACCCTGGAGGCGCTGACGGCCGGGTACCTCCTGCTACGTTTCGCCAACGGCTACCCGTTCCGAAAGGTCCGGCATGTCGCACTGTTCACTGCTGTTGTCTTGATGGCAACCACTATCAGTGCGACTGTCGGTGTCGGCACTCTACTCACTGCAGGCGCGGTGAATGAACAGTCCTTTACACTGCTGTGGGGCACGTGGTGGCTGGGCAACGCGGTTGGTGGCCTGGTACTGACTCCGTTTATATTGACCTGGCTGCAGTGGCCCGACACTTACTTGTATGCGCGCCGAAAAACGGAGTTGCTGGCCCTGACAGCCGGCGCGGTGACTTGTGCTGTACTGGTTTTTAGCAACTGGTTTTATGTCGGCGCTAACAATTACCCGATGTCGTTCATCTTTATTCCTTTTCTGATCTGGACCGCTTTCCGCTTCCGGCAGCACGCTGCAACCCTGTTCATTGTCGCACTGACCAGCGTTGCCATTTATGCCACGCTGCAGGGGCTGGGACCGTTTGTGCGGGGCTCGGCAAACGAATCGCTGCTGTTGTTGCAGGGCTTCATGGGTGTAGTGGTGGTAACCACGCTGATCCTGGCTGCCGCGGTCGATGAACGCCTCCTGTCCTACACCCGCCTGGAGAAAATCGGCCGGCAGCTCGAAGAACACGTCGCACAACGCACCCGGGCGTTACAGGAAAGCAATGCGGCGCTGGAAGCGGAAATCAAAGTGCGCGGACATACAGAACATGCATTGCGCGCGCTGGTCGGGGCCGGCGCCCTGGTCACCGGTGAAGAGTTCTTTCGCACTTGTGTTAAAGACCTTGGCACCCTGTACGGAACTGCATTTGCGTTCGTCGGTGTCTTTGCCGATGACACGCAGCGCTCTATCCGGACACTGGCAGTATGCGCGGGCGGCGACTTCGTCGACAACTTCGAATACGACCTGGAGGGCACGCCGTGCCAGGACGTGCTGAACATGGACATGGAGCTGGTGCCGCAGGATGCTGCACGGCAATACCCGCAGGATGAAATGTTGATACAGATGGGTATCGACAGCTATTTCGGTGTGCCGCTCATTTCGCAGTCCAACAAGCTGATGGGCCTGGTCGCTGTCATGGATACCAAACCATTGTCGCTGCAACACTGGGTCAAACCGGTACTGGGTATTTTTGCCAACCGCATAGCGCTGGAAATCGAACGCAAATCCGCCGGAGATGAACTCAGGCTGGCAGCCAGCGTGTTCAATGAAAACGTCGAGGCCATCATGATTGCCGACCGGGATACCAGTATCCTGCGCGTGAACCCGGCGTTCAGCCGGATTACAGGTTACAGTGGTGACGAGGCCATCGGTCAGTCTACCAACATGCTTAAATCGGGCCGCCAGGACCGCGAATTTTACGCCGAATTCTGGAACGCGCTGTTAGAGGATAATGTCTGGCAAGGGGAGATCTGGAACCGATGCAAAGATGGCCGCATCATCCCGGTCTGGCAGACCATTTCAGTGGTACGCGACGCATCTGGTGAAATCGAGCAGTTCATCAGTATTTTCAGCGACATCTCCGAAAAGAAGTTGTCAGAGGAACGTATCTACCACCTGGCGCATTACGATGTTCTCACCGGCCTGCCGAACCGGTCATCTTTCCACAAGGGGTTCGAAGATGCGCTGCTGCATGCAGAGCGGCACAGCCGCCGGGTTGCGTTGCTGTTCCTGGACCTGGACCATTTCAAATTGATCAACGACGCTTCCGGGCACCCGGCAGGCGACGAACTGCTCAAACAGGTCGCGCTGCGTCTCAAGGAAACCGTTCGCGAAGAAGATACTGTCGCACGCCTCGGTGGCGACGAATTCACGGTGTTGCTCGACGATATTCATTCAGTAGAAGACGCCAGTCTTGTAGCGGAGAAGATTCTGCAACAGCTGGCCAAACCATTCCGGCTCGATCATTCGGAACTGGTGATCACGGCCAGTATTGGTATCAGCCTGTTTCCAAACGATGGCAACGATGTCTCCACGCTTTTGAAAAACGCCGATACGGCCATGTATCGCGCCAAGGAGCGGGGCCGTAACAATTTCCAGTTCTTCACGGTCGAAATGAATACCCGGGCACTGGAGCGCCTGAGCCTGCAAAGCGCGCTGCGCAGCGCGCTCAAAAGAAACGAGTTCCTGCTCCACTACCAGCCGCAGGTGGATATGCAGTCCGGCGAAATCATTGGCCTGGAAGCGTTGGTACGCTGGCAGCATCCTGAACAGGGGCTGGTGCCGCCCGGTATTTTT
>Ga0316194_10003400_pt1 | contig 11117 bp, 7 predicted proteins | sample CroRivsedime1_MG_FD_204936 | JGI IMG/M metagenome (GOLD analysis project Ga0316194, IMG submission 204936) | Coastal sediment microbial communities from Maine, United States - Cross River sediment 1 | ecosystem: Environmental > Aquatic > Marine > Coastal > Sediment | place: USA: Maine... | reverse complement strand
CGGTAAGTATTGAGCGCTAACCGGCGACCCGTTCTTCAACGATTTTCGACGTCGAGAACTGATAGCGCATGTTGCGATAGACGCAGACATCTGTAACGTCGTCCGGTGTGCCTGCCGGTGCGGCTCGGTAGTTCGTCGAGGATCGGTTAGCACTCTTGATGGGCAACACGCGATGCCAGGTATGTCCGTGCAGCAAGACCAGCGTGCCTTTTTTCGGTCGCAGCACAATCTGGTCCCCGAAATCACCGGCAGGGTCACCAATCGGTAATAACCCGCGTCGGTGCGAACCCGGCACGACGACAGTCTGGCCGCCGATCTCATCTGTGATGTCGCTCGTGTAAACGAGACGATTCAGGTTAAACACGTTCGGGTTGTCGGGCGGGCAGTCCTGGTGCCAGGCTTGCCCGGAAGTACCCTGCTTCGAGAACATCACCATGCAGTACTGGCTCGCCCAGCCGTCGCCGAGGATTGCGGTGGTCAGCTCTTGCAGGCGCGTATCGACGTCGATCGCATCGAAGGCCCTGACGCCTTCATTTTGTGGAAACCATGGGATGACATCGGTCTGCGCCTTGTCGAGGAATGCATCATTGTGGACATAGTCCGGGTTGTCGCCAAAGTACCCGCGAATCAGTTGACCAAGGCCAGCCATCAGTTCGGCGTCAAAGAAGTCTTCGATCACGAGATAGCCGTCGCGCTCGAAACTGATTGATAACTCACTCGTGATCATTTGCTTCGTCGCTCGAACTTATGTTCCAGGGTCTTGTCCGGCGGCTACTCTGCAGATTTGCAGTATTGCTCGACGTAAGCATGGTGCTCGGGCAGCTGCGCGACCGTGGTTTCCACGTTTGATTTGATCTCAGTCAGGAACCTGTCCAGTTCCTCATCATCCATTACATCGACGACCTGATGATATTGCTCGGGCTCGATTCCCTGCCCCAGCATCACCTGGATCCAGGAATTCTCCGCGAATAGCTCGTTGTGTGTTCTGAATACTCTACCGGTTTTCCGAAAGAGCTCTATTCGATGCGCCAGTGTTTCCGGAATTTCCATATTTCGACAGTAACGCCAGAACGGTGTGTCTTTTCGGTTCGTCACGCAATAGTGCAAAATAATAAAGTCGCGGATTGTCTCAATATCGAATCGCGATTGTTTATTAAATTCGTCGATATCGGTCTGTTCGATTCTGTTGTGCGGAAACATCCGCATGAGACGAATCGCACTTCTTTGGATAAGGTGAATACTGGTTGATTCGAGCGGCTCCAGGAATCCGCTTGATAAACCGATCGCAACACAGTTTTTGCTCCACTGTTTCAAGCGCTGGCCAGGGCGAAACTTGATAACGCGCGGCTCCGTGAGCAACTCGCCTTCGATGTTGGCGAGTAAGGTCTCGCGGGCGTCTTCGTCGCTGATATAACGGCTGCAGTAGACCATGCCGTTGCCAACCCGATGCTGTAACGGGATACGCCACTGCCAGCCCGCTTCGCGTGCAATCGATCGCGTATACGGAATCGCCGGACCCGTCGATTTTGTCTGCACTGCGACCGCGCTGTCGCAAGGTAACCAGTGCGACCAGTCTTCATAACCGGCATGCAGCGTCTGCTCGATGAGCAGCCCACGAAACCCCGTGCAATCGATGAACAGATCGCCTTCGATCTCTTTGCCAGAGTCCAGCGCAAGCGACGTTATGAACCCTGAGTCCGAATCGGTATTGACCTTGACGATTTTGCCTTCAACCCGTTTGACACCGTCCTTCTCACTCAACTTTCTGAGGAACTTGGCATAAAGCGTGGCATCAATATGAAACGCATAGTTAAGCCCGTTTTTCGGCAGGTGTGCGAACTTGTTCTCCACGGCAGCTCGCAATTCAAGACAGTAGTCGCCGTAGTCGGTCGCAATTCCTTTCTGATTACCACTCAGCCAGATGTGCTGGAAACCGGCGCTCCAGTGGTCTGTGCCGGTGTTGCCAAACGAGTGGATATAATCCTCGTTTACGTCGCGCCAGTTTTCAAACGATATCCCAAGCTTGAACGTCGCCTGCACGGCCGCCATGAACTCCGGCTCACTGATCTGACATAGCTGGTTGTATTGCACGAGCGGCGGAATAGTTGCCTCGCCAACACCAACGGTGCCAATCTCGTCGGACTCGACAAGGCTAATATCGAGAACCTTACCCATGGTCTTCGACAACAGCGCTGCGACCATCCAGCCGGCGGTGCCGCCTCCGGCGATAACGACTCTTTTTATACCTTCACTTTTCATGTTGGTTCCGTATTCGTTCTGTTCGCAAGGATTAGCGATTCAGTTTGTTCAGCAGGTCTGCTCGCAGCTTTCTCGCAACTTGCTCGTCAATTTGCGCCAAAGGCCCCCGGGCCCCCTCCGGAATATGCTCGAAGGTACTGTCATCAGCGCTGAAAACATAATATTGGAAGATGTCACGCCACGCTTTGCGTTGTTCCGGCGGCAGATCGCGAATAGTCAAAAGGGCATGATTCAAGACATTGACTGGCGTGCCCATGTAGTCCGGCGACTGCCGCCACCAATAGTTTATCAGTACATTGAAGCTATCCAGGCCCTCGATGTGATGCCACCACATGCTCGGAATAAACAGTGCATCGCCGGGTTCCATCTCCGCGACCTGCGCATTCTTTAAAGCCTCGCGAAACCTCGGGTACTTGTCAAAGTCCGGATTGTGAAAGTCCACCAGGCTTATCTCCTGACCAGACGGCGTAACATGCAGCGGTCCCACGTACAGGTTTTCGAGTTGTTCGGGCGGAAACACCGTGAAACGTCTGCGGCCAACGGCGCAACAGGCCAGGTTATCCGGCAAATCCCAGTGCGCGGCGATGCGAGATCGATTGCCCAACCAGAAGTTGGCCAGCGGCGCTATGCCGCCAAAGTCGACGTCATTTTCAGCGCGAAAACCCGGCAGGCAGGTGTCAATTTTCGTGGATCCGACGTAGTACGACGGCGCTTCATCGACGTGCTCGTACCTGAGTATCTCCGTGAGAACCTGGTCGAGTTTGAGCATCTCACGGTCAAAATTGAAGCCCGACATGTCGTCATTGTAGAAAAACCGACCCGAATTCTCTGGCGGACCACAACCGACACCGACTGGCGTATTCGAATAGAACTTGAGGAGATATTGCGCGGCTGCAGACACTGACTCCCTGCCCGCCTTCACGAACGGCCAATCGGCGATCAGACCCTTAAGCAACAACGGCTTGGTCGAGGTCAGGATCTCGAGTGGGACCGCGTCCGCCCGTATACCTTGTACCTCTTTAACTGTTTGGCCGATCTGGAGCATGCGCGTGCGGTCTCACTGCCCTGGCAGCGCGTTCTTCTTGTCAATGAGATCGCGAATATTCGACAGAGATGCAAGCACCATGTAGATAGGCAACAGGAATCCTTTCTCGTTGAGACCTTTAAGCGCATCACCGTCGAGCTCAAATAGCGCATCTTCATTGATGGTATAAAACCCCATCAACCGGTTCTGCGATCCATCGTTGAGTTGGATGTCGAGCGCGAACGATTCCAGCAAACCGTGTTTCACCAGCTCCTTGATAAACAGTTCGTGGACCGGGTAACCCTCATTGATAGCATTCAGGAAGGAGTTGATCTGCTCGAGGTACGGGCTGATACCGCCGTGAGCCAGGAACACGGCTTCTCCCTCACTGTTGCTGACTCGCGGACTGTCCATATTCAGGTGTATGACTGGCCCTCCTTCAGAACCACCGCTTGCCCCGGACTGCTGGGACCCTATCAGGAACGGCTCCCGCCTTATGCTCAGTGGTATATAACTTGCGTCCCATCCGCTATCGCTCAGAAAGAGGTTTTCTTTGTCTTCGAAACCGAACACGGCGACAGCGGTATATCCTCCGGTCCCGGCATCCTTCGTGAAGAAGATCGGGTAGTGCGCCTGGATGCTGCGGAATTCCCAGAAAAACGTGACCGCGCACTGCACATTGTCACCGTACTCCGCCGATCGTGTTGTGATCACTTTGAGATCTTTGTGATCGACGTTATTCAATAAGACATGGTTTGTCATGTGCAGCCTTGACGTCTGACTATTTAGGGTGATTGCTCATGCCGACGGCATTCATGGCACCTATGTTACTCCCGCCTCACTTGCATATGATAGAAAAAAGCCGCTGAATTCAGCGGCTTTTTCTCATAACAGCTGTTATGAACGCGTCAATACACTCCAGACAACTCTATTGGAAATCGTACCGCGCGCCGATCATGTACCGGGGGCCTAGAGTCGTGAGAAAACCCGTCGCGTTCGGAGCGCGAACGTAACTGCGAGTGTACTCATCGGTAATGTTGATGCCTTCAAGCGTGATCGTCAGCCGGTCGGTGACATTGTAACTCACGTTCGCGTCCAGCTGACCATACTCTTCCACGTACTCCGGGTTCACCTGGCCGCCGCCCCCGAAAGCCGTGTTCGTCAAGTACTCATCTCGCCAGTTATAAGCAATTCGTGTCGACCAACTGTCGTTCTCGAAGAACACGACCAGGTTGGCGGAATCGCTGATGCCCTCAATGGCGAATTGCTGCACTGCGACTCCGCCTGCGTCGACTAAGGTATTGTTATATGCATCATCGGCATTGACTATCGTGTAGTTGGCACTAACTCCGAATCCGGAGTCGCCGAAGAAATGCTGCAACGCCAACTCCCAGCCGTCGACACCCGACTTGGCTGAATTCGTCGGTACAGAGATAGCGAACACGGCCGCGGGATCCTCTCCGGCGATGCCCGCAATTGTACCCGTGAAATTACCGTTACTATCTGTACCAGTAATCGTAACTTCAGGCGTGTTGGCATAATTTTCGAAGATGTATTGCCGAATCGAAGGAAGATCACCGTTGCCACCGGTAGCAGCGTCTGCCTCGGCGAACCTTGCTCCCTGAGCCGGGTGCGGCAAATTGAAGGGTGTGCCGCTTACGTCCCTGGGTTCAATGTAGTTATCAATAGACTTATCAAAGTAAGCCACGGACACATAGCTTCCCGAGCCGTAGTACCACTCCAGCGAAAGATCGATGTTGGTCGATTCCAGCGGCAGCAGTCCGGGATCCCCCTGCGAGCCTTCGCCTCCAGCTTGCCGGACCGAATTCAGTGTCTGGCCGCCCTGAATATCGCCCCAGCCCGGACGCCCAATCGTCTCACTGTAGCCGAGCCGCAGGATGACGTCCTCGGTAAGTTCGACGTTGAAGTCTATGCTTGGCAGCACATAGTCATAGTCGCCTTTGAGCTTTGTAAAACCCTGGCCTGAGTTTATCAGCGAATACTCGTTTGCAGAATTCCACGTGATTGCGGTAACGACCGGCACCAACGCGCTGGATACTACATCCGTTTTCTCATAGCGAAGTCCGGCGGAAATATTGGCAGGTTTATTGCCCATGTCAAAGCTCGCGTTGAACTGGACATAGGCTGATGTCGTTTCTTCCGTCGTACGCTTATCAACTACCGTGTCGGCTCTCGGGTCTGTAGGGCCGGTTGGCGCGTTCCAGCGATCCCCTGGTAAAACCCCTCTCGCGGCCGCTATCGCATCGTTGAAATTGGTCAGGCGAAAGAACTCGGGGGTCAAGGCGGGATTGTTAGCACCTGGAACGCCGCTGAAATAGGGCGCAACGTTGTCCAGCCGGAAGAGAGAATCGTCATAGTCGGCCGGTGACTCGCCGCTACCGCCCCAACTTGCCACCTCTATCCGCGAGAACGTCGACTGATTTTCGACCTCGTTCGCCATCACCCCGAAATCGAGGCTGTAGGCGTCATTATCGAAGAAGTAGCTGCCGCTCAAACGCAACTCCTGAACCGTGGCAGTCGAGTTGGAAGTACGGAACGAGGATCCGGTCGTTTGGACCTGCGACACATCAGCTCCTGTCGTGCCTGGCGCAAATTCGATACCCTGGACCGGAAAATCCTGTTCGTTGATGATGCTCGTCGAGCCTCGGTTGAAGCTGAACCATCCAACGGCGTTGCTGGTACCCCAGCGGCCCGCCGGACCAGAGTCCGACTCCGAATCGTGAAAATCCAGCGCAAAGCCGAGATTGTCACTGGGATCCCACGCGAGGTTGAGGCCGATCGAGTTGAGTTCATGGTTGACGCCGAAATTAGCCTGGTTACCGCCGAAGTCGCCGGTGGGGTCTGGATTGTTTGGATCATTCGGGTCCTGAACCTGGATGTAACTGGTGGGCACAGCCACGGGACCGTCTGTAAAGGTCGAAATAACCGTCGGACTAAAACCGTTCCAGGCTGAAAGCTCGGAAACCTGGGTCATTACTTCGTTTTCAGCGTACGTGTAATCGAGTGTCGCAGTCAGGGTGTCGGTCGGAGCGAACTGCAGCACCAGCTGCCCGTTGGTCCTCTCGCGCTGAACGTCGTTGAACGTGTAACCGATATTCTGCGGTACCATGTAGAGGCTGTCCGTAGGTCGGTTGGTGGTCGTGGTGCCGTTGGAGCCTTCCGCCGGCAGGCCGGTCCAACTGTCGTTCAATCCACCAAAATTCTGCCGCCAGCCGGCGCCAATACCGGCCTGGTTATAGCCGAGGTTGCGCTCCTGGTAGCTCGCCGAGATGGCAACACCAAATTTGCCGTCGGCATACGTATTACTGAAGATGCCGGAGATTTCCGGCGTAACGTCGTCACCGCTCTCTACGGTGCTATCAAGTACAGCCTTGGCGCCAAGGCTCAGGACCATGTCTCGATTATCCAGGGGACGTGCCGTCCTGATATCGATCGTCGCGCCCATGCCGCCGCTTGGCAGGCGCGCCTGACTGGTCTTGTAGACATTAATTGCCGAGACCGCTTCCGAGGCCAGGTTCGCAAAATCGAAGGAACGTGCAGTGCTCTCGACAGTCCCTTCGATCGTGGTACCCGGCATTTGCCGGCCATTCAGCGTGACGAGGTTGAAGTCGGGGCCCACGCCGCGAACCGTTACGCGCGATCCTTCGCCAATCGCCGCGCGGTCGATCGACACGCCGGTAATTCGTTGCATGGACTCAGCCAGGTTGGTGTCCGGGAATTTACCGATATCTTCGGCGATGATGCCATCCGAAACACCCTGCGCGTCGCGTTTCTGAATCATCGAGGACTGGAGACTGCCGCGTATGCCGACAGTGACAATTTCTTCCATTACTTCTTCCTGCGCCACGGACGGAGCAGCAGTAGCGCTCAGTGCAACGGCAACAGCGGCAGCCAATGGCGTCCTTTTGAAATTCGGTTTTTGCATGCTCAAGCCCCCTAGCTTGCTATCTAAATTAATCTGCCGGTTGTCGGCATCTTTTTGGCGGCTGCACCTTTTTTTGAAGGTACAAAAAGAGGTGACAGCGCTGTCAGTAGGTGTTTATACTTAGATCTGACAACGCTGTCAACAAAAGGTACGGCGTTTGTTGATAAAGGTACACAGATGACATTGGGGATCAACTCTCGTGAACACCGTTGCGGTGAAACCGGCTTGCATACGCACAGCCTGGCAGGGTCGGATCTCCGGCTGCATTCTTGGCAAGCCTGTCGAGATCCTCTCGTTCCAGGAAGGGATTGCGGGGCTAGAGATGTACCTGCGTCAGGCGCAGGCGTACCCATTATTACGTCTCGCGGACCTGGTTGATCGAACGGTGGCCGTTGCTCACAAACTAGAAGAACGAGAAGCCGCATGACCAGTTCTGGAAAATTCGCGTGCTGCTTGCTGGTACACAGCTTGCTGACGCTCGCCTTGGCGTCAGCTGAAACGGTTCACGAAAACAACCGCAGCGAATACCTTGCCCCTAAAGCGAATGCACCGTTGACCATCGACGGCGTTGCCGATGAAGCGATATGGGAGCAGGCACGTTGGCAGCACCTGGCACATCGCTGGCTCGGGCCCGAATACTCCGCAGAAGATTTCCAGGGGCGCTACAAGGTCGTTTGGACCGAAGACAAGATCTACATCCTCGGAGAATTTGTTGACGACATCCTGATTGATACGCACCGCGATCCGTTTGCACAGTATTGGGATGACGACACCTGGGAGATATTTCTCGACGAGGATTTCTCGGGCGGCGAGCACCAGTTCAATCACAATGCGTTTGCCTACCACATGTCGCTAGACAACCAGGCCATCGATATCGGCACGGACGAGAAACCCCACAACTACTCTCACCATGTGGAGAGCCGCTGGAAGCAACAAGGCGACAAAATCGTTTGGGAACTGGCGATCGATATCTATACGGATGATTATGAGGACGGCTCTGACAAGAACATGCCGATCAGCCTGTCAGCCGGAAAAGTAATGGGGCTTATGCTCGCTTACTGCGACAACGACGGTAGTGAGTTGCGTGAGAATTTCATCGGCTCCGAATCGGTACCAAGTGGACCAAAGGACCGTGGCTGGATCGACGCCGGCTTGTTCGGCTCGCTGGTCCTGGTCGAATAACTAATAAGAAGGAACAGGTCTTGGATAGAAGTTGCACAAACAGCAGCACCGTGTCCGGCGAATTCCTGGATTTCTCGGGCGAGCGTTATTACGTGATCCGCAATGTCGATAAGATGGCGCCGTTCTTTATCAGTGTTATTTCAAACGCTGACCACTGGCTGTTCGTCTCGTCAACCGGAGGACTGACCGCGGGTCGCGTATCCCCCAAGACCGCGCTGTTTCCTTACGTTACGGTCGACAAGATCCATGAGAGCGCTGCCCATACCGGGAGCAAGACCCTGCTGCGCATCCATACGAATGGGAAGCAGCACGATTGGCAACCGTTCAATCGGGAGCATGACGGACGTTCCACGGTCAGCCGTCACCTGTACAAGAGTCTATTGGGCAATAAGCTGTGCTTCGAAGAAATCAACCATGATTTGCAGCTGGCGTTCCGCTACACCTGGGTGACGAGTGACAATTACGGGTTTGCAAGACAATGTGAGCTGCAGAACCTGGGCAAGAACGTCCTGACTGTTGATCTCGTCGACGGATTGCAGAACATTCTGCCGGCCGGCGCGCCGCGGTTTGCACAGACAAACACCAGCAACCTGGTAGACGCTTATAAATGGACGGAGTTGGATAGTGAAACCGGCCTCGCCTTTTTTACGCTTTATTCCGGAATCACAGATCGCGCCGAGCCCTGCGAATCGCTCAAGGCAAATACAGCTTTTTGCCTTGGCCTCGACGCGCCTCGCGTCCTGATTTCATCGCAGCAGCTCGATATTTTTCGCGGCGGCCTGGAGCTGGAACAGGAAGACCACAGGCGCGGCATCCGCGGAGCCTACTTCGTTAACACGACCCTCGAGCTGGCGCCACAGGCGTCACAGCGTTGGCAGATAGTCGCGAACGTTGAGCAAAGTCAGAGCGAGGTTGTTGAGCTGCGCCGCCAGCTTGGTAGCCCGGCCGCGGTTGCCGAAGCGATCGATCGCTCTGTCAACCAGGGCACCGATAGGTTGGCACGCATCATGGCTGCCGCGGACGGCTTCCAGGCCACCGCCGAGGAAAACGTCTCAGTGCACCATTACGCGAACGTGCTGTTCAATGTCCTGCGGGGTGGGATTTTCGATGACCAGTACAACGTGTCCTCATGGGATTTCGCTTGCACTATCGAGCAATTCAATCGGGATGTGTTTCAGCGTAATCACGATCTGCTCAAAGGCTTACCGGATAAGCTGACATTCACGGAGCTGCTGGCGGCTATAAAACGCCAAGGTGACCTGCAACTCGAACGCCTTTGCCACGAGTACCTGCCGATCAGATTCGGCCGCCGCCATGGCGACCCGAGTCGTCCCTGGAATCAGTTCGAGATCAAACTGCACGACAATGCTGGTAATCGCCTGCTCTCCTATGAAGGCAACTGGCGGGACATCTTCCAGAACTGGGAGGCATTGACTTTCAGCTACCCGGAATTTGTCGAAAACATCATCGCGAAGTTCGTAAATGCATCCACGATGGACGGCTACAACCCTTACCGGATCACCAAGGAGGGTATTGATTGGGAAGTGGAAGAACCCGACGATCCGTGGAGCTATATCGGCTACTGGGGTGATCACCAGGTCATTTACTTGCAGAAGCTGCTGGAACTGTCCGCGCAATTCCATCCGGCGCAACTTGGCGACCTGCTGCGCCAACCGATCTTCTGCTATGCCAACGTCCCCTACCGGATCAGGCCATTCGCGGATTTGCTCGAAAACCCCAAAAACACGGTGGATTTTGAGAATAAGCTCGCTGGGGAGATCGAGCACCGCGTTGCCGCTATGGGTGCCGATGGCAAGTTGGTACTGGATGCAAATGGCGAGGTCTACCAGGTCAATCTGCTCGAAAAACTACTCGTGCCACTGCTGTCCAAGCTGGGTAACCTGGTCATCGACGGCGGCATCTGGTTAAACACACAACGTCCCGAGTGGAACGACGCCAATAACGCGTTGGTCGGCCAGGGCTTGTCCATGGTTACGCTGTACTACATGCGTCGCTACATCACGTTTCTGCGGCAGTTGCTTGCAACTGAATCCGGGCAAATCGAACTGTCGATTGAGGTGAACGAGTGGCTGGCTGACACCGCCGCTGCCTTGAACAGAATCCGCCCGCTGCTGGGCGCAGGTCCGATCAACGCGTCGCAACGTTATGAATCGTTGCTGGAGCTGGGTCAGGCGGCAAGCCGTTATCGCGAGGCTATCTATCAACAGGATTCGCTCTCCGGGAAGGTAACGCGGCCACTCGACCCGATCATGGCCATGCTGGACGATGCCCTTGCTGCGATCGATCACAGCATTGCCAACAACCGACGAGAAGACGGGCTGTACCACGCTTACAACCTGCTGAACCTGCAACAGGACGGCGTGCATATCGAGACCCTGTATCCGATGCTCGAGGGTCAGGTTGCCGCATTGAGCGCCGGCGCTATTGCCCCACAAGAAGCAGTAACGGTGGTCGAGGCTCTGTTTGACAGCGATGTTTACCGCCCCGGTCAACGCAGTTTCATGCTCTATCCCGATCGGGCATTGCCAGGATTCTTGGACAAGAACCGAATCCCGGCCGAGCAGGTCGAGGCGATTCCGCTGCTGCAGAGAATGCTGGCCGAAGGTGATGAACATATCATCGTCCACGATGCTGACGGCTGCTATCGCTTCAGTGCCGAGTTCACTAACGTCGGCGATCTCAAGG
>Ga0316194_10003398_pt1 | contig 11118 bp, 12 predicted proteins | sample CroRivsedime1_MG_FD_204936 | JGI IMG/M metagenome (GOLD analysis project Ga0316194, IMG submission 204936) | Coastal sediment microbial communities from Maine, United States - Cross River sediment 1 | ecosystem: Environmental > Aquatic > Marine > Coastal > Sediment | place: USA: Maine... | reverse complement strand
CCCTGCACTATAACATCGATACTTGAGAACATGTTCATTTGTGTGTATGATCACCGCAGAGAAAATACTGGAACCAAAAATGAAGATCTCAAAACCGACCCTCATCGCCGTACCGTTTGAAATCGGGGAGGGCAAATAGAGTGTCAACGGTGAGTTTCTGGAGCAGCCTGAAGGAAGAGGCGCGCAAAAATTACATCGCGATCTTCGAGCAGGAGTGGCCGACCTGGCTGGCCGGCATCTTCCTCGCCCTCGTGGCTCTCCTGATCTTTTTGTGGCAAGGTCCCTGGGGCGTCGCTGCGGGATATCGAAACGTCGGCGACTGGATCTTCTATTTCGGAGGCGTCGGGGAGGACCGCCCCTACTCTCCCCTGCTCCATCCCATAACGCTGACCAGCGGCGGTCTGCTCATCGGCGCATTCGTCTCGGCCCTGATGAGCCGCCAGTTCAAGCTCCACAAGGCGCCACCTCTCGAGTACGTCAAGTCCGCGATTGGCGGCGTCTTCATGGGCGCCGGCGCCGTGCTCGCAGCAGGCTGTAACGTCGGCGGCTTCTACACCGCCGCGGCGATGCTCGATTTCGGGGGAGTGGCGATGATGGCCGGCCTCATCATCGGTGCATGGATAGGTCTCCGCTACCTGTTGTGGGAGCTCGAGCACGTAACGCAGAAGGGCGTCGAGCAACACCCGCCCGCCGAGAAGTGGCTCGGGGTGCAACCCTACCTCGGGGGCACCGTGATGATCCTCGTGATCGCCGCCTTTTATCTCTACTCCGCCTACGACAACACCGAGCTGGGAGGCCTGCTCTTCTTCGGTTTCCTGATCGGGCTGATCATGCACCGGTCGCGGTTCTGTTTCGTTCGCGCCTTCCGATGCCCGTTCATGACCGGTGACGCCGAGATGGTCAAGGTGGTCGCCATGAGCCTGGTGATCTACGGCATGGGCGCGGCGGTGATCAAGTGGGCCTGGATCCAGGAGCCGTCGATGGGCGTCACCCACAACTTCTGGATGGGCAGTCTGTTCGGTGGCGCAATCTTCGGTGTCGGCATGCTGATCGCCGGCGGCTGCGCCAGCAGCACCCTCTGGCGCATCGGCGAAGGCCAGACCAAGATGGTGGTAACGCTGATCGCCTTCGCCATCACCAACTCGCTGCTCGCCAGGATCCTCAAGAGTTACGACCTGTACGACAAGATGGGTGACGGCCTCTTCATCCCGGACACCCTCACCTGGTACGTGACCGTGCCGATTTTTATCGTCTTCTTCGTCTTCTGGGCGTTCGTCGCCATCTGGAACGAAAAGTCGGAGAAGCTCGTCATCTTCTAACAAGGAGCGAAAGACATGGATCTGGAAAACCTCGCACCGTTCAGCGTCCTCGACGCCCGCGGGCTGACCTGCCCGATGCCTCTTCTGAAGACCAAGAAAGAGCTCAAGGGCGTGCCGGAAGGCGAAATCCTCGAGATATGGGGAACGGACCCCGGCTCGAAGAACGACATCCCGCACTGGGGCGACAAGGGTGACAACTCCTTCCTCGGCTTTGTTGACGAAGACGAGGGATACACGCGGTACTTCATCCGCAAGGGCTGACCGGGTCATCAACCCAGTCTGAGCAAGGGGGCAAGATGAAAAAGGTAGCCGTGCTGATCAGAGACAAGGAGCAGCAGTATGAGGGCTTGCGCACCAGCCTCGGCCTGTTGCTCGAGTCCGTCGCGGTCAAGATGTTCGTCCTCGATCACGAGGTCGTCGCTCTCGCCAACAAGGAGAGTGACGAGGAAGCGTACGAGGAGTATTTCGACAACATGGAGTTCATTGACGAGATGGACGGTGAGCGTTTCTCGAACAACCGGGAAAACGTCGACAAACACGGCTTCAAACATGTCACGCCGGAAGAGACGGTGGCCATCCTCACCGACGCCGACATCGTCATCCCCTTCTGAGAGGACGAGACATCATGAAAGTGCTTCACATCTTGAAAAGCGAGCCCAACGAAACCGTGCAGGAGTTCATGGACGCCTTCTCCGAAGAAGAGGTCAAGACCGTGCCTCTCTTCGAGGGAGAAGTCGACTGGACCTCACTGGTGGATGACATCTTCGAGTACGACAAAGTCATCTGCTGGTGGTAAATGGAGTTGTCAGGGAGATACACAATGGACAAGGATCTCGCTTCCGCCATTCTTCTCGAACGGTGCCAGTGCTACAACAAGTCGCTGGCATCGGCGAGCAAGGTGCTGTCGAAGGACGGAGTCAACTTCGATGAGGTCATGTGGGCCAGACGGATCATCAAATCCCTCGGGGAGATCTTTCTCAGCCAGCGTTTTATGGACAAGGCCATAGAGTGCTACCAGTTCCTGGCCGAGTACCCGCCTCCAGAAATCGACGCCTCGGCGCTCGAATCCGACGTCTGCCCCGAGCCGGACGACACCGGATCGCCCTTTGCCGAGCTTGGACCGGACTCCATCACCGTTTCCACCCAGGTGAATCCGGACGTCTACGACATCCTCGAGGCGCTGAAAAAGGTGGAGGGCAACGAGGCGAAGGACGATGCCGAGCTCTTGCGCGAAGGCATTTACCAGCTCTTCCTCAAGTACGCCGACGACAAGGACGCTCGCCAATTCATCTTTGAAAAACTTCGGACCGTTATCGGCTGATGATCGTCATGCAGACGGCGCATTCGCGCATCGCACACCAGATGGAGAAGTAGACAATGGCCGACACACTTGGAATCCTGGTCACCACCGACAACCACCTCGACTCCGTGATCGAGCTGGTCAACGCCGCCCACGACAAGGGCAAAGAGGTGCAAGCCTTCTTCACCGGGCCCGCGGTCCACCTCACCCTGCAGCCCGACTTTGCGAAGCTCGAAGGCAAGGCCAAGCTCTGGATCTGCGACGTGAGCTTCCGAGGAAACGGCTATCACGGACGTGAAGACGAGGTCCCCGGCGTCGGTTTCAAGGACTTTGCGACCCAGGGCCGCAACGCCGAGATGCTGGCCGAGATGGATCGGTACGTCGTCTTCTGATTATCTCGATCCGGGAAACCCTGAATAGCTGACAACAGCGCTACTGGCATTCCTCGGGCACAACCCAGGCGGTTGTGAATCCGCCATGTCTGAGGAGGCCAGCGACGTGTTTTGCTTTATTTTCTCTGGTAATGGGGCCGACGCGAAGCTTGTACACGGGAATTGCGCCGTCGTCCTCGATGACGATGAGTTTCTGGTGATAGTGAGGAAATCCCTGATCCTTGAGAGCGGAGCGGGAGGGCTCGATCAATTCGGCGTGGCCCGTTCGCAGGACCTGCACCCAGTACTCGATGCACTCGAGCGCGGCTCGAGGGATTTCCTCCCTCCCTTCTGGGTCATCTCCTTGGACATTTGAGGTGTCAACGGTGATCGCGACCCGTTGATTGTGGAAATCTACCTGGACCCGGGTCGGCAAAGCCGCCCGAACGGCGACCTTTTCGTTGAGGACGGTCGCCGAGCTTTCGAACCACAATTTGTGTTCACCGACGGGCACGCCCGCGATCGTCAGGATCGGATGTTGTTTCCGGATCCGTTGGTCCCCGTATTTGACGTTGCATTCCCTGGGGTCCGATGTGATTTCTATCGTTCCCACGATCTCGGTTTCCACCTCCCCTTCAGAAGATTCGGGAGGCTCCACATTGATTTCCGGTCCAAATCCACCGATCACAATCTGATTCGCAGCAAACCCAACGTTGACGGAAAACTCCACGGGGGAGAAACCGTCCTTTTCGATTCTGATGGCGTGATCACCCGATTCTATGCCGCGAAGTTGCATCCCGTTCTTATTTGGTCCGGACACCCCAACGGACTCCCCGTCCAGGAAGATGTCGAGCCCCGGTTCACAGTCGATCCACACGTCACCTGCAGCCGCCGACGTAGCCACGCCAAACAACACGACCAATAAAACCACGCGAGTTCTCTGCATATGTCGAATCTCCCTGTGGTGAGCAGACATCGACGGTGTCGAATTTCACCCGGAAGTACGATAGCATCAGCGCAACAGGAATCCGAACAATGCAGGACCTCATCGGTCGCACGCTCGGCCACTACCGGATCGTCGAGCAGATCGGCACCGGCGGGATGGGTGTGGTCTATCGCGCCCACGACGAGCGGCTCGATCGAGATGTGGCCATCAAGGTGCTGCCGGAGGAGGTCGCCACCGACCCGGATCGGCTGCGGCGATTCGAGCGCGAGGCGAAGGCCGTCGCCGCCCTTTCGCATCCCAACATCCTCGAGATCTTCGACTTCGATACCGAGGGCGATGTTACCTATTCGGCGACCGAGCTGCTCGAGGGCGAAACCCTGCGGGAGCACCTGCAGACATCACGCGGTCCGCTGCCCTGGAGACGGGTTCAGGAGATCGGCGCCGCGGTGGCGCACGGACTCGGTGCGGCCCACGGCAAGGGAGTGGTCCACCGGGACATCAAACCGTCCAACATTTTCCTGTCCTCCGACGGGCGAGTGAAAATCCTCGACTTCGGTCTCGCCACCACCCATGAGGTGGTCAACAGCGAGGCGGAGACAGCGTCGATCGAGGCGCCGCTCACACATGAGGGCTCGGTCATGGGAACGGCGGGCTACATGGCGCCCGAGCAGGTCCGGGGGGAACCGGTCGACCACCGCTCCGATGTTTTTGCCCTCGGCTGCGTGCTCTACGAGATGCTCACCGGGGAGCGAGCGTTCAAACGGGACACCAACGCAGAGACCATGACCGCCATTCTCCGCGAAGAGCCGCCGTCGTTCGCGGAGACCGGCCTGCAGGTGCCGCCGGACCTCGCAAACACGGTCAGCCACTGCCTCGAGAAGAACGCCGAGCGCCGTTTCCAGTCGGCTGCTGATATCGCCTTCGCGCTGAGCTCAGGATCTGATATCACAGCGTCGCCCGTCATGACCGGCGAAACCTCTCGACTCCGAACTTGGGTGATGCCGGTGCTTGCCGTCGCCGGCATCCTTGTCGTAGCCCTGGCGATGGTCATTGGCCCCGAAGTCCTTGAGCGCATTGGCGGCCGCGCTGATCGACCACTGATCCGCTCCATAGCTATTCTGCCACTGGAAAACCTCACTGGTGATCCGGAGCAGGCGTACTTCGTGGACGGGCTGCACGAGGAGCTGATCGCGACTTTCGCTCAGATCTCTGGCTTCGACAAGGTCATCGCTCGGACCTCGGTGATGGGTTTCCGTGACTCCGACACCCAGATCCGGGAGATTGGCCGACAGCTTGCCGTTGACGCAGTGATCGAGGGCTCTGTTCGACGGTCTGGAAATACGGTTCGAGCCACTCTTCAGCTCATCGACGCAAGCACCGAAAGTAACCTGTGGGCCATGAGTTTTGAGCGTGATCTGAAGAATATCCTCGCCCTACAGAGGGAGGTGGCCGTGGAAGTGGCGAGCGAGGTCCGGGTAGCGCTCACTCCACTCGAAAAGGGTCGGTTGACGAACTCCGCCACAGTCAACGAACAGGCATACAAAGCTTACCGGAAAGGAATTCAGTGCCTCGGCAGAGGACCGTACACTCATGAAGACTTGGCGACTGCAATTGAGCTGTTCAAAACAGCCGTAGCTCAGGACCCGGACTATGCACCGGCGTACGTGGGTCTGAGCAAAGCGTATCGATATCTCGCGTTGAGATATCGTCCGTCAGTCGAAGTGATGCCGAAGGCACACTCGGCCGCAGTTAAGGCACTCGAACTAGATGATGATTCGGCAGAGGCGCATACTCGACTTGGAGTGATCAGAGCCTGCTGGACCTGGGATTGGTCAGGTGCTGAAGCCGAGTTCCGACGCGCGTTCGAGCTGAGTCCAAACGACGTCGACGTTGTTTATCACTTCGCCCAATACCTGGGATGTATCGGTCAGTCTCAGGAGGCAATCGAACTCCAGAAACGCGTTGTCGATCTTAACCCTCTCGACCCGGCGGCACTCAACAACCTGGGATGGACCTTTTGGGCAGCTCGTCAATACGATGATGCAATTGAACACCTTCTCGATACCGTTCAGCTGTATCCGGAGGATTTCTGGCCCCGCCTCATCCTCGCGTGGTGCTACACGTTGAAAGGACTACCTGACGAGGCGTTGGCGGAAATTGAAAGGGCCGAAAAACTCCACGCGGCCCCAAACGAAGACCCGTTCTTCCTGATGAGTAAGATTTGGCCGTATTCCCTTGCTGGCCGAACCGCAGAAGCCAACGGGGCATTGCAGGGACTGCTTGCGTTGAGAGAACAGTCCTACGTACCGCCGTCCTACGTGGCTTTCGGCTATATATACCTCGGCGATTTCGACCGGGCGATCGAATGGATGGAAAGGGCGTTTGAAGCCCGATCTGCCCACGCCTGGTGCCTCGAACTCCCCGCCTATGACGCCATCCGCAACGATCCTCGCTTCCAGGACATCGTGCGCCGAATGAATTTCCCTGAGAACTGACGATGATCGGCACCACCGTCTCCCACTACCGCATCCTCGAGCACCTCGGCGGGGGCGGGATGGGGGTCGTCTACCGGGCCGAGGACACCAAGCTCGGGCGCGAGGTGGCGCTGAAGTTCCTGCCACCGGAGTGGAGCCGGGACCCGGCGGCGAGGGAGCGCTTCCTGCGCGAGGCTCGGGCGGCCTCGGCACTCGAGGACTCCCGCATCTGCACGGTCCACGACATCGACGAGACCGACGATGGGCGGCTCTTCATCGCCATGGCGTTCTACGAGGGCGAGACGCTGAAGAAGCGGCTCGAGCGAGGGCGGCTGCCGGTCGGCACCGCGATCGATATCGCCATCCAGGTGGCCGAGGGTCTCGAGCGTGCCCACTCGGCCGAAATCGTCCATCGTGATATCAAGCCCGCCAACCTCATGCTCACCGGTCGCGACGAGGTGGTAATTGTCGATTTCGGTCTCGCCAAGCTGGCCGGAGAACTCAGCCTCACGAAGTCGGGCTCGTCGCTCGGCACTCCTCACTACATGTCACCTGAGCAGGCGAGTGGCGACCGGGTCGATGAACGGACCGACCTGTGGTCACTCGGAGTGGTCCTTTACGAGATGCTGACCGGCCTGAGGCCATTCCGCGGAGAGAACAACACCGCTGTGGCACGGGCGATCCTCGACGACGAGCCGCAGCCACTGGGCTACCTTCGACCCGAGGCGCCGGCCGAATTGGGCGCGATCGTAGCCAAAGCGCTGGAAAAGGACACAACTCGGCGATACCGGAGCGCGGGCGAGTTCCTCGGTGACCTGAGGGGGCTTCAGAAACAGCTCAGCGACGGGGAGGGCCTGACCGAGGCGGCACCGTCACGGGCCTCAACTCGTCGACGCTTCTTCATGGCGCCAGTTCTTGTTGCCGCAGCGCTCTTCCTCGTAACGGTCGTGGTGGTCTGGTTCCTCCGATCGCGGGTTGGAAGGAATCCCGTAGAAACCACACCGCCCCGAATTGTCGTCCTGCCGTTCGAGAACCTCGGCCCCCCGGAGGACGAGTACTTCGCCGACGGAATCACCGAGGAGATCACGAGTCGCTTGGCAGCGGTGAGCGGCCTGCAGGTCATATCACGTACCAGTGCCATGTACTACAAGGGTCGGCACCTACCCCTGAAGCAGATCGGCGATGAGCTGGATGTCGGCTATGTCCTCGAGGGTACGATCCGCTGGGATCGCACCAGCGGGGGCCACGGCCGTGTCCGCATCACGCCGCAGCTCATCATGGTCGCCGACGACTCCCACCTGTGGAGCGAGCGCTACGACCGGGTGCTCGAGGACATCTTCACGGTTCAGTCGGACATCGCTCAACAGGTGGTCACGCACCTGCAGACGACTCTCCTCGAACCCGAGCGGCGGGCGATCGAGACCCGTCCGACCGAAAACATGGAGGCCTACCACGCTTACCTGGTCGGAGTTCAGTACTTCAGGACCAGCCACGAAGAAAAGTACATGCGGCCCGCCCTCGAAATTTTGGAGCAAGCGGTCGAGCTCGACCCCGGTTTCGCGGTCGCCCACGCGATGCTCTCCGAGGTCCACTCCGCGCTATACCATTTCAGGCTCGACTTCACGGCAGAACGGCTCGACATGGCGAAAGCGTCGGCGGAACGGGCGTTGCAGCTGGAACCGGACCTGCCCGAGGGGAATCGAGCACTCGGTTGGTACTACTACTGGGGTTTCCGCGACTACGATCGGGCGCTGGAGCAATTCGCCATCGCCGCAGAGCGGCATCCCAATGATGCGAATATTTTCAGCGCCGTTCATAGTATCGCCAAACGCCAGGGGCGGTGGGACGATGCGCTGCAGGCGCTCGAGGACTGCCGACGGGTCGATCCGCAGAGTTACCTGGCCGCAGTCTATTCGGCGGTTGTTTACATACCCCTGCGTGCGTTTGAAAGGGCCCAGGAGGAGGTTCGGCGGGCCATCGCCATCGCACCGGACCGCTATACGGCGTATTTTCTTGGGGGTTTTAACTACCTTGCGTGGGACGGTTCGACCGACCGTGCGCGGCGTCTGTTCGAGTCCGCGCCGAAACCGGACTTTCCACTCTTCTTGCTGGAGCTCGACCTCTACGACCGGAAGCCTCGGTCGGCCTTGGCACGGTTGAACGATACGGCCATCGACACGTTCGTGGACCAGGGTCTATTCGCGCCCAAAGATCTGCTCCGATGTCGTTGCCTTTCTGAAATGGATGAGGAGCAGGCGGCAAAAGAAGCCTGTGGATCAGCGATTGTTGAGCTGGTTCGGGAACTCGAAGCACGACCGCATGACCACCGCCTCCACATCTCGCTCGGCCACGCGTATGCGTTGCTGGGCCAGAGCGAGGATGCGATGCGCGCCGGTGAGCGCGCGGCCGCGTTGGTGCCCATCTCGAAAGACATGGAGGAGGGGACCGGTCAGGCCATCGAGCTGGCCAAGATCTACGCGAGCGTCGGCGAGGCAGATAAGGCCCTCGACCTGATCGAGGAGCTGTTGTCGATTCCATCCTGGCTGTCGGTCGGTCTGCTCCGTCTTGACCCCGTCTGGGACCCCCTCCGCGACCACCCGCGCTTCCAGGCGCTGCTCGAGAGGTACGACACGGCATCGAAATAGGCCACCCGTCCACCCGGCGAGTTTTGTGGTGCAGGCGTCTCGCCTGCACGATTCCACTGTCATCGAAGAAGTGCGGGCGGGACCCAGCTTCGCCCGTTGAGCTCCGCCGTGACACGGGCCCGAACCACGATGGTGTTCGATTCGGGCACGGAGACGGAGACGGGCACGGGCACGGATTTCAGCCGGACAGGGAATCCCAGATCTCCGCCATACCGTCGTGGTTTTCGGCGAAGATGTCGAGCAGCTTTGGGTCGAGGTGGCTGCTCGGGTCGAAGCGGTCGTCGCCCTCGAGGACGATGCGACGAGTCTCTTCGTGGGTGAAGCCCGGCTTGTACGAGCGTTTCGAGCGCAGGGCGTCGTAAATATCGGCGATGGTGACGATGCGCGCCGAAACGGGGATTTCCTCGCCCGAGCGCCCGGCCGGGTAGCCGCCACCGTCCCATTGCTCGTGATGGTTGAGGGCGATATCCGCGGCCATCTGCAGTCGGTCGGAGGCAGAGAGGATCTGGTAACCATACTCCGGGTGGCGCATCATCTCGAAGCGTTCCTCGTCATCAAGCAGGCCTTCCTTACGGAGGATGGCTACGTTGATGCTCATCTTGCCGACGTCGTGGAGCTGAGCCGAGTAGCGGATTTCGTTGCAGAAGTCCTTCGACTTGCCGAGCAGGCCGGCCAGGAAGAAGGAATACTCGTTGACCCGTTCGACGTGGTGGGCGGTGTCCTCGTCATGGAGCTCAGCGGCCCGTGACAGGAGGTTGATGGAGAGCTGGAACGCCTCCTCGGTTTCATCCTGGAGGGCGGCGATGCGGGCGCGCTGCTCGCGCAGGAGGCGGTTGCGGTCGCGCAGGCGAATGTTCTGGGCCGAAATGCGCTCGACCATGTCGGCGCGCTCGATCGCACCACCGACGATGTGGTTGAAGGGGACAATGAGATCGGCCTGTTCGCGTTCGAAGGGCACTGGCCCGTCACCGGAACCGTCGAGACGGTTGATCAGCTGAACGACGCCGATCACCTTACGGTCGTGATTGACGAGCGGAAAGCTGAGCATCGAGCGGCTGCTGTAGCCGAGATTCTGATCGAAGCTGGGATCGAATTTGAAGGGTAGATTGCCCGGTATGTTGTAAAGATCCGCCACAAAAACCATTTCACCGGTCACCGCTGTGTAGCCTGCAATCGATGACGTGTTGAGGGGCACCACAAAGCTCGCAGGTCGGAGCTCGACCCGGTCATTCTGGATATCGGCCGCCTCGAGTCGCCGGGTCTTGCCCCGTCCCCGGGCGATGAAGACGCTGCCGGCCTCGGCACCGGTCAAACGTCGGCTCTTGAGCAGAACCCGACTGAGGAGCTCGGCCACCGGTTGAGGCTTCGAGTACTCGATGAACTCGAGAAACTCTCTGAGCACGTCCATCACAGGGTCCTTTCGGCGAACACCCAATGATAGCTCGTCTCGACCTGGGGCTTGTGGCTTGGGGCTTGAGGATCGCCTTCATGGTTACGAGTGGCAAGCCTCAGGTCTCAAGCCTCACGCCTGGGCGGTTGGGTGGGCGGGGCCGGGCACGACAAAGCCCGGCGACCCTCAGGGCAACCGGGCTTTGAAAAGGCACCGCAGCAGCGGTGCCCTGGCCCCCTCCAGTGAGGCGGGTTAACGAACCTCTTTAAACGTCACGTGCTTGCGCACGACAGGATCGTACTTCTTGATCTCGAGGCGATCCGGAGTGTTCTGCTTGTTTTTTTTGACGTGGTACATGTACGGGCTCTCAGTGCTCTTGAGCTTGACCGTTACACGATGTCCTTTGCCTGCCATTGTTTCCTCCACTCACACGAGCCGCAGGATAATACCCACAGTGAGATGCCGTGTCAAGGGTTAAAGGTACGCTTTTCACTCAATCCGAGGCAAGTAAAGAGTTAAGGGTAAAGGGTTAAGAGCCAAGGTGATATGGGGGGCGGGTGGGCTTAACTCTTTACTCTTAACCCTTAACCCCCTCTTTGAGCATTGCAGCCACGAACCGTTTCAGCTCCACTTCAAAATCGATTTTGAAGACCTCAAAGTCCGGATCGCCGAC
>Ga0316194_10003397_pt1 | contig 11118 bp, 11 predicted proteins | sample CroRivsedime1_MG_FD_204936 | JGI IMG/M metagenome (GOLD analysis project Ga0316194, IMG submission 204936) | Coastal sediment microbial communities from Maine, United States - Cross River sediment 1 | ecosystem: Environmental > Aquatic > Marine > Coastal > Sediment | place: USA: Maine... | reverse complement strand
GCGCCGAGGGCGGCGATCTCCTCTATCTCGGCAAGAAATGCATCAGGATCTTGAAATAGCACTCTGAGTTCTCCGGTTGACTGTTGTTGATAGGACCGAAATGACCACCGATGATTTTCCTTCCAAAGCCGACGCGCGGTACGAGCTGATGCTCGACGTCACCCGCAAAACGCTCGAAGAGGACCCGGATCTGCGCCTGTGCGAGGGGCTGCGCCTGATCGAGGCGACCCGCAAGGCGGTGGGCCGGCTGGTCCCTGAAGTGATTGATGCCTTCGAGAACAAAGAGCTCCCCAGCCTGCGGTCGATCCTGATGGAGCGTTTTGGGCTTTCAGAGTTGCCATCCGGGCCGATCAATTGACGCCGGCGACCTCGGCGTACTCGGGCAGCTCGTGCAGGATCTCCGGGGGCAAATTGGTCTCGAGCTCGACCGTGACCTCATCGTCGTCGAGTAGCTCGACGCCAGGCAGGGCCGCCGACACTCGCGCGCCGACCCCGGGCCGTACGCCGCTCATATCGAGAGTCACGCGGCTGACGTCCTTCTCGGCTCCGGTTGGGCCGAAAACCCGCACCAGAACGGTCAGCTTGTCGAGTGCTTCGGTGCCCTGATTTGCCACCTGGAGGTCGACCAACAGGGTGGGTTGGCCCTCCGCGTCGTACATGGTCTTGGCCGCGACAGGGTAGATCTCATGGTTGTACCGCAGCCGTTCGAGGCGCTGTTCCGGGGTCTCCTTTTCGCCGCAACCGGGCAGCAGGACAATCGCTGCCAGCATCAGGATCGCGACCAGCTTCGCGCTTTGCTGTTTCATCGTTCGTCTCCTCGGGCGAAGTCTACCACCCGCCCTACCGCTCAGGTCCAAGGTACAAGGCACAAGGTGCAAGGGAGGGTGGGTGGACCCTGAGCCCTGGACCCTGAACCTTGAGCCCCATCCGGTCACTCCTGAGGGCAAAACAGCTTGAGCACACGACGAACGTAATCCCTGGTTTCTTTATACGGCGGGATGCCCTTGTAGCGGGTGACAGTCGTCGCGCCAGAATTGTATGCGGCAAGAGCGAGTGGGAGAGATTCGAAACGATCGAGCATGATGCGGAGGTGTTCGGTGCCTCCTCGAAGGTTCTCTACCGGGTCGAAGACGTCTCGCACCTCGTGCTCGGCGGCAGCGGAGGGCATCAATTGCATGAGCCCGGCGGCCCCCGCCCGTGACACCGCCCGCGAGTCGAAAGCGGATTCAGTTTGCACGACCGAAGCCACCAACCAGGGATCGAGGTTGGTGGCGCGGGCCGCTGAGGCGATGACATCGCGGTAGGGGAGGTCCTCGGGAAGTTCCAGGTCACTCCAGGAGGATGGGCAGTCGGGATCTCCGAATGGCGGAGTCGATTCAGGCTCGACAACCTCGTCGGCGATGACCCGGTCGACCCGGACCGCGGACACGCGGAGGGTCCCGCCCCCTTTGAGGTCGAGGACGATCTCGGATCCCTCGAGCCGCGCATCGTCGACTTTGAGGACGCGGCCGTCGGTGAAAATGGCGAGCTTGGCGGAAACCGTTGTAGCACCTAAGAGAAGGGCAGCGGCAAATACCGGAATCACCCAGATCCTTTTCCTCATCCGGATCATCATACCTGTGGCCAATCGGGCACGGAGACAGAGACGGAGACGGGCACGGGAAATCTACGCCCTCGGATGCTTCTCGTCGTACAGCCGTCGCAATCGCTCTCTGGCAACGTGGGTATAGATCTCGGTGGTGGTGAGCGAGGCGTGTCCGAGCATCATCTGCACCGCCCGCAGGTCGGCACCATTCTCTACCAGGTGGGTGGCGAAGGAGTGGCGCACGATATGCGGGCTGAGAGGCGAGCTGATCTCCGCCCTCAGGGCGTGGCCGCGGAGGATTTTCCAAAATCCCTGGCGGGTGAGGGCGCCGCCACGATGGTTGAGGAAAAGCTCGGAAAGACGCTGCTTGTTGAGCTCGGGACGGGCGCGACCGAGGTAATCATCAATCCAGGAAACAGCACTTTCCCCGAGCGGAACCACCCGTTCCTTGCGTCCCTTGCCAATCACCCGCACGTAGCCTGGGTCGAGCCGTACGCGTTCCGTCGTCAGGCCGACCAGCTCGGAGACCCGGAGTCCGGTTGCGTAGAGGGTCTCAATCATCGCCCGATCGCGCAGGCCGAGAGTGGTCGAGGTATCAGGAGATGCCAGCAGGGCGTCGATCTCGTCGGCTGTGAGGACATGGGGAACCGTCTGCCAGAGGCTCGGTGAACGGAGATTGGCGGTTGGATCGATGGTCTGGACCTGTGTGTTGACGAGGAAGCGGAAAAAGCCGCGCAGGGCGGACAGCGCACGCGCCGCGGAACGGGGCGAAAGCCCTTGATCGCGCCGACTGCCGAGGTAGTTGCGCAGGGTTGCCCGCTCTACTTCGCCGAGGCCGATTCTCTGCTCGTCGAGCCACGAGGTGAACTGCACGAGGTCGCGACGGTAGGATTCGATCGTTCGCGGGCTCAGATTCCGCTCCACCGCCAAGTGGGCGAGGAATTCATGAAGGTGGTGTTCGCCGGAACGGGGCATATGGGTATCGTACCTCCAACCCGCGCCCGCGTCCGCGTCCGCGTCCGACGGTCGATCCGAGCTTCCGGGTTTCAGCGCGGTCTTCTTTCATCGCGCTCTCCGAGGTTGCCCCCTCTGACGATGTTTGGGCCCCGAGGCGCTGCTGACCTCTGCAAATCCCGTCCCAAAATCGTCAGAGACGGCACGCCCGTTCAACGAGATCGTTTGGCCAATCGCAACGCGCTTCCGGCAACGATGAACATTCGCTTCCGTATACTGGTAGACGGGGCGGCGATGCCGCCCCGTGTCACAGGAGATTGCATGAATCCGGTATCGGACACGGTCTTGGAGCGACTCGAACGTCTGCACGAATCGGTCGTGCGCGTCATCCGCGGCAAGGCCGAGATCGTCGATGCGTTGATCGCGGCCCTGCTCGCGCGCGGCCACGTGCTCCTAGAAGATGTGCCAGGGGTCGGGAAAACGACCCTTGCCCAGGCCCTCGCGCGGTCTCTCGACCTCGATTTTCACCGCATCCAGTTCACCTCGGATACATTGCCGTCGGACATCATCGGCATCTCGGTCTACCGCCAGGACAGGGGCGAGTTCGAGTTCATGCAGGGGCCGCTGTTTTCGAATGTGGTCCTCGCCGACGAGATCAACCGCGCAGCGCCGCGCACCCAGTCGGCGTTGCTCGAGGCCATGAGCGAGCATTCGGTGACGGTTGAAAAGACCCGCCACCGCCTGATCGAACCCTTCTTTGTTGTTGCGACCCAGAACCCGGTTGAATCCACGGGGACCTATCCTCTTCCCGAATCGCAGCTCGACCGGTTCCTGATGCGGCTGTCGATGGGCTACCCGGGTCATGATGAGGAGCGCGAGCTACTGCGAGCGAGTGGTGCGGAGCCGGAGCTCGAGCAGCTCGAGCCGGTGATCGATGCCCGCGAGGTCATCGAAATGCAAAACCTCGTGCCCGAGGTTCACGTCTCCGGAGTGCTCCTGGACTACCTGCTAGAGGTCGTGGAGGCGACACGTTCCCACCCATCGCTCGCGCTCGGTGTTTCCACCCGAGGCTGTCTTGCCTGGCAGCGTTCGGCACAGGCGCTGGCGCTGGTTCGAGGACGGGCCTTTGTGCTTCCCGATGATCTCCAGGACACAGCTGAAACGGTGCTGGCCCACCGACTCCTGCACGCTGACCCGCTGGTTGGCGACGGCTGGGAGCGGAGCCGTTCCGAACGCGCCGTCATCCGCGCCATCCTTGAGTCAATTCCAGTCCCACGATGATTCTGCATTCCGAATTCCGAATTCCGAATTCCGAATTCGAGCGATGAGCTTCGCTTCCGCCTTCCCCGGTTTCCGCCTCCGCCTCACCCGCTGGGGTATCGCCTACTTGGTGGCGAGCATTGTCCTGGGTCTGGCTGCGGTGAACACCGGCAACAACGCCCTCATGGCCCTTCTCGGTCTGGCTCTCGGCAGCTACGTCGTGTCGGGAACCTGGTCGCGCCAGGTCCTGGGGGCGATCGAAGCAACGGTCGATCTGCCATCGGAGGTTTACGCGGACAGGCCGGCAGTGGTCGATATCGAGCTCGCGAACGCCTCCGGCATCTTCCCCGCCTATGGACTCGTGATCCGCGATGCTGCGGGCCACTCGGTGTTCAGGGAGTTCTTTCTGGCAACCGGTCAGCGGCGGCGGCATTCGGTGGAGGTGGTGTTCCCGAACCGGGGTTGGCAGGAGCTTGGACCGTGGCGGCTCGAAGTACTGCTGCCGCTCGGCTTCTTCCTCAAGTCCAAGATTCTGGTTACCGGTCGCGAGGTGCTGGTCTATCCCCGGCTCCTTGCCGCCTCGGTCACCTCGGTGAGAAGGGGCGGCGGACGTCGCTCTCCAGATGCTCTCGAGTCGCGCGGCCGTGAGGGTGACGTGACCCAACTGCGGGATTTTCACGAAGGCGACGAGTTGCGAGCCATCCACTGGAAACAGACTGCTCGCCAGCAGCACTTGGTGGTTGTTGAACGCCAGCGGGCGACCGAAATGCCCGTATTCTATGTCGTCGACCCGAGGCTTGAAGACCCGACCGACCCGCACCAGCTCGAGCGATTCGAGCATCTCGTCTCGGAGGTAGCCACCGGGGTGGTGCGGAGGTTGCGCGAGGGCATCCGGGTTGGACTCGTTGTGGGGTCACACGTGGTTCCCCCAGTGCGCAGCATCCGCCGAGCACCGATTTTGCTGCGCCCGCTCGCGGAGGTGCAACCGGTATCGATGGCCGAGGAAGCGCCGGTCCCAGTCGACAGCGGGCGAACGACATTGTTCAAAGTCTGGGGAACAGGTCGCAAATGACGGTGGAGAGCTACCGCCGGTTGCTCGGAATCCTCTACCTGTGGGCGCTTCTGCCCTTTCCCTTCCTTTACATCATCATGCCGCCTTTCTGGATAGCGGCGGTGGCAGTTGGGCTGTTCATGAGTTTACGGCCGTCGGCAAAGCTCCGGCCGTCGGGCATCGTTCTCAATCTGATCGGCGTCGCCATCATCGTGGCCGTCGTGGCCGCCGGCGGCATGCGAGTCGGCCCGCTGCGACCGCTCGGCCATCTGCTGCTGCTTCTGACCTCCGTGAGAGCGTTGATGGTGGTAGACCGGCGCTCCTTCATTCGCGCCATCCTGCTGGTCTTTCTGGTATGGCTGGTGGCGATTACCACGTCGACCCACGTCATCGTGGCCCTGTATTTCATCGCGTCGGCGGTCCTGTGGTGGTGGGTGGGAATCAGGGTCCACGCTGCCGGGCTCGGCTTCGAGCGACGGGTGATCGCCTCCATTCCCCGGCCCCGACATGTGGTGATGGCCACACTGCTGGCATTGCTGTTGGCGGTCCCGATCTTCCTAGCCCTGCCACGGATTCGGTCGCCATGGATCTCGGGTCGTGGCGGCGTAAGCAGTGTTACGGGTTTTTCGAGCCATGTCGATCTGGCCGGAGTCGGGACCATCACTCAGTCGCGGCAGGTGGCGATGATTGTGCGTTCGGTTTCGGGTGACGCCATTCGATCGGAGTGGATGCGCCTTCGCGCAACCGCTCTGCAAAGGGTGACCCTCAACTCGTGGGCGCCTCGAGGGGCCTTCTACGAGCCTGATTCTCCCGGTGGTCTGCTTCGGTTGCACGCGGGGGGGCAACGTCTGACCGATACAGTGGAGCTCGAGATCGAGCTCGTTCGACCACGGAGGTACCTCTTCCTGCCCGAAGGAACGGTTGCACTCTCCTCTCCTATCGCCGTCAGACTCGATCCAACTGGTGGTGTGGCTCTCGCCCAGCGCGTGAGAGGCCCCCTGACCTATACCGTCTGGGTGGCCAGCGGTGAGCCTCCCAAGGCCGCCGATCCGCCGCTCGAAGGCCCTCCCCGATTCGATCTCGATCCGGAGGTGCGGCACCTGGCAATGAGCGTTATCGACGGAGTCGGTTCCGATGCGGAACAGGCATCAGCGATCGAATCGTATCTCCAGCAGAACTATGGCTACTCGATGACGGGTATGACCCAGCAGCGGGCTGATCCGGTGTCCTGGTTCCTGCTCCACGAACGCCAGGGTCATTGCGAGTACTTTGCCGGCGCCATGGTTGCCATGCTTTCCGATCTCGGCATTCCGGCGCGGATGGTGGCGGGTTTCAGCGGAGGCAGCCTCTCCATCGATGAAAAAGAGGCGGTGATTCGGCAAGCCAACGCCCACGCGTGGGTTGAAGCCTGGGTTGGCGAGGACGATACCTGGACGGTCTTCGACCCGACACCGGAGGCAGACGTTCCGAGCCTCAGTCGGCCCAGTGGACGAGAGCGCCTCCGATGGGCGGTGGACTGGGTGCAGTCGTCGTGGGACCGCTATGTTCTGACCTTTGGGTTCGGCGAGCAGGTGCAGTTGGTGACGGCGATGGCGAACGGGGTCGACGCCCTCTTGCGCCGCATTTCCTGGCGCTATCTACCGTTAGTACTGGTGGTTGTGTTGTTGACGGGCGTCCTGTGGTGGGCGGCGGGGCATCGGCGTAAGTCTTCTCCCCGTCGTGGGCCGACGGGGACTGGGCCGGCCGCGGTCGCCGTCGAGCGGGTTGTGCATCAGCTCGAACGATCCGGCATCGAGGTGCCCCGTCGCGCCACCATCCGTTGGATCGCAATGAGGGCACGAGATCTGTGGCCGGCCGCCGGGTCCGCAATCGGAGAGCTGGCATGGCTCGCGGAACGCGAGCTCTACGCGGCGGACGGGCCCAGGTTTTCAGATCGCGCGACTGTCCGCACCTTGATGGCGCAGGCCAGACAGGGCATGCGGCACAACGAATAAATTCGGAATTCGGAATGCGGAAGTCGGAATGAGAATGGCGTTCCGGCGTAGTTGATGTTGAGAAGACTCAGGAATCTGGAGGCTCGTTTGGTGAGATACAGACTGCTTGATTTCGTTTCGCAGCGTGGGTGGGGGAAAATTCCGAATTCAGAATTCCGAATTCAAAATTCACCGCAACGTGATGTTCCCTTGTGCCTCGGCCGCGGCGGGCCTATCATCTTCAGTATGCAACGGTATTTTCGGTGGCTCGCAGTGGCGTTGACGCTAGTGGTTGCAGTTCCCGCCTTTGGCGGCGAGGTGGTGCGGGTGCGGGTCGAGGATACGATCCAGCCCGCGTCGCAACAGTTCATCGAGCGGGCGCTTGAGGAAGCCGCTGAAAGGGGTGCCACACTGGTTGTGATGGAGCTCGACACTCCGGGCGGGTTGGTGGACACCACCCGCGACATCACCACCGCCATCACCACCTCATCGGTGCCGGTCGTGGTCTTTGTCAACCCTCCGGGCGCGCGTGCCGCTTCTGCCGGCTTTTTCATTCTCCTTTCGGCGGATGTGGCGGCAATGGCTCCGGGAACCAATACCGGTGCCGCACATCCGGTCGGCGGGCAGGGAGAGAACCTGCCTGAGGATGTGCGCGACAAGGTGACAAACGACGCGGCGGCAATGGTCCGTTCGCTGGCCGAACAGCGGGGCCGCAATCCAGAGACCGCCGAGAGAACCGTAATCGAGAGCATCTCGCTGACCGCCGAGGAGGCTCTCGAAGAGGGGCTCATCGACCTCATCGCCACCGATTTCAACGATCTGCTGGAGCAGCTGAAGGCCCTGGAAATAACCCGGTTCAACGGTGACGTGGTGGACCTGGATCTCGACGAACCGCAGATCGTAGAGATCGAGCCGCGCTTTGCCGAGCGCTTGTTCTCGGTCCTTGCCAACCCCAACATCGCCTACCTCCTGATGGCGCTGGGAGCGCTCGGCCTCTATGTTGAGATCACCCATCCGGGCGGCATCCTGCCGGGTGTCGTTGGGGTCATCTTCCTGCTATTGGGCCTGTACTCGGTATCCGTGCTACCGGTGAGCTGGGCGGGCGTGGCGCTGATCTTCGTCGCCCTGATGCTCTTCATACTGGAGGTGAAGGTGACCAGCTATGGGCTTCTGACCGTGGGCGGTGTGATCTCCTTTGTACTCGGCTCGTTGATGCTCTTCGATGGACCGATTCCAGCCATGCGAGTGAGCATGGGTGTGGTCCTGCCAACGGCCGTAGTGGTAGCTGTCGTCACCGTGTTCCTGCTCACGCGTGTCCTGAACGTGCACCGGCAACGGCCGATGACCGGATATGAGGGCATGATCGGAGAGGTTGGGAGAGCTATCGGTGACCTCGCGCCAGCCGGAAAAGTGGCGGTGCACGGTGAGTACTGGGATGGTCAATCCATCGGCGGTACGATCGCCGCCGGCAGCAATGTCCGCGTGGTCGCGGTAAACGATCGTAGAATCGACGTCGTCGCCGTCGGTGATGACGAGGAAGGGAGTGCGTAATGCAGCTCATAGGGTCCGGACTCGGTCTTGCAGTTTTCTTCGCGATCTTTCTGGTGTTCAAATGGATCAACATTCTCAACGAGTACGAGCGGGGTGTGATCTTCCGCCTCGGGCGGGTGCTCAAGGAACCCAAGGGCCCCGGCTTCGTTTTCGTCTTCTGGCCGATCGACCGGATGGTCAAAATGAGCTTGCGGACTGTTGTTCACGACATCCCGCCGCAGGACGTGATCACCCGCGACAACGTGTCGGTGAAGGTCAATGCGGTTGTCTACTTCCGGGTCATGAACCCGGTCAAGGCGGTGGTCGAGGTGGAGAACTATGTCTACGCCACCTCGCAGCTCGCCCAGACCACCCTGCGGGCGGTGCTCGGCGAGGTCGACCTGGACGACCTCTTGAGCAAGCGTGAAGCCGTCAACGTCCGCCTCCAAGAGATCATCGACCAGCACTCCGATCCGTGGGGCGTCAAGGTCTCGATGGTCGAGGTCAAGCACGTCGACCTGCCGCCGGACATGCAGCGGGCTATCGCCAAGCAAGCCGAGGCCGAGCGTGAGAAGCGGGCCAAGATCATCCACGCCGAAGGTGAGCTGACTGCGTCGGTCAAGCTGGCGGAAGCGGCGGACGTGATGTCGACGAACCCGGTGACGATTCAGCTGCGGTATATGCAAACCCTGGCTGAGATTTCGACCGAAAACGCCTCGACCATCGTCTTCCCGATGCCGATCAAATTCCTCGAGGGCTTGACGAAGCTCGCTGGCGGTGGAGAGTAAAACCTAGAATGAAGCCCGATCGGCGGGTTAAAGGAACCGAGGGAAAGGTATGAGTCGCAGTTACTACGTCATCGAGCTGAGCGCTCGCTGGTTGACCGTGCTTCTCGTCGCGTTGGCGCTGGTCATGATTGTGGCTTTCGCACTCGGCTACGGGGCCGCGTGGTCGGTCCTGACGGCGGAGCAGCCGGCGGGCGAGATGACCGCCCTGCAGGCGGCCGCGACGCCGACCGATATTCCCGAGGTCGTGATCCCGACCGCCATCGCCGACGCCACCGCCAAGCCGGCCGCGACGGCATCGCCGACCACGACCCCGCGGCCGCCGGAACCGACCCCCACCACCCCGCCACCGACCGCGACTCCGGCGACGACCGATTTCTTCGTGCAGGTGCTGGCCTCCTCGAGAAGCGCCTCGGTCGAGTCGGCCCGGACCAAGCTGGAGGGCCTTGGTTTTCCACGCGAAAACCAACACCTCATCACGGTGCAGGATGCCGGCTCACCGACCCTGTACAAGCTGCGCCTGGGGCCCTTCCCCGATCGCGCCTCGGCCGACCGGGTGGCGCAGCGAATGAGCGCCGCCGGTTTCCCTGACGCCTGGGTCGTCTCTCCGTGACCTTTGGTGGCCGTGCTCCGGGGCCGGCGCTGCCGGCCTGGATTCGGTCGCGTCGAATGCAGCTGGGCGAGCTCCACCAGATCAAGAAGCGCATGCGATCGGGCGGCCTGCACACGGTTTGCGAAGAGGCGCGGTGCCCCAACCGAAGCGAGTGTTTCTCGCGCGGCACGGCGACCTTTCTGATCAACGGCCGGGTCTGTACCCGCAACTGCTCCTACTGCTCGATCGCTCATGGAAGGCCGTCCGCCCTCGACCCCGACGAGCCGCGGCAGCTGGTCGAGGCAGTGGTCGAGATGGGTCTCGAACACGTCGTGATCACAGCGGTCGATCGCGACGATCTCGACGACGGTGGGGCGGGAGGTTTCGTAGCCTGCATCGAGGGTCTGCGCGAGCTCGAAAAAGCCCCGGCAATCGAGGTCCTGACACCCGATTTCCGCGCTGACCTGGCACAGGTGGACCGGATCATCAACGTTGGGCCCGAGGTTTACAACCACAACGTCGAAACTGTGCCGAGGCTCTACCGGCAGGTTCGTCGTTCGGGGCGCTACGAATGGGCGATGGAGGTGATCGGCCGGGTTGCCTCACATGCGCCGGAGATGATTCGCAAGTCGGGACTGATGGTCGGTCTCGGAGAGACCCGCGATGAGATCATCGAGGTGCTTGGCGACCTCCGCAACGCGGGCTGCCAGGTCGTGACCATCGGCCAGTATCTGCAGCCGACAAAGAAGCAGGTCAAAGTCGATCGTTATTGGAGCCCTGAGGAGTTCGAGGACCTCGAGGCGGCCGGGAACGCCCTCGGGCTCGAAATCTTTGCCGGACCCTTCGTGCGTTCCTCCTACCGCGCCGAAGAAGCGTTCCTGCGCGTCGTCGGCCAGAGCTAAAGAACCGGCATCAGTAAAACCACAGAGCCACAGAGGGCACAGAGCCGCCCACCCGCCCAAAGAAAAAAACGCAGAGGCGCAAAGGCGCAGAGGCGCAGAGGGAGTGATGCTGAGCTTGGAAGGTGTCTCCGCATCTTCCCGGCAGAACGACAGGAGATCGGGAATCGCCTGTCGCCGGTGAGAAGCTTGCCAGCCCCGAACGCAAGCGTTCGTCGCTGCCGCGCTTCTCACCGGCCGACGTGCCTTTGGCACGTCGGTTCTGCCTCTCTTTCATATTGTTGGATTGGTAGCAGGCTCGATCCGATTCCAAAATGAAGAAAAGAAGGGGCGAGGCCTGCGCTCTTCGAGAGCGCAGGCTGCCGGGCCGGGCAACCGGGCCGAGAGCTCGTTCTTGGAGTGGTTGACCGGCCCGGCAGTACCCGGCCGTCATCGGACGGCCGGGACCTCGCCGTACAAAGGAACTCAGCGATGGCTTCTCTGCGCCTC